>Ga0181529_10001191_pt1 | contig 35033 bp, 31 predicted proteins | sample PEATcosm2014_Bin_36_FD_119763 | JGI IMG/M metagenome (GOLD analysis project Ga0181529, IMG submission 119763) | Peatland microbial communities from MTU Mesocosm Facility, Houghton, MI, USA - PEATcosm2014_Bin10_30_metaG | ecosystem: Environmental > Terrestrial > Soil > Wetlands > Peat | place... | reverse complement strand
CATGGCGCTGATGACGCGCGCCCGCGGCGTCTCGCGCATCACCGAGACGATCTTCGAGAACCGCTTCATGCACGTCCAGGAGCTGGCGCGGCTCGGCGCCCGCATCAAGCTCGACGGCGACACCGCCGTGGTCGAAGGGGTCGACAAGCTGCTCGGCGCTCCGGTGATGGCGACCGACTTGCGCGCCTCCGTGTCGTTGGTGATCGCCGCGCTCGCCGCCGACGGCGAAACGACGGTCAATCGCGTCTACCATCTCGATCGCGGCTTCGAACGGCTCGAGCAGAAGCTCTCCGCCTGCGGCGCCGATATCGAGCGCATTTCAGGCTGAGGCGATGACGCAGACGATCGACAAACTCAAGCTGATCGCGCTTGACCGCGAAGGTCTCGGCGTGATCTCCGCCCAAGCCCAGGACACCTGCCTGCGGCGCGCCGACCTGCGCTGGCTGCCGGGCCAGAAGCGGTTTCTGGTCAGCGGCATGCGCTATGATTGGGTGGGCGCCGAAGAGGGCCGCGCCGAGCGCATCGGCTCGGTGCTGCGGTTCGACCGGGTGCTGAAGGTCTCGCATCTCGGCCTCGACGAAGGCGACGAATCTCGGGTGCTCAACCTGCTGGCGGTGACGTTCGAGATGACCGATCCGCCCTCCGGCATGGTGCTGCTCGCCTTCGCCGACGGCGCAGTGGTGCGGCTCGAAGTCGAGTGTCTCGAAGCCGAACTCGTCGACATCGGTCCGCGCCGCCCGGCGCAGGAATGTCCCGGCCACGCGCTGACCAGCGCCGAGTCGTTCTAGCGGCGCGGCCGCGGAGCTTGTCATGGCGGTCAATCTCGATATGCGCGCCGCGGAGTTCGAGCCGCGGTTCCGCGCTCTGCTGGCGGCCAAGCGCGAGGCGTCGGTCGACGTCGACGCCGCGGTCGCGGCGATCATTGCGGAAGTGCGGGCGCGCGGCGACGCGGCGCTGATCGATTACACGCTGCGCTTTGATCGCGTCGACTTGTCGCGCTCGGGCTTCCGCATCGCGCCGGCCGAAATTGAGGCGGCGTTCGACGCCTGCGATCGCAAGGCGCTAGAGGCGCTGGAGCTCGCCCACGAACGCGTGCTCGCTTATCACCGCCGCCAGCTCCCGGGCGACGTCTCGTTCGTCGACCACTTGGGCGTCCAGCTCGGCTGGCGCTGGCGGGCGATCGACGCTGTCGGCCTCTACGTGCCCGGCGGCGCGGCGAGCTATCCCTCGTCGGTGATCATGAACGCTGCGCCGGCGATCGTCGCCGGTTGTCGCCGCCTCGCCATGGTCGTGCCGACGCCCGACGGCAAGCTCAATCCGCTGGTGCTCGCCGCGGCCAAGATCGTCGGCGTCACAGAGATCTACCGCGTCGGCGGCGCCCAGGCGATCGCCGCGCTCGCGTACGGGACTGAGAGCATTGCGCCGGTCGCCAAGATCGTCGGCCCCGGCAACGCCTATGTCGCGGCGGCCAAGCGGCGGGTGTTCGGCGTCGTCGGCATCGACATGATCGCCGGGCCGTCCGAAGTCGTCGTGCTCGCCGATTCCAGCGCCGAAGCGGAACTCGTCGCGGCGGACCTTCTCGCTCAGGCTGAGCACGACGAGGCGGCGCAGTCGATCCTGGTCACCGATGACGCACGTCTGGCGACCGATGTCGCCGCGGCGGTCGAAGCGCAGCTCGCCGACCTGCCGCGCGCGGCGATCGCCGGCGCGAGCTGGCGCGACTACGGCGCGATTATCCTCGTCGACAAACTCTCCGCCGCGCCGGCGCTGATCGATCGCATCGCGCCCGAGCATCTTGAGATCATCGCCCGCGACGCCGACGCCCTGTCGGCGGCGATCGCCAACGCCGGCGCGATCTTCCTCGGGCCGCACACGCCTGAAGCGATCGGCGACTACGTCGGCGGCTCGAACCACGTGCTGCCCACTTCACGTTCGGCGCGCTTCTCCTCCGGGCTCGGTGTCTACGATTTCGTCAAGCGCACCTCGATCCTCAAATGTGACGCGCGATCGCTCGCGACGCTCGGACCGGCGGCAGTGACGCTCGGCGAAGCCGAGGGCCTCCATGCGCACGCCCGATCGGTGGCGCTGCGTCTGGGGCGGGACGGCGCAGCGTGAGCGACGAGGTCCAACCCAACCGCAACCGGCTGTCGGAGGTCAAGTTCGACGAGAAGTCGATTCCGCGCGGGCTCGCCGATCGCGATCATGAATGCGCGGCCGCGGTGTTCGATCTGATCGAGGACAATCGCTTCGGCGTGCGCGGCCGCGACGATGGGCCCTACAGCCTCCGCATCGCGCAGGTAGAGTCGCGACTCACCTTCGCGGTGAGCGCCAGCGCCGGCGCTCCCGTCGTCGAGTTTGCGGTTTCATTGACGCCATTTCGGTCGCTGCTGAAAGACTATTTCAGGATCTGCGAGAACTATTACACCGCGATTCGCAGCGCCGGCCCGCGCCAGATCCAGGAAATGGACCGCGCCCGCACTGCGCTGCACAACGAGGGGGCCGGGCTGCTCGCCGCGCGCCTGGCCGACAAGGTGGAGATCGACGAGGCGACCGCGCGCCGCCTGTTCACCCTGGTCTCAGCCCTGAACTGGCGCCCGTGACGCCGCCGAACGGCGCGTCGTCCGCGGCCGACCGCCGCGCCGCCTTTATTCGCGCCAACACGCGCCTTCTCGCTCCGCCGCTCACGCCCGAGATGCGGCTCCATCTCGCCGACGAAGCGGTCGAGCTGTGGACCAAGACCGAGGCGGAGCTGCGAGCTTCCGGCCTGCCGCCGCCGTTTTGGGCCTTCGCCTGGCCGGGCGGGCAGGCGTTGGCGCGCTGGATTGGCGATCATCCCGAGCGCGTCGCCGGCCGCCGCGTCCTCGACTTCGCCTCCGGCTCGGGGATCGTCGCAATCGCCGCGGCGCTCGCCGGCGCGGCAAGCGTCGAAGCGAGTGAGATCGACCCTTTCGGCCAAACGGCGATCGCGCTCAACGCCGGCGAAAACCACGTCGTCGTCGACGTGCTGTGTGAGGACGTGATCGGGGCGGACCGGGGCTGGAACGTCGTTCTGGCCGGCGACGTCGCCTACGAACACGACATGGCGGCGGCGGTCTTCGCTTGGCTCGAAGGCCTCGCCCGGCGCGGCGCGTTGGTGCTCGTCGGCGACCCGCGCCGCAGCTACCTCGCCCTCGACCGGCTCAATTGCGTCGCTGAGTATTCCGTCCCGACCACGCGGGCGCTCGAAGACGCCGAGATCAAGCGCGCGGGCGTGTTCGCGTTCACCACGGCGCGCGAAGCGGGATGAAAGGCGGCGGCTGGCGAGGCGATGGTGCTGCAAGAGAGGATTGAACTCTCGACCTCTCCCTTACCAAGGGAGTGCTCTACCACTGAGCTACTGCAGCCTTTGCGCGCGGGCTTTTGGCCGCGGCGGACGGCGGGCTTTTGCCATAGTGGGGCGGCCAAGGCAAGGAGAAGCGCCGCCGCAGGCGCGCTGAAGGCCTCCCTCAGCCGGGCGACGCGGAAAAGCGCAACGTCGCGCCGCTCGCCTACGCCGCGCCGACGCCGAGCAGGTCGTGGAAGTGAATGATGCCGACGACTTCGCCGGCTTCGACCACCAGCAGCGCTGAGATCTTGCGGCTGATGAGCTCGAGCGCCTCGGCGACCAGCGCGTCCGGGGCGACGGTGCGCGGCGAGCGGGTCATCACCTCCTCGACCGGCGTGTCGACGATGCGATGCGACTTCAGGTGGCGGCGCAGGTCGCCGTCGGTGATGATCCCGACCAGCTTGCCCGAATCGTCGAACACGCCGACGCAGCCGAAGCCTTTGGCGCTCATTTCGAGGATCGCGTCGGCCATCTTGGCGCCGACGGCGATGCGCGGGATGCGGTCGCCGCGATGCATCACGTCGCGTACGAACGCAAGCTTGGCGCCGAGTTTGCCGCCCGGATGGAAGACACGGAAATCACGCGCGGTGAAGCCCTTGCCTTCGAGCAAGGCCATCGCCAACGCGTCGCCGAGCACGAGCTGCATCGTTGTCGACGTGGTCGGGGCAAGGCCGTTGGGGCACGCCTCCTGGGTGTCGGGCAATGACAGGCAGACGTCGGCCTCGCGGCCAAGCGCGCTGTCGCCGTTGGATGTGACGGCGATCAGCGGGATGGCGAAGCGCTTGGCGTAAGTGACGACTGCCGCTAACTCGGGCGTCTCGCCCGACCACGAGACAGCGATGACGACGTCGCCGTTCTGCACCATGCCGAGGTCGCCGTGGCTCGCCTCGGTGGCGTGGACAAAGAACGCTGGCCGGCCGGTCGAGGCGAAAGTCGCCGCGATCTTGCGCCCGACGTGGCCGGACTTGCCCAGTCCGGTGACGATCACCCGTCCCGGCGCGGCGGCGATCGTTTCGACGGCGCGGCGGAAAGCAGGCCCGAGGCTGTCTTCGCCGGGCGCTCCGAGCGCTTCGGCCATCGCCGTAAGCCCTTGTTGTTCAATAGCTATCGTTCGCAGCCCGGTGGCCACAGGGTCAATGGTTTCGTTTTTCATGCGCGCTCTTACCACGGTCGCCGCCGCCGATCATCCCCGTGCGCCAACGCGTCCCGCCGCCCGCCCGCTTAAGCCGCCATTAACCATACCGGCCTAACCCTCGAAGGGCCCGTCGGCGGCTGACGCGCGGGCGAAAGGAGCCTTCGTGCGGTCGCGTCTGGTCGAGCTTCGCCGCGCTCGCTGGGTCGCCCTCGGCGCGCTGGCCGTGGGGTTCGGCGGCGCATTCGCGCCGGTCTTTGGCCAAGAGGCGCAGCTCGGACTACGCGGCGCGACGGAAACGGTCGCCGACGCCGCTCCGCCGCTTGCGCAGTCCGAGCCGCTTCAGACACCCGACGCTGCGACATCAGCGCCGACCATTGCGCCGCCGGTCGACACCGCCGCCGACGCCAATGCGAAGACCAAGCCGGCCAAGCGCGATCGGACGAAGCTGCCGGCGCTCAAGCCTTATCCCGGCGCGCAACGGCTGGGCTTGCGCGGCGGGCCGGCCGACTTGCAAGCGAAGACCCCGGCGCCGACGATCGCCGCGCAGCCGATCCCGCAGCGGCGCAAGGCCGCCGCCGACGAGAAACCGTTCGATCCGGTCGGCGTTCGGGTCGGCGATCTCAAACTGACGCCTTATGTCGAAGAGGACGGCGGCTGGGCGTCCAATCCCGGCCTGACCGTCGGCTCGCGTCGCGGCAGCGCCTTCGAGACGACCGAAGCGGGCGCGGCGCTGCAATCCGACTGGTCGCGCAGCGATCTGCACGGCCAGTTGAAGGGCGCCTACACCGACTATTTCGAAGATTCCAACGCCAATTCGCCGACCGCGAGCGGCACGCTCGGTGGCCGCTACGACGCCAGCCGTGACCTGTCGTTCGACGCTGAAGGCCGTTTTGACGTCAGCCAGCAGACTCTCGCCTCGCTCGGCCTCGGTCCAGGAACGGGGACGACCTCGCATCCGCTGGTCGCGACCTACGGCGCGACGCTCGGCGGCGCGCAGACGTTCGGCGACCTGACCCTGGCGCTGCATGCGACACTAGACCGCACCACCTACGCGAGCGCCGACGCCGTCGACCTCGCCAGCGACGATTTCAACGACTGGGGCCTGCGCGGCCGCGTCTCCTACCGGCTGAGCGACGCGATCTCGCCCTTCGTCGAACTCGGCGTCGACACCCGCCGCTACGATTCCGCGGTCGACTACAACGGCTACGACCGCAATTCGGACGGCTGGCGGGCGGTCGCCGGCGCGACGCTCGCCTTCACCCGCCAACTGACCGGGGAAGCGAGTTTTGGCTACGGCGCGCGCGCCTATGTCGACCCGCGACTGCAGAATTTTGGCGGTCCCGTGATCGACGCGTCGCTGATCTGGTCAGCCACGCCGCTGACCACCGTGACGGCGAAGGCGCAGACGACGCTCGGCGACTCCGTCGCCGCGGGAGCTTCGGGCGCCATGGATCGCAGCTATTCGCTCGACGTCGCGCACGATCTGACGCGCGCCTTCACGCTCGGCGCCACGGCGAGCTGGTCCGGCGAAACCTACATCGGCGTGACGCAGCGCGATTCGACGACGACCTACGGACTGCGCGCCGAATACCACGTGTCGCGCGAGCTGACGTTGAAGGCCAGCGCCAGCCGCCAGATCTATGATTCGAACGCGCCGAATTCGAATTACGTCGCCGACGTCTTCATGCTCGGCCTCAAACTGCAGCGCTGAAGCGCGCCGCCTACAGATCGAGCTTCTTCAGCTCCGCGCGCAGTTGCGGGCCGAGGTCTTCGCGCATCAGCGCAAAAGCGATATTGGCGTTGAGGAAGCCAAGCTTGGAGCCGCAGTCGTAGCTGCGTCCATCGAAGCGCACGCCATGGAAGAACTGGCGCTTGGCGAGCTCGATCATGCCGTCGGTGAGCTGGATCTCGCCGCCGGCTCCCTTTTCGACGTTTTCGAGGAAATCGAAGATTTCTGGCTGCAGGATGTAGCGGCCGGAAATGATCAGGTTTGACGGCGCCGTGCCCTTCGGCGGCTTTTCGACCATGCCCTTGATCTCGAAGGCGTGCCCTTCGTCCTCGCCGATGCCGACGATGCCGTAGTACTGGGTTTCGTCAGGAGAGACCTCCTCGACCGCGACGACGTTGCCGTCGAAGCGCTGGTAGACCTCTACGCACTGGGCGAGGCACTGGTCGCCGCGCGGCCCGGCCGCCGTGACCACGTCGGGCAGCAGCAGGGCGAACGGCTCGTGGCCGACGAGGTCGCGCGCGCACCACACCGCGTGGCCGAGCCCGAGCGGCGCCTGCTGGCGGGTGAACATCGCCGCGCCTTCCGGCAGCATGTCGGCTTTCAACGCTTCGATCTGTTGCAACTTGCCGCGCCGGCGCAGCGTATCGTCGAGTTCGTAGGCGATGTCGAAATGGTCCTCGATGACGCCCTTGTTGCGCCCGGTGACGAAGATGAATTTCTCGATCCCCGCCGCGCGCGCCTCGTCGACGACGTGCTGGAGGATCGGCCGGTCGACCACCGTCAGCATTTCTTTCGGCACAGCCTTGGTCGCCGGCAGAAATCGTGTGCCGAGACCGGCCACCGGCAACACAGCTTTGCGGATGGGTTTACGCATCGGGAAGAGGCCTTTCGCTGGTTACGCCGCGCGCGGCTCGGGGCGCGAGGCGGCGCGGGAAACGGTGGTCAATCTGTCGCGTGAAGTGTATTCCGCTTCCGGCGACCGATCGGCGACGCCATGGCTCGCCGATCGGACCAATTTTGTCAAAAGGGGACGTGGACCCGCAAGGGCCACGACAAGGCGATGGCGGTTTTGGTGACCGGCGGGGCGGGTTACATCGGCGGCCATATGACGCTCGGCCTGATCGACGCCGGCGAGGATGTGCTCGTGCTCGACAATCTGTCGACCGGGTTCGCGTGGGCGGTCCAGCCGCCGGCCAAACTGGTGGTTGGCGATTTCGGCGATCCGGCGCTGGTCGCCCGACTGATCCGCGAACATAAGATCGACGCGATCGCCCATTTCGCCGCCAAGATCGTCGTCCCCGAATCGGTCGGCGACCCGCTCGGATATTACGACAACAACACCGCTAAGGCGTTAAACCTGATTCGCTGCGCGGTCGAGGGCGGCGTCAGGCATTTCATCTTCTCGTCGACCGCCGCGGTCTATGGCGAGACCTCGGCCGAGCCCGTCGCCGAGGACGCGACGCTCAATCCAATCTCGCCCTACGGCCGGTCGAAACTGATGGTCGAGTGGATGTTGCAGGACTCGAGCCGCGCCTACGGCCTGCATTATGTCGCGCTGCGCTATTTCAATGTCGCCGGCGCCGATCCGCAGGGGCGGCTTGGTCAGTCGACCCCGAACGCCACCCACCTCATCAAGCGTGGGGTGCAGACGGCGCTCGGCCGGTTCGCCAGCATGGACATTTTCGGCGAGAACTATCCGACCCGCGACGGCACCTGCCTGCGCGACTATATCCAGGTCACCGACCTGATCGACGCCCATCTCGCCGCGCTCGCCTATTTACGGGCGGGCGGCGACAGCCTGACCTGCAATTGCGGCTACGGCCACGGCGCGACGGTCAAGGAGGTGATCGAGGTCGTCAAGCGCGTCTCCGGCGTCGATTTCAAAGTCAATTACGCGCCCCGGCGGGCGGGCGACCCAGCGGCGATCGTCGCCAAGGCGGAACGCGTGCGTGAGCGACTCGGCTGGCGACCGAAGCGCGACGATCTCGACGCGATCGTCCAGCAGGCGCTCGATTGGGAGCGGCGCCTGCACAACCGTCTCGGACCGCCCGATCCGGCGTGATCCGCCGCCGCCTCGATTCTGCCGAAGCCGCCGATGGTTGGGCTTTACAAGCCCCGCCTCGCCGTGCCTTGACTAGGCAAAATGGGAACCGGGGGAGCGCATGCGGACGGACGGTCGGCGGCGATGAGCGGCGAGGACATCCTTGTCACCGAGCGCCTCGGCAAGTCCTTTGGCGGCTTTGCGGCAGTCAGCGACGTCAATCTCAAGGTCAAGCGCGGCTCGATTCACGCGTTGATCGGCCCTAACGGGGCCGGCAAGACGACCTGCTTCAACATGCTGACCAAGTTCGTTGCGCCGAGCTCTGGCCGCATCCTGTTCAACGGTCGCGACATCACGGCGACGCGGCCCGCCGACGTCGCGCGCCTCGGCCTCGCGCGCTCGTTCCAGATCTCGGCGATCTTCCCCCATCTGACCGCGCTCGAGAACGTGCGCGTCGCATTGCAGCGCAAGCGCGGCGACAGTTTCGATTTCTGGCGTTCGAAGAAGGCGCTGGCGCCGCTCAATGCGCGCGCGATGGAGCTGCTCGATCAGGTCGGCCTCGCTGACTGGGCCCGTTCGGTCGCGCTCGAGTTCCCCTATGGCCGTAAGCGCGCGCTGGAGATCGCGACGACACTGGCGCTCGACCCCGAGATGCTGCTGCTCGACGAACCGATGGCGGGCCTCGGCCTCGAAGATATCGACCGCATCGCCGCGCTGATCCGGCGCGTCTCGACCGATCGCACCGTCCTGATGGTTGAGCACAATCTGCAGGTTGTCGCCGACCTCTCCGACCGCATCACTGTGTTGACGCGCGGCCGGGTGCTCGCCGAGGGCGACTACAAAGCCATCTCCGCCAACCCGCAAGTCAGGCAGGCCTATATGGGAGACGGACATGGCTACGGCTGAGGCCGCCGCGCCGTCGCTATCCGTCTCCGGATTGCAGGCCTGGTACGGCGAATCGCACATCCTTCACGGCGTCGACTTCGAAGTCCGTCCGGGCGAAGTCGTCACGCTGCTCGGGCGCAACGGCGCCGGCAAGACGACGACGCTGAAGGCGATCATGGGCATCGTCGGCAAGCGGCGCGGTTCGGTCGCCTTCGCCGGCCGCGAGACGATCGCCCTTTCGTCCGACCGCGTCGCCCGCCTCGGCGTGGCGATCTGCCCCGAGGAGCGCGCGATCTTCTCGAGCCTTAGCGTGCGCGAGAACCTGCTGCTGCCGCCGCGCGTCGCTCCGACCGGCGGGCTGACGCTCGAGCGCATCTTCGATCTCTTTCCCAATCTCGCCGAGCGGCTCGCCAGTGGCGGCGGCAAGCTGTCGGGCGGCGAACAGCAGATGCTGGCGATCGCGCGCATCTTGCGCACCGGCGCGCGCTTCCTGATGCTCGACGAACCGACCGAGGGCCTGGCGCCGGTCATCATCCGCCAGATCGGCCGCACCATCGCTGAGCTCAAGCGTGAGGGGTTCACCATTCTGCTGGTCGAGCAGAACTTTCGCTTCGCCGCGACGGTTTCCGACCGCTATTACGTGATGGAGCATGGCCGCATCGAACTCGGCTTCGCCAATGCCGACCTCGATCCCAACAACATGGAGCAGCTGCATGTGCGACTCGGCGTCTGACCAGCGCCGGCCGGCGGCCAGGGGGGCGTGAGGCGATGTTCTTCGGCCACGCCATCACCGCCCAGCAACTCTTTGGGCAATTGCTGATCGGGCTGATCAACGGCTCGTTCTATGCGCTGCTGAGCCTCGGCCTCGCCGTCATCTTCGGCATGCTTAACGTCGTCAATTTCGCCCACGGCGCGCTCTACATGATGGGCGCGTTCGTCGCCTATTTCCTGCTGCACGAATTCGGTCTCAACTATTGGTGGGCGCTGATCGGCGCGCCGCTGATCGTCGGCGCCTTCGGCGCGCTGATCGAGCGCACGCTGCTCGTTCGCTTGCGCGGACTCGATCCGCTCTACAGCCTGCTGCTGACCTTTGGCTTGGCGCTGATGATCCAGGGGCTGTTCCAGAACGAATTCGGCGCTTCGGGGATGCCTTACGCGATCCCGCCGCAACTGGCCGGCGCGCACAATCTCGGCTTCATGTTCCTGCCCAATTATCGCGCCTGGGTGATCGGTTTCTCCGCCTTTGTCTGCTTTGCGACCTGGTTCGTGATCGAGAAGACGCGCATCGGCGCCTACCTGCGCGCGGCGACCGAAAACCCGACGATGACCCGCGCCTTTGGCCTCAATGTGCCGCGCATGATCACGCTGACCTACGGCTTCGGCGTCGGTCTCGCCGCGCTCGCCGGGGTGCTCGCCGCGCCGATCAACCAGGTGCGGCCGGGCATGGGCGTCGACATCATCGCCGTCGTCTTCGCCGTCGTGGTGATCGGCGGCATGGGCTCGATCCTCGGCTCGATCATCACCGGCTTCACCCTCGGCGTCGTCGAGGGCTTGACCAAGGTCTTCTATCCGGAAGCCTCCAACACCGTCGTCTTCGTCATCATGGCCGTCGTGCTGCTGATCAAGCCGGCCGGCCTGTTCGGCAAGGTGGCCTGAGATGAGCGCGAACCCCGTCGTCGCTTCCGCCGGCGCTGTGTCGCGCGAAACACGGCAGTTCGCCGCCGCGTTCCTCGTCATGCTGGCGCTCATCGCGGTCGCGCCGTTCGTCGCCTATCCGTTCTTCGTCATGCAGGCCTTGTGCTTCGCCCTCTTCGCCTGCGCCTTCAATCTGCTGATCGGCTATGTCGGCCTGCTGTCGCTGGGCCACGCGATGTTCCTCGGCGCGGCGAGCTATGTTTGCGCCCATGCCGCCAAGGTCTGGGGGCTCGACCCGGTCCTGGCGATCCTCGTCGGCGTCGTCTGTTCGGCGGTCCTCGGCTTCGTCGCCGGCGCCCTGTCGATTCGCAGCCAAGGCATCTATTTCGCCATGATCACGGTGGCGCTGTCGCAGATGATCTACTTCTTCTGCGTCGAGGCCCCGTTCACCCACGGCGAGGACGGCGTCCAGGGCGTGCCGCAGGGCCGCGTATTCGGGCTGATCGACCTCAGCCAGCCGGCCCTGCTCTACGTCTTTGTCGCAGTGGTGTTCCTATTCGGATTTCTCACCGTCTATCGCGCGGTCAATTCGCCGTTTGGCGAGATCCTCAAGGCGATCCGCGAGAACGAGCCGCGCGCGATATCGCTTGGCTATCGCGTCCAGCGCTACAAGCTCGCCGCATTCGTTTTGTCGGCGGCGCTCGCCGGTCTCGCTGGCGCGACTAAGGCGATCGTCGGTCAGAACGCGTCGCTGACCGACGTCGGCTTCGCAATGTCGGGCGAAGTGGTGCTGATGACCCTGCTCGGCGGCATGGGCACGTTCTATGGCCCGGTCGTCGGCGCGATCGTCGTCGTGTCGATGCAGAACTACCTCGCCCAGTACGGGCAATGGGTGACAGTCATCCAGGGCGGCGTGTTCGTCGCCTGCGTGCTGGCGTTCCGCCGCGGCGTCGTCGGCGAAATCGCCAGCGCGTTGAAGTGGACGTCGCTGTGACGCTTCAGGTCTTGGCCGACAGCGCCAGCTTGCGTAGATCGAAGGCGGGGTCGGCGGCTTCGTCGGGGCTGATTGGCAGGCTTCCGCCGATGATGCGGCGCGCCGCCATGTGCTCGGCGCCGCGATTGACCGTCTCCACTGCCGCCAGCGCGCCGCCACGGAAGCCGAACGCGGCGAAGGCGCGATCTTTCGGATCGCCGCGCAGGACCCAGCGATCGACGCCGTGCGACAGGCCGGCGATCTGCAGCTTGAGGTCGCCCTGGTCGCTCCAGAACCACGGCAGCGCCGCATAAGGCGCAGGTTTGCCGGTCAGCCGCCGCGCCACGCTCTTGGCTTGGTCGGTCGCGTTCTGCACCGATTCGAGGCGCAGCATCTGGCCGACCGAGCGCTGCGGGAACAGGGCGCAATCGCCGATCGCCGACACCGCCGGGTTGGAGGCGGCGAGCAGCGCGTCGACGACGATCCCGTTGTCACAGGCGAGCCCCGCCGCGAGCGCCAGCCGGTCGTCGGCCAGCACGCCGACGCCGACGATGACGAGGTCGGCGGCGATGCGTTCGCCGTCAGCGAGCACGACCGCAGCGGCCGCGCCGTTCGCGCCTTCGATCGCCGTCACGCCGACGCCGAGGCGGAAGCTGGCGCCGAACGTCTGGTGCGCGTCGAGGAAGAAGTCCGAAGTTGGCGGCGATACGGCGCGGCCGAGCGGGCGGGCGATCTCGACCACCGTCACTTCGCCGCCGACCGCGAGCGCCGTCGCGGCGATCTCGAGGCCGATGAAGCCGGCGCCGATGACGACGACGCGCCGGCCGGGACCGAGCCGCTCGCGGATCGAAGCCGCGTCGGCGATGCTGCGCAATCCGAGCACGCCATCGAGGTCGACGCCGGGAATGGCGAACGGGCGCGGCCGCGCGCCGGTCGCCAGAATGAGATGATCGAACGCCTCGGCGCCGTCCGCGCCGAGCTCGACCCGCCGCGCGGCGAGGTCGATGCGCGTCGCCTGGACGCCCAGCCTGAGATCGATCCGCTTCTGGCGATAGAATTGTTCGGCGCGCAGCGGCAGGCCGGCGAGGTCCATCGCGCCCTTGAGGAACGCTTTCGACAGCGGCGGGCGCTGATAGGGCAGGTCTGGCTCGCCCGAAATGAGGACGATCGCGTCGTCCGAGCCTTCCTCGCGCAGACTGGCCGCAGCCTGGACGCCGGCGTGACCGGCGCCGACGATGACAATCGAGCGGCGCGACATGAACATCCCTAAAGCCACAGGAAAACAGGCGTTCACCTAGCACAATCGGACCGGCGGGCAAGCCAGCTTTTGGTTACAGCAACGGCTTTCGCGCCGAGCGGCCGAAGGCGAGCGCGCCCAGGACGTAAACGATCGCATAGACGACGAACGCCAGCAGTCCGGCGACGGCGATGTCGAGCTCGTTGCGCAGCAACGGCAGGCGGCCGAGATACTGGTTTGCGCCGTAGAAGCAAAACGGCGCGGCGAACGAGGCGGCGCCGGCGGCGAAGGCGGCGATGGCGATGTTCTCGATCAGCCGCTTGTCCGGCGCGAACCATCGTCGCCGCATGCCGAGCGCAATCAGCAGGGCGAAATTGATCCAGGCGCCGGTCGCCGTCGCCAAGGCGAGGCCGGCAGGCCCCATCGGCTGGTAAAGGGCGAGCTTGAGCGCGAGATTGACCACCAGCCCGCCGAAAAAGCACAGCATCGGCGTCGTCGTGTCGCCGCGCGATTGGAAGCTCGCGACCGCCGAGCGGATGAGCACCATCGGCGCCAAGCCAAGCCCGTAAGCGGCGAGCACCGCCGCCGAGCCGCGCGCCGCCTGGGCGGTGAAAGCGCCGCGCAGAAACGCGCCGCGCATCGTTTCCTCGGGCAGCACGAGAAAGGCGACAAAGAACGGCGCGGCGAGGGCGAACGTGAGCGCGATCGAGCGGTTCTGCGCCGCCGAAGCGCCGCGCTCGTCGCCGGCGGCGAGCCGCCGGCTCATTTCCGGCAACAGCACCGTGCCCGCCGCGACGCCGATCACGCCGAGCGGCAGTTGGTAGAGGCGCTCGGCGTAATACATTGACGAGTTCGCGCTGTTGGGCAGCAGCGAAGCGAGGATCGTGTCGGCCAGGATGGCGATCTGCTGACCGGCCGAGCCGATCACCGCCGGCCCGAGCGCGCCGAAGAACTGCTTCACGTCGGGATCGAGGCGCGGCACGGCGAGCCGTTCGAGCACGCCGCGCCGGCGCGCTTCCGCCATCAGCAGCGCGAGCTGCGCGACGCCCGAGGCGGTGACGCCCCAGCACGCCGCTGCGCCGGCGTTGGGGAAGAGAAACGCGACGGCGAGGAAGGCGACGACGAACAGGTTGAGCAACACCGGCGCAAAGGCCGCGACGCTGAAATGGCCGCGCGCGTTGAGCGTGCCGCTGTGCAGCGTCGCCAGGGTGACGCAGGCGAGATAGGGGAAGGTGATGCGCGTCATGCCGACGGCGAGCGCGAACTTCTCCGGGTGCTCGGAAAAGCCTGGCGCGATCAGCGCGACGAGCTCGTTGGTGTAAACGAGCGCGGCGGCGAGCAGCACGATCTGCGAGACGAGCAGCAAAGTGAAGACGCGGCTGGCGAGGCGAGTGGCGGCCTCGTGCCCTTGCGCGATGAGCACTCGCGAGTAGGTCGGCACGTAGGCCGAGTTGAACGCGCCCTCGCCGAAGATGGCGCGAAACTGGTTGGGCAGCCGCAATGCGACGACGAAGGCGTCGGCGAGCGGGCCGACGCCCATCACCGCGCCGATCATCAGATCGCGGGCGAAGCCAGTCAACCGCGACAGGGCCGTAAACCCGCCGACCGAGAGGAAGTTGCGGTACATGCTGGCCGCGAATCACCCGAGTGGGCCGAAGGGCCCGCATCGCATCCTGAGGGCATGAGGGCAAATAATGGGTTTCTCGCGGCGCCTGCGGCCCTGAGGCTGGCCGCCCGCCATTGGCGCCGCGACCAGCCTCAGGTAAAGAACGTCGCCGCTCGGCTACGGGCGGCGACGAGCCGGGCGCCGATCCGTCGTATCGAGGTTGCAGAGTATCGCGATGTCAGAGCCAGAAGCGACGCCGGCCGGCGAAGCGCCGTCCGACGCGCCGGCCGCGCCGGCCTTCGATCCGAGCGTCATCCGTGGCTTGCAGGTCTTCGTCCCCGCGGCCGGTGCGGCCGCCGATGGACTCGACGAAGCCGCGCGCAAAGAAGCGATCGTTCAGACGCTCGCCGCGCGCGCGGCGCGCCTTGCCGAAGCGGTCGACGACGCGCTGACGCTGGCCAGCGACGGGACCATCCGGTGGCTCGGCGATCCGATCGGCAAGCTGATCGTTGGGGTTGGGTCGCTCGAGCCGGGCGCAACGCTGCTCGCCGACGAAGCGCTGCCGCCGGAAGGCCGCGAGGCGGCCGACCGCCGGCTGTCGCTGTGGCTCGGCGCCCATCTGCGCAAAGTCCTTGCGCCCCTGATCGCGCTCGCCGATGCGCAGGGCGCGCCCGAAGCGGCGCGTTCGGTCGCCCTCAAGGTGTCGCAGGCGCTCGGCGTGCTGGAGCGCGAGCGCGTCAAGGCGGAGGTCAAGGCGCTCGACCAGGAAGCGCGCGGCGCCTTGCGCAAGCTCGGCGTCCGCTTCGGCGCCCATTACATTTATGTTCCGGCGCTGCTGAAACCGGCCGCGCGAACGCTTTGCGCGCAATTGTGGGCGTTGGCCCAGCCCGGCGTCGATCAGGACGGTTCCGAACGGCTGCTGCATTTCGCCGCTTCGGGGCGGACGTCCTTCGCCGTCGAGCAGCCGGTCTCGGCCGAACTGTGCCGGATCGCTGGTTTTCGTCTCTGCGGCGACCGGGCGGTGCGGGTCGACATCGTCGAACGGCTGTCCGATCTGATCCGCGCCGCGCTGCCGCGCTCGCCGGCGCCCGGGCCGGCCGACGAGGCCGACGGTTTTGTCGTCACGGGGCAGATGACCTCGCTGACGGGCTGCTCGGGCGAGCCGTTCGCGTCGATCCTGCGGTCGCTCGGCTTCGTCGCCCATCAAGTGAAGAAGTCAGCTTATGAGGCGGCGGTCGCCCGCCGCGCCGCCGCCGCCGCTGCGGCGCCCGTCGCCGCGGTCATCGCGCCGGCCGCGGTCGAAGGCGAAACGGCGCCCATCGCGGCCGAATCCGCGCCAAGCGAGGGCGCCGCCCCGGTCGAGGAACAGGCTGTCGTCGCGGCTGAGGCGTCCGTCGAGGAGCCAGCGGAAGCTGCGGAGGCGTCCGAGCCCGTCGCGTCCGAGTCCGCGTCAAACGAGGGCGCCGCCCCGGTCGAGGAACAGGCTGTCGTCGCGGCCGAGACGTCCGTCGAGGAGCCAGCGGAAGCTGCGGAGGCGTCCGAGCCTGTCGCGGCTGAGGTTGCGCCACCGGCCGATGAGCCAGCCGTCGCAGCGGCCGTCAGCGAAGTCGCCGCTGCGCCGGAGACCGTCGAACCGGCGTTAGAGCCAGTCGCGCCGCTGCTTGAGGCGGTCGAGCCCGCGGCTGTAGCGCCGGCCAAATCCGTTGCGTCCGAACCCGCTCCCGCTGAAACCGCCCCGGGGGAAGCCGAAGCGGCTCCCGCGGCGGAAGAGACGGTCGAGGTGTGGCGGCCGGCGCCGCGCCGCCCGCGCCACGTCCCGCATCACCATCGCCATCGCGATCACCACCCGCAGCGTGTGGTGGGGGTGGTCGAGGGCGGCGCCGCGAACCCCCAAGTCGACGCAGGCGCTCAAGACGGCCCGCGCCCTCAAGACGGACGCGGGCGCAAGCCTTGGCGCGAGCGCCAAGGATCGGCAAACGCATCCGGCGAAGGCGCTAGCCCTGCCGCAGCGGCGGGCGAAGCGCGCGGCGAGGCTCGCTCTGGCGAAGGCCGGCGCGGCCCGCCGCAATGGCGCCGCGATGCGGGCGCCAAGGGCGATCGTCGCGACGATCGGCGCGGCCGCGACGAGGGGACAAAACGGTCGGACAAGGACAGGCCGCGGCCGCCGCCGGCCGAACCGCGCGTCAATCTCGACTCCCCGTTCGCCAAGTTGCTCGCCCTCAAACCGCTGCTGCAAGGGCGCGACAAAAATCAGTGAGGCGGTCCGCGGCGGGCGCGACGTTTGATCGTCTCGCTTTGCCGCGGCTAGTCTTAATATGAAATTGCTGTATAGAGCGCCGGGCTGCGGCTCGGGGACGGCGTCCCGCGACGCGCGGCGCCGACGGAAAGGGCGAGGATCGACGAGATGACCTACGTGGTGGTCGAAAACTGCATTAAGTGCAAGTACATGGACTGCGTCGAGGTCTGCCCGGTCGATTGCTTCTACGAAGGCGAGAACATGCTCGTCATCCATCCCGACGAGTGCATCGACTGCGGCGTCTGCGAGCCCGAGTGCCCGGCCGAGGCGATCAAACCCGACACTGAGCCCAATCTCGATGCCTGGCTCCGACTTAACGCTGATTATTCAAAGACCTGGCCCAACATCACGATCAAGCGCGAGCCGCCGCCGGACGCGAAGGACTATGACGGTCGCGCGGGGAAATTCGCCGCCTTCTTCTCCGCCAAGCCCGGACAGGGAGATTGAGCGACGCCGGGGCTTAACGCTGACCCCGGTCATTTTTGATTCTTCGCCAAAATTGTGCTAAAGAAAACATTGTTAGGCCCATTGCGGGCTAGCAAGGCACGATTCTCGCCCCATATGCTCAGAGTTGGGGCACACAGCGTTAATCTCTTGATTGTCTGCACCGGCGTTTCGGAAATCCGTCCGCCCGGTCGACCATCGCGTATGGAGTTTTTCCGTCATGGCGGCGCGCAAGAAGGCGAGCAAGAAGGGATCCGGCACGGTCACCAAGAAGGCAAAAGCGTCGGTCGGATCAACGACCTCGCATAAGCGCAAGAGTTCCGCCGCCGCGTCGGCGTCGCGCCGGACGACGGTCAAGGCCAAGGCGGCGCATAGCGCAAAAGCCAAGACCGGAGCCAACACTGACAAATCCGAGGCCAAGCGGCGCGCCGCGCGCGCGGCAGCCAAGCGCCGTGCGCGTTCGGCTGCGGCGGTCCCGGCCGAGAAGCCTGTCGTCGCCAAGGCCAGCAAGGCCGCTGTTACAAAACCCACTGTCAATGAGGCCGCCAAGCCCGCCATGGTCAAACCTGCCGTCGCCAAGCCCACTGTCGCCAAAGCCCCGGTCGAAGCCAAGGCGCCTCGCGTCGCCGCTCCAGCGGCGCGCCCTGCCGCCGAAGCGTCGGTCAGGCCGGCTGCGCCGCTCGCCAAGCGCACGCCGTTCGCGGTCAAGGGGCGTCCGGTCGACGTCGCCGCCTCGATCGAGACGGAGTCTGCGGCGGTCAGGGCGGCCAGGCCGGCCTCTGGACCGCGTCAGGGCTTCAAGGTCAGCGAATTCGTCGTCTACCCGGCTCATGGCGTCGGTCAGATCGTCGCCGTTGAAGATCAGGAAGTGGCGGGGTTCCGCCTTGAGCTGTTCGTCATCAGCTTCGCCAAGGACAAGATGACGTTGCGGGTCCCAACGTCGAAGGTGGCGGGCGTCGGCATGCGCAAGCTTTCCGATCCCGACGTCGCCAGAAAGTCGCTGGAGATTCTGACCGGCCGCGCGCGCATCAAGCGCACGATGTGGTCGCGTCGGGCTCAGGAATACGAGGCGAAGATCAATTCCGGCGACATCAACGCCATCGCCGAGGTGGTCCGCGACCTCTACCGCTCCGAGGCGCAGCCTGAGCAGTCCTATTCGGAACGCCAGCTTTATGAGGCGGCGCTTGATCGGATCATGCGCGAGATCGCGGCGGTGCAGAAGCTGTCCGAGATCGATGCGCTGAAGCTGATCGAGAGCCATCTCAAGCGCTCGCAGCGCCGCGCCGCTAAGGCGGACGCCGCGGACGGCGACGATGCGGCGGTCGAAGAGGCGGCTTGAGGCTGCCAAAATTCGCGTTTAGGCGCCGGGCGGGTCCGAAGGGGACGCCCGGCGTTTCTGTCTCTGCGGCCGCTGTACGGACTGTCGCGACGCAGCTATCCTACCAAGCGCTTCGACCCTCCAGACGCGTGAGGATCCAATGAACAAACTGCTTCTTGTGAGCGTTGTCGCCCTGTCCGTCGCCGGATGTTCGATGACACAACGCGAAACCAACGGCGCGCTGATCGGCGGCGCCACAGGCGCGGTGGTCGGCGGCGTGGCGTCGCATTCGTGGGGCGGGGCGGCGGTTGGCGGCGCGGTCGGCGCGGTCGCCGGCGCAGCGATCGCGAACGCCACAGCGCCGCATCGGCACTGCTGGCACAACAGCTACGGCCATTGGGTCTGCCGCTACTATTGAGCGCGCCGGCCGTCTGCCGGCCGATCACGTTTTCGTGCCCACCACACGACGGCGGCGGCGCGGCGCGAAGGCGGCGCGTCGTCGTCCCGTAAGCTCCAAGCGCAACGCGACCACCGCCGCTTCGACGGATCGCATCGAACCTTGGAGCCAAGACAATGAACGCTTCGCTGAAGACATCGGTCGCCGGAACGCTGGCGGCTCTGACCCTCGCTTTCGCCGTCTTCGCCGCCGCGCCGGCCTCCGCTGGCCCGGGTTGGTGGGTGAGTCACCACCACTACGGCTGGGGCCCATACGCCGCCGTCGGCGTGCTTGGCCTCGCCGCCGGCGCTGCCATCGCCGCGAACAATTACGATTGCACCCACTACGTGCCGGTCTACGACCGCTGGGGCAACTATCTCGGCGATCGACCGGTCAACGGCTGCTATTGAGCCTTGCCCGTTATTCGAACGCGCCGGCGAAGACCTCCCGCCGGCGCGTTTCTCTTGCGCCGTCGCGTAAGGCGGGCGCAGCGTCGGACCGAAGCGAAGACGAGGCGCGCCCGCGCCTTCCGGCGAAGTCAGCGCGGAGGTTTTCGATGGTGGGCGCACAAGGGCTCGAGCCTTGGACCCGCTGATTAAGAGTCAGCTTTTATAGTAGTAACATCAATAGGATACCGAGAAACTAGCGCCTTTCGGCCCCGTTGATATTCAAGAGAAAACTCGACTGTTGGAAATTGCCAAGTCGAGGCGTGACGCGCCTTGGCTGCTCAACGCCGTCGATCCGCCGTCGCCGCGTTGGCGCGATCGCATGTGGTGGAATGGCTGGTGCGCGCGCCCTGATCGGCGACATCTCCGCGGCGCGGCGCGCGATGAAAGCGTCGATGGACTTCAATCCCAACTTCGACCTCCGCTCCCGGACGGCGATGGCGCTGCGCCGCAATAGAAGGACTTCGTCCAGCGTTACGCCGAGGGCCGGTTGAGCGATTGCGCTACTGGAAGTCAGCCAAATTGTGCGGGACAGACGATTGGCCACGAAAGATCTTGAACCCTTTGGCGGTCGAAACGATGTCGCCGTTGACCAGCGTGTCGTCGTTGAGCAGCGCGTCCATCGGGTCAGGCGCTGGCGGGGACTCCGAATCTGAACAACCGGGTTCCCTCGCCGCCACGCACGCCACCCAATCGGCGTGGCGGCGCCGTGCGGCGGCGACGCGATCCTGCCAATTGACGCTGTCGGTGGGATCGTCGCCGAGTTTCGCTTCGGGCGTAGGCGAAGCTTCGGACGCGGGGAGACCGGGCGTCGCCGACGGGATTGGCCCCATGACGCTCTCTTGAGCGCAGGCGCCGTCGACAAACCAAGTCAGGACAACGATCGCGCAGGCCGCACGCCGGTCTAGCATCGCACGCCTCCATCAAGTTGGTCTGAGGAAACGCTGTCGTCGCATTCGTGTGCAGGTGCGAAGTCTAGCCGTTCGCGCGCCCCAGCGAAACGGTCACGGTCGCGGCCATGATCGCGGCGAAGTAGACCCCGACGCCGGGGATCTGCAGTGAAAAATCGACGACTGAGTGCAAGCTGGCGAGGATCAGCGCGGCGAGACCCATCACCGGAATGAAGCGGAATTTGTGGCGAACTTTGACGCCGTGGATGAACGCCGCGACCAGGATCCCATAGCCGATCGCCAACGCGGCGAGAAACGGCAACCCGAGCCCAAGCCAGCCCTCGAGGAAGAAATTGTGGGCTCGCTCCCAAACGCCAAAGATTCCGGCGCAATCGGAGTCGCGGTAGACGGGAAATACGTCCTGGAAGGCGCCGAGCCCCGTGCCGAAAATCCAATTGTCCTTGATTGCGGCGATCGTCGAAGAAAAGGCGCACCAGCGCCCATCTTCGCTTCCCTGCTCTTGCATGCGGTAGACCGAACGCCCGGCGAATAGCGCGAACAGACCGACGACGACGAGCAGGCCGGCGACGATCGTGGCGTAGCGGCGCCAGGCGACGAATTCCTCGCCGGGTTTGTCGGCCGTCAGTCGGTGGGTCGACATCAGGGCGACGGCGACGGCGCAGGCGATGAACGTCGCCCCGACGGCGCCGCGCGACTGCGTGAGGAAAAGCGCCATCGCGATGATCAGGCAACAAAATGCGTGGACCAGCGCCAACACGTTCTTGTCGCGCCAGCCGATGGCGAAATTGAACGCCTTCTTGAGGAAGCTGCCGATATGGATCTTTCTCAGTTCGTAGAACAAAAGCCCCAAATTGAGGAGCAGGGCGATGCCGAAGAACGTTCCCGCCGTGTTGCGATTGACGAACGTCGCCGTGAGATAGCTGAAGTAATATTTCTTCGTCTCGAACAGGAGTTGGTCGGGAAACAGCAACTCTTGCAAGATGCCGAACGCTGCATAGGCCGCGCCGAAATAGGCAAGCGCCCGCCACAGCCACAGCGCTTCGTCGTCGCCCTGGAAGAAGGCCAGCGCGGCGATGAAGGCCAAGAAAGGCAGCGCGAGCGTGGTCAGCGCGTCGAGCGTCATGCCAGGCGCGACCGAGATGGTTCCGTTGACGGGCCCGATGTTTTCGCTGACCGACTTCCAGGCGCCGTTCGCCAAGTCCAATCCCGGCAAAGGCAACGTCTGGAAAACTGCGTAACCGACCAGGCCCGCGAGCAGGAAAATGGAAACCGCCTGGATTCGGCCAGCTCGCCACGAGCCGATCGGATGAAAAGTTGAAAGGATCGCAAGGACGGCGAAAGTCAGCGCCGCGACATTCACCTGCACCGTCGAAGCGGCGCCGTAAGCCATCACGGTGAGGCCGACGGCGGCGACGAAGGCCCTCGCCAACCACCTGTGGTTCCCTAGACGAGCAACGACGAGCGCTTGCGTCATTTTGCAGCAGCCTCCAGAACCGTTACGCCGGTGGCGTCGATGCGGAGGACGGAAAGGCGGTTGGTCATATACGCGCCTGTATCGATATTGATTCGGTTTTGCAGAAATTCAACGCCTGAAACTGGCGAGTGTCCGTGGACGACGATGAAGCCGAACTTTCCGGAAAAGCGCAAGAAGTCGTCGCGGATCCAGGCGAGATCGGAGATCGACTGTGCTTCGATCGCGACTCCGGGCCTCAGTCCCGCGTGGACGAAGCAATAGTCGCCCACCGTGTGAACGCTCGCTAAAGACGAAATGAACCTCAGATGCGAAACGGGAATCCTTTCGGCGAGGTCGCGCGGCTGGACTCCGCCTTTCGCTAGCAGATCGCGCGCATCGACGCCGTAGGACAGAATCGTCTCGAGTCCTCCCAGCCGCCGCCAGTCCTCGAACGACGTCTGTCCGCGCAGGAACGACTCCATGATGATCTCGTGATTGCCTCTCAACGCGACCAGGCGAACCTTCGTCGAACGGGCGACGAGTCGGTCGATAACCCCTTTTGAGTCAGGGCCGCGGTCGACATAGTCGCCAATGCAAATCTCCGTCGCCTGATCACGCGCGCCGAGTTCTGCGACGTCCCGGTCGATGAGGTCGTGAGCGCGATCGAGGCAGTCAGAGCGCCCGTGGATATCGCCAATCGCGTAGAGAAGCGTTCCGACTGGAGCAGGCGGATAACGGGCTTCGCGACGACGGCGGAACTTAAGCCAGGCAAGCATGATTTCTCGAGCGTGACGCAATCATCATAGCCGCGGCGGCGACGAACGAAACCCTAGCGTCGCGCCGCCCGTTACGCGCCTGCTGCTTCGGCGGTTTTATCTCGCCGCGCGATAGGAGCTCGCAACCCCGTTTCGCACCCAAAGGCCCCAGTCAACGCGCCGCAAGAAGGCGGAGCGAGGTGACCCAATGGCGGCGTCTCGCGCGGCAATCGCAGTTCCGGCAATCACAAAACACGCGCGCTTGGGGTTCCGGTCGACCGTTAAAGAATCCTCACCAAGCGTTACAAAAGGAGCGATTAATTCACATATTTCGTGCGCGTTAGTTGACAAACTGTTAACAACCGGGAGGATTGTGCATAGCGTTTGTAGCTGGGGTGGGGGCGACGATGCACATTGCTCGCCAGTCGACTTATGTCGAGCGCCCCGCGTCGAGTGGTGTGCGGCTGTCATATCAGGCGCTGCCCGCGATCGCGGCGGCCTTCGACGTGGCGACTATCGTGCTGGCCAGTGTATTGGGCCAGCGCTGTTACCAACTTTTCGCTGCGAACAGCTCGGGTCCGCTCGACGAATTGTTCGGCATCGGGTTGGTGTCGGCGGCTCTCTTTGTCTTGCTGGCGCGCATGGCGGGCCTTTATCGGCTCCCAGTCCTGTTGGCGCCCCTGCAATATCAGGCCCGGATCGTTGCGGCCTTGGCGGTCAGCCAACTCGCACTGATCTGCATCCTGTTCCTGCTGAAAGTCGGAGCGGAATATTCGCGCGGCGCGATCATCGCTTTCACCGCGTTCGCGGTCAGCCTGACGCCGCTCGGCCGCCTCGTCGTGGCCGCCTGTGCGCGCTATGGCGTCCGTCGCGGCGTCTTCACCGGTCGCCGCGTGGTGGCGCTCGGCGATCCCGCGGAACTGGAGAGGTTGGGCGAGCCGGACTTCCAGCGATTTGGCATTGAACATATCGCGCGGATCGCAATCGGCGCTGGTCCAAACGGCGACGGGCTGAGCGAAGCCGACCGAGCTCGGATTGCCCATGCTGTCGACATCGCGCGGCAACTACGCGCCGCAGAGTTTGCGCTGTTCATCTCGTGGAGTCGCGATCGCGCGCTTTCCGAAGTCTGCGGCCTGCTGCGCAACTCGCCGCTGCCGGTTCGTTTGTACCCCGACCATAAAATCCGCGACGTCTTTCGCCATCAGGGGGAACGTCGCTTCGACCAACGCTTCTCGGTCACCGTTCAGCGCGCGCCATTGAGCGGGACAGAGCGCGGGCTCAAGCGCGCGACGGATCTTGTTGTCGCGACGGCGGCGCTGGTCGCCTTGGCGCCGCTTCTGGCCGCGGTCTCGCTTGCGATCCGATTCGATAGTCCTGGGCCGGTCATCTTCCGTCAGCGGCGTTGCGGGTTCGACAATCGAGAGTTTGTCATTTTCAAATTTCGGACGATGACGGTGCTGGAAGACGGCGATTCGATCGTTCAGGCCAGGCCGGACGACCAGCGGGTGACACGCATCGGTAGGTTCCTGAGGCGCTCGAGCATCGACGAGCTGCCGCAGCTCCTCAACGTCATTCGCGGCGACATGTCGCTGGTGGGGCCAAGGCCGCATGCGATCGCTCACGACGACGCGTTCAAGACACGCATCAGCAATTACGCCCTCCGACATCATGTGAAGCCGGGGTTGACCGGCGCGGCGCAGGTCAGCGGCCTGCGAGGGGAGACCCAACGCCTCTCGCAGATGGAGCAGCGGGTCGAGCGTGACCTTTGGTACATCAACAATTGGTCGCTGACACTCGATGTGAAACTGATGGTGTTGACCTGCGGCGCCTTGCTTCGCTTCGACGCCTACTAGGCGCGCCTTGGCTTCGGGTGCGACGATGAGGCGGAATGACGTCTTGCTCCGCAATGCGGCTGCTCTTGCTTGTGTTTGCCGCAAGCGCGCCCACGAGCTCCGCGCAATTCTCCTGACTAGATGGAGACTGCCAGCCCCATCAACGCCGTCGAATGCGCGCCGGCGGTGAAATATCCATCGCCTTCCGCAGAGCGAACCAGATGCGCTCACGCTTGTGTTCCATCCGGCGTCGTGGGCGCCTGCAGTTTCGCCGCCCCGCACAATTCCGGCGAAGAGCAGAATCACCGGGCGTCATTGCCGCCCGTAGGCGAGAGAACCCAGTTCGCGCTCGCAGCAGAGACGCCAATCCCGTGGATCCCGCGTCGGAATGCCGCAGTACAAGCGGAGCTCGGATACGGTCACAGCTTGAGGCTGTGAGGCGACAGACGGCAGTAATCCAAAATGCTTCGATCCTGTGAAATAGAAAGGCATACGGAACGGCGGCAAACTGTGAAATTCACATCGTTTACGAGTCAATCTAACAAAGGTCCCGGCAGTAATGGAAGCGAAGGAAGCGTAGGGTCCCCAATGGCAATTAGCGTCAAACGACAATTGAAACTCTAACACTCCGAATATATCTTGGGTATCTAGGAGTGTAACAATATTAAGTAAGTTTTAATACAGAGAATACTGCGATAGAAACTGAGTTGAGCTCGCCACGCGGCGGCGAACGTCGAACGCTCAATCGTCCTAGAGCAAGAATCCAGCAAGCTGTTGCATTGCAGCAACAACAATGTGGCCCGTTGAATCTGATCAGCTTTTCGCTTCCCTAGCTGCGCGGGGCGAATCTTGTAACGCTGACAGGGCGGTTTTGTAACGCTACAGAGATTACATTGCGTGACGACTCGTAATAGTCTCGGGCTTGCACTTACGCAGGCGCCAGAATGCGCCTAAGAGAACACAATATTTGCCGTAGCGTGTTCGGGGGCACTGATGGGGCATGACTGGGGACGACGCGTCGCGATTTGCGCCGCGCTGCTCGCCCTAACGGGGTGTTCGATGATCCCCGACAGCGGGCCGTCGCGGCGCATCGTCGAATCCGAAGCGACCGCGACGCTCGGCTCGACCGCAGGCTCGATTCTGGACTACGCGCTCGTCGATTTGAACCGCGTCGTCTTGCCGTTGATCACAGACTCGGGTCCAGGTTCGCTGTTGCGGACCTTCGGCGCCGGTCACGGTCCGGTGCCCGAGATCAAAGTCGGCATCGGCGACACGCTTCAGGTGACTCTCTTCGAGGCGCAAGCCGGCGGGCTATTCATCCCCACCGACGCCGGCAGCCGCCCCGGCAATTTCGTCTCGCTGCCCAATCAGACGGTCGACAGTAAGGGTTACATCACCGTTCCCTATGCCGGGCAGATCCGTGTGTTGAATCGCGGCACCCCAGCCATTCAGCAAGACATCATCGACAAACTGAAGGACCGAGCTATCGAACCGCAGGCGGTCGTATCGATCGTCAGCCAGACCTCGACGCAGGTCACGGTGCTGGGCGAGGTCAACAATCCTGGCAAGATTTCGATCAATCCGGCCGGCGATCGCGTACTCGACGCCATCTCACGCGCCGGCGGCATTCGCGATCCCGGCTACGAGGAATTCGTCACCCTGCAGCGTCACGGTTTGAAGGGGACGGTCTATTTTATCAACCTGGTGAAGGATCCGCATGAGAACGTGTTCGTCGAGCCCGGCGACACGCTCTATGTCTACCAATATCAGCGCGCTTTCATGGCCTTCGGCGCAACCGGCGCCAGCGGCCAGTTCAAATTCCTGCAGGAGAACGTGACGCTAAGCGACGCCGTCGGCAAAGCTGGCGGCCTGCTCGACAGCCGCGCCGAACCCGGTCAGGTCTTCGTCTACCGGATCGAGCAGCGCTCGACGCTGGAAAAGATGGGCGTCGACGTAACGAGGTTTGCCGACGATCGCGAGCAGATTCCGACCATCTTCCGCGTCAATTTCCGCGATCCGTCGGGCTTCTTCGCGGCGCGAAGTTTCCCGATGCGCGATGGCGACATCATCTACGTCGACAACGCCGATCAAGTCGAGATCACGAAGTTCCTCAATATGATCACGACGGTGACGGGCGCGACCTCGTCGGTCGCCAACGACGCGGCGAGCACCAAGGGCTCCATTCTCTATCTGGAAAACAAGTGCGCGCCGATGGGCGGAGGTCTCAATTGCCCGACGCGATGAGCGTCGTCGTCGATAGGTGGTGAGTAAGCGTTTCAAACAGCGGAGGCGGTTATGGCGGGAATGAATTGGACGAAGCGGCCTACGACGGCGGCGCTGTCTGTGATCGCCTTGCTCATCGCGGGCGTCGTTCCGGTGAGCGCGCAGTCGACGAGCGGCCCCACCCACGTCCCCTCTTTCGCCAAGTTGCCGGATTCGGCGATCGCTCAGTTCAAGGCCAATCCGCAAGCACTGCTGACGACCTACGCTTCCGCCGGCCTTCCGCTGTCGACAGAGGTTCGCAGCCTCGTCTTGACCGACGCCAGTCTGGTCGATGCGCTGATCGCCGTCGCCAAGGGCGCCAATGACGCGCAGAAGGCGGCGATTGGCGCGGGCCTTGCGGAGGCGGCGCACATTCTTGCCGCAACCAACCCGCAGCTGGCCGCGCAGATCCAGGTCGCCGTCGCGCAGTCTGGACTGGGGCCGCTGATCACCGCCTTCATCGCCGGGTCCAACGCGACGGTGACCGCCGCAGTGGGCGGCGGCGGGGGCGGCGAAGGTGGTGGCGCTGGCAGCGGTGGAGCCACCGGCGGCGTGGGCGCTTCCGGGGGGTCGAATAGTGGCGCCAACGCCGGGACCGGCTCGTTCGGCGCGACGAACAGCGCTTCGGCGTTCGGTTCGATCGGCGGCGCGTCCGGCGGCGGTTTCTCTGCGTCAACGAGCCAATCGACGAGTCCCTCGAGGTCGGCGATCTAGAGACCGCCGGCTCATGCGGGCATACGTAGAAACTCGGGCGCATTGCGCGCCTCTGGCCCCAGCCAGTCCCTGCGACTTGGGAACCCTGGCATGCTGAGGCGTATCGACCAGCCGCAAGCCCAGGGTTCGACGGCCGACGTCGAGGTCGAAGTCGCCGGGTCTCCGGGGCCGATCGATTTCGACCAGCTGCTGGCGGCGGCGCGCCGCCAGGCGCGGGTCGTCGCGCTCGCGGCGGCGGTCGCGGTGCTGTTGGGCCTCGCTTACACCGTCACTGCGGTGCCTAAATTCACCGCGACGACCGATATCCTCATCGACAGCCAGAAAGATCAGAACGCGCTGTCGGCGTCGATCGCCGAGCTGACCTTTGACACTGGGGCGATCGACAGCCAGGTCGAGGTGATGAAATCGGAAAAGATCGCCCTCTCGGTGATCTCGACGATGCACCTCACCCACGATCCCGAATTCATGGGCGCGCGTGGGACATTGGTCGGTCAAGCGCTGGGCTTTCTGCGCGTCGTGTTCGATTTCAGCGGCTGGTTCTTGAGCCGCGAAAGATCCGACGCGGAAGAGGAAGTCGACCTGACGCGCGCTGCAATGAGCCAGCTCAAGGCCAATCTCGACGTGCGCCGCGTCGCGCGCACCTATGTGCTGGCGGTCGACTACACCTCGCCCGATCGCGGCAAGGCGGCGGCGATCGCCAACGCCTTCGCCGAGGCTTACCTGACCGAACAGCTCGACGCCAAATTCGATGCGACCCGGCGCGCCGCCGGCTGGCTGCAAAGCCGGATCGCCGACCTCAAGCAACAATCGCTCGACGCGGATTTCGCCATCCAGAAATTCAAGGCCGACAAGGGCATTGTCGTCACCGGCGGCGACAAGCCGGGACTGATATCCGATCAGCAGCTCACCGATCTCAACGAACAGATCGGGCTAGCGCGCGCCGACACCGCGAAAGCCGAAGCGCGCTATCAGCAAATCGAGGATCTGCTGAAATCGGGGCGATCCGGCGCGTCTGTCCCCGATTCGCTTGCCAATCCGGTCATCACCGATCTGCGGGAAAAGTTCCTCGCCGCGTCGAAAATGGAAGCGCAACTCGAGAGCAAGCTGGGCAGCGGACATCTCCAGGTCATCAACTTGCGTCGCGAAATGGACGAATACCAGCGGCTGATCTTTGAGGAGCTGCAGCGCATCGCCGAGAGTTACCGAAGCGACGCGGAGGTCGCGCGGCAGAAGGAGCAATCGCTGAGTCTGTCGATGTCGGGACTGGTCGGCGCGAGCGCCGGCACCAACCAGACCATGGTGCAGTTGCGCGAACTGGAACGCGAATCCGAAACCTACAAGAACCTCTATCAGACCTTCATGCAGCGCTATCAGGAAGCGATCCAACAGCAATCGTTTCCGGTCAGCGAGGCGCGGGTGATCACTGCGGCGACGCCGCCGCAAAACGCCAGTTATCCCAAGCGCAGCCTCATCCTGGCGCTGTCGCTGGTGATGGGCGCGATGGCCGGCGCCGGTCTCGGCGCGCTGCGCGAACATCGCGATCGCGTGTTCCGCACCGCGGCGCAAGTGCGCGACGAGCTCGGTCTGGAGTTTTTGGGGCTGCTGCAAGAGGTCGACGCGCCGGCGCCCGCCAAAAGCGCCAAAGGCGAGAACCAGGATCCCACGCAGATCCATGTCGCCAATTCGCTGCAGCGTTATTCGATCGACCATCCGCTGTCGAGCTTCTCGGAGACTTTGCGCTCGGCCAAGGTCGCCGTGGATCTGGCGCTTGGCGACGCCAAGCCAAAAGTGGTTGGCGTCATTTCCGTGCTGCCGAACGAGGGCAAGTCGACGGTTGCCAAGAACTTCGCGTCGCTGCTGGCGCACCTCGGCGCGCGCGCGGTGCTGATCGACGGCGATCTGCGCAACCCCGGCTTGACCCGCAGCATCGCGCGCCAAGCCGAGGCGGGAATTCTTGAAGCGATTCGGCGCGACCGTCCGCTGCGTGACCTGCTGTTGTCGGAGCCGGATTCCGGGCTCTTCGTCCTTCCCGCGGTGATCAAGAAGCGGGTGCAACACTCAAGCGAGCTCCTGTCGTCGCCTGGCATGCACGAGGTCGTGACGGAACTCGGCAAGATGTTCGACTACGTCATCATCGACGTGCCGCCGCTGGGGCCGGTGGTTGACGTTCGCGCCGCCGGCTCGTTGTTCGACGCCTTCCTGTTTGTCGTCGAATGGGGACGCACGCCGCGCATCATGGTGCAGAACATTCTGACTGCGGACAACGCGTTGTACGAAAAATGCGCCGGCGTCCTCTTCAACAAAGTCAATTTGAAGAAAGTGAATCTCTACGAAGGCTACGGCTCGAAGGATTATTACTACAGCCGCTACAGCAAGTATTATCACAAAGACAAGGCATAGGGGGGCGAAGCGTGGCGACCCCTCGACGGAAGACAGCGACGGCGGCGTTCATTGCGTCCCCGATCCTTTTCTTGGTCGCTGTCGGCGTGGCGGGCGCCTCAGTGCGGGCGCTGGCGCTCGCCGCCGTCAACGCCGATGTCTTCGATTTGGCGGGGTCGGTCGAGACCCAGGCCCAGCCCGACGCCGACTATCTCGCACATTTCATCGCTAGCAAGGGACTCGATCAACCTTCGTCGGATTGCGGCGATTCCTTCACCCGCGCCAGTCTGACGGTCAATTTGGCGGCGCTCGACGCCGCGACCAAGGCGCTCGACGTGCCCGCGTCCGACGCTGCCGAGAGAAACGCCATTCGTGCCGCCGAGCACCGGCTCGCCTGCAATCCGCTCGATGGCAATGCGTGGCTGCGCTACGCCATGGTCGAAAACAAGGGCGCGGGACCAGTCAAGTCGGTGATCGATGCGTTGCGCACCTCCTATTGGACCGCGCCGAGCGAGGGCTGGATCATCGAGTCTCGCTTGCCCTTCGCCACCAATCTCGTTCTCGCCGGCGCCGATGGCTTCGAGGCGGAATACGTCGACGACCTCAGACGCTTCACCGCCTACGAATCGACCAGCCGCGTCGCCTCGGCCTATGTCGCGCTGTCGCGCTCGGTGCGTCAGCGCTTGCGTCCGGTGATCGATGCGCAACCGGAGACGCGAAGGAAAGCGATCCTGGCCGAAATTGATCGCCTCGGCGTCGACTATGGGCGTGACGGGCCATGATCCCCAACCGCGCGATAACCAACCAGGGCGACGCGCGGCTGGCGGCCAGGCCGCTCGACGCCTCGCGCCTCACCCTCGAGCCTGGCGAGCGATGGTACGTGGCGATGACGGTGCCGCGCAAGGAGCGCCTGGCCGAGTCGCAACTCGACAATCAGCTTTATCGCAGTTTCTTGCCGCTTCAATTGGAGACGCGGCGACATGCGCGCAAGTTCACGACCGTGCTCGCGCCGGTCTTCCCGCGCTACATCTTCGTCATTCTCGACCTCGAGCGGCAGCGCTGGCGCAGCGTCAACGGCACGTTTGGCGTTCAGCGCCTGATCACCGACGGCGAACGCCCGCTGGCGGTCGCGCCCGGAATCGTCGAGACATTGGTGCAATCAAGCGATCGCCGCGGCGCACTGATCTACAGGGGCGACGAATTGGCGATTGGCGAAAAGGTCAAGCTGGTGTCGGGACCGTTTGCCGGGTCGCTCGGGATCCTGCAGCGCCTCGATGGCGCAGGTCGCGTTCAAATTCTCCTCTCCCTGCTTGGCGGTCCCGTCAATGTGACCGCCGCGCGGGCGATGGTGGCGGCGGCACGTTAGTTGCGTCGTCGTCAAAGGGGAGAGTCGGCGTTTTCGATTCGGGACAGTCCGCTTGGGCTGATTCACCCGAATGGCGGTAGCGTGCCAAGCGGCGCCTCCGTCGCTACGACGACCAACTCTTTGACCCAAGCCCCATCGCAAGCGAGGTGTCGTTCAACGCCCGAAAGAACGCGTCGGAAACGGACGTGACGTCACGCTTGGTCGTGAGCGGTGGCTTGGCGTCACAGCGTAAGGACCGAAGTGCGATCGATCGCCGTCGCTGCGTCGGCGCCATCTCGACCGTTTCGAATTCGATCAAGTCCCGGCCGTGGACGCGCGTCGAAACCTCCATTGCGTAACCCAAGCCTGCCTTCGACGAGGATGGATATGAGCGAGCGAAAAGTCGCCCTCATCACGGGGGTCACCGGTCAGGACGGCGCCTATCTCGCTGAATTGCTGCTCGCCAAGGGCTATGTCGTTCACGGCGTCAAGCGCCGGTCCTCGAGCTTCAACACCGGCCGGGTCGAGCATCTCTACGAAGACCCACACGTCGCTGATCCGCATTTCGTTCTCCACTACGGCGACATGACCGACGCCACCAATCTCATTCGCATCGTTCAGGAAACGCAGCCCGACGAAATCTACAACCTCGCGGCGCAGTCGCACGTCCAGGTCTCGTTCGAGACCGCCGAATACACGGGCAACGCCGACGCTCTCGGCACGCTTCGCCTGCTCGAGGCGATTCGTCTGCTGAACCTGGTCGAGAAGACCCGGTTCTATCAGGCTTCGACCTCGGAGCTTTACGGCAAGGTGCAGGCGGTTCCGCAATCCGAGACGACGCCGTTCTATCCGCGCTCGCCTTACGCGGCGGCCAAGCTCTACGCCTATTGGATCACCGTGAACTATCGCGAAGCCTACGGCCTCCACGCTTCAAACGGCATCCTGTTCAACCATGAGAGCCCGCTCCGCGGCGAGACCTTCGTCACCCGCAAGATCACCCGCGCGGTCGCCGCGATCCATCTTGGTCTGCAGGAAAAGCTCTATCTCGGCAATCTCGACGCCAAGCGCGACTGGGGTCATGCGCGCGACTATGTCCGCGGCATGTGGCTGATGATGCAGCAGCGCGAGCCCGACGATTATGTGCTCGCGACCGGCGAGACCCACAGCGTGCGCGCCTTCGTCGAGAAGGCGTTTCGCCGCATCGGCGTCAATCTCGAATGGCAGGGCGAGGGCGTCGAGGAGCGGGGGATCGACGCCGACGACGGGCGCGTTCTGGTCGAGGTCGACCCGCGCTACTTTCGCCCGACCGAAGTCGATCTTCTGATCGGCGACCCCACGAAAGCATGGGAGAAGCTCGGCTGGCGCCACGAGGTCAAACTCGACGAACTCATCGCCGAAATGCTGCGCGAGGACCTCAAGATTATGGCGAGGGCTGTGCCGCAGCCCGACGTCCACCAGGGTTTCGTCCATGTCTGAGGTTGTCTATCCGCTGGCGGGGAAGCGCATCTTCGTCGCCGGCCACAAGGGCATGGTCGGCTCGGCGCTGGTGCGTCGACTGGCGCAAGAGAATTGCGCGGTGATCGTCGCCGGTCGCAGCGAAGTCGATTTGATCCGCCAGTCCGAGGTCGAGGCTTGGCTTGGCAAGGCGCGGCCGGACGCCATCATCGTCGCGGCGGCCAAAGTCGGCGGCATCCTCGCCAACGACACGACGCCAGCGGAATTCCTTTACCAGAATCTGATGATCGAAGCGAACCTGATCGAGGCGGCGCACCGCGCCGACGTCAATCGTCTGCTGTTCCTCGGTTCGTCCTGCATCTACCCGAAGTTAGCTCCTCAGCCGATTAAGGAAGATGCGCTGCTCACTGGCCCGCTCGAGCCGACCAACGAGGCTTATGCGATCGCCAAGATCGCCGGGATCAAACTCGCGCAAGCCTATCGCAAGCAATACGGGCGCGACTACATTTCGGCGATGCCGACCAATCTCTATGGCCCCGGCGACAATTTTGACCTGGCAACCAGCCATGTGCTGCCGGCGCTGATCCGCAAGGCGGACGACGCGCGGCGGAAGGGCCAATCGGAACTGACGATCTGGGGCAGCGGAACGCCGCGCCGCGAGTTCCTCCATGTCGACGATTGCGCCGACGCGCTCGTCCACTTGCTGAAGGTCTATTCGGGACAAGAGCACGTCAACGTTGGCTCCGGCGAAGACCTCACCATTCGCGACCTCGCCGAACTCGTCGCCAAAGTGGTCGGGTTTTCGGGAAAGGTGACGACGGATCCGTCGAAGCCCGACGGCACGCCGCGCAAATTGATGAGCGGCGCGCGCCTCGCGGCTATGGGCTGGCGGCCGCGCATCGGCTTGGAGGACGGCGTCCGCGCCACCTACCGTTGGTACTTGGAACAATTGGTCGAACCCCGCGGCGCGGCGCGGTTCGCATCGCAATGACGCGTTTGTCGTCCATCGATCAGGAGGGCGCGATGGCGAAAGTCCTTATCTATGCCATGAACTACGCGCCCGAAGTCGCCGGCGTCGGCCATTACACCGGCGAAATTGGCGAAGAATTCGTCGCCATGGGGCACAAAGTGACAGTTCTGACGACTGTACCCCATTATCCCGGTTGGAAAGCAGCGCCGCCCTATCGCAACGGGCGCTACAGTGTCGAGACGCGCGAGGGGGCGAAAGTCATCCGCTGCCCGCTGATTCTGCGCCAGCGCATGGGCGGGATCTGGCGCCTGATCGCGCCGCTGTCGTTCGCCGTTTCCTCAGCGCCGATCGCGCTGTGGCAGATCTTGCGTCACCGCCCCGATGTCGTGCTGTGCATCGAGCCGACGCTGATGGTCGCCCCGGTCGTCGCGGTCGCAGCGCGACTGATTGGCGCGAGGACCGTGTTGCACGTCCAGGATCTTGAGGTCGACGCCTGTTTCGCCGTCGGCCACCTCAGCCGCATACCTTGGCTCGAAGCGCTGGCCAGTCGTCTTGAGCGGCGCATCCTAGCCGGCTTCGATCGCCTGATCACCATTTCCGCTCATATGGCCGAGCGGCTTGTCGTCAAGGGCGTGGCCGCCGAGCGCATCGCCATCGTTCGCAATTGGGTCGATCTCGACCACATCAAGCCACTGGAGCGGGTCAGCCCCTATCGCGAGGAACTGGGCTTGAGCGAGACCGATCGCGTCGCGCTCTACTCCGGCAATATCGGCGCGAAGCAGGGCCTCGACGAAGTGCTCGCCGCGGCGCGTCATCTGAGCTCGCGGTCCGACGTCAAATTCCTGATCGCCGGCGAAGGGCCGGCCAAAGCCGGGCTCGAAGCGCAGGCCGCAGAACTCGCCAATGTGCGCTTCTTGCCGTTTCAGCCCTACGCGCGCCTGTCGGAGTTCCTAGGGTTGGCCGACGTCCACATCCTGCCGCAGGCGGCCGACGCCGCCGATCTGGTGCTGCCGTCCAAGCTTGGCGGTATGCTGGCGAGCGGCCGGCGCATCGTCGTCACCGCGGCGCCGGGAACCGAGCTTGCGACGTTCCTCGCCGGTGCAGCGATCGTCGTGGCGCCAGGGGATGCGGTCGCGTTCGCCGAAGCAATCGAGAGGGCCGTCGACGCGGCGCCTGGGGAGGGACGCGCCGCGCGTCGTCGCTCGCTCGCCGAGCGCCTGTCGAAGCCCGATTGCCTCAGCGACTTTCGCGCCTTCGTTATGCGCGAGGCGGCGAACTGGGCAGGGCAGGGCGGGGCGATCGGCGGCGGGCTGGACGGCGTCGAGCGGCCGCACGAGGCTTTGGGGTAGGGCGCTTGCGCTCCGCCGTCGACGCGTCGGCGGTCGCAGGCGCCAAGGGTGATGAGGGGCGTT
>Ga0181529_10001189_pt1 | contig 35058 bp, 27 predicted proteins | sample PEATcosm2014_Bin_36_FD_119763 | JGI IMG/M metagenome (GOLD analysis project Ga0181529, IMG submission 119763) | Peatland microbial communities from MTU Mesocosm Facility, Houghton, MI, USA - PEATcosm2014_Bin10_30_metaG | ecosystem: Environmental > Terrestrial > Soil > Wetlands > Peat | place... | reverse complement strand
GGGGCGGTGGCCGATCTACAGGGCAGGCTCAACCTCAGTTGGCCTAAGGGACGGACGGCCTCACCGCCGAAACGTGAATCCATCCTCACGCCTCTGAACGAAACATACAAGGGACGGTGCGAAACGCCACACGAAGCGTCGGGAGAGACGCGAAACGGTCTGTCGCACCGCTGGTGTCCCGCCAAGGGCACCGTGCCAATAGCCCAGCACGGAGCCGCGCGACGTGCTGGGATGATGCAGATTACGATGACCGCGCCCTGTAAGGGCGCGGTGCAACCAAACCAATAATGCTGCTTCGGGCAGGGACCCCTATTGAGTAGACTGGAAAGCAGAATGAACGGCATCCGATTCGCGCTCGCTGTCCTCCTGCTCACCCCTCTGTCTCACGCACAGGGCACGCGGCTCTGGTCCCAATCCGACCTCACGCAACTTGAAAAAGGCACCCCCGACGGTGTTGAACTGCTGAGCGACGGCCATCTGCGCCAAGGCGCGGGCATTACCGCGCTGGCCACCACGCCCTCCACCTTTGTCTGGTCGGTGGCCGTGGACAAGGCTGGCGTGATTTACGTCGCCACTGGTTCGCCTGCCACGGTCTTGCGGATTGATCCAAAGCAGCCCGCCAAGCCCTTCACGCTGCTGGAGACCAAGGACCTCAGCGTGCAAGCTCTGCGCCTTGGGTCTGACGGAAATCTCTACGCCGCCGTGCTTCCCTCCGGCCGCGTGCTGCGCCTGAACCCCGCCGCCACCGCCAAGGTGGACGATGCCAGCGCCACGGTCGTCTTTGATCCTGCGAAGCTCTCTGGCTCCGAGAAAAAATCCCACTACGTCTGGGATCTCACCTTCGATACCAAGGGAAGGCTCTACATCGCCACCGGCGACCCGGCTGCGGTCTACCGGATCGATCTCTCCAGCGCCGATCACAAACCAGAAGAGTTTTTCAAGACGGATGAAGCCCACGTGCGCTCGCTGGCATGGGATGCGAAGGGCAATCTGATCGCCGGTACCGATGGTTCGGGGCTGGTCTATCGAATCGATCCGGCCGGCAAGGGCTACGTCCTCTTTGAGGCTCCCCGGCGCGAGGTCACCTCCGTCGCCGTCGCCTCGGACGGCATCATCTATTTAGCCTGCGTGGGCGACAAGGCCCGCAATCCCCTGCCCCCTCTGACGGTTGCAAATGCCGGTTCTGTCGTTATCATGCAGCCCGGCTCGTTGGCCGCGGTCAACGCCAGCGCCTCGCTCCCGGACGGCTCTGAGATCTACGCCTTGGTGGAGGGGCAGGCTCCCCGCAAGCTCTGGGCGCAGAAGGACGATATTGTCTACGCGCTGCTGGCCCGCGCCGATGGCCTCTTAGCTCTTACCGGCAATCGCGGCCACATTCTGCGCATTGCCGCCGATGGCAGCTTTGCCGACCTCGCCCATCTCGACGCGCAACAGGTTCTTTCCTTTGCTTCGGCTGGCGACCAGCTGATTCTTGGCACCGGCAACACCGGCCGCCTCTTCACCTTTGGTCCTGTTCAGAAGCACGAGTACGCCAGCCAGGTCTTTGATGCCGGCGCTCTGGCCCGTTTCGGTCATATTGAAGTGGAACCTGGCGCGAAGAACTTCCAGATCCTCACCCGCACCGGAAACGTCGCCCAGCCCGTGCGTGGATGGGCCGACTGGCAACCCCTCAAAGAGGGCTCCGTAGCCTCGCCCGCTGGCCGCTACCTGCAGTGGAAGGCCGTGCTCACTGACGGTGGCTCGGTTGCGAATGTGGGCGTCAACTATCTGCCGGTCAACGCCGCGCCGGTGATTGATGACGTGATCGCCGTGACGGGTGCGCGCTGGAGCGGCTCCGGCTCCACGAATTCCGGACCGCAGAGTATCTCGATCAGCTTTGCGCAGCCCGCGGCCAACGCCGCGCCTAACGCGGATCCCACGGCCAACTCGCCGCTCTCCGCCACCAAGGATCGCGCCGCCGTCACCGCGCGCTGGGCGGCGCACGACGACAACGGCGACGAACTTCTCTTCTCCCTTTATCTGCGCGGCGACGGCGAGACCGCCTGGCGTCTGCTCAAGGACCGCATCACCGATCGCGCCTATTGCTTTGATGCTACGCAGCTTCCCGATGGCGGCTATCAGGTGAAGGTGATCGCCTCCGACGCGCCTTCGCACACCCCCGGCGACGCGCTCACGGCGGAAAAGATCAGCCCTCGGTTCGAGATCGACACCACCCCGCCGGTTATCAGCAAGCTCACCGTCCAAGCCGTCCATGGCAAGCCCGCGCTCAATGTGGCCTTTGACGCCGAGGACACCGCCTCGCCCATCGCCCGCGCGGAGTACTCGCTTGACGCCGGTCCCTGGCAGTACATCGAGCCCGTCGGCAAACTCAGTGATGCGCGCAGCGAGAGCTACGCCTTCTCCGTCGATCTGCCCGACGCGAAACCGGCCGAGCACTTGCTCACCGTGCGCGTCTACGACCGCCACGACAATATGGGTCTGGCCAAAGCCGTGATTTCGGCGGGAATCAAGTAAAAAAATGCGATTCGAGCTCTTTCTTGCCGCCCGCTATCTTCGCGCCAAACGCCGTCAGGCTGTAGTCGGCGTGGTCACCGCCATCTCTGTCACCGGCGTGGCCGCGGGCGTGGCCGCACTCATCATCGCGCTGGCCATCACCAACGGCATGAAGCGCGACCTGCAGGATCGCCTCGTTGACACCACCGCTCACGTGCAGCTCATGCAAACCCACGGCGAAGGCATCCGCGAGTGGCGTCCGCTGCTCGAAAAGCTGCGTAGAGTTCCCCACGTTACGGCGGCCTCACCGGGCCTCTACGAACAGGTGCTGGTGGCCAGGGGCGCACGCGACGGGGGCGCGCTGATCGAAGGCATCCTACCCGGCGACGAGCGCAAGGTCAGCGGCCTGCTGGCCAACTCCACCCCCGGCACACTGGAGGCGCTGACGCCCTCGAATGCCGCGCCCGAGGGCTGCGCAACGCAGTTGCCGCCCCTTGTGCTCGGCAAGGATCTGGCGGAGACGGTGGGCGCGACCGTGGGCGATACCGTGATGGTGATCAGCCCCCAGGGCGAGATGACCCCGCTCGGCATTGTGCCGAAGTACGTGCGCTTTCGTCTGGCGGGCATCTTCCACTCCGGCTTCTACCAGTACGACGCGCAGATGGGCTTTCTCCGTCTCAGTGACGCGCAATGCCTCTTCAGCGAGCCCGATCTGCTGTCTGTGATCAGCTTCAAGATCGACGACCTGGATCGCGCCCAGGAGGTGGGCCGGGCGATTGAACAGGTGGCCGGTCCCGGTTACATGACGACCAACTGGATGGAGCAAAACCGCGAGCTCTTCCGCGCGCTCAAGCTGGAGCAGGTGGTCTCGTTCGTCGTGATTGCGCTCATCGTGATTGTGGCGGCGCTCAACATCCTCATCGCCCTCACCATGATGGTGATGGAGAAGACGCGCGACATCGCGGTGATGATGAGCTTTGGCGTCGATCCCGGCCAGATCCGCCGCATCTTCTTGATGCAAGGCCTGCTCATTAGCGTGATTGGAACCGTGCTCGGCCTGATCCTTGGCTACACGGCCAGTTGGGCCGGTGGACACTACCACTTCATCCACCTCGCGGCGGAGGTCTACTCGATCGATACCCTGCCCTTTGCACCGCGTCTGATCGACGGCCTGCTGGTGGCCTCGCTCTCGATTGGCATCAGCGTGCTGGCCACGCTCTACCCGTCGATCTCCGCCTCGCGGATTCTGCCGGCGGAGGCACTGAGGTATGAGTAGCATACTGACCGAATGTACCATTGCAAATGTGTCACGTTTTGTGTCACATTTACCTCATGATGCAGTCCATTACCCTCCGCCAGCTCCGCGATACCCGCCAGATCAGGGAATGGCTTGATGCGGGCGTCCACATCGAAGTGCGCGACCGCAACCGTGTAATCGGCGACTTTGTGCCTCGTACGCCGCCGACGACGGCAGTCGAGTGGCCCGACTTTGAGGCGCGGCTGGAGAGCATCTATGGCGATCAGGTCCTTCCGGGGGCTGACCTGGTCATCGAGGAGCGGGAACGGAGCCGGTATTGAACGTCTATGCCGACAGTAGCTTTCTGGTCTCTCCCTATGTGCAGGATGCCCATAAGGATGATTTTCTGGCCCGGATTGCCACGCGCCCCACGGTGCTTCTTACTCCCTTCCATCGTGTCGAGATTGCCCATGCAATCTATCTGCATCACTTCTACAAGAAGGTGTCTTCTGCCGTAGCGGATCGCGCTTGGACGGCCTTTGCGCAGGATGCAGCCAAAGGTGTCTGGAATGAAGTGGAAATGCCTGCACGGGCCTGGGAGATTGCGGTTTCTTTGGCTCGGCAATATGGATCGAAGTTTGGCGTCCGCACCCTCGATTCCCTGCACGTGTCTTGTGCACTCGAACTCAAAGCCGAGCGCTTCTGGACCTTCGATGAACGGCAGGCACGGCTTGCAGAGGCTGTGGGCCTGAATCGAGCGTCCTGAAGACCGCCTTACTGGGGCGTGATGATCCCGCCCAGCGCGTGACGCCTGGGCAGCACGCGGCCGCGGTGGTCCACCTCGGCCGCGGGCGCGGACCCCGGCTTTTCGCTGGCTAGCTTGGCTCGTTCCAGCAGCGCGCCGCCGCAGGCCGGGCACCAGTCGCCCTCTGTCTCCGCTCCCATCACCGCATGACACTGCACGCAAACCCGTTCCATCTCCCCACTCTACCCCATTTTTCAGCTGCTTCTTATCGATCCGGCGCAGAGAATTTGCATGGTGCGATCGCACCCTATTGATCCTGCCCTCAAATAGTGTCACTCTATCCCATCCATCCCGCACAAAACGCGGGATGGGTGGGGCACCCAGACCGTGTTGCAATTCATAATGGCTGGATCAGTAAGAATGCCCCCACCCGGTAAACTAAGACCATGCACCCGCCAGTCCAACTGGTCGCCATTGACGTGGATGGAACGCTGCTGCCGAACGTCGGCCACGCCATTACTCCCCGCAATGGACACGCCCTGGCCGCCGCGCAGCAGGCCGGCATCGCCGTGGCCATTGCCACCGGCCGCCGCACCGCCTTCACCACGCCCTTGCTGGCCGGGCTCGGCCTGCGAGCGGATACCTACCTGCTTACGTCCAATGGTGCAGTGCTGCGCACGCTCGCGGGCAAGCTGATCGACCGCAGCGCCATGGAACCCGCCGTTGCCAGCGCGCTCTGTACCCTGCTGCGCCCCTTGGGCTGCGTTGTGTTTACCTTTGACCGTCCGGGCCGCCCGGAACTGGTGCTTGAGAACATGGAAGAAGCTCACGGCCGCATCGCCCTCTGGATTGACTCCAACCGCGACTCCATCCAGGTGGTGCGTCCGCTGGAGGAGGCCTTTGCCCATGCCTCCAGCTCCGATGACTTCCCCATTCAAGGCATGTCCGCCGGCACCATCCAGCAGATGCGCAAGGCGGAGGCGGCGATCAAAGAGAGCCCCCTGGCGGAGCCCTGCACCTCGGTCCGCACCGAATATCCGGCCCGCGACCTCTCCATCCTCGACCTCTTGCCCATGGGCGTTTCCAAGGGCAGCGCGCTGGAGCGGCTGGCCAAACGGCTGGGCATCGATCGCAAAGCCGTGATGGCCATCGGCGACAACTGGAACGATGTGGATATGCTGGAGTGGGCAGGCCAGGCCGTGCTCATGGGCAACGCCGCACGGGAGCTGCGTGCCTTGGCCAAAACCCGCGGCTGGCGTCAGGCCCCGCCCAACCACCAGGACGGCGTGGCGGTCACGCTCGATTACGTTCTCTCCCGGTTGGTCCCCGCTACGTTGTAGGAGTTTGCGCACCATGCTTCTTCGCACCCCACAAATCGCCCTCACGCTCAGCCTGACCATGGCTGCGGCGGCCCTGCCGGCCCATGCGGCGGAGCTGGCGATTCTGCGCAACGGCTTTGAGCAACCCTGCCACCACCACACCGGCGTGGACGGCAAGCTGCGCCTCTTTCTCAGCTCCGGCGAAGGCAGCTACATCGACCTGAAGCCCGAAGAGATTGCCAGCTTTGAGATCCTGCCCGATCCCCCAGTTCCCCCTGCCGTGCCGGTGCCCGCTCCGGCGCAGGATGCGGCTCTCACCAAGGTCGATCTGGGCGAAATCATGGCCAGCGCCAGCCGGGAGCACAATGTGGACGTGGACCTGCTGGCCTCCATCGTCAAGGCGGAGAGCGGCGGCAACACCCGCGCCGTCAGCCGTGCCGGAGCCCGCGGCCTGATGCAGCTCATGCCGGGAACCGCAGCCAATTTGGGCGTGACCGACAGCTTCAGGCCCGACCAGAACGTGCGCGGCGGCAGCACCTATATGGACGCCCTGCTGGCCCGCTACAACGACAATCTGGCCCTGGCGCTGGCTGCCTATAACGCTGGCCCGGCCGCAGTGGACCGCTACCACGGCATTCCGCCCTATGCCGAAACCCGCGCCTACGTGGCCCGCGTCATCCACGAGTTCAACCGCCGCGTTCTGGCTCGGCAACGGGCCCTGGCCTCTGCTGTTCACCCCTGAACCTCCCCTCACCTTTCGCATACCGTTCACACAACCGCACCACCCCGACGAAGTACCATGGAATCTGCGCCTGTTGAGGGCTTAAGGACGGAGTTCGCTTGAAGAAGAAGCAGTGGATCGTGGTTCTGGTTGTTCTAGCTCTTGTGGCTGCCTTGCTTGTCTGGGGCCGCGACAGCATTCACTTCGACTTTCGCCTCTTCCGCGACCAGGTTGCGCAGACCCGCTGGTGGATGATCGCCCTCGGCGTTGGCGCCATCTGCACCGCTTACCTGTTCCGCTCCGCGCGCTGGGCCTGGCTCATGCGCCACAATCAGCAGGTCGGTCTCTTTTCGCTCCTCGGAACCCAGATCATGGGCTTCACCGCCGTCGCCCTCATCGGCCGCGTAGCTGACCCGGTCCGCCCCTATCTGGTCTCCAAGCGCACCGGCTCGCCCCTGGGCATTCAAATCGCCATCTACATCGTGGAGCGGCTCTTTGACTTCGGCTCCATGGCGCTGATCATCTCCTCGGTTATCCTCACCTCGCCCGCCGACTCTCTTCCGCACCCCAAGGCGCTCCACATGGCTGGATTCGGCATGTTGGCTGGCACCATTGGCGCTGGCGTCTTCCTGTTCTTTGTGCGGCTCTTCGGCAAGGCCATTGCCACCGTGTTTGAGAAGTGCTTTGGCCTGATCTCGCCCAAACTCGGTCACACCGCGGGCAGCAAGATCCGCTCCTTCCACGCCGGGCTTGACACCATGCGCTCCTTCAGCGACTTCCTGATCACGCTGAGCCTTTCGCTGGTCATGTGGCTGCTCATCACCGTCGCTTATATCGTTACCCTGCGAGCCTTCGTCGCCAGCCCGGAACTTGCCACGATGAACCTGCCTAAGTGTGTGGTTCTCATGGCCATCAGCGGCGGCGCAAGCGCCATCCAGTTGCCTATCATCGGCTGGTTCTCGCAGATAGCGTTGGTCGCCGCCTCGCTCAACAAGATCTTCCTGGTTGCCCCGGAAGCAGCCACCGCCTCAGCCGCCATGCTGCTCTTCGTCACCTTCCTCTGCATTGTTCCCATCGGCCTCATCTGGGCGCAGGTGGAGAACATCAATCTGCGCTCGGTCACCTCAGAGAGCGGCAAGGCCGGCGAAGAGCTGGAAGTCGATATCGAGTAACTCAACGCTCTCCATAACTCACACTCTCTAACTACAGAAAAAAGCGCGGAAGCCACCAGGCCTCCGCGCTTTTCTTGCTCTTGGGATGCGCTACCCTCCCGAGCGAACGGAGCCCCTGCGCGCAGCGCGTCTGCCGCACGCAGTGCTGGTGAGAGAGGGATCTGCGGTTGCCTTTCGGCGGGCTCCTGACTCAACCCACCAGGTTTCTAACTACATGGATTTGAACCTTGGCATCTGAGCTTCCCAGGTCTCAAAAGCGAGACCTGGGGCACCCAACTTTATGGTCAGATGTGGGCCACCCGCGGCATTCACTCTGCAGATACCACCGGTCCAGATGCCGCCGCTCCCAGGCGGATTACATCCGGCCCTACCGCGCCGCCGGTCATCAGCATGCTCATCGCCTGCTCCATGGTCAGGTCGGTCTCTGTGACCCGCTCCATGGGGAGAATCTGCAGGAACGCGGAGGTTGGGTTGATGGCGTTGGGCAGCAGCACCGCGGCCAGTTCGGCCCCGGTCTGCTCATCGCGCATGGTCCGGGTCAAAAATCCAATGGCCTTTTGCCCCGTAATCGGGAAGTCCACCAGCACCACCCGCTGGTTGGTCTCCTTCTTGGCCATCATGGTATCCAGCAGTTGCCGCACGGAGCCGTAGATTTTGGCCACGAACGGGAGCCGATCCAGCGCCAATTCAAACAAGTGGAAGGCCTGACGGCCGATCACGAGGGAGGTCAGACGGCCCACCACATAGAGCGCGGCCAGGGTCAGCAGAATCGCCAAAACCCACTGGACAATGGGCAGATGCAGCGACCGCTCCGGAAAGATGGCTGCCAGCAACTGCACCACGGGCATGCCCGCCTTGGCGAGTTCGCCCAGGAGAAAGGAAAAAATAAAAAAAGTGACGGCCAAGGGTCCGATGGTCAAAATGCCGGCCAGGATGCTGCTCTGGACGCTGCGCAGTACGCGCGTCAATACGGGCTTCATGCGCCTCTCCGTGGTTGGTTTGGTCCTGGAATCTGCTTTGAGCATACCCCACCGCGCTCCCCCTCAGCCCTTCTGCGCCAGCAATTCGAGAAATTCCTTCCTGCGCCGATAAGAGGATTGCTTATAGTAATAAAAGGAAAGCGATGCAGACCAGCGAATCTTTGGGCGAACTGTACGACGATCGGGAACCGGGAACCGCGGGCCAACCGTCGGCTTCCCCCCGTCCCATGGGCACGCCTTTGTCCAAGGGCGGCAAACCCCGTGGTCAACAGGCCGATCCGCGCCGTCTAGCACAGGTTGCACCCGTCGGCCGCCCGGTTTCTCCGCCTGCGCCGTCTGAACCCGCCTCCACACCCGTCCAGGAAGACTCCGGCCTCAACAATCTGCAACGTGCCCTGCAGGGCTTCAAGCTGGCCCTGCCCTTTGTCCAGAAGCTGCTGCCGCTGCTGGATGGCCCCGTGGCCTCGGTGGTCTCCAACCTGCTGGCTCCGCAGCCTCAGCCCTCTGTGGCGACCCAGGTTGCCCCGTCGCTGCAGGCTTCCGCGCCCCAGCAGCCTGCCGTGCAGGTTCCCGAGCCCCAGCAGATCACGGTGGATCTGAGGCCTATCGAGGATGGCCTGAAGCGCCTGCAGAACGGGCATCGCGAACTCCACATCCAGGCGGCCGAGCAGAACACGTCCATCAAGCGCGTGGAAGATCAGCTGGAGATGGTCCGCGAGGCCACCGACAGAAACACCCTGGAACAACAGGAGCTGATGGAAGACCTGAAGGGCATTAGCAAGAAGGTCAACATCGTCACCCTGGTGGTTATTTCCATGCTGCTGGGTTCGGTGCTGCTCAATCTGATCCTCTATCTGCATATCCAGCGGGTACTACCCTGAGGCGCAAACCAAGCTTTGCGCAGAGATTTACTGCGTGTACCGAAGTTTCTTCGCGTCATAAGCAGACTAGGTAACACTAAAAACGAATATTATCGTGTAAATAGTTCCAATCCGGGCAAGGATTCCCACTCCGCAGGCATATGAACATATAGTTTGATCTTACAAAAGTCACTTTCACGTCTTTCGCTCACTTTGCTAAAGTTTTCCATCTTCTCTGTTGCCAGTCGTATTTTCAGAACGCTATAGTCCGTGTAGTTCCATTGGTCTGAGCGCCCCCAAGAAGGGTCGGCTCAAACCCACTATGCATACAGCTTTTCCAGGATCAAAGAGCTTCAGCAACCCGCAGCGTCAGTCGCTTCGGACGCACGCAAATGGAGAGTCTCCTTATGGCGTGGTATGCCTACTGTATCGGTGAAAAGCAAGCATTTCCAGAGTTAGCCCGTCATCGCAAGCCCGTACCCTTGCAATCGGTTATCGGAGTCAGCGGGAATCAAGTCTTCATCTATCCCGCCAGCGACTTGGCCGTGGTCGTCAGCGAACACAACCCGGCTGAGGCTCTGGGCCAAAAGTCCGGTGTGGATCACGCCCGTGTTATTGCGGATTGTTTTCAGCACTCGACGATCCTGCCCTTCCGCTTTGGAACCATATTCAATGACGACGAAGCGCTGCGCAGGTCCATCCGCTCCAACCAGCGCCAGTTCCTGAACAACATCGACAAGCTGCGCGGCAAAACCGAGATGCACCTGAAGATCTTTGTGGACGATTGCTGCGTCAAGGACACGGAGCGCCATGCGCCGGCAGAAGGGGTTGGCCGCGAGTACCTGACCAGCCTGCGCGAGAACGCTGCCCGCGCCCGCGAGCGTCAAACCCGCGCCCGCGCCGTCAGCTTCCAGATGCACCGGCTCTTCTCGCCCCTGGATGAGGAGGTGAGCTGCCGGCTCACCGAACAGGGCAAGATCGTGCTCGATGTGGCTCACCTGATCGACCGCAAGTGCGTGGAGCGCTACCAGAACAAGTTCTCCACCACCAGCGCCATGATGCGGGAGTGCCAAATGCAGCTCTCCGGCCCCTGGCCTCCGTATCACTTTGTCCACAAGCTCACCCGTCCAGCCCACGCCCACACCCCGGCCGCTCCGGGCGCGCTGCCACCCGCCGCCCCCGTCGCTGGCCTGGGACTGGCCACAGAGCCTGCCGTAGCCTGATTGCCCTGGTTCGACTCGCAGCCAACATCAAAGCCCCGGCGTCAGCCAGGGCTTTGATGTCGCCCTCAGGTGAGGTGCGGCTGTCTAGATCTCTGGCTATCGCGGTCCGGCAGCGATTGCCGAGTTCGCAACATCTTTGATTTCTCTTTTCTGCTCACTTTCACTCAAATCCGGTGGAAACTTCAGTTGGATTTGGTAGACCGTTCCATTGATCTCCCACCAAAGATTGGCAGGCGCACAGGAACCGCCACAGCTAACGGATCGAAAATAGCCAACAACATCTCTATCCAACAGCACAGGCTCTACGTTTGGAATCTCCTTTGGCTTGTATGCCGCGTGGGCATCTGCCAGAAATGATCCCGCGAAGGACGCAAAGCCACCAGAGGGTTTGTAATTCATCTGAATCGAATAACCATCTTCTGAAGCCAATTCGACCCCTGCTGAAGTGGTCTTTGCGAATGCCACTGGTAATCGGGATGGAAGCAGCAACGGGATGTGCGATTTTGCTTTGACCTGAGACACGGTGTGCGTTAGCGGCTCCGCAACAGGAGAATATTTCTCCGCTGGTGGTGCTGCAGGGGTATTCGAGGCGATTGGTAGAGGGTGCTGCGTAGCGAACTCCCCATTGCTCATCAACTGCGTAACTGACCAGCACTCCGGGGCCTTAGTTATCTCTGCGCCGTGGGAAATCAAGAAGCGTGCCGCATCAATATCGTTCCTCTCGCAACTGGTGTTTAGAGGGGAACGCTGATTGGATTCTCCGTCCACTGGGACACGTTGTTGCAGGAGAGACTTCGCAAGCTGCCAATGATGGTCGGCGACAGCGAATTGCAGAAGAGCCTCCCCATGTGGCCCCGCACCTGCAGATGTGACCGAGAAGATGATCCAGCCCTGGTAAGGAATGTAGATCATTGCCAAAAGAAGAGAGGCCGCAAGCGCTATCCATCTTCCAGCGTATCTTGGTGTTTGCCGCCGGATTAGGCTCTTTGCTAGTGCACCGAGCCAAAGCAACAGGAAAATGTGGAGACCGACGCCACCTAGGAAACCTGCCAGGAGTAGAACTGGAAATACATGGGCCACAGTGAAGCCGAGCATCTGCGGGCCAGACTGCCAGGTAAGGATGGTCTCCTCGTAGACGATCTCCAGAATCATGGGAGCCGCCAGGAGGATGGTGCCCAGTCCGAAGGCTCGGAGTGGGTTGAGGGCGGTGAGTACCTTGCGCTGAATCATTGTCTTTCCAGGTCCGAATCAGAGTACCACGAGCAAGCGCTATAGAGACTATCTTCGCGGCTTGATTGCCTCGCACGGCTTGTATGTACTGCGATCATTCAAGAGCAACTACAGATCCCTCGGCTCACCACCCCCAGGCTGAGGAGAACGCCTGGGGCCCCGTTCGCTCGGGATGACAGCTTGCGGAGGAGGGACAGGTCTTCGGAATGAAGCGGGGGGCAGCAAGAAAAATCCGGGCCCGAAGGCCCGGATTCTCTTGTTGGTTTTGCGTCAGAGTTAGTCGTAATATTCCAGACCCAGGTGCGTGATCAGGTCCTGGCCCATGATGTGGCGCAGGGTGTTTTTCAGCTTCATGAGCTGGATAAAGATGTCGTGCTCCGGATACAGGCCTTCAGCGGCCTGTGGGCTCTTCAGGTAGAAGCTGAGCCACTCCTGAATGCCGCGTCCCTTCAGCTCGGACGAGCGCTTGGCCAGATCGAGGAACAGCACCAGATCCAGCGCCACCGGGGCCGCAAGAATCGAATCGCGGCACAGGAAGTTCACCTTGATCTGCATCGGGTAACCAAGCCAGCCAAAGATGTCGATGTTATCCCAGGCTTCCTTGTCGTCGCCCCGCGGCGGATAGTAGTTGATCCGGATCTTGTGGTAGATGTCCTTGTAAAGGTCCGGATAAAGCTCCGGCTGGAAGATGTAATCCAGCGAGCCGAGCTTGGACTCTTCCTTGGTTTTGAAGCTCTCCGGATCGTCCAGAACCTCGCCATCGCGATTGCCCAGGATGTTGGTGGAGAACCAGCCCCTCACGCCCAGCATGCGGGCCTTGAAGGCCGGCGCCAGCACCGTCTTCATGAAGGTCTGCCCGGTCTTGAAGTCCTTGCCGCAAACCGGCGCTTCGTTCTTCTTGGAGAGGGCCACCATGGCCGGCGTGTCCACGGTCAGGTTCGGCGCGCCATTGGCAAACGGTACACCTTCCATCAGCGCGGCATAGGCATAGATCTGCGAGGGAGGAATACCGACGTCGTTCGCATCCAGCCCCTTCTCAAAGGCCTCAATGGTCTGATGGACTTCGGTCGGCAGCATGAAGATCTCGGTCGATGCCGCCCAGAGCACCACGACGCGATCCACGGTCTTGCGGAAGTTGCGGATGTCTTCACGCACCTGCTCGGCCAGGTCGCGCTTGGTCTTGCCGGTCTTCACATGCGTGCCGTGCAAGCGTTTCACGTAGTACTGATCGAATACCGCCGGGAGCGGCTTGATGGTCTCCAGATAGGGCTTCAACTGCGCCAGCAGGTCCTTGTCGAGTACCGCTGCGTGGGCCGCCGCCTCGTACACGTTGTCTTCAAAGATGTCCCATCCGGTAAAGACCACATCGTTCAGGTCTGCCAGTGGGACAAAGTTCTTGATCAGCGGGGTGTTGTTGTCGGTGCGCTTGCCCAGGCGAATGGTGCCCATCTGGGTGAGCGATCCGATCGGCTTGGCCAGCCCGCGACGGATGGCTTCAACGCCGGCAATCATGGTTGTGGACACGGCTCCGAGGCCGACGACCATTACGCCCAGCTTGCCTGCCGCCGGCGCAACTTGGGATGCAGCGGTCTTCTGGCCGCTTTGCTCTGTGTTCTGCATTGGATTCCTGTGCTTTCTGGTTGTTGCCGACGGTTGCCCGCCGGGCAGGATACCCACAGAGCCAGTTGCAACGGCCGCCTCAGTGGGTTTTTCTGGCTAACGGATCAGGCTTCGTCTGCCTGGCGTCCGCGCCGGACGTGTGACCAGACAAACCACGCGATGCCGACGATGAGCGCAACCTCAACCGCCAGATGGAACCGGTGGAATGCCTCGTGGAATCGGGGATCGGTGTGCCACTTTTCCCCAAGCTTCATGCCTACGTAGGCCAGTGCATAGCACCACGGCCACGAACCAGCAAAGGTGTAAATGTGAAACTTTCCTTGCGGCATTTTGGCAATGCCTGCAGGAAATGCAATGAAGGTACGAACCACCGGAAGCAAGCGCCCCAGGAGTACGGTGATGGATCCGTACTTCTCAAAGTACGCTGTCATCCGGTCCAGGTCGTGGTGGCTCATCAAAACGTACTTGCCGTAGCGCTCCACCAGCGGCCGTCCACCTGCCGCACCAATCCAATACGCAATCACCGAGCCCAGATTGCACCCGATGGCGCCAGCCGTAGCTACCCAGAACAAACTGAACGTTCCCTTGTATGCCAGGTAGCCTGCAAAGGGCATGATGATCTCGGAGGGCAGCGGAATGCATGCTGACTCGATTGCCATCAACGCCGCGACGCCGGCGTATCCGCCGGCCCCAATTGCCTGTGTTACGAACTGCACCAGAAACTCAATAATTTTTTCGCTCATGAGCGTTCTCAGTATATAAGGCCGCATCCCTTCATTTCACGGGCTCCAACGCGCTTCTGGATGAAAAGAAAGGTGCACACGGTTGTATTTTCAATTTGTTAGGATGGAGGTGGAATGTCTATTCACTTCCCTCGGAGGCAACCCCTGTGACCGCGTTTTCGCCCGTGCCCCTTACCCTTGAAGGTTCCGCCGTTTTGCATCAGTTCTTCCGCTTCGATTGGATCGGTTGGAAGGGCCTGGACGACGAAGAGCGTGCCGAGATCCTGAATGAGTCGCTCTCCGTGCTGCACAAGCTGGAGCGCGAGGATCCTGAATCCCAGGTGCGCACGGCTTTGTTTTCGCAGCTTGGCCACAAAGGCGACCTGATCCTGGTCCACTTCCGCAAGAACTTTGAAGAGATCAATCAGGTGGAGCTGGACATTGCGCAGACCCCGCTCTTCGACTTCCTGAACCTTACGCACTCCTACGTCTCGGTGGTCGAGCTCGGCCTGTACGAATCCAGCCGCAAGACCTGGGACGCCGCCGCCGCCAAGGGCCTGGAGCCCTTTACGCCGGAGTTCGATGCGGAAGTGAAGCAGAGCTTGGAGCGCGCCTCGGCCGCCATGGCCCCGCGCCTCTTCCCCGCCGTGCCTGATGCCAAGTACCTCTGCTTCTATCCCATGGATCGCAAGCGCGGCGATGACAAGAACTGGTACACGATTCCCTTTGCCGAGCGCCAGCGCATGATGCACGAGCACGGCCTGGTGGGCCGCCGCTACGGCGACGTGGTGAAGCAGATCATCTCCGGCTCCATCGGCATGGACGACTGGGAGTGGGGCGTCTCGCTCTTTGCCGAAGATCCCATCGTCTTCAAGAAGCTCATCTACGAGATGCGCTTTGACGAAGTGAGCGCCGTCTACGCGGCCTTTGGACAGTTCTTCCTCGGCCTGCGCGTGCAACTGGACAAGCTCGAAGACTGGATGTTGGGCAAGCTGTAAGCGTGGCTTTGTGCATCCTCTACGGGAACGGCAGCTCTGCGTCGTTCCCATGGAAGGAGTAGGGACATTCATGCCCCTGCAAGTACCTTACTTCTTGACTGTTTCCACCGTAGGCTCATTTTCACAATCGATCATCTGGGCACCTGAAAAGAGCAAGATGCCGCTCAGCAACAAAACGCCGTGCCAATCGCCGAGCGGATTCAGCAGAATAGGAGGGTGGCTCAGCATGCAGAGATCAATCCATCGCGCCACATAGAATATCCATAACGCGATCAGAGAGAGCGATCTGTTTCTGATTGCTAGAAGAAATAGAGGAAACGCCATCGTCAAGGCAAGGTCGAGGCAAACATCTTCTTTCGTATCGAACCCAATCCCAAGTACGGCGATACACCCGAACATCGTTTCCTCAAGAAAGATCGCTCCTGCAACGACCATCAGAATTGAATGGAGCAGTTTCCAGATATTCACGGGGTTCCGTCCTTGAGTAAGTCAATCCATGCCGTATCGACTTCAACGTTCCTGTTCCAAATGCAATCGCCTACGCGGCATCCAACTGCAGCCGTTTCCCCAGCGCTCGCAACGCTTCGTCAATGCGGTCGATCTTGGTGGCGTGCTTCAGGTTGGTCAGCCGATTGACTTCCTGCTTTGTGGTCCCCATGCGCCGCGCCAGTTCGATGGGGCGCACCTTCAGCCGCAGCATTTCGTTCAGCAGCAGTACCTTCGCCGCTATGCTCGGAGGCAACGCTATCATTCTCTGTCCACGTTTCAGCTTCGAGGGCGCAGGAACCGGACGACCACCCTCGAAATGGAACTCCATCGCCGATTCCAGAGCATCCTTGGCATGATAGAGAGCGTCGTCGATGCTCTCCCCACACGTGATCGCCTCAGGGATGTCGGGAAACGTCACCGTATAGCCGCCTTCAGGTTCCTTCTGCAGTTTTGCAGGAAACTCCATCTTGGTTCTCCCCACCTACTTCGATTCTAGCTTCAACCCCGCGCCGTAGGCGCAGAATATGTTAGCCCAGCACTTCAGTGCTGGGTTGCCTGCCAAAGAGATGCCGTAGTCCCGTAGGGGCTGATTCTGGCATTCTGGTTTGGCCCATCAACGGCAGTTAAGTTTGGCCCACTTGGGCGGCACGAACCTACGCACAAAGACGTCGTGAGCATCGCGAAGCGCGCTGCCGCATGTAATGCGTCCTGCGCAGACCAGACGAGGCATAAGCGCTACAATCGCCTCCGTGCGTGGTTCCGCTTTCTTGGCGCAGACAAGAGCCTGTACGCCAGAGATCTGAAACCAACCTTCACTCTGACGAATCCGCACATCTATTCGAAGCAGCAGATTACGGCCATCCTGGCGCAGGCCAGCGATCGCGGCGAATTGGCGGTTCGGCTCGGCTACCAGTGCGGATTTCGCAAGCAGGAAATCGAGCACGCTATGTACCGCGAAATCGGCTGGGAGAACTGCACCATATCCGTAAGCGACAAGCGTTGGTCGGACATCTATCCTGCGGAAAAGGCGCGGAAGGTGCAGGAACGGGTTAAAGTCAGACTCGCTGAAGCTGAGAAAGCTGGCCGCGTCCTAAGGCTTGATCCAGTCTGGGCATTTCGGGTCAAAGACGCCGAAGAGCGCGCAATCCCCGTGCCTGCCGAGTTCCTCGAGAAGCTCAGGGCGAGGCAGGCGATGCATTCGAACGACCATCTGATCGTGCCCAACAGCATCGGCAGCCCGGACCAGTCTCTCCTTGCCACTATCAAGGGGTTAGCCAAGAAGGCGGGACTGGGTACGGCAGGGGTCGATCTGCATACGCTGAGGAGGACTTGGATGACCACCTTGATCCGCAATGGCGTGGACATCCGCACCGTGCAGCACCTTACCGGTCATGCCAAGTTGGAGACAACCTTGCGCTATCTGCGGCCGACTGAAGGCGAAGAGCAGCACCGCTGTATCAGCAAGAAAGTAGCCCCGCTAGCTCCCGGCCGATGCGCACAGTACCGATTTCAATCGTCGGAGAAAGCGTTTTTATCCGAAGCTTTAAGTAGGGCAGATGAAGGCGTTAACCGAGCGCGGGAATTGCCCTGCTTCTAAGTCGGTCAGTGAGCGAGTTGGGCTGTTTCGCAACGGTTCGCAACCGAACCCCTAAATACTGGGCGAGTTTTGGGTACTGATTTGGTCGGGTAATGATCAACTCGCCTGAACGCTCGATCTTTGTACAGGGCATGGCTCAGGTTTGCTTGTGGTTAATTGCGGCCAATTCTTCCGCAAGAAGAACCTCTCCGACGCGCTTCCAACTTAGCTCGCGGATACTCATGGCCTCTGAAAACTCCACAGCTAATTGCTTGCAGAGAACCCCGCTAGGGCATCCGCTGCCTTTGCGTTCGGAGCCAATGCGAATTGCCAAGTTCCACTGAGGGAGAAAGTCTCTGTCAATTGGCCCGGTGCCAGAACTGCGGAAAAGCAGAGAAAGGCAAACACAGAGCCTCGCAGCAAGTAGAAAAGAGACTGCGCTGCGGTGGACGGTGGGACGGTTGAAACAGCAAGGGACATTTCATCTTCCTTGATCGAATCCATGTGAGAGGCGGAGGCGCGATGAGAAGAACACGTCTCAACGATAAAGCCAGACGTCTTGGCGAGCGCAAAGGATGAGCGCTACATCGGTATGTAGATCAGTTCGATACCCTTGCCGTGTTTTGGATCCTTGTTGCGAGAGTAGAGACGTGTCGCATCGCTATCCCAATGCTCGAAAACTCCCAGGCTCAGTGTCGGTTTTCCAGCCTGCATGTACGCTGTGCCAGACGGTGCGCGGTCGGGAGTAGCTTCTTCCTGCAGGTAGTCGTCTGCGTTCTCGCGGATCATGATCCGCGGATGCCCATCCTTACCAACATTGTTCTGGCTTTGCGAATAGAGGATGTCGAGGCCGACCGAATCCAGCGCCACTCCATCAAACGACGCAAGCAAGCTGGAGGGCCAATCGGTGTTCGCATAAGGTTCCACGCGATTATTGAAGGGCGGATTCGGGAAATGCAGCGGATATGATTGATGGCGACGTCCACAATACAATCCGTCGAGCATGTAGAGGATGGTTTTCGCGCCCAGGTTCGGCGAGGAGGCAAGATCCACGATCGGTGAATACGCATGGGGCGTGCCTTCCTGATCGGTGTTGATGGCCGCATGCAATTCGGGCGTTCCTTTGATGGAACCAAAGTGATTCTTGCCCGTCATGGTTACCGCGGTCTGCCCTTCGTCGCCGCCTTCCGCTGCAGCATACGGATAAGAGTGGGCTTTGAGCAGCGCCAGGTTGACCAGATAGGTTGCATCCTTGATCTGGCGGGGAATCATCTTCGCATCTTGATAGCTGTTGGCCGAGTAACTGACACCCTCCACCCAGTCCGCCTGCTCCAGACCGTGATAGTCGCCGTAGTCTGGATTGACAGGTTGCGCGGTCTGCGGCTCCTGATTCTGCACAAAGCGTACATCCTTGAAGTTGGTCCAGATCTTGGTGAGCATCGCCGGATAAATATTGCGTCTTGCGTCGTAGACAACGATCCTAGACGCGGGAACGTGTGCATGCAGTACCAACTGACGCACCATGGCGAGCGTCACCTGGGGTGACGCATTTGTGTAGTTGCCAATTCCGCTCGCAGCGCTATTATTCAGGTTGATCTTGATCGCGACAATCTCACCGTCGCCATAACCGCGACTCTTCATGCCGCGAGCGCGCTCGTTATAGTGGGTGAAGATCTTCTGCCATGCCTCTTCGTCGGTCCTGGCACCGGTGAGCTTGCGCAAGGTTGCCGACATCATTGCGTCGATTCGCGCCTGATCGTTATTGCGGTCCATCCACCATTGATCGACGGTCGAGTTCAGATCGCCGCTCCAGTGGGCGGCCTTGGGATCGCGAGCCCAAACCACACGCCCCGGGTAGACGCCGCGCGCAATACCCAGTGGCTCGTTCCGGTGCTGCGGCGCAAAGTTCCAGGACGTTGTGCGACCTGCTGCCTGCGCATGTTGGGAGTGATAGAGCCAGCCTCCCGTTGCCGCAACCATGAGGACCAGGGTGCCTGCCAAAAGGCGTGGATGGCGGCGAACAATGCGCTTGGGCAAGGCCGCGGTGAACAGCCCGGAGAGCGAACAGAGCCAGAGAACAAACGCGCTCGCGATTGGAAAGGCCGCGCGCTGGCATGGATAGCTGGCGCGAGCGGGTTTGGGAATCACACGGACAAGAAACCAGACCAGGGCGGAAACACCGACGAGCACGGCTGCCATACGTGCTGCCCATTCATGCCATGAAGTCTTTTGTTTGAAACTGCTCAATTACCACCTCCAGCGATATCGACTTCCAAAGCCGATTCAGTGTCCTGCGTATAAATGTGGATACTCAATGACGAGTAAAGCCACGATCAGCGCTGCAACTCGCCAAGTTCTGCCTTGCCAGGTTCGTCGAGCAACTGCGTTGACGAAGCAGGCCCGAGCGCAGTCCACTCCTTGAGCGCCCAGACAACTTTCTTCTGCGGCGTCACTTCCAGAACCTGCACCATGTTAGCGGCTTCGGCTTCGGGCAGGTTGGCGGTCCAATTGTTGATGAGCGTATTGCCGTTAGCCAGGCGCGTGACCTCCTGCACCGTGTGCAGAGGAAAGCCCGGCAACTCATCCTTGGTTAGCTCCCACACCACGTTACCCGAAGAAGCAACTTCGCGTACATAGCCATAGCTGTTGCCGCTGATCAGCGTGTTGCCATTGGCAAGCCGAACCGCGGCCCAGGGAGACGGAGCTTCTACCTGCCAAACAACGTGACCATCGGACGCATACTCCACCACTTTCCCCATATCCATGTGGGCGACGAGGAAGGTTCCCTTCTTCGTCCTCCGTACGTGCCGGAACTGCCCGTGGCGCGAGTTGGAATTGGTTGGCAACTCCAGGCTCATCTCCACGCCATTATCGCGCTTGCGCAAGATCATGAGACGAGCTGGACTCCCGTTCTGCATAATGAGCACTTTGTCATTGCCGATGGGGTAGGCCGTATGAATCTCCGTGCCCTCCGGAGCGTCGTAGTTCCACACGATCTTCTTTTCCGGCGTTACTTCGCTGGCTCCGAACTGGCGTGAAAAGACGATATTGCCGTTGGACAAGCGGCTGCAATCGCCCAGTTCGCCGTGAAACGGATTGGTGAAGCTCCAAACGATCTCGCCATGCCGGACAAGATACATCGTCTGCTTGTCGAGCGACTGTTGTTGCCACTCGCCACAATACAGGAAGGGGTGTTGGGCGAGTCCGTTGCCGGGAAGCTTCTGCGCCCCCTGGGAAACCAGACAGGAGCATCCGCCGAGGACTGCGAGAATGCTCCCGACGACGCGCAGCATAGATTGTATCGACATGTTCAAGACCTCCATGTTGTTTGCCCGTATCAACTCAGTTTGCGGCCGATCGCCTTTTCATGTTGGGCAGCGGCCGCTTCCATCATCAAGAAAAAAGCTTGGGCCTCAGTAGATACGCCCGGTTGGTTGAAGTGGGGTGCGCCACAGGCACCCTGCACAAATCCGTACGCGTCGACCTTAGCGCGTGCTGCCCTGCGCATGCGTTCAGCCCGGGCAAGGTACCCACGGTCAAGCCATCCGCCCTCCACGGAGACATAGATTGCGTAGGCTAGCATTTGCGAAAGATTGGTTTCGACGAAGCTCTCCGGGCGATCAACATTGTTGTGAAACAGCCCGTCGGGCCTCTCGCATTTTAGACAGCCGTCAACGACGTCCTTGAGGAAGGCGGCCAGTTCGGCTCTGTATTCTTGCTTGCTCTCCGGCAGGAGGCGGAGAGTACGCGCGAGTCCAGCAGCGGCCCATCCCATCCCCCCTCCCCAGTACTCAACCGGCTGGCGGAGAGTTATGTTGCCTTGCGCGTCTTCGACCGCATAATGCGCCAGCAACTTCTTGTCGTCATCCCACAGCCTGCGTTTGTAGCCGCGAATCTGCTGAAGGGCTTCGTCAAAATGACCCATAGCAGCCAGGAACGGAGGCGCGCCATTGAAGCCATCCGACCACATCTCCGTGCGCCGGAACAGATGATAAAGGGTTCCATCAGCGGAGCGGGGTGCGCCCCTGAGAATCCAGTCGAGAAGCCCGTTGGCGGCAGAGGCGAGTTCCGGATCTTTCGTCCTCTCTGCAGCCCTCCAGTACGCCTCGCCTCCCATTGCAGGGTCTGTGGGACTGCCGCTGCCAACAACTGCGAGCCGGCCGTCGGACTCGCGCAGAATCACGGCGGCCTTGGTCAGCAGCACCACTCGGTCCCAGTCTTCCAGTTCCAGGAACGCCTGCGCCAAAGTGCCGTGCTCCCAATCCTTGCGCTGGAGTGCCAGCGCAGCCTCGCGGACCTTCCGGACCAGTGGTTTCAGGTCTTCAGATCCCGTTGCAGCCGCTCCTGAAGCCAACCCGACAGCGGCCAGCCCGGCATGACCGGTACCCTTCAAAAATTCTCTGCGCTTCATCAGTCGACATGGCCCCATAGTGCGTTCTGCTTGAAATCATAACTATATCGGCCTCAATCGCACCATAGCAAAAGAACCCTAAACGAAATGGAAAGAGACCAGGATCAGCTGAAGAAGGGGTGCACAGATTGAAGGCCCATAGCGCCTTGCTGCCAACGTGAGCTCTAGTGGGCTACTCCATTCGGTTGCCGCGATGGAGCGTTATCGAAAGATGCGTGGCGCATGGAAGGGCATCCTGGCGTTCTCCTCATCACAATTCAAAAAGCGCCTGGCCTTCCAACGATCTCCTTCGAATCTTCCTTCTTCTATCGATAAATTCTTAGAATTCAGCAGACTTCCTTTGCGTTCAACGGAGTCAAAGTGAAGTCCCTCCCCTGCTACAACAAACTGGTCAGCCCCGAGTTTGACAATGATACCGCCACCACGATGCGGGTGAGAGCCGTGTCCGCCGACGCGCCGTTCCGAAGAGGAGCGGCGCGTCGATGATGATCGGGGGATTTGTGGTTTGCCTAGAAGATGAGCTTCCCACCGACAAAGAACAGGCGTTCCCCGCCGGTGCCGCCCATATTGGCCCCGGCGTTACCGGCACCCAGCGTTCCAGAGACCTTTCCGAAGTTCGAGCTGTTCAAATCAACCGTCGGATTGGCGAAGTGAGGCGTGTTGGTGAGGCCGACGCCCACCGCCTCAATCTGGAAGGTGAGCCCTTCCCTGATATTGAAGTTGCGGTGCAGGGTGCCGTCAAGGTCAAAATAGCCCGGTCCGATAAGAGTGTTGCGGTTAACATTTCCCATTGTTGCTGCAGTCGTGACCCGCGCAAACGCTGCCGGGTCGAACCACTTGCAAGAGGTAGAGGAACAGGTGCTTGGATTCTGGTTTGGCCTGCCCTTGGTATACGAAATTGCGGCAACCTGGTTCGGGACAGCCTGCTCGCCTGGTCCGTTTAGGCTGCTGGAATAACCGTTATCGACCACTGTGGATGGAGTCCCAGTTGCGATACTTAGAATGCTGCTGAGCTGCCACCCTCCGGCGATCCAACTGCCGATTCCGCTCGATGCCCATCTCTCGCCTTTCCCAAAGGGTAGGTTATACACTCCAAAGGCCTCAAAATTGCTCTTGCGGTTATATCCTGCGAGTCCTTTGTTCTTCGAGAAGAGCGCAGGTGAGTTCCACGCGAAAGCGCCGTTCTCCTCATTGTCGTCATAGTCGATAACTTTCGCCCATGTTTCGACCACTCCAACGCTGGAAGCGTGACCGAGTTGCCGCGTCACCTTGGCTTGTAAAGAATTGTAGCTGCTTCTGCCCGCAGGCAGAATCATGGGCGTGTCCGGCCAGTTACCACCAAATTGCGAATTCAGAACCCGCCCGGTACTTCCTCCACCCGGAGCAGCCCAGTTGGAATTCCAATCGCTCAAAGGACGTATACCAACCGATCCCACATAGGCGACATCGGCCACGAATCCAGCAACCTCACGTTCGATCGCGAGGTTATAGCCCTCGATATATCCGCGCCGGAAGTTCAATGGAATGGTGGTCGTGGAAATACCGTTGGGAAGAGCAATGCTCCCGGATGTGATGTTGGGAAGTGTAGCCAGCACGATGCCTGTGGGGAGAGCCGCGTAGGGCCCCGTAGCGGCGGATGCTCCATTCAGGCCGGTGAGACTGGCTGAGGGTGCGAACTGGCTGTAGTTCGTGGAGCCGCCCGTACTCTGTCCCGACCATGAGGTGCTGATGTTGGCCGGATAATCGTTACGCATGAACCGCCAATTGTTCGAGTCTGCGCTAAGGCCAAAACCAGCACGGACAACTGTCTTTGAGTCTGGACGCCATGCAACGCCGAGGCGAGGAAGGATCATGCCGTGTCCAGTTTGCACCCCATCCTTCACTGGCGTGCTTCCATACCCACCGATGAGCACTTGCATGGTGGCTTCGTTGAGAACCCTGGTTCCCTTGCCGTGATCGCTGTAGGCCATTGGATAGACTTCGTAGCGAACGCCATAGCTCACAGTGAGCGAAGGCGTGGCCTGCCATTGGTCGCGCGCATACATACCGATTTGGTTCCAGCGAAGCGCGATTGGATCCATCGTCTGGATCGTCTTTCCGTCTGAGGCCGGAAGACCCAGCAGGAAATCGGCGAAGGAGTTGTACTGGAGCGTGGAGGGAGCATCGGTTGCAACCAGGTTGGCCCCTCGCAACGAAACCTGCTCCGTCACAACCCCGGTGAAACCGAAGCCGCCACGTGGCGTTTGGATTCCGCTGCCCTGGGGCTGGAAATGGTTCAAGCCCGTGTGGTCCTCTTCAACACCAAAGCGGAACTGATGACGGCCCTTCATCCAGGTGAGGTTCAGGTTTCCCAGAATCTGATTGTCGCGCATCTCGAATGGATTGGAAGCCGCAGTGTTGCCCAAGGAGGAATAACTGTTAAATGTGAACGCTGGAATTCCCCAGTACAGTTTGTTCGAGGCTGGCAATCCGGCATCGTTGGTTCCAGGAATCTTCAACGTATTCAAGCCGAAAGGAGATCCGATGTCGATGTTTGTGGAGAGAAGGTGCTGACGCGTGTACCCGACGTTTGCGTCCAGCATGACATTGGAGGTAAACACATGTGCCACGCCCATACCCATCACATAGATCTTCGGGTAGGAGAAGCCCTGCTGGCCGCCGTTCGTCGCACTACCGCCAACGGCCCCCAGCGCCGGCGGATCGTAGATTGCGCCGGTGCTTATGCTGTAACGGCCGAAATAATTCGTCTTATCGCTGGGAACGTAGTTAACCTTCGCATCGTAGCTATCGTGATTGTAATACCCCTTCTGCTGATTGATGTAGTTGTTCGTCTGCGCTATTGCAAGGCTGGGCGTAGGCGCTGGGATCAAGGATGCCAGCGTTAAAGCCGCGGTATCGACCCGGTTGATGGGAATCCTGTCATTTGCAAATGCAGTTCGGCCAGTGCCGTTGGAATTGCCCGTCAACGGGTCGTATATGTGAACCGGATTGCCAGAACTGTCAACAATTCCCATGCCGGAGAAATCAAAGTACCCGGCCGCCAAAGCTGTGGCGTAGTTCAGCCCCCCAATGGGAACCGTCTGAAACGTGCCGCCAGCGGGAGCCTGCACCTGCCTGCTCTCTTCCCAATCGCCAAAGAAGAACAACTTGTTTTTGAGGATCGGGCCCCCAACTGCACCGCCAAACTGATTGAAGACATTTAATGGCTTTTTGGTATTCGGCGGATTGAAATAGTTTTGATTCTTCATGCCGTCGTCGGTATGAAATTCGTGCGCCTCGCCATGAACTTTGTTAGTGCCCGACTTGATCGTGACGTTGACTGCGGCTCCATTCACCATGCCCTGTTCCGCATCCATCGAGTTAGTGGCGATATTCACCTCTCCGATAGCGGTGGATGGTGGCACGTAGGCAACGTTGTTGGGCAGCCAGGGATCGAGATCCAACACGCCGTCGATGCGCGTGCTGTTTCCCTGCGAGGATTGACCATTGACGTTGCTGGTCATGCCGCGAGTGGGGTTGGCCGATGCCGAGTTGTTTTCAGCTGGAAGATTGGCGCCGGGAACGATCCGGAGCAGCTCTTGAAAGTTCTTTCCCTGCGTGGAGATCGACGGTAAAGACGCCAATTCCTCTGGGGAAATGTCGGTATGCACGTCGGCCCGATCGGTTTGCAGCGTTGGAGGGGCATCGGTAACGGTGACGGTCGCGGTAGCGCTAGCAGGCGCCAACTTTGCGTCTACGCGCGCCACTTCATTTCCGTTGACCACAATGCCGTTCGTGACCCCTGAGGCAAAGCCCGGCGCCGCAATCGTGACCCGATAAACGCCCGGCAACATATCCGAAACACGGTAACTTCCAGCGGAGTCTGTTTGTGTCTCCCTGGCAATTCCCTTGCTCACTTCCAACGCCGTAACATGCGCGTTGGGAATTAAGCCGCCCGAACTATCTGTTACGGCCCCCGTCAGCGACCCATACAGAACCTGCGCAGCGGCGGTCTGACTCAAGGCCAGAATAGCGAAAAGCATCGTTACCGCCAACCACGGCTTGGCGGATACATAACACTTGCAAAACATATTCTTTCCAGGTTGCATCGTTTCCTCCTAAAGAATTGATCCAAACTCCTGAACGGCCGTCGAGTAAGAGTCGACAATTCGGAGCACTGTGTTCTGACAGAAATGAAGCTCGGTGAACAAGGGCTGTTGCCCTCAAGGTAGAAAGTGGTTCTGCCTGAAGAGCCTATTGCAACGTTCGGTTGAGACGCACTTGAAGGATGCGAGGGTGACGCAGGAGCAGTGTAGTATTCTCCTCGTCTCCATTGAGGACGCGTTCAGTTACCCATTTCTCGCCAACGAAAGTCCCTTCTTCAATAGAGAGATACTCGGAATCGCGCGCTACACCTCTCAATTCGGCGAAATTTATGTGGAATCCCTCGCCCGCGACAATGAATTTGTCGGCGGCCAGCTTGAGGATGATTCCGCCGGAGCGGTGGGCCTGAGTTTCTGCCACGAATTTCTCATCGAAATGCACAACTGCGGTCAGCGAATCGCCAAGCGGGATCGCCAGCGATTCATGCCGGTACATATCAAGAACAACTGGAAAGAGCGTGCCACGATATCGGTTGCGGGCGATGATAGGCAGAAGCGGCCTCAATACCCGATAGTTCTCTTCGATTGCAACTGCCCCTGCCGTAAGTTCGCCTTCCTTCGCCTTCAGCTCCGACCTATCAGTATCCGCAAGTCGACCGTGGTCGATGCCGAACGGAGAAAAGCCGATGCCGTCCATGCCCGCCAGTACAGTAAAGACGTAAGGCGCATAATAAGGAGAAAATCCAGTTTCTGGAACGAACAGAACATTGTCAGACCGATTGTAGAGAGCGGCCTGCTGCGGAAAGTCAACCCTATAAATGTCCGGTGCAATGATGTCGATATGCTTGGCAACAGCCTTCCAGACATCAATCACATGGGCCGTCGCGCCCCCGCTTGGCCAGTCTCCCGGCCGTGCTGAACCAGTATTCATCAGTGCCACGTTGACGTAGTAGGGGATGGGATATTCAGCCTTCCCGGCTGCTGCAACCTGCTCGACGTAACGCGAAACCGACCAGGCGCTGAAAACCTCCGGCGCCAAATCCCCAAAGATTTCGGTCCAGCTTCCGGTCGTTCGATAGCCGCTCTGCTTCCAGGCGTTCTGCAACACGGGAGTCAGACCATCTTTATGCAACTCGACGTACTTCAGCAAATCGGAGGGTGGTTGCGCATCGTACGCCTTGGTGGCAGTAGCTGAGTAGTCACGGTCTGTACGAATGAGGCCAGTTTCATTCTCAACCTGCATCAGTATGACGGTATGATCGCGCTGATCGAATTCGCGGATGTGGCGCATAACGGCGGAGAATGCCCGCTTGTCCTCATTGAGCGCCGCATCGCAGAATGGGGAGATAGCATCCATCTCCCTGCCCGATGCATCCTGGGCTCTGAAGTAAGTTTTGGGATTACTCTTTATCCAATCTGGGACATAGGAGAAGGTAGCGTTTTTTGCCGTTCCGAACCACAAGAATACGACCTTCAGGTTATGTTTGCGGGCCCCATATAGAGCTGCGTCAACAAGCTGAAAATTGAACTTCCCCGGCTCAGGCTCAAGCAGATTCCATGACAGAGGTATCTCCGCGGTGTTTGCATGGATTGCGTCCAACGCCTGGTACACCGACTCAAGGTCCTCAGGATTCGAGGCGCTTGAATTCCTAGCTTCGCCGCCCAGCATAATGAACGGCTGCCCATCTACGATGAGTTGCGTCCTCTGGCCGTCGCGGCTGAGCACTGGCAATGCGGATACTTGAGCTTGCATGGAAGCCGCAACCCCGAGCATATCAACCAAGCACACTCCAAGCAGAATGCGTGTACAAACCTTAATGAGCCTTGAACTCCATGCCGACCATCTACCACCAGCCACGTTCACTTCCATTGTGGATCATCCTCTTCGAATCCGCCGCTCGTACCGTCGCATGGTCACACGGGTCATGCCTTGCCACTTGCACGACTAAGCCTGTGGATCTAGCGAACACAGCTTTGTGGATCTGAATTTCAGAGGCAATTCTATTCACGCACTTCATGCCTTCACAAGATACAGTTGTAAGGGGAAGCGATAGTACGGTTGAAACGAGTGGTCATAGTCTTTCTGAACTGTCTTTATCTAGTACACATGTACTATTACTTGTTCCCATGAGGTTTCCCTCGTCTTCGCAGGGCGCAGTGAACACCACCTCCATCGATTCCCTTTGGTGGCAAATCATCTTTTCTGCGCGTTCTGGCTGGCGTAACATAGGTGGATGCCCGCCCATCGCCAAGCGCCTGGATTCTCCTCTGGTTCGCGACCGAGTTTGGTTGTTCTGGCGTTAAGTCTCCTTGGCGGATGTCTTTGCCCGCCGAGCTACTGTCAGTTGAATGTTGCTTTTCAATCGGTTGCTCCCATTCTTCTGCTGTCTCCGAATCAGGCTGCCAAGAACCCACCTGTGCATATCCGCGCCGTCGTTACCAAGCCGACGGAACAAGGGCTTTTCATGCAAGATAGGACGGGCGGAATTTGGGTTCGCGGCGATCACGCTGACCTCCACGCGGGCGATGAGGTCCAAGTTGACGGTATCGTTCGTCCCGGATTGTTTTCACCCGTTATCAAGGCGTCTTCGATACGCAAGGTCGGTGTTGCCGCATTACCACTTCCACGAGTTGTCACATTCGAGAACTTGTCGACCGGTACCTTCGAGTCGCAATTCGTCTCGATCGAAGGTACAGTCCGTTCCGTCGGTTTACGGCCAAACGTTCTTCCCTCGGAGCGGCTCTGGATCAAGCTATCGCGAGGGAGCGCCTCCATCTATGCAGCCCTTCCGGAGGCGGAAGCAGCACAAGCAGCGAACTTGATTGACTCGACGGTTCGGATCAATGCTGTTGCGACGAGTACGAAGAACAGGAATGGGCAGATCACAGCCCCAATCCTGACCGTGGCGGGCATGCAAGCTATAACCGTACTTAAACAGCCCTCGGTAGGTCCGTTCGATCGGGCGGCCTTGCCCATCGGAAGATTGATGCAGTATCGGTCTGGAACAGATTATGAGCATCGCGTTCGCGTTGCTGGGACCGTCACTTATGCTAAGTCTGGGGAGAGTGTGATCCTCCAGGACACCACCGGCGCAGTCTTTGTTCAGACCGATCAGTACATGTCTCTGCAAGCTGGTGACGAAGTGGAAGCGTCTGGATTTCCGAGTCCACGGAAGAGCGGTCCGGTCTTGGAGAATTCAGTCTTTCGATTCATCCACCATGGCCAAGCACCGTCCCCTACCCCTGTTTCTGTCGACGACTTTCTTGCTGGTGTCTTCAACAACCGGCTTGTCAGCCTTGAAGGACGTACGGTCAGATGGTTTCGGGAGCCGACTCGTGAGTACCTTTTACTGCAATCGAATTCTACTTTGTTGGTTGCTGAGTTGCCCTACGGTAGTGACGGAGTTGGCCTGAGGAAAATCCCGGAGGGTAGTACGGTTCGCGTCGCAGGTGTGAGTGTTGTCGAGGTTGAAGGTTTATGGGGCGTAGGAGGAACCGGCGCCGTAACGATCCGAAGCATGCTTTTGCTTCGTTCTCCTGCGGATGTGACAATTATCAATCCCCCTTCGTGGTGGAGCACACAACATCTGATTCTTCTCGCTCTTTTCTTGGCTTTTCTCCTGCTTGCCGCCACGGTCCTCGGGGTTTACAAACAGACGGAGCATTGGAAACTCCAGGCTATTCTTACCGAGCGAGAGCGACTGGCAAATGAGATCCACGATACGCTTGCGCAGAGTTTCGCTGGAATCGGCTTCCAGTTACAAGCGATACGCGACTCGGTTTCCGAGGACAGCACGCAGCTACGGCAAAAGGTAGACGTCGCATATGACTTGGTCCGGCATAGTCACAAGGAGGCACAGCGGAGTCTTGATCCAAAGGAATCATTTCCGCGCGATGCCGATCTCCTGGCGGCATTGGTGGTGAGTGTCAACAAACTGGTCGAGGGCGGGTCGGTCCGTGTCGAATCTCATGCGCAGGGCACTCAGAGAGCGCTGCGTCCCCGCGTGTACGGTGCTCTTCTCCGCATAGGACAAGAGGCAATCGCGAATGCGGTGCGCCATGCAAATCCCAATTCCATCACAATCTCTGCGCGGTACGAGCCGAAGCTTCTGACCCTTGTCATTCAGGATGACGGAGTCGGCTTTGCGATCAGCGGTAGTCTGCTCGGCTTTGGCATACGGGGAATGCGACGGCGTGCCGCTCTCGTTGGAGCACATTTGAAAATCCATTCCGGACCCGGTTTAGGTACGCGTGTCGAAGTGGTCGCGCAGCTTCCCGCCGAGTTTTCACCATCAGTCGCCTTTGGGCGTTTGCGCGAATTCATTTTGGAGGGCAGATCTTATGCAAGAAGACGGCGCGAAGCACAGCCTGATTCAGATTCTGATCGTTGACGATCATCCCGTCGTGTGTACAGGGCTCACAAGCATGTTGAGCACACAACCCAACATCGACGTTCTTGGTTCCGCCAGCAGCGGCGAGGAGGCCCTGGAAATAGTTCAGCGCTGCAATCCGGACGTAATTCTTCTCGATCTGCGCATGCCGGGTATGGATGGCATCGGCGTGCTGGGTGAGCTCCAGGCCTTCGAGAAACCTCCCAAGGTTATTGTGCTGACAAGCTTCGAGAAGGAAGAAGACATCTATCGCGCTATAAGAGCGGGGGCCCACGGCTATCTCTTGAAGGATGCCACCAAAGCTGAGATGGTCTCTGCTATTTCCGCTGTCATGATGGGAAAACGCTATATACCTCGCCATATTGCCGCGCGGTTGGCCGATAGAATGATGCGGTCTGATTTGACGGCGCGCGAGTTGCAGATCCTCGAAAAGCTCGCCGATGGCTCCACAAACAAGCAGATCGCCAGCGCTCTCAACATCAGTGATAATACCGTCCGCAACCATGTGATTAGCATTATGGACAAGCTCCGTGCTTCTGACAGAACCGAAGCGGTCGTCTCGGCAATTCGAACTGGCATTCTTTCCGGAAGCGACTAGCATGAAAGCGTTTGTCGGGCATGGCGGAAGAGCAAACTCGAAGGAAGCTGTTCGGTCCTCCCCGCTTTGACGCAGGTGCCACGAAGATCTTCTTCCGGTTCGACAACGCCGATCACTACTAACACGTTCTCGCGAAATCGTCCGCTAAGTGATGCGGCGTGTGCCATGAAGCTATTCAACATGAATTCATTGTGAGTGAACCTGCGACTCAGTCCGCAGTAATCTATCGGCGCCGGCGTGATTGGTAACGAGTGGGCCGTAAGCTGCCGAGACAATCTCCTCAGCGCAAACGATGGAGCTTGCCGTGAGGGCGTCTCACTGACTTTCAGCGCCAAGCTGGTCAGAGGGTAAGACTGAACGCCACGCCCAACACATGTCAACCGCCGCAGGCATCGTTAGCATGGACCAGCCAAACACGCTGACTGGCTGAATCCAAAATCTGGCGTTCTGCACCTGCAATGCAAAGCAGGCGCTCTATACCGCCAAGGTGGCGGCTATCATGACATTGCTCATCGCTTCTCATTCTCATTTCTCCCGCGCCCTGTCTGCGGGTTTATCCAGACGTACACGACTGGACGGTTTGTAAGGTCAGGCGCTGGGCTGAACTGTTTTAGGGAACTCGCACCTCGGTGGTCAGTTGGATGTCGGCAGACGAACTACCGACCATGACGCGAATGGCTTCAGCCTCGACGCGGAATCCGGGAAGCTTCTCGTCCCACCAGGCAAGCGATGCCGCCTTCAGCGGAATCTGCACGTTCCTTGTTTCCTTGGGCTGGAGAGTGACGCGTTGAAAGCCCTCCAGTTCTTCACGCGGACGTTCGACTTTGGAGTGCATGTGCTCTACGTAGAGCTGGACGACTGCGTCGCCCACCGAACTGCCAGTATTAGTTACGTCTAAGCTAACGGTGATCGTGCCATCCTTGGCCAGTTGCGAGGAGCTGGTGCGGAGGTTGGAGTATTTGAAAGTGGTGTAACTCAGACCATAGCCGAAGGGATAGAGTGGTTCTCCCTTGAAGTACATATAGGTGCGACCGTCGCGAATATTGTAATCCATCATCGGGGGCAGCTGATCGAGAGATTTGGGCCAGGTTTCCACTAAATGCCCACCGGGGTTGTAGTCGCCAAAGAGAACCTGCGCCAAGGCCGTACCCTCATCCTGCGAGGAGTGGGCCATGTGGAGGATGGCGGGGACGTGAGCCTGCGACCAATTGATCGCAAAGGGAAAGCTGGAAAGCAGCAAGACCACGGTCTTGGGATTGAGGGCATACACCTGTTTCACAAGTTGTTCCTGGGCCAGATCGATGCTTTCGCGGTCGCTCCCTTCGCGCCCGTCGCTTGGCACGGTGCAGGCCAGTGTGCCGCCGCCATCGGCGGTGTTGTGCCAATCATGTGCCATGTCGGGACCGCAGGTGGGGTCATTGCCGATGACCACCACCGCGACGTCGGAGGATTTGGCAGCGTCGATGGCCGCGTTGCCGAGCTCACTCTCGGCGTAATTCACCTTCACGTCTGGACCAAGTACCGCTTTGATTCCATCGAGAGGCGTCACCGTATACGGAGGCGTGCCGCCGTACCAGTCCCAGTGGACGGAGTTGGCCAGCGGCCCGATGACAGCGATCGACTTGATGGCATTTTTCTTGAGAGGCAGAAAGCTGTTCTCGTTCTTGAGTAACACCACCGATTCCAGCGCCATCTTTCTTGAGACGGCACGATCCTTCTCGGTGTTCCAGGGTTCTGGTGTGTCCTTGATCTTCGCGTAAGGAACCATCTCCGGCGGGTCCAGCAAGCCTAGCCTGATCGTAACTCGGAACTTGGGACGAAGCAGGTTGTCGATCTCCGCTTCTGTGACCAAACCGTCTTTCAGCGCGGACTTGGTTTCGTCCTGGAACCGGTCGAGGAACTGGTTGATGCCGTTTTTCAAGCACGCGACCACAGCGGCCTTCTGATCGGGAAAGAGATGACGTGGATCGACAAGGAGATGGACCGCTCCCCCATCGCTCGAGATCACTTCCACGCCCCATTGGTCGCGAACGATGCTTTTGAGAATAGGGTTGATGGCCATCGCGGTACCGTTCCAAGCGTTGTACGAAGCCATGACGCCTCTAGCGCCGCCCTCTTGAAATCCCATCCGGAATGGCACTGAATAGTACTCCCAGAACAGCCGCTGATCGAAATTGGAGGACGATTCGGTGCGGTGATCCTCGTTACTGTTTGCCACAAAATGTTTGAGCAACGGGGCGGCCTGCCAATACTTCGAATCGTCCCCCTCCAGACCCTTGGCAAAGGACGCTACCATCGTTCCATTGAAGAACGGGTCTTCGCCGTACACTTCTTCGCCGCGGCCCCAGCGGGGATCGCGCGCAAGGTCGGCCTGCGGTCCCCAGAGCATGAGTGTCTGACGGTTATACTTTTCTGTCTGGGTGATAAACCGAGCTTCGTAGCCCTCCACGCCCGCCACCTGACGGACCAAGTCCGGATCCCACGACTCGCCCATGCCCGGAGGCTGTGGAAACTGCGTCGTTGTAATGGGCAGCCGATTGGCTCTGCCCTCACGCTGGACGATTCCGTGGATGCCTTCAGAGCTACCGTAGCTCTTCACGCCAAGCCGTGGCACGCCAGTGTTCGTGCTCAGGCAGTCGATCTTCTCATCGATGGTCATGAGCGAAAGCAGATTGTTGATTCGCTTTTCCGTTGGCAGCGAAGGATCATTGAACGGGTTGCGAGGTTGTTGCGCAAGCGCCGGGACGCACCCGAGAGCCAGAAGACAGAGCCCAGTGGCAAGAGTATTTTTAAGCATGGCGGATACCGCATCAGCTTTCTCAACGAATACCCAGCGCGGGCCTTCCCGGCTGAGCGCTTTGGTGACTTTGATACGCACAAGAATTATCTCATTCGGGTTGAAACGATTTTGTATCGTATACACGCGCGACGGTCTTCTTCAGAGAATCCCTGGTACACGCCAGAACTGCACGCGCACCAGGGGCTAGTCAAATCAGCTTAGAACTGGAAGCGGGCTACAAGCTGGCTTGTACGATAGACAGACGACTAGTTGCCGATACTGGCTGCGTTGTCGCGTCCAAATCGATCCATGCTGATCGAGCAATGGGTACATTTTGACAGCGCCCTTATGCTTGCGGAACTTGGCCCAGGGAAACAGCGCCAGGCAAAGATCAATGGTGGTCGAATCCAGTGCGTACAGATCGCGCACGTCTGGGATGCCGGTCGCGTCGTTGGCACAGAGCCTGACCGCCGTGTGGATCAGCACCTGTGCAAAGTCGGCAAAGATGCGCCAGTCGCGGTTTTCGTTGGCGTCGGCCAAGGTGGAACGCGCCACCGCAGAGCCGAAGCCCATGGGATAGAGCTTGGGGCCAATCGCGCCCCAGCAGGCCTCGATGTCGCGCAGGCTCTCGCGGTAGGCCAGTGGAGCAAAAGCCATGGCGAGAAACTGTTCCCAACAGGAGAGCATCTTGGAGTAGCGGTCGCCGCCCCGGCGGGTAACGCAGCGGCTGACCTCGCGGTCGAGGAGAAAGCCGATCAACTGAGAGAAGACGAGCTTGCCTTCGTTCATCCCTCCATCTTGGGAGGTCGGGCAGGAGGCATACACGCACTTCAAATCGCGGCAAGCAAAAAGCGCCGATAACATGCTTGGGTTGCATGGGTTACAAGATCAGGGCATCACTATTACCGGACAGCCGTGAAACTAAATAGTTACGAACCAATAACATACAATACATTTCAGCAAGTTAAGGATGGGCTTTAGCCCTTGCGGTATTCTCTTCGGCTTCATCCTGAATTTCGAAGTTTTTCCGCAACCTGTAAAGCCATGCCCTTTCAAAACAACCCAAAGAGAAGAATTTATCAGCCGTCTGCCAGTTCCCTACTCTGCCCCGAAAACTTTGCGGAAGAATGCGCCCACCTTGGCCAGGAAGCCCAGCTTTTTGGCAGGCTTGGGCGTCTCGGCAGGCGGCTGAACGGCAGGCTTGGCGGCCTTGTCGCTGCCTTCGCGCACTAGAGGCCCCGCAACCACCGCGCCTTCGCGGCTTGGCACAGGCGGAGTAAGGGGCTCAAGTCCCTCGCTCTGCGCTAGAGGAAAGTCATTGGTCCCGCGAGTCTCTGGAGGGCATCCGCAGGGCTCCTTCTCGGCGTCCACCACCTCATGCAAACTGCCGTGCTGGAAGCTGACCCGTTGGC
>Ga0181529_10001188_pt1 | contig 35063 bp, 17 predicted proteins | sample PEATcosm2014_Bin_36_FD_119763 | JGI IMG/M metagenome (GOLD analysis project Ga0181529, IMG submission 119763) | Peatland microbial communities from MTU Mesocosm Facility, Houghton, MI, USA - PEATcosm2014_Bin10_30_metaG | ecosystem: Environmental > Terrestrial > Soil > Wetlands > Peat | place... | reverse complement strand
GGATAGGAAACGTGATGCTGCAAGCTCGGAATATCGGTGAACCGCAGATCCAGTTGCTTGGCATCGTTCTTCTTGGCAAATTCCAAAACTTCTTTCGGAGTCATTCATCCTCCCGGATAAAATATACGTGGGAATTTTGACGTTCGCAGATGCCGCTCAGAATAACCGATTGCGCCCGTTCCGGTCAAGTTTGGGTTACAGCCCGCGCGAGGTTCGTAAAACACCGCTATGGCGCGGCCGAGACGGGACTTAACGGCGAGGCCGCCGGCGCAGGTGGTAGTGCAGGCCGGACAGCCGCTGCAAGCGTGGCGCCGGCTGTCCAGCGGCTGAGTCGAGAGGCGTCTCGACTCTTCCTCGCGGCGGACGGCGTGGATCGGCGGGGTCGGGCACGGAAGAAAAGCCGAGATGAATCTCGGCTTGGCAGGTTTGACGGCCCGCGCCACGAGCTGGCGTTGCTACTCTAAATAAATGGGATTCCGGCTGGCGGTAAACTACCAACCGCGCGGCGATCAGGAGAACGCCATCGCCGAGCTCACGCGCGGTGTGCGCGAAGGCGAACAGCACCAGGTTCTGCTGGGCGTGACCGGCTCGGGCAAGACCTTCACAATGGCCAAGGTGATTGAGGCCATCGGCAAGCCGGCCTTGATCCTTGCGCACAATAAAACGTTAGCCGCGCAGCTCTATCACGAGTTCAAGAGTTTTTTTCCTAGCAACGCGGTCGAATACTTTGTCAGCTATTACGACTACTACCAGCCCGAAGCTTACATTCCGTCGAGCGACGTTTACATCGAAAAGGAAGCCACCGTCAACGACGAGCTCGACAAGCTGCGTCTTGCCGCCACCAAGAGCCTGTTCGAGCGCCGCGACTGCGTGATCGTTGCCAGCGTGAGCTGCATCTACGGCCTCGGCTCGCCCGAGGCCTACTACGGCATGCTGCTGATGCTCGAAAAAGGGCAGAAGATTTCGCGCAACCAGATTCTCTCCAAATTGGTAGAGATTCTTTACGAGCGCAATGACGGGGATTTTCGCCGCGGCACGTTTCGCGTGCGCGGCGACGTGATCGAAGTCTACCCGACCTACGACGATTGCGCCTACCGCATTGAGCTATGGGGCGACGAAGTGGAAAGCCTATCGCAAATCGATCCGCTGTTAGGGCAGGTGAAACAGACTTACACGCGCCTACCCATCTATCCCAAGACGCACTACGTGATGACCGAGGAGAGCCGCCGCAGCGCCATGGAGAGCATCCGCACGGAGCTCGACTGGTGGCGCCCGGAACTGGAAAAACAAGGCAAGATCGTCGAGGCGCAGCGGCTCTACCAGCGCACCATGTTCGACCTGGAGATGATGAAGGAGATCGGCTACTGCCACGGCATTGAGAATTATTCCCGCCACTTCTCCGGCCGCCTGCCGGGCGAGGCGCCGCCGACCCTGCTCGATTACCTGCCGCACGATGCGCTCATGTTCATCGACGAAAGTCACCAGACAATTCCGCAGCTTCACGGCATGTACCACGGCGACCGCTCGCGCAAGGAGATGCTGGTGGGGCACGGCTTCCGCCTGCCCAGCGCGCTCGACAACCGCCCGCTCACCTTTGAGGAATTCGAGCACCGCGTCAATCAATTGGTCTACGTCTCCGCTACGCCCGGTCCGTATGAGCTGACCAAGTCGGCGGGCGTGGTGGTGGAGCAGATCATACGGCCCACCGGCCTGATCGACCCAAGCGTGGAAATTCGCCCGGTGAAGGGGCAGGTGGACGACCTGCTAGGCGAGATCCGCAAGCGGGTCGAGGCCAACCAGCGAGTGCTGGTCACTACGCTCACCAAGCACATGTCCGAAGACCTCGCCGAGTATTACTCCGAGGTCGGCGTGCGCTGCCGCTATCTGCACTCCGAGGTGAGCACGCTCGACCGCATCAGGATTCTGCGCGACCTGCGCCGCGGCGAGTTCGACGCGCTGATCGGCATCAACCTGCTGCGCGAGGGCCTGGACTTGCCCGAAGTCTCGCTGGTGGCGATTCTGGACGCGGATAAGGAAGGCTTCCTGCGCTCCTGGGGCGCGCTGCTGCAAACCATCGGCCGTGCCGCGCGCCATGTCGAGGGCCACGCGATCCTCTACGCCGACGTGATGACCGACAGCATGACCCGCGCGCTCGAGGAGACCGGGCGCCGCCGCAAGACGCAGCTCGAGTACAACGAGTTGCACAACATCGTGCCGCAATCGATCGTCAAGCCGATCGATATGAGCCTGGTGGCGGTGGCGGAAGGCGATTACGTCACGGTGCCGATCGAGGTAGATCAGGAAACCGATAACCTGACGCCGGAGGAACTGCGCAAGTTCATCGCCGATCTGGAAGAGAACATGCGCGACGCCGCTCGCAAGTTCGAATTCGAACGAGCCGCCCAACTGCGCGACCGCGTGAAGGCGCTCAAGCTGAACGCGGCGTAGTCGAGACCGGGATTCGCGTGTTGTGGCCGGCTCGAACTGGCGGGCGCCCGCGAGGTTACGCGACGCCGGACGCGAACGGCTACATCCACCTCACGGGCATGCAAATGCCCGCAGATGGCTCCGAAGGCATTGCGCCGCCGGCGTCACGGATTGATTATTTGAACATGAAAGAATTGGCTGGTTGTGGAACCCACCACCAATTGGGTCGGGTCCTGCGAACTGCTGGGGACTTGGAAGTTGATCTGGCTCTCTCCGGCAACCAGGTACGGCGCCGGCCCCGCATACGTCACCGGGTAGGGCTGGAATACCTTAGTCCACTGGAAACCCATGGGCATTTCGGTCCCGACCTGAGCCGCCAGAACGTTGCTGGGCAATGGTAGATCGATCAGCGCTCCATCGGCCTGGGCCGGCGTGATCGGGCCCAGCCCCGTCGCCCATATAGAGACGATCGAGCGCGCTGGCGCCGGATGGCCCGCCGAATTGATGGTGCCATCCTGATTCACCGCCAACGCGTAGGTGCCATCCACCGTGAATACGCCCGGGGCTGTCTGCGCCACCGGCAGGGTGAGGCAGTTCGTCGGCACGCTGTTGTAAGAGACACAGAGCTGCGTGTTTTGTCCGGCGGTCAACGACCAGGGCGCCACGGCATTGATCTGCGCGTCCTGCACCCACATCAGCGGCGCGGGCGTTCCGTCGAAGGTCACCTCCACGTTTCCGGCCTGTGTCGGATAGGGACTCCGGAGAGTGGATTGCGGCGCCACGCCCTGCTCTCGGCCGAGCCCCGTTCCAAACAACGTAACTAACTCGCCCGGCGAGATCGCACCGGTCGAGTAACTGGCCGCATTACCGGCACAGGCCAGCGGATAGGTTTGCGCGCTCGAATTAGGAGAGAAGCGCAGCAGGGCGGGCGGCCCGTCCGGCGCATGCAGAGTCGTGACCTCCCCGAACGGTCCGGTTTGCGTAGGCGTGTAACTCGCGTCCGCGTTCTCCAGGACAAACACGGTGGAATTCGCGCCGATGACAATCAGCGCGAGGAACCCTCCGTACGACCGTTCGGTCTCAACGCCCGGAAGGTAAGTGGTCTGCAGAATGGAACCGTCGCGCGCGTACACGCTCATCCACGTTCATCCACGCCGTCCCACACGTCGCCAGACTGTTCCGGACCGCGTGCATCAGGCCTCCGCTATAACCGGTGATGTAGGCGTTCCCGGCCGGGTCAAGCGCCAGCGTGCTGACCTGGCTGCCCTCCGGGTAGTACAGACCGTGGCGATGGATCCGACTGGCGCCGGATTGTTGGCCGAGTTGATGGTTCCGTCCTGATTCACCGCCGCCGCGAAAGTCTCATCCGCCAGGAACACTGCCAGAGCGGTTTGCGCTACCGGCCACGTCAGGCAGTTTGTATTGACATTGTTGTAAGAGGCGCAGTCCTGCGTGGTCTGCCCGGGCGTCAGCGACCACGGTGCCCGCTTTAAAATCAGTGCCTTCTTCGGGGTCGGTGTGTCGCATTGCCACAGCGTAATCCCGGCAGAGGGCCACACAGGCATCGGTCGCGCGCCCCGAGTTACGCGAGTGGTGATCTCCGCGCGGCCGATGCAGACTCATTCAGCGGTCCCTGTCGGCGACATGTGGTAGCGAGGCCGCTCGCGTCGAAAAGTGGATCCGGATTAAATGCCAACATACAGCGAGCGGTGCGATTCCACCGTGGTTCAGCTCCCGGGTCGGATCGAGCACTCGACGGCATCTGCGGCCGGGCACCTACTCTTCGAGGCGCCCCACTGCCAGCAAAATGCCGTACAGCAAGGCTTCGGTTCGCGGAGGGCATCCAGGGACATATACGTCGACCGGGATCACCTGGTCCACGCCGCCGAGCGTCGCATAGTTGGTGCCGAACATGCCGCCACTGATGCCGCAGGCGCCCACGGCGACGACCAGCCTGGGCGCCGGGGTCGAAGCGTAAGTCTTGCGCAGCGCCAGTTCCATGTTCCGGGTCACGGGTCGTGTAACCAGCAACAGGTCGGCGTGGCGCGGAGAAGCGACGAAGTGAATTCTGAAACGCTCGATGTCGTATGCGGGGTTATTGAGCGCAACGATTTCGATCTCGCAGCCGTTACACGAGCCGGCGTCGACTTCCCGGATCGCCAGCGATCGTCCCAGCACGCGGTGTATCTCATTCCGCAGTTTGCCGCCGACCTCCTCCATATAGTCACAGCGGACCAGCGTGCCATGCGTGCCGTTGGGATTCAACCTGTATTCCGCGGAAGTCACCAGGCTGCCGCGATCCGTGGCGGAAAGTTCGAACTTCTGAGTCATGCGCACGGCCGGATCGCCTGAGACCGCGGCGCACTCGCCGCAGAAAACGCACCGGCCGTAGTCCACCGTGACGGATCGAGAGCTGCCCGCATCTTTCACGGCAATCGCGCCGGTAGGACAAGCTTGCGCGGCCGGCCGGGCATCGCGCCATCGCGCGAGGTCGAATGCGGGCGCGTCTCGCGAGCTGTCCGGCAGTTTCGGTGCGGTCTTCGGATAGGCTGTGGTTACCGTGCCGGCGCGGAACGTTTTATCGAGAATCTTGAACATGTCAGCGATCCGGCCTCCCAATCGGAAGTAACGGCCGGAGGGCCAAGGCAGGCGGAAGATCCACGCGATGCGCTGCTCCGCCAGGAGAACAGCCAGCTCAAGCGGGCGCTGGCCGACAAGGGGCTGGAAGTGGATTTTTTCAAAGGTGCCTTGCAAAAAGTCGCGGCTCGTCGCCAGCAGAACACCGACTCTGGCGCGAGGGCATCTACGACCAGATCCGGGAAGTGATGTCGATGCAAGGCAGCCTGAGTATCGAGCGGATGTGTTACCTGGCCCAGGTCAGCCGGGCAGGGTTCTACCGGTCGCTGACGGAAAGGATGCCGGTGGAAGATGAGATGGAAGTGCGCGGATCGGCGTGCGGGGGTGGAAAGCGCAGCAGTTGGCTGAGCGCCGCCGCGCCCGCTTGGTGCATGGCGGAGCGCACGGCCATCTCGACAGCTTCCAGATCGAGGCGGCCCGACCGGCGGCAGGAGTTGAAGACGACACGCAACAGTTGGTCTACTTCGCGGGTGACTTCTTTTTGGATCGCTTCGGTCGTTTTTTTTCGTGGGCGCCAAGTGCTTCTTCCTCGACCGGGCGTAAACGGCAAATACCAGCGTTCACCTCGACGAACTCATGACCGAGGCGCTGGAAGTTTTGAAACTCCACGATCTCGCGTTCGGCCTTGCGGGCGGCGGCGGAGCCGGGCAGCGATTCGGATACTGTTTTGCCATCGGACTTGTAGGTGAGCCGCAGATTGGGACCGTGGGCGGGCTGGCCGGGTTGATGGCAGTGACAACTGGGCTTGCCGCAACGGCCGGAAGTGGCGGTGATGGAGCCGGGACGAAGGTCGCCAAGCTGAGAGATCTGGCGAACAATGGCAACTCGACGACGCTCCAATTCAGCGAGAGAATCTGGCACAAACGGGCCTCCTGCTCCTACATGAACCAAAACACTTGGCCGGCTAAACGACTGATTCGCTTGCAGACGGGCCTTGGTGCCCGTGCTTCGGCAAGACTGTTTGGATGAGCGGACCGCTTGCCGAGGACGGAAGAACCTGGTGCGACGGCCGCGAAGTGTGTAAAACTCTAGCGTATGGCACTTACATGAGCGACCAATCTCAAATCGATCGGCGGATTTTCATCCTCGGCACGACAGCGGCCGGCGTCTTGCAGGCACAGCGGGAGCGCGCAGCGTCGAAGCCGGATCCACAGCGCCGCGTTTACGAACTGAACCGCAGATGGCTATTCGGCGGCAAGGTGGGGGCCGGCGTTTCGGCACCGGACTTCAACGATGCGGCCTGGCAGAAGATCACGCTGCCGCACTCCAACGCCCGCCTGCCATGGCACAGCTTCGACGAGAGCGTCTTTCAGTTCGTCTCCGCCTACCGGCGTCACTTCCGCGCGCTGCCGGAATGGAAGGGCAAGCGCGTCTTCCTCGATTTCGCCGGCGCGATGACCGCGACCTCGGTCACAGTGAATGGGCACAAGTTCGACGAGTATAAGGGCGGCTACACGCCCTTCAGTTTCGAGATTACACCGCACTTGAAATACGGCGCTGACAATGTGATCGCTGTGGAACTGGACTCGACGGAGCGCGCCGACATCCCGCCGTTCGGTGAGAACATCGATTACCTGACCTTCGGCGGCATTTACCGCGGCGTGCAGCTTCGTGTGGTGCCGGAGACCTTTATCGAAAACGTTTACGCCGAGCCGGTTGCGGTGATGACGGCGCAAAGATCGGTGGCAGTGCGCTGCTACCTTCAAGGGCCGATCACCGGGCCGGCCACGCTCACCGCGGAACTGCGGGACGGCGCAAAGGTGCTGAAGACGGCGAGTGTCAAGGTCACGGCGGAGGCCGAATACCACGAGGTTCAGCTCGATTCGCTACCCGATATCGAACTTTGGAATTTGCGGAAGCCGAAGCTCTACAGCGTGGTGGTGCGGCTGGCGACGGCTGGTGGGGCGGTGGACGAGTATCGCACGCGGATCGGATTCCGCGAGGCGCGCTATACCCCGGATGGTTTTATGCTCAATGGCGAAAGCGTCAAGCTGATAGGCTTGAACCGGCACCAGACGTTCCCCTATGTGGGTGCCGCGATGCCGGACCGGGTGCAGCGCCGTGATGCTTGGATTCTGCGGCGCGAGCTGCACTGCAATATCGTCCGTACTTCGCACTACCCACAGTCGCCGGCATTTCTGGATGCCTGCGACGAACTGGGGCTGCTGGTGCTCGAAGAGATTCCGGGCTGGCAGCACATCGGCGACCAGGCGTGGCAGGACCTGGCGGTGCGCAATGTCGGCGAGATGATCCGGCGCGACTGGAATCACCCGTCCATCGTGCTGTGGGGCGTGCGCATCAATGAGAGCCCGGACGACCACGATCTGTACACGCGCACTAACGCGCTGGCGCACTCGCTCGACAATGCACGCCAGACCGGCGGCATCCGTTATCTGTACGAGACGGAGCTGCTGGAAGACGTCATGACGATGAACGATTTCGGCTTCCCGCTGCGGCCGCCCAATCACCCGCTGTACATGAACACCGAATTCGCCGGGCACACGTTCTCCACGAAACGTTTCGACAACGTGGAGCGGTTGGCGGAGCATGTGGCGCGGCACGCGCGCGTGCATAATCAGCTCGCCTCGGACAATCGCTATTCGGGCGGCACGGGGTGGTGCGCCTTCGACTACAACACGCACCACAACTTCGGCTCCGGCGACCATGTCTGCTATCACGGCGTGTCCGACATTTTTCGCATACCCAAGCCGGCCGCATATTTTTACGCCTCGCAGTGCAACCCGGAAGAAGAAGTGGTTTTGGAAGCGGGGTTCTTCTGGTCTCAAGGGGACAGGTCGGGCGCCGGCGGCGTGCACCAGGTGCCGATCCTTTCCAATTGCGACCATCTCAAAATCTATTGGAATGGCGCGCTACAGCAGGAACTCGATCCGGACCGGACAACTTACGCGCACCTCAAGTATCCGCCGTTCACGATGGACATGGGCGAGTTGCCATTGAATCCGTGGGGCGATGTGAAGATCGAGGGCTATATCGCGGGCAAGCTCAGCAAGACGCTGACGCTTTCCGGCAGAGGCGTAGACGCCGGCTTCAAAGTCGCCGCCGACGATGCGGAGTTGACCGGGGACGGCCGTGATGCGACGCGCGTAGTTGTGAAGGTGACCGACGAATACGAGAACATCCGTCCGTTCGCGACAGCCGCGATTGCGCTTTCGTTGACCGGCCCCGGCGAGATCATCGGCGAGAATCCGCTGGTGCTGGCGGGCGGCGCCGCGGCCATCTGGGTGCGGGCAAAGGAAAGCGCCGGCGTGGTGAACCTGACGGCAACACACCCGTTTCTGGGAAGCCGGTCGATCGCGATTCGCGTGAGTGCGGCGGAAGCGGAGATGGTGTAGTGGCGCAGGCCGGGGGGCCTGCGCCATACTTATGCGCTGAGCCAGTCTAGGACGAACGCCGTGAGCTGTTCGGGCGTCGCGGAGGAAGCGGCGAATCGCGGAGCGCGCGGGCCGAGGATCAGCACCCGGTTCCAATCGATCGCCGACATTAGGGTGACGGTGTGGTCCGGATAGCAGGCCACGCGCTGCGAGGCCAGGTACACGTATTCGGCTAGCAACACGGCGTCGGCCAGCGAACCGGCTGGGTCATCCTGATCCCGCACCGGGTTGGACCGGTTTTGATCTTCAAACAGAACCAGGCTGCTGAACGGCTTCAGCTTCTGCCGCATGCCGAATGACGCGACCAGCGCCTGTGGCTGGACGCGCCGCAGCGCCTCGGAGGCGCCCCATTCCACAAACGAGTTGCTGAATACCAACGATCCATTGCCGCTCAGCAGCACAGAGCGCACAAACTCGCGCACGCGCGGGTTGGCAGTGATGGCGGGGCCAGCCAGGCGGCTGATGTCGGCGCGCCTCAGATCCTCGGTGGTCTGATCCACACTGCGGAGGTCCCGCTGGACAGCGTTGAGGCGCCGCAGGAACTCGCGCCGCAGCGGGTCCATCGCATCCCACGACAGGACGGTCGAATTGGCGAGATCGGAGAACTGAGTGCCGCATTCGAACACCCAGGTGCGTTCGATCTCTTCGAAAGCTGGCGCGCACGCGCGCGCGGCGATTCTCGATACTAACCCCGGGAGGATCTCGCCGAAGGGGCGATCGAGCGAAAACCAGGCGCCCAGCTTGGCGAGGCTGGGCCACACCGGCTGGTCCGTGAGCGAAGCCGCCGGCGGGAGGATCGACAGCAACAGACGCGGCGAGTTCCGCAGCGGGACGGACGGCGCCGTTGCGGCGTCAATCCGGCTGAAGACCTTCTCCACTTCAACCCGCCACTGCGCATAAAGCGGCGAACGCGCCAGGATGCCGACCTCGCGCACACCCAATCCTGCGGTTGCATCGTGGGGGCCGAGCGCCATGCGCCCTTCGAGTTCTTCCAGCGGTGCGAAAAGACGGTCGAACTCGGCCTGCTCGAGGCCCGAGAGCCAATCCAATTGCGCGCGCAGTTGGCGCTGCTCGGCGGGAAAGAGGAAATCCCACTGCCGGAGCTGATCGTGGACCGCTGCGCCGAAAGTGGCGGGCAAGCGCCGCGCCAACTCGGCCGGCAGGCGTGGTTCTTCAGGCATGGAATTCCGGAAGCCTGGCGCCTGGCCCGTGGCCGGGCTCAATTCCCATCCAGGAAGCGATGGATGGGGTCACGTCGAGCTGCCGTATCTCGCGTTCGATGATCGCGGGTTTGGCGGCTGCCGGTCCCAGCACCATGGTCCAGGCCATGCGGCAAGACTCGGTGTTGGTGCGGTGGTTGAAGAATCCGTTGGTCGAGGAGCCGTCCGGGTCACGGCCGAACTCGTTCATGATGATCAGCGTGGTGTTGACGGCCAGAGCGGGAGTGGCCTGGATGAACCGCCACATCCGGTAACAGATCGCGTCGGCGCGCGTAATCCCTCCCAAATGCAGTGAGTAGCTGCCGGAATGAGCCACTTCCATGTCGGACAGATTCATCATTAGCATCGCCGGGGCGATGTGCTGGAGCACTTCGCGCGCGATCAGGAAGGTGAGTTCGTCGCCGCTGGCGGGCACGTCGGGAGAGTGAATGAAACTGGTTAGCGCCGCCAGCAGCGTCTGCTTCACTGCTGGATCGCGGAAGCTGGATTCGGAAGGTACGCCCCAGCCGATGCGCTCGTAGTCGGTTTCGAGCACCGCCGTCATCTCCTGAAGAAGTTGCTCGCGCTCCAGCCGGCTGCGCGCGCTCTGCCCGTTAATGATGCGCTCGACAGCCTCCACCATCAGTTGCTTGGAGAGAATCACGTTGACACCGGGACTGATGTTGGCGGTAAGCTGCTTGTTGCTGGTCACCACCCAGGTCTGATTCGGGTCGGCATGGGTCTGGGTCTGGAAATCGTGAAACAGAGTGGGACCAATGGGCTTCTCGCTTCCCCAATCGTCAACTCTTTGCCAGGCGCCGGTGAGAATGCTGGAGATGGTATTGAAGTGCGAGGTGACGCCTTCATTGGCGGTGTAAGGGTAGAACAGCGACTGCGGGAGCAGGTCGTTGTAAAGATGCGGAATGTAGCGGAGGCCTGGCTGCGACCAACTCTCCTGCCGACGTATGCCGCCAAGCGTGATCAACACGAGCCGCCGGGCGGGCTTCTGCGCGGCGCGGCCGAACGGGGCGAGCCGTGCGGAGACCGCGGCGGACAGTATCCTGAATAGGGCTCTGCGGGTCATCCTCTCCCCGTGTTGGCGGACAACCACAGCTTACAGCTTTCCGCGCGCGGTGACAAACGAATGCGGGAAGGCGCGGAGCGGCGTTGGCCCGGCGGAAGCGCCGGTAACCGAAAATATGCCCCACGGAAGCAGGGCAAACAAAACTTGGTGCGTCACGGCGGCAATCATTGTAGACTTTTCACAGAGGCGGCAGGATGACGATCAAGGATGTCGCGAAGCGAGCGGGCGTGGGCATTGCCACCGTTTCCCGCGCGCTGCACGGCAGCCCGCAGGTGAGTCCGGAGACCGCGGCTCGTGTGCGGAAGGTGATCGAGGAGCTCGGCTATCGCCCAAATACGAACGCCCAATCGTTGGCCTCGGGCCGCAGTCACATGCTCGGCTTGGTGGTTTCCGACATCACCAACCCGTTCTTTCCCGAGCTGATCAAGGGCTTCGAGGAAGTGGCGCTGACGCATGGCTACGACGTGTTCGTCGCCTCCACTAACTACGACCCGGCGCGCACGGCGCACTGCGTGCAGCGCATGATCGAGAGAAAAATCGATGGCGTCGCGATCATGACTTCGGAGGTCGATCCGTCACTTCCCGACTCGTTCGCCAAGCGGAAGGTACCACTGGTGTTTCTGGACGTCGGTAAGGTGTCGTGCGGCATCAGCAACGTCAAGGTCGATTACGCGCATGGCATCAGGCAAGTGGTCGAGCACCTGCTGGCTCTGGGGCACAGCCGGATCGCGTTCATCTCCGGGCCGCTGCGCCTCGAGTCTGTGCGGGAGCGGCGCGACGCGTTCCTGAATTCTCTCGATGAGCCGCGTGACGGCGTGCGGTTCGAGCCCGTGGTCGAAGAGGGAAACCACAACGTGGACGGCGGATTTGAGGCCATGGAGCGCGTGCTCGAGCGCGCGCCCTGCACCACGGCCGTGATTGCTTCGAACGATCTCACCGCCATCGGCGCCTTGCGCGCCATCCGGCAGCGCGGGCTGCGGGTACCCGAGGACATTTCGGTGGCGGGATTCGACGATATACGGATGGCGCAGTTCACTGAGCCGCCGCTCACGACCGTCAAACTGGTTCGCACCGAGGTTGCCCGCCTTGCCTGCGAGGCGCTGTTGCATTCGATCAAGACCCGTGGGACAGGCGTTGAGTTCCGCCTGGACACGTCGCTGGTCGTACGGGCCTCGACCGGCCGGGCCCGCCTGGATAAGCAACCCAGCGGCTAGCGCGCGGATTTGCCTGTTTCGACAGTCGAAACACTTGCCCTTCGTCCAGCCCGAGATTACTGCTTACAGTTATCGCGAAACAAAGCCTTTTCCGACTGATGATAAGAATAACGCCCGAATTAATTCTTGACTCACTTCCCTAGTAGATATATACTACCGCTAATCTGCATGGAAGCGTTTCCGTGCGATTCTCGCATTGCTGAGGTTGGAGACTATTGAAAAGGGAGGTCAAATGAAGAGATCGGTACCACGTTTTCGTACGATTATCTTTGGGCATCGCCTGCTGTTTCTGGCGATGGCACTTGCCCTGGTTTTCAGTACGCTCGTATTTGCCCAACGCGATTTGGGCACCATAACCGGCACCGTCACGGACGCGCAGTCCGCTGTCGTGCCCAACGTGAAGATCACCATTACCGAAGTTGCAACCGGCCTGAAGTATGAAGTAACGACAGGCGCGGGCGGTGAATACGCGCGGCCGGCTCTGAAGCCGGGCACGTACGCGGTCGCCGCGGAAGCCAAGGGTTTCCGCCGGGCCGAGCAAGACAATGTGGTAATCACCGGTGGCGACCGCGTTGGCGTCAACTTGGTTCTGGCCGTCGGCGATATCACGCAATCGGTTGAGGTGTCGGCCGAAGCGCCTCTGCTGCAGACCGAAGGCACCACGCTCGGCGCGGAGCTGAATACGGCCGCCGTTTCCGAGCTGCCACTAGGTGGACAGAGGACTTTCTCCTACCTAGCCCGTCTTTCTCCTGGCGTTCTGACCGCGGAGCCCGGCGCCCGCGATGCCACGGGCGGCGGCTTTTCCGCCAACGGCGTGCGCTCCAACGGGCAGGACAACTTCCTGTTGAACGGCGTCGACAACAACGTCAATGTGATCGACTTCCTGAACCAGACCTCTTTCGTGATGGGACCTTCCGTTGAGGCCATCGGTGAAATGAACGTGCTCACCAACGGTTACAACGCCGAGTACGGCCGCGGCGCCGGCGGCGTGGTGAGCGTCAGCCTGAAGTCCGGCACCAACCAGCTTCACGGCGTTGCCTTCCTGGACTTGCAGAGGCGCGGCCTGGATGCGAACCGTTGGGAAAACAACGAGTCCGGCACTCCGCGTGGACCATACAGCCAGAACCAGTTCGGCGCGGCCGTCGGCGGACCGATCATCAAGAACCGCACGTTTATCTTCGGCGACTACCAGGGAACCCGCATCTCCTCTTCGGGCGGCATCATCGGGACCCTTGGCAACGCGGGCTACTACACCATCCCCACGGCGGCGATGAAGACCGGCGATTTCTCCGGGCTGCTGCCGGAGCAACTGTACGACCCGACCACAACCACCACGAATTCCGCCGGCGTAACCAGCCGCACGCCGTACCCGAACAACATGATCCCTACCAGTAAGCAGGATCCGGTGGCTCAGAAGCTGATTGCGCTCTATCCGAATACCAACCAGCCCATCGCGAACGGGAAATATCCGGTAAACGATCTGTTCGTCGACACGCCAGGTGCGCAGAACACCGACCAGGGCGACCTCCGCATCGACCATCATTTGAGCGACAAGGACAGCCTCTTCGGCAGCTTGAGTTGGAATGACACGTATAAGACCTCCGGGCAGCCGCTGCCGGGCGCGCTCGATGGCGCGACCTTCAATGGTGTCCCCGAGACGGACTTGAGCCGCAATGGGATGGCCAGTTGGACTCGCGTTTGGAATCCCGCGATCATCACCGAGACCCGTCTCGGATTCACCCGCCTGGTGACCTCCCGTGTGCAGACCGCCAATGCCAGCACGGACGAGTTTAAGGCGTACGGGATGGGCGGCTTCGATCCTACCACTACGCTGAATGGGGGCCTTCCCCAGATCACCTTCGGCACGCAGAGCCAGACCCAGTACCCAGGCCAGACGTACAGCCAGATTGGCGCTAACGACTGGCTCCCGTCGAAAGAGTACAGCAACGTCTGGGACTTCATCCAGAACCTTTCGGTTACGCGCGGCGTCCACGCGCTGAAGTTCGGCGCGGAGATTCGCCAAATCCGGTTCCCGTTCTTCCAGGTGCCGTATCCGCACGGTGAGATGTACTTCACGCAGACTGAAACCGCCAATCCGACGCTGGGGCTGAACAATAACACCAGCGGCGACCAGATGGCTTCGTTCCTGCTCGGAGATGTCAATTGGGGCGAGATATCGACCGACAACTTCATTTCGTCGCAGAAGTGGGGCTACTCGTTCTTCGGACAGGACGACTGGAAGGTCACGCCGAAAATGACGGTGAGCGTGGGCATTCGCTATGAGCTCTTCTCGCCGATCAACGAGGGTTTCGGCCGCCAGTCGAACTTCAATTTCGACACCCTGACGCTGGACATTCCGAAGGGGCCCGACCAGAACACGCCTCTTCCGCCGAACTTCGCCCAGGCGTTCCCGAACGTCACGGTTTCCCGAGGCCAGCTGTCCAGTTACCTGATCCCCTGGGACAAGAAGGACATCGCACCGCGCATTGGTATCGCCTATACCCTGCGTCCCAAAACCGTAATCCGTATTGGCTACGGTATCTTCTATGGTGGCGAAGAGAATCAGGGCGGCAACCCGAACCGCGGCGAGTCCGCACCGTTCAACATTTCGCCCATCCTGGACCGCTCGGCTACGGCGAGCCCGTGGTCTACCAATCCGTACTTCACGGGCGGCATGCAAGCCGGCTACCCGTCGAACGTGTTCACGCTCCCGGCGCCCATCAGCTTCCGCGATCTGGCACAGGATTTCCGGAACTCGCTGGTGCACAAGTGGAACCTGGCTGTTCAGCAGGAACTGCCCCATCAGATGGCACTAGAAGTTGCCTATGTCGGCAACCACCAGGCGCATGGGCTGCTCCAGCCGAACCCCAATTCCTGTCCGAACACCCCTGCCCTCTCGGTCAATTGCGTGAGCCTGGAACCCCAGCCGGACCTCGGCAGCTTATTTGGCACGGCGTCGTTCGGTTTCGGAAACTATGCCGGCATGACAGCCAAGTTGGAAAAACGGATGTCCAACGGCCTGACCTTCATGACCGCGTATACGTATGGACACGCGCTGGCCGACAGCGGCACCACGCTGAGCGGGTCGAATGGGTTGGGCACCATCGATCCCTTCAATTACAACAGTAGCTATTCCAGCGCTTCCTGGGATATCCGCCACAACTTCACGACGAGCCTTTCCTACCTGATTCCGTTTGGCAAAGGCAAGAAATTCGGCAATAGCCTGAGCAGTGTTGCCAACGCCATTGTTGGCAACTGGCAGACCAACGCCGTGCTCACTCTCCACACCGGCCAGCCGTTTACGATTGACGGCACGAACTGTCAGGGGCAGTGGAACATGTGTCGTGCCCTGGCGCTGTCGAATCCGGGCGCCGCGCCCGCGGGCGGCCGCTCTCCCAGCGAGTATTTCAACATCACGGCTGTAGCCGAGGCTCCGTCGCTCGCCGCGGCATCCAGCGACCCGATACTGGCCGGCGGCAACCTCGGCCTGCAGAGCAACACCACTCCCGGCACGAAGAACCTTGACTTCAGTATCTTCAAGGACTTCGTGATTACCGAGCGCTACAGGGTGCAGTTCCGCGCCGAAGCGTTCAACCTCTTTAACACACCGGAGTTCAATGCGCCCGACGGCAACCTGGGAGACGCTGTTCTGAACAACTCCGGGGTTCCGATCGCGGGTGAAGGAAACTTCGGTAAGATCACGGGCACGCAGCAGGGCACCGAACGACACGTCCAGTTCGCGTTGCGTTTCCAGTTCTAACTTCGACGGTTCAGGTAGCGTTTTGAAACGGGCCCCCGTCCTCGTGGCGGGGGCCTTTTTGCATGCCAGGAACCAATAGAATACGAATGGTGCGCTTGTTGGTGGCGGTTCTTCTCGGTGCTTCGATCGCGGCAGCCGCGCAGCCGGCTTCCTTTGACGACGAGTTGCGCCGCGGACTGCTCGCGCTCCAGAACAACCAGTTGCCTGAGGCGAAACAGAGTCTGGAGCGCGCTTCCCAGTTGCAGCCTGCAAACCCGAAGGTGTGGATCGCGCTGGCGCAGGCCTACCTGCGGAGCCAGCAGACCGTCCCGGCCAACGCGGCTGCCAAACGGGCGGAAGTTCTGGCCGGCAACGATCCACTGATCCAGCACGGGCTGGCGATCTTCTATTCCGAGACTGGAGACTTCGCCAAGGCCGCCGAGATGGCGCGCCACGACGAAGGCTTCACCTTCGACCTTGGCCAGGGGATGCTCCACCGCGGCGATTTTGAGGGCGCGCTCGGGTTCTTCGACAAGGCGCGCAGCCGTTTTCCGAAAAGCGCACAGATCGAGCTGGCCTATGGCGTGGCGGCGTACGGGCAGCGCCGCTTCGCCGATGCGATCGACGCATTCCTGGGAGTGATCCGCATCGATCCATCGGTCGAGCAACCGTACGTGTTCCTGGCGCGGCTGCTCGACCAGGCAGGCGACAGGCTGGGGGAAATCACGGCCGCTTATGCGGCTTGGGAGAAAGCGGCGCCGCGGAACTGCCTGCCGGTTTGCCTGCACGCGAAAGCGCTCAGCGCCGCGGGCGGTGACGCAGCCGAAATTGAAGCGGAACTGCGCCGGTCGATTCAACTGAACGACGCGTATTGGGAATCGCACTTCGAGCTCGGCGTGCTGCTGGCGAAGAATCGCCAATGGGCGGACGCTGCGGCCGAACTCAAGCGCGGCATCGAGCTCAATCCGAAACACGCGGCGGCGCACTTTCAACTCGCACGCGTGTACGAGAAGCTGGGCAAGCCGGAGCTGGCGCAGGCGGAGCGGGCCGAGCACGAGCGGCTGACGGCGGCCGAGACCAACGCGGAGCGCGTGCCCGGCGCCGTGAGTGAACCCCTCCCATGAGGCGTCGCGACTTCTTCGCCGCCTGCGCCGCTGCGCCGTGGCTTGTCCGGCGCGGGCACGCCGCATCGCCGCTCTCCGGGCCGTTCCCGGTCAAATTCAAACAGCAGCCGCCATTCGCCGCCGCCATGGGATTGGTCGAACCGGGCCTGGACGAATTCCCCGGCGAGAAGATCGCAATGGAGATCGAGGCGCGCCTGGCCACCGCGCTGCGAAGCGGAGACCTGTCAATGGCCGCGAACTGCACCGGTGCCTCGCCCGCGCCGGGCGAATACCGGCGCATTGCTCCCGATGTGGTCACCGCCGTCTTCGATGGCAGCGGAGATCCCGCGGCGGGCTGGAAGAAATGGCGCGCCGCGCTTGGTCAGGTCCGCCGCGCCGTCTTCTATTCGCTCCCGGACAGTTTGGTTCGATACGACATTCGCAGCCGCAATGCGGCGTGGCTGGAGCATCGCGTTGGCGTTTGGAAGATGAAATGGGATTCGGGCGCTGTCACGCATCTGGAGCCCGTCGAGGAAACGATCACGAGTGCCTCCACGCCCTGGTTTCGCGACATCACTGGCGCGACGTTCGCTGGCGTGGAATCGTTTCAGGAGCAGCTCACCCGCGGCACCGGCTATTGGCGCGCGCGGCTGGACCCTGCTTGCGGCTTGGACGTGTATGGCGAAAATGGAATCGCCGCGGGGGATATCGATAATGACGGGCTGGATGAAATCTACGTTTGCCAGCCCGGTGGTCTGCCTAACGGCCTGTATAAGAACGATGGGCACGGCCGCTTCCGCGACATCTCGAAGGAATGCGGCCTGGACATTCTCGACGACACCACCTGCGCGCTGTTCGCCGATTTGCGCAATTCGGGCTTCCAGGACCTGGTGTTGGTGCGCCCCATGCAGGTGATGCTTTTCCTGAACGATGGTAAGGGCCGCTTCACTCCGGCGCCGGGCGCGTTTCGCTTTCGCACCGCGCCGCAGGGAACCTTCACCAGCGTTTCCGCCGCCGATTACGATCGCGACGGCCGGCTCGATCTGTATCTTTGCACCTACGTCTATTACCAGAGCGAAGCGCAGTACCGCTATCCGACGCCATATCACGATGCGCAGAACGGGCCGCCGAATTTTCTTTTCCGCAATTGCCTGGATCAGAGCCCGCCCTGTTTCGAGGATGTGACCGCCGAGACGGGAATGGATCACAATAACAACCGCTTCAGCTTCGCGGGCGCCTGGTGCGATTACAACAACGACGGCTGGCCTGACGTTTTTGTGGCCAACGACTTCGGCCGCAAGAACCTGTACCGCAATACCGGCGGGCATTTCCGCGACGTGGCGAAAGAGGCCGGCGTCGAGGATGTCGGGCCGGGAATGAGCGCAAGCTGGTTCGATTACGACGGCGATGGATGGCCCGACGTGCTGATTTCGAACATGTGGAGCGCCTGCGGCCAGCGCATTGTGAACGATCCGGCATTCGGCCCGGGCAAAAAGTCGCCCGCGATGCTCGATCTTTACCGGCGCCACGTGAAGGGCAATTCGCTGTTTCACAATTCTGGCGACGGCACGTTCACCTACACGGGCGATTCGCAGGGCATCGAAATGGGGCACTGGTCGTGGTCCTGCGAAGGTTGCGATTTCGACAACGACGGCACGCCGGAGATCTACATCGCTTGCGGTATGCTCACCAATAACAGCCGCACTGATCTGATGAGCTACTTCTACCGGCAGGTGGTGGCGAAATCTCCCACCGAGTACGGACGCGCGCCCGCGTATGAGAATGGATGGAACGCCATCAACCAGTTGGTCAGAGAAGACTACAGTTGGGCGGGTCCGGAGCCGAACATCTTTTACGTGCGCCGAGCCGGCCGCTACTACGATTTTTCCGGCGTGAGCGGCATCGATCTGGAGCAGGACAGCCGCTCCTTTTCGCTGGTCGATATCGACGGCGATGGCAGCATGGATCTGGTGGTGAGGAGCCGGCTCGCGCCGCAGATCCGCGTTTTCCAGAACGTATGCGGCGCGGGGAAACAGCGCCTGGTGTTCTCGCTGCGCGGAACCAAAAGCAACCGGGACGCGGTGGGCGCGCGCTTGGAAGTGGACGGGCAGGTGAAGTGGGTGGTGGCCGGATCGGCTTACCTGTCCCAACACACCAAGCGGCTGCACTTCGGCTTGGGCCAGCGCAAGCGCGCGGAAAGCGTGCGCATCACGTGGCCGTCCGGCGCTGTTCAGCAACTGCGGGCGCTCGATGCCGGATGCCTGTACGAGGTGACGGAAGGATCGGCGGAATTCAAGGCGACTGCGCTGCGTGCGCCGGCGGAGTTGCCGGCCGGCGAGCCGGTGACGGCGGACAACCGCTCGCGCCTCTTCAGCACTTGGCTGCGCGAGCCATTGCCGCTGCCGGAAACGCGGCGAGGCCCGGCGTTGTTGGTGCTCCACGCCGGCGAACCGCTGCCGCGCTTGCTTGTAGCAACGCAAACTCTCGACTTGCGCACGGCCGCAGCCGATCTGGTTGCGGCATACGCCATCTTTCGCCGCTACTGGTTCGACTATCGTGTCGATCTGGAAACGCCTCTGTGGATGTTGATCGACGCGGTCGGACGAGTGCGCAAAGTGTATGCCGAAGCGCCGGACGCAGGCGAAGCCGCGGCCGATTTGCGGGCCGTGGAGGGGCCGGTGCCGGACCCGCGTGCGCTGCCGTTCGGCGGCGTGTACCATGGCATGCCGGGGCGCGACTATTTTAAGATCGGCGGCGCGATGCTGATGGCGGGCTATGGCGAGTATGCGCTGCCTTACCTGGAAGAGGCCTTGCGCCGCTCGCCCACCAACGCAAAGACCCTGGTGGCGATTGGCCGCATCCATCTGGAGGCCAACCGGCTGGAGAGAGCGCGCGCGGCTTTAGTGCGCGCCACCGAGCTCGATCCGACGTTGCCCGAGGCGTGGAACGAACTGGGCGGCGTGGAATCCGCGGCCGGAAATCCGCGGGAAGCTCTACGGCTCTACGAGCGCGCGTTGGCGCTGGGGCCCAATCTTCCATACGTGCTCGTCAACGCGGGCAACGCGCAGGAGACGCTGAACAACGCGGCCGAGGCGGAGCGGCTGTATCGCCGCGCCGTCGCCGCCGACCCGCGTTATGGCGATGCCGCCAATCGGCTCGGCCTGCTGCTGGCCAAGGCCGGCCGCACCGACGAAGCGCGCCGCTGGCTGGAGCACGCCATCTCGATCCGCCGCGACGATGCTTCGGCGATCAACAATCTAGCCGTGCTCTACATGAACACCGGCCAGAACAACGACGCCATTGCTGCGTTTCATTATGGCATTCAGGTGGCGCCGGATGAAGATATACTGTACATGAATCTGGCGCGCACGTGGCTGCGGATGGGCGAGCGCGAGAAGGCGCGGGAGACGATGCGCCAGTTGCTGGCACGCAAGCCCGGCCTGGCGCTGGCCGAGCGCGCCTTGAAGGAGTTGGAAACGCAATGACCCTGCTGGTTTATTTTCTGCTCGCCGGAAGCACCGTAGATCTTGGCCGGATGACCCGGGAGATCGCTGTCTCCGGGCAGGTGCTTGAACTTGCGGTGACGCCGTCGGAACGCGTTGCGCCGCCGGCCCAGATCGCGCCCGGCGCGCCGCCGCTGCTCTCGTTCCGCTATTACGAAGCCCAACAGCGGCACCGGGTTTCCAACACGGAGTTGATGCTCGATGATGCAGGACACTAAGGATTCGATGTGCCAAGACCACTCCCTTACGGTTGCGGCACAGATGCGCACTCGGAGCCGCGACCGTAAGGGAGCGGTTGCCGGATTGGCAGGCGAATTTGCCTGCTCCACCTTCATGGGTACTCCCCACAGCGCGCTTTCGTTAGCGGTTTGCGTGGTCTTTGCGCTGGCGATGCCGCTCTGCGCAGCCGATTCGCTCACCGAACAGGGTATCAGCGCCTTTCAGCACGGCCACTACGTCGAGGCGTGCCGGCTGCTCGATGGCGCCGTCAGCCGCGATCCGAAAGACGAGCACGCGCGCGCGTTTCTAGCGCTGGCGCGCGCTGGAGCGGGTCATTGTGCCGATGCGATCCCCGAACTTGCCAAACGGTTTGAAGATTCCGCGGATCCCGATCTCGCCCGCCTGAGCGGCCTGACGCTGGTGCAGTGCCTGGTGGCCCGAGGCGAAATGGACCAGGCCGTGCCGGTGACTACGCAACTCGCGGCGAAGTACCCCGACGATGCCGACGTGCTCTATCAGACCGCCCGCCTGCACATGAAGGCGTTCAACGATGTCACGCGCCGCATGTTCGAACGCACGCCCGCATCATACCGCGTCAATCAGCTCTCAGCCGAAATCTTCGAAACGCAAGACCGCTTCGCCGAAGCCGCGGCCGAGTATCGCAAGGCCATCGAGAAGAATCCGCAGGCGCTCGATCTGCACTTCCGGCTGGGCCGCGCCATTCTGCTCGAGTCGCACTCGCCCGAGGCGCTTGTCCGCGCGCGCGGGGAGTTCGAGGCTGAGCTGGCGCTGAACGCGGATGACGCCGCCGCCGAATATCAGATCGGCCAGATCCTCACCGCCGCAGCTAAGCCCGCCGAAGCTCTGCCGCACTATGAGAAGGCGCTCGCTCTCAGCCCCGATTTTGTTGAGGCGGCACTGGCCGTCGGCAAGATGCGCGTGCAGTCCAGGCGGTTTCCCGAAGCCATCGAGTTGCTCGAACACGTGGTGGCGCTCGACGGGCGCAATGAAGCGGCGCACTACAATCTGATGATTGCCTATCGCAACTCCGGCCAGATGGACAAAGCCAGGAGCGAGCAGCAGGAATACGAAAAGCTCCAGCGCACGCCCGAGGGTGAGTTCACCGATTTTCTGAAGAAGCTCGGCGAGAAGCCACCCGCCAAATGAGCGCGCGCGCCGTAACGGATAGATGCCGTGAAAGAATGCCGGCCGCGGATGAGCACAAATGAACACGGATAAGCTAACAGGAGTTTTATCTGTGCTCGTCCGTGTTCATCTGTGGCTCAAGATGACTCCTTCGCGCGTTTTCGCGTTGGTTCTTCTCGTTGCCGTGGTGCTCTGGGCAGCCGTCGCCGGCGCGCCCGATTTTCACGATATCGCAAAGCAGGCCGGCCTCACCGCCTTCTTCCCGAACGGTGGCGAAAAGAGCAAAGAGTACATTATCGAGACCACCGGCAGCGGGGTCGCCTTCATCGATTACGACAACGATGGCTACCTGGACATATTCGTCCTCTCCGGCGATGGTGGAACCAACCGCATGTACCACAACGACCACAATGGCCACTTCACCGATGTCACTGAGCAGCTCGGCTTGACCTCATCCGGCTGGGCGGAAGGAGTCTGCGCTGGCGACTATGACAACGACGGCTACACCGACCTGTTCGTCACTTACTGGGGTCAGAACCGTCTTTACCGCAACGTGAACGGCAAACGCTTCGAGGATGTCACGGCCAAAGCGCATCTTACTCAGGACCGCACCCGGTATAACACCGGCTGCGCATTCCTCGACTACGACGGCGACGGTCACCTCGACCTGTTTGTCGCCAATTACCTGAAATTCGATTTCGCCACGACGCCGAAGGCGGGCTCCAATCCCTACTGCTACTACCGCGGCATGGCGGTCAACTGCGGTCCACGCGGGCTGCCGTTCGAAACCAACCTGCTGTACCACAACAAGGGCGATGGGACCTTCGAAGACGTCTCGGAGCGCTCCGGGATCGCAAAGGCTACCGGTCACTACTCGCTCGCCGTGCTCGCCCAGGACGTGAATGACGACGGGCGGCCGGACATTTACGTAGTGGGGGATCAGACGCCGGCGATGCTGTTCATCAACCAGGGCGACGGCACCTTCACGGAAGAGGCCGTCATGCGCGGCGTGGCGTTCGACGAGAACGGCCGCGAGCTGTCCGGTATGGGGCTGGCCTCGGCGGACTACGACGGCGATGGCCGGCTGGACATTTTCCGCTCGGACTTCTCGGACGAGCGCTCGCTGCTCTATCGCAGCACCGGCGACGGCCAGTTTGACGATGTCACCACGGCCGCGGGCCTCGGCAACAATACTCGTTTCGTGAACTGGGGCTGCGCGTTTTTGGACTTCGAGAATAGCGGTTGGAAGGGTTTGGTGGTGGTGAACGGTCACGTATTCCCAGAGGTCGACCGCCAGAACATCGATATTCACTCCCGCGACCATGCGCTGCTTTACCGCAACACCGGCAAGGGCACCTTCGAGGACATATCCGCGCAGGCCGGCCCGGCGTTTCAGTTACGGCACTCGGCGCGCGGACTCGCCATCGGCGACATCGACAACGATGGCACGCTCGAGATTCTGGCCAACAACCAGAACGAGCCGCCGTCGCTGTGGAAACAGAGCCACCGCGCAGCCGGCCACTGGCTGCTGCTCAAGCTGGTCGGCTCGCGCTCGAACCGCAGCGCGATCGGCGCGCGGGTTGCCGTAACGGCTGGCGGACGCACGCAAATCGACGAAGTGCGCAGCGGCGGCAGCTACCTTTCGCAGAACGACCTGCGCCTCCACTTCGGCCTCGGCGCCGCCACACGCGCGGATTCGATTACGGTCCGCTGGCCTTCCGGCCAGAAAACCGCCATCGCAGATATCGCCGCCGATCGCATCGTGACCATCCAGGAGCAGCCATGAACACACGGTGGGGCAGGTTTCAACCTGCCAACGCCCGCTTGCGGGCGATGTCTTCGGCTCTCTCCAATCGTCAATTCTGGAATCGCTTTTTGCCTGGACCGGTCCTCTTCGTCGCGGGTGTCATCGCCGTCTGCGGCGGATGGCTCGCCGCGCTTCCCGAAAACACGACTGGCGCAATCCGCTTCGTATACCGGCCGATACCCTTTACGCTCGACAGTTGCGAGACGCCGGAACGCCATGCGCCGGAGACGATGGCGGGCGGCGTCGCGGTCTTCGACTATAACAATGATGGCAAGCTGGACATCTTCTTCACCAACGGGGCCGACATTCACACCCTGAAGAAGACCGCGCCGAAGTACTTCAACCGCCTGTTCCGGAATGACGGCAACGGCCATTTCACGGATGTTACCGCGGCGGCCGGTCTGGCTGGAACCGGCTACGATACGGGCGTCGCGATTGGCGATTACGATAATGACGGCTATGAGGACATCTTCGTTGGCGGCGTGCACCACAGCGCGCTGTACCACAACAACGGCGACGGCACCTTCACCGACGTCACGGCGAAAGCCGGACTCAGCGCCGCGCTCAACCAACCCGACCCGCAGTACGGCCCGCTGTGGAGCGTCGGCGGAGCTTGGGTGGACATCAACAACGACGGCCTGCTGGACCTGATCGTCGTCAACTACCTGAGTTGGAACATCGACACCGAGCCTGCCTGCATGGCAGGCGGCGGCCGCGACTATTGCCATCCCAAGATGTACAAGCCGACGCCCAACCAGATCTTCCTGAATAATGGGGACGGGACGTTTCGCGATGTCTCAGCCGAATCGGGCGTGCGCGCGCATCCCGGCAAGGGGATGGGTATCGGCGTAGCGGATTACGACCTGGATGGCCGCATGGATTTCTTCGTCGCCAACGATAAGATGTACAACTCGTTGTTTCACAATCTGGGCAGCGGGAAGTTCGAGGAGGTCGCATTCGAGGCCAACGTCGCGCTGCGCGAAAACGCCGAGTTGATCTCCGGCATGGGCGTGGACTTTCGCGATCTGGACAACGATGGCTACCCGGATATCGCCATGGTGGCTCTCGACGACGAAACGTTTCCGATTTTCCGCAACACCGGCAAGGGAGATTTCGCCGACGTCACGCAGTCCAGCCGCGTGGCTGGCCAGAGCATGGCGATGGCCGGATACTCACCGACAATTTTCGATTTCGACAACGATGGCTGGAAGGATATTTTCGTTTCGCGCGGACACGTCGAGTCGCTGGACTCGGCTCCGCGCGTCACCGTGGCGCAGCCGAACACGGTGTTTCGCAACCTCGGCGGTATGAAGTTCTCGGCCCTCACCGCCGAAGCGGGATTGACGGCGCAACCGCCGCGGCGGCACCGTGGCTCGGCGGTGGGCGATCTGGATGGCGATGGGCGGCTGGATGTGGTGGTGACGGCCATCAACGCGCCCGCCGAAATCTGGATGAACCAGAGCCCCGGCGCGAATCACTGGATCGAGCTGCGCCTCAAAGGCACGAAAAGCAATCGCGACGCTATCGGCGCACGGGTGAAGTTGACGGCCAAGTCGATGACGCAATTCAACCACGTCACCACCGCCTGTGGCTACGCATCCTCGAGCGCTGGCCCGATGCACTTCGGGTTGGGCGCGGATGCCTCGGTGGACCTGATCGAGATCCGCTGGCCGTCCGGCGCGCTCCAGCAGTTGAGAAGCGTCAAGGCTGACCGCATTGTGCATATCGAGGAGCCATAACGTCTTCGCCAGCGGCGACAAGGATCCTGATGCGGCCTGGGCGATCATGTAGCCGGCGTTCCTGGACAACCGATGGATCACGGGTGCGGGAATGGACCGCAGGCGGCCGGCTGTTGCGAATGCTTGCGCAAAAGGCGGTGCGATGCATGGCCTTGTTGAATGCGTAGAAGGCGAAAGCCAGCAGACCGGCGCCCGCGCTGAGCCACAACGGGGCGGGCTCGGGCACGGGCTCCAGCGTCGTGTTATCGGCCAACGCTGAGGCGCTGACAGTTCCGGTCGCATCGATGTCGATCTCCGCGGCGGGACCGGAGGCGAAAAGCGGTGTCGACGCATCGCTTTCATAGAAGGCCAGCAGGAACGTCCAGCCGGAACCAGCGGTAAGGCCGCCGTCCAGGCTAACGCCGGGTCCGTCAAGTGTGACATCGAACATGATCGAATTGCCGAACGTCAGCCCCTCGAAGTAATCCGATGTGAATGTGTCACCGACCGTGACCGTGCCGGGCAGCGCGCCTTGGGCGTTAATGGCTCCATTGTTCGTATCCGAAGGATTCAACGCCGCGTCACTAATAAACCCGAAGATCGTACCGGTCACAGGCAGCACAGGGATGTCGGAGCCCTCATCGAACTGCAGGTCAATATATCCGTAATCGCCGTTCGCAGACGACGTATCCACTATCACCTGGTAGGTGATGGAACTGGCTCGTGCCGGCAGGCTGACGGCTCCAAGCAGCAGAACAAAACTCAGAATCGAGACGAGTCTTTTCATGTTTAGTTAAAACCTCCCGAGTAGACTGTGGGTGTTGTCGTGAAGACGGCTCCAAGCGTGTAGCTGAAGCTGACCGAAATGGTGACCGCAGCGCCGGGAGCCAGGGAACCCGCGGCCGACCAGTAGGGATTGCCGAGGAACGTTCCGGTGGCATTCGCCGCTTTGACCGCGGAGTTACTGATGACCAGAACCAGGTCGATCGGCCCCGTGATCGTGGAACTGCCGGTATTGGTAATGGTAAAGGTCTCGGTTCCGGTCTTTGTGGACCGGCTGTAGGCCAGCCCCGAAGTCTTGATCGAGACCGACGAGGTGACATTGGTGACTACGTTCACCGTGTAGTTGCCGAAGGTCTGGTCCGCGGCTGGCACCGAGTAGTTCGAGTCTCCCGCATAGGTGGCTTGGAAGACGTGCTTACCCGCAGTCAGGTCGCTGGCCGGGATAGTGACAATCAGCGTATCGCCGGTTCCGGACAATGTGCCTGTGAATGTGTTGCTGGTGGAGGTGTCGGTCAGCGTCACCGAGCCGGTCGGGTAAGGCGCGCCGCCGACGGCGGGCGTGAGAATCAAGTCCAAATTCGCGGCGTTGCCGGCGACAATCGTCTGGGCCACGCCTTGTGGCCCGGTCAGCTCCGGCGCCAGGTAGGTGAAGTCGCAGGACGGCGAATCGAGCGAGCCGAGACTGATGTTATTGGTCAACGTGTCGAAGTTGACCGGGTTATTGACCAGCGTGCTGTAAGCAGTGAGGAAGTTGCCGGACACCGTTCCAGGGCCCAGTGTGAGGTTGGTGTACTCGCTGGTCCCGCCGCTGTAGCTGCCGTTCCAGACCGAGGTACCTTCAACCGGCGAGGTACTGTTGACGAGGCTCGATAGCGCCGACGGGAAAGTCACATTGTCCATAGTCAGACCCAGCGGATAAATCACCGGCGTGCCGCCGCTGTTGCTGTTGAACTCGCCGGTAAGTTCGACCGTGCCGGAGCCGCCGGCATCGTTTTCGAAAATCAAATTCTGCATCAGGATGTTAGTGTAGTCAGGATACGAGCCGGTGTCCTCCGCGCTGTAGTACGGGGTGAACTGAATGTCCGCCTTGTGATCCAGGATGCAGGAGTTCGAGTACTGAATGTTAGTCACCAGGCCGCCGCGATCATTGGCCGACTTGATGCGGATGCCGGTCGAGTTGGTGTCGGCCGCGAGGCCCCATTGGGCGCTGCCGTATCCGGCGAAGTCGTTGCCGGCCAGCATATTGTGATCGTACAGTACGTTGCTGACACCGTGATCGGTCAGCGATCCGATCGACTCGCCGTGTCCGGCGAAGAAGCGATTGTTGACGACGGAGATATTGGCGGACGGGTTGGTGTGGCCGCCAACCGCGACGTTGTCGTCGCCGTCCGAGATCCACGAATGCGCTACCGTTGCGTTGGTCACGCTGCCCGGATCTATCCCATCCGTGTTGCGCGCGGCGGTCGGCGTCACGATCTTGACACCCCACGCCGTCAGGCCGCTCACCGGGCCCGTCGTCGAAACGTGGAAGTTGGGCGAATTGAGGATGGTGATCTTATACAGCGTGACGTTGCTCGCGCTGCCTTCGATTTGAATGAAGCGCGGATTCTGCTGGTTGCCTTCTCCATTGGCTTGCGAAGCCAGGTTCCACCAGGTGGGCGTCGCGGGCATGCTGTAGCCGGAACTCGTGAACGTGTTGAACAGCGTATCGCCGCCGCGTCCGTTCAGCTTGCCGTTACCCATGATGCCGACGTTGGTCGAGGTGCCTGGGATATCGATCAGCGGCAGGCAGTTTGCCGTATTGGTACCGGCGTTGATGGTTCCGCAAGTATGCGTGCCGGACACGGCGTCGTAGTCCTGCACGTTGCGGGAAAAGTATAGCGTCACGTTCGGATCGACGAGAAGGTTGACGTTGGACGGCATCGAGAGCGGGCCGCTGAGGAAAGCGTTGTAGGTGCTCGTCGAATCCATAGAGAGTTCGACGGCCTTGCCGGTGCCGGCACAGGCGTTGAGCGCGGCTTGAATCCGCGCGCCGTCGATGTTGGTGGTGGTCGAGTCGACCGAAGCATCGAGATCCTGGATCGAGATGTCGGTCTGGAGCGTGGCCGTCAACTGCTGGCAGACGGATGGGAACGAGGGTTCCGCGACGGGGCGCGGGTCGCCGGTCGCCACCGGAGCCACCACGGCGATGGGCACGCTGGACGACTGGCTCCAGCCATAGTTGCTATCGCCGGAATAGATGGCCAGCAGCGTGTGCGAACCCGTGGAAATGCCGCTGATGGACCACGAGCAGCTTCCGCTGGACAAAGTGCAGGTGGTAGTCGCGGAACCATCCAGCAGGATGGTGACCGTGCCGTCGGCTGTGACCGGGCTCAAGGTTACCGTGCCGGTCACGGCGGTACCGTACGTCGAACTGGCGTTGTTCACACTGAGCGTGGTCGTGGTCGCGGTCTGGCTGGCGGTCAACACATGAACCGCATAGGTGGCCGACGTGCTGGCGGTGAAGTTCGAGTCTCCGCCGTAGACCATCGTCAGGTAGTGGACGCCCGCGGCCAGCGAAGTCGTGGTCAGATACGCTTCTCCGGAATTGTCGAGCGAGCCGGAAGCCAGCGATGTGCAACTGCTGGAGGCCGCGCTACAGACTTGGTTCGTTCCCAGGCTATCGTAGAAAGCGTAGGTTCCGGTGGGGACCACGCCGGCGCCCGGCGTCCGCGGACGGCCCAGGATAGTGATCGGCGTTCCCGGTGCCTGCGCGTTCAGCAAGCCAGCCGGCGCGAACGCATTCACCTGCGAGGCCAGCGCCGTGGCTGGATTCCAACTCGACGTGAATCCCGTGTAAAACTGGGTGGGAACCGTGGTCGATAGGAAGTTGATCGGGTAGTACGGCACTGCCCCGGCGGCGGTTAGTGGCGACGAATAGGATTCGCGCGAACTGGTGGATGTGACGCCGGAACCGCTGTTGCCGCCCGAGGTCGCCACAGCGCCCGGCGTGGCGCTCGAGCAGTTGTTGTAGTAAAGCAGGGACGGATCGCCGTTGAATACCTCGCACGGATACGGAAATGTGCCGAGCGGTGCCGGGTCCGTGTACGGCATGCTGTTGTACTCGGCATAGGTCGAAGTAGGCAAGTTGTTATCGCCGGTAAACTCGATCCAGCCCACTTTGTTCACCTGGTCCACGTAGTCGTTCAGCATGATCCAGGTCGAGTAAGTGCCGTACGGGCGGCCGTAGTAAAGGTTCGTCATGCCGGTGCTCTCGGACATTAGCGTGCAGCCGTTGCACACATAGCCGCTCAGATAGTCGCCCGAGCCACCGGTTTGGAAGCGTTTGTTCTGCGCTTCGATGGTTTCCGTGCCGGTGGCAGTCGTTCCATGCCATGTGGTGAGGAAATTGGTTTGGTCGAAGACCGTTGCACCGTCGCCGAAGACGTAATCCACGTTGCCGGCGATCGTGCCCTTCCAAACGTACTGGCGCGCGGGCGTGCAGGTGCTGCCGGTGCAGCCCTGGCTGCCGGCATACAGCGTATCCTGCTGGCTGATCAGGTTCACGTTATTCAAAATCGCCTGGTCGCCGGTGAGCCACAGCGCCAACGCTTGCGAACTGCACTGTCCATAGCTCGTACCGGAATAGCTGATTCCGTTGTAGAGTTGCTGTAGCGTGTAAGTATTCTGAATCGCCGGCGGCAACAACTGACAAGCGCTGTTGTAGTTCGAGTAGTTGCTCTTCGTGGTCGAGTCGGTATTCCAGGTGTTCTGAACGGTCAGATACTCGGCATAGAAGTTAGTGGGCGTGTACTGCGTGGTGTTGGTGAGGCCAACCGGCGAATTCGTGCTGCCCGCGGTCTGGCCCATGTAGTAGCTCTTCGAGACATCGAGCGTCGAGGAGCCCTGGTCGCCGTTCGCGCTGGCATTGCCGGAGCCGATTCCGGTTCCCATGTAACCGGTATACGGGTTGCTGAAGGCGCCGTCCTCGGCGGCCAGCACGACTTGGGTCGGATCGCCGCCCAGTCCGCGCAGCGAAACGTTGGGATAGCTGATGGCATTCTGGCCAGTGTAGGTTCCGGGTTTGATGTAGATCGCTCCGCCGGTGGTCGGCAGTGCGGCCAGCGCGGCCGAGAGCGAAGTGTAGTTGCCGGTGCCGTCAGCCGCGACCACGTTGGTCGTCGCGCCCACGGCGGCCGTTGCCGTCGCCTGTGTCACCGTATAGCCGCTCACACTGCCCGTCGCGGTTGCGATGTCAGTCGAGTCACTGGGGCAGAACGTGGCATATAAGGTGTAGGTGCCGATGGGTAGATAAGTGGACGCGTCGATGGTGTTGGCGGAGCTCGTTCCACTGCTGGTGCTGCTGCAGCTCGGCTGCGCGGTGACCGAATAAACGAAGTGGCCGGACTGAGTGGGAGTGACCGCCGCGTTAAGCACGCTCGCGCCGATCGGCGTGCTCACCTGCTGCGTGGTCACCGCCGGGGTCCACGAGACGCTCGTCGAAATCTGACCGATGGGGAAGTTACCCGAAGAAGCCTGGGAAGGAAGAAACTCGCCCTGTAGGGGGAAGGTTACCTTAAACGAATGGGTAACGGCAGTCAGGGCGGAGAGGTTGAGGGTCAGCGAGGCGCTCAGGCCGTTGGTCGAGGTGAAGTAATAATTGGTTCCCGCGCCGCCGTCGACACTGACCGTAACATAGTCGGAGGTTGTCGGCCCAGAGGTGTTGTTAGTCACGATGCCATCCGACGAACTGCTGCTCGCCGTAACGGTGATGGGGAAAGAAACTTCGGTGCCCGAGGGAGAATAGACCGGTGAGCTGGGTGATTCGGCGCCGATCACTGTTGTTGTCGGGAAAGCCTCGGTGTCGGCAAGACCGGTCAGGGTCAGGACGCCAATCGTCGATGTGGCCGGAGACGTCAGTCCGAAGGCGATGTAATCGGTCTGCTGCGAATTGCCGAGCGCCGGGAATGCGGCCGTCAAGGTGCAGGTCTGACCTACGCTCAGGGCGTTCAGCAAACTCGAGGTAAAGGTGCATCCGTTGCTCGATCCGCCGGCCAGCGTAAAGTCTGCGGCCTGCGCGCCGGTTGTGGCTGTTGCGGTTTGCGCCGACGAAGCCAGACTGCCGACGTCGCTCAGCGTCGCCGAAAACGTTGTGGTCGTGCTCGATCCGAAGTTTTCCATGATCGCGCTGCGCTGTACCTGCGTGATACCGGCCGTGCTGGTATCGAGGCTATAAACTCTGCCCAGCCCATCGACAGCCAGACCAGCTGGGCTGCTCAGGCCGCTCAGCACGGTAAACGAGCTCGGGCCGCTGAGCGGAACATCCAGCACCGTTTCGCTGGGTTTGTCCTGCAAGTAGACATCGCCCGCCGGATCCACAGCCACGGAAACCGGGGTCACACTGGAAAGCACGGTGGTCTTGGTGTACGAGTAAACGCCGGTCGACGAACTGACGCTGGGAGCCATTTTGTAGACGTCGCCCGCGCCCTCGTCCGCTACAAAGACGTTGCCGGTTCGATCGACAGCGATCGAAACCGGATTGGTCAGCCCCGAAGCCACGGTCGTCTGCGACTGGAGCGTATTGCCGGACTGATTGAGCTTGTAGATCGACGAGCCGCCCGACTGAAGATCGGCAGCGTACACATTGCCGTAGGCGTCGGTCGCCACGGCCTGGGGCGCGGCGGTGCCGCCGGTTGGCGCGTAGCTCAGCGCGGTTACGGTATAGGTGGACGGCGACCCCGCGGTGGAAAGCGTCAACTCCTGGATCGTCGTAGCGCCGATGACGGTATAGAAGATGTCGCCGGCTGGATCAATCGCGATGCTGGTAGCGGAGCCGGAGAGCGTCGTCGCCAGGGTGTTCACGGTGGATGAGGCCGCCACGTACTCGTAAATCGCGGTTCCGGCCGCTGCGTAGACATTGCCGGCGCCGTCGGCGGCGATTGCCGATGGCGAATAGCTGCCGAGGATGGTCGTCGTGTTGGGCAGGCCAACGCCGGCCGAAGTCGCGTCATCGATGGCAAGCACCGAACCGGAAACCGTCCCGTTCAGCGCGATGCTCTGCTGCGCGTTCTCCCAACTGCCGGAGGGCAGCGCCACGGTGAGCGCGGCCGAGCGCAGGCCGGCGGCCGAAGGCGCGGCGGTGACGGTGACGCTGCAATCGACCGACTCATCCGCATTCTGCGTGCACGCCGGCGAGGCGGCAGTCACGTCCGGCGTCGCGCTCAGTGTCGCGGTTGCTCCCGACACCGTTCCCGCAGCCGTTTCCGGCAGATGCATCTGGAAAGTCTGCGTCAGCGTGTTGCCCAGCGACTGCCCGGCCAGCCCTTGCGCTAGCACCTTGCGCACCAGCATGGTGCTGCTCGAACTTGTGGCGTCGTACAAGTATAGGTTGCCCTGCGGATCTACCGCAACGCTCAGCCCGTTGGAATTGCTAAAGACGGACTGCGACGCCGGACATCCGTCGCTATAGGCGCTCAGCGATTTTTGCCCCGACGAGCCATTGCAGTAACTGCCCGCGGTCACATTCGAACTGCCGGTAAACAGTGCGCGGATGTAACCGGTGTTGATGTCGTAGAAAAACACGCGGCTCGTATCGCCCAGGTAAATGTTGCCCTGCGGGCTGACCGCGACTCGGACCAGCGATGAATCGAACGTCGCCGCGTTGCCGGCGATCGGCGTGGAACCCGGCGTCGACGAGGCGCCTCCGGCCAGCATGTAGATGAAACCGGACTGCGGTGTGACGCTGGAATTGTAGGCCATGATCGCCGCCATCATCGCCGCGCCGGCCGTGCCCGCGCCGCTGACGAAGAAGACGCGCAGGCCGTGCGTCGGATCGGCGAAGAGCATGTTGCCCGCCGCGTCAACGGCCACGCCGTTGGTGTAACCGGAAGCAGCATCCACCGAACTGAATTCAAACGGGCAGCCGTCCCCGTAAGTATCGAGCGCGGTACCCGAGTAGGTCGTGCTGTTGGTGGTCACCGAACAAGTCGCACCTTTGGTCGTCGCGGTTCCGCCGGTCGTAGTACTGGTGCCAGAGATGTTCACTACGGTGTACGCATAGCCCGCAGTCAGACTAGCGTTGTAGACGCCCAGCGCGGTCCACAGCGGGTTGTTTCCCGAAAAGTAGCTGGAGGTTTTCTGGCCAAGGATGACACGCCAACGCGACGAATTCGTGTCGGCGAAGTAGACGTTGCCATAAATGTCGGACGTGATGCCGCGCGGAGCGTCGACTTCGCCGAGGCTGGTCGTGCAACTGGTGCCGACGCTGGCAGCGGGCGTATTGTTGGCGCCCACGCCGCTGGTTGCGCTGCCACCCTTGGTTGCCACGCAGCCGGCCAGCAGTTGCATGGTCCCGATCTGCGCCGTTGTGCAGTAAGGCGAGGCGGCGCGGCAAACGACGTGCAGCATGTTGTCGCTGTAGCCCGCCAGCAGAAGGTTCCCCCATGGATCGATGCCCATGCCGCGCTGGCCTTTGACGTAGGTCTGCGTGGCCGCGATGCAGCCGTCGCCCGCCGAATCGACCTTGTTGGTGCTCGAACAAGACGAGGGCACCGCCGTGTTGCCGCCGGCGGCCACGCTCATGATCCCCGTGCTCGAGTCGATCATGTGGACCACGTTATAAATGTCGTCGGATACAAACACGTTGCCGAAGGCGTCCACCACGACGCCGCCGCGGCCCGCGCTGCCAAATGCGCCGTTGAACGCCAGGCAGCCGTCGCCGTAAGCGTCGGTTGATTTGACGCCCGACGGCAGGCCCGGGCACTGGGTCCCGCTGGTTGTGATCGGCGACACGCCCGCATAGGTGGTCATCGTGTAAGGCAGTGCTGTCGGCGTCTGCGCCAACGCGCAAAGGCACACCGAGAGGCAAAGCAGCAGAACAACGGCAGTTTGCAGGAAAACGCGACGGAACATAACTACTCTCCTCGTGCAAGCTGGACAATTTCAGGCCGGCGCTGGGACGCGGACGGCGGTTGCGCACAAGCCACAGGCTCGTGTCGGTTAGTGGACCGGGCTTCCACTTTGTGCTTCACGATACAGTTCAGCATCTGTCGATTCGCCATTCTCTGTCCGCAAGGCCGCGACTTCTTCGCGGAATGCCCGAAAAACCGGTCTCTGGCTTTTTCGGGTTGTCCCCATGGGTAGCTAAACATTAGGACTATAGGTGTATGGCGCGAGGCGGTCAAGCCATCACAAGCTCAAGCGTTTGTTTAGTGTCGCTAAATAAGACGGTCCGACCTCATTGTGGTTTTAAAAAGGCGTGACTCCACAGCCGCGTCTCTGGGAAACTCGGTGACGGACGGGACGTAACCCGACGCAGGTCAGGTGGCCGCAGCGGGGCTTCCGCAAGTGTCCGGGTCAATAGCCGCGCGTCTCGTGCGCCAGCGACGCCGCATTCCGTGCGTCGCGGACCGCGCAGCTTCCAAATATTAGGAAGCAAAGCGTCACCCGAGCCGAATCTGACTGGATCGCACCTCCTCGTATTCGGTCAGTGTGGCCCATCCACAGATCGTTTGGCGCACGAGCGATGCCGGCCACCTCCACGCTCCGCGTGGCGAGTCCGATGAAGAACAGCACCACGTCGCCGGACTTGCCAAGCGCGCCGGGGATCGCGCTTCCGCAGCGTCAACTCACCGGGCGCGATGCCCCAGTCCGGCACGGTTCGGCCGCGTATTGATCGAGCTGCGCGGCGTTCCATGTGGGCGAGCGGACGCCGTGACGGCTGAAGTGGTGATGCCGCATGCCTTTTGCATCGAATCGCGCGGCGCGGCCCTTGACGGCCACTTCACGCACCAAACCCGCCCGCACCAAGTCCCGTAGATTGTTATAAGTCATGGCCCTTGAAGAGCGCGGATCCACGCGGTTCACGGTTTCGAAGATTTCCGCAGCCGTGGGATGCCTGTTGTGTTCCATCAGGAATGCCATCACGGAGTAGCGCTGCGGAGTGCAGGGCAACCCGCTGCCTTCCAAGAACCGTTTAATCTCCTCAGCGTCTAGCAGGCTGCTGAAAAGCGAGGCTTCGTAAGTTGCACTGGGGTGTTCGGGAAGGCTGTTGAGCGCAACATCGTCGAGGAATGTGCCCAGGAGGGCTCGGCGGAATCGCCGAAACTGCGGCT
>Ga0181529_10001187_pt1 | contig 35073 bp, 31 predicted proteins | sample PEATcosm2014_Bin_36_FD_119763 | JGI IMG/M metagenome (GOLD analysis project Ga0181529, IMG submission 119763) | Peatland microbial communities from MTU Mesocosm Facility, Houghton, MI, USA - PEATcosm2014_Bin10_30_metaG | ecosystem: Environmental > Terrestrial > Soil > Wetlands > Peat | place... | reverse complement strand
TATCGCCGCGCCCGTACGCCTCGACGGCTTGGCGCACAAAAACATTCGATTGGCGCCGCGTCTCCCCTTCATCGGTCTCGTCGGCGAACGCTTCCCACTTGGCGAGCGTCTCCGCCTTGGCATCCATGGCGGTGAGCGGACCTATGCTGGGTGCGGGTGCGAACTGCGCCATACGGATTTCCTTCCCTCGACGATGCGATGCGCGATAAAAAACCATTATCTTTAATTGCGCGTGAACGAATTGGTTTCCTTTGAAAGGAGTTTATTAACTGCGGGGCGCTAAGGTTCGCGCAGTGATGGATCGTGTCCTAAAGAGAACCCTTCGATGCCGCTGAAACTGTCGCTGAAACCGGGCGAGAAATTCGTGCTGAACGGCGCCGTGCTGACCAACGGCGACAAGCGGATCAGCCTGGTCATTCAGAACAAGGCTTGCGTGCTGCGCGAAAAGGACATCATGCAGCCGGAAGAAGCGACGACTCCGGCGCGGCACATCTATTTGCCGATCATGATGATGTACCTCGACCCCAAAAGCCGCGAGCAATACTACAACGATTTCGCGCTGCGCATGACGGAGTTCATGGGAGCCATCCAGAATCACGCCGCTTTGGCGGCTTGCATTGAAATCAGTCGCGACGTGATGAGCGGCGACTACTACAAGGCCCTGATGTTGTGCAGGAAATTATTCGAATTCGAGCTGGAACGGTTGAACTATGACCCTGAAAGCCTATCAAAACACGCAACGCATAACTGAAGATTCGCGCCAGACCGAATATCGGCTGTTCGGTCACGTCACGGGGGCGCTCATCGGTGCGCAGAAAGTCCATGCGAGCGGCGGTTCGCTCGTCGAGGTTATCGATTGGAATCGCAGAGTCTGGCGCACGCTCGCCGCGGATTGTCTCGATGAGCACAATCAATTGCCCGAAGGCGTACGCGCGCAGATCGTGTCGCTGTCGCTGTGGGTCACCAAATACTCGAGAGAAGTGACCCGCAAGGGCGCGCCTCTCGATCCGCTGATCGCCATCAACCGCACGATTATGGAAGGGTTGCGCGGCGCCGCTTAAGAGCGTGCGGTTCGCAGGAAAAATGCCGGCCGGTTGCGGCCGGCATTTTCATTTTGGCCCGGCGAGAATTGCCGAGGGGCAGGATATTCCCCGCAGAAACAGCGCCGGCCCCGCGCACATTACGCGGAATTTCAATGGGTTATGACGTTCTTGGGCTGGCACGGCGGTTGCGACGCGTCACGGCGGGGCAATCGGGCTCCAAATGGGCAGAAGGCCGCAAGGCCGCCAGAACGGAATGGAGAATGAACCGTGCTCAGCGTCAACACCAACACGGGCGCGATGACCGCGCTGCAGTACCTGGACAACACGAACTCGCAGCTTCAGCAGACCGAGAACGTCGTTAGCACAGGCCAGAAAGTTTCTTCGGCCAAGGACAATGGCGCCATCTATGCCATTGCGCAGAACATGCGCGGCAATGTCGCGGGTTATTCCGCCGTCACCGATTCGCTGAACCGCGGCATGTCGGTGACCGATACGGCCATGTCGGCCGCGCAGTCCGTGTCCGATCTTCTGGTCCAAATGAAGCAGAATGTGCTGGCCGCGTCCGACACCTCGCTCGATTCGACAAGCCGCGCTTCGCTGGCTGCGGACTTCCAAGCGATGTCCGATCAGATCACCTCGATCGTCGAAAACGCGTCGTTCAACGGCATCAACATCGTTAGCAATGCCACGGGCACCGGAGCCGGTCAAAGCATCAGCGCGTTGGCGTCTGCCAGCGACCAGACGCAAACGATCACGGTTGCCGGTCAGGACCTGACCGTCGGGACGCTCGGCGTAGGCACGGCTTACACCACTCAGACTACCGCAGCCGCGATGGTCGGTACGGTTTCCGCCGCCATGTCCACTGTCAATACCGTGCTTTCCACTCTGTCGAGCGGTTCGAAGAAGTTCTCCATTCAGGCCGACTTTGTGTCGAAGCTGTCCAACACGCTGACGACGGGTATCGGCAATCTGGTCGACGCCGACATGGCCCAGGAAAGCGCGTTGCTGACGTCCTTGCAGACCAAGCAGCAGCTCGGCATCCAGGCCTTGTCGATCGCCAATTCGGCGCCGGCAACGATTCTGTCGCTGTTCAGATAAGAAAAGACCGGGAAGAGGGGCTAGGGGCGGCGCGGGGATTGTCCCCGCGCCGCTCGTGTTTTTCCGTAGGCAAGAATTGCCGGGAACCCGGCAGGAATTGCCGGTCTGTCGGTAAATTCTACCGGGCAAATTCCGCCGGTGGGAAATTCCGCGCCGGCCGATTTTCTCTCAGCAGCGCATAAACGAGCGTAAAGCAATTCCTAATCTGCGTCGGCACAGCGATTGCCTAGACAGGTACCGGGGCAAAACGCCCTTGAGCAAAACGCTCACGACACAATAACCAGAACGGAGGCAATAATGCTTAGCGTCAACACCAACACGGGCGCGATGACCGCGCTGCAGTACCTGACTAACACAAGTTCGCAACTTCAGCAGACCGAGCAGGTCGTCAGCACGGGCCTGAAAATTTCTTCGGCCAAGGACAATGGCGCCATCTATGCCATCGCGCAGAACATGCGCGGCAACGTCGCAGCTTATTCCGCCGTCACCGATTCGCTGAACCGCGGCATGTCGGCGGTCGACACGGCCACGTCGGCCGCGCAGTCCGTGTCCGATCTTCTGATCCAAATGAAGCAGAACGCGCTGGCTGCGTCCGACAGCTCGCTCGATTCGACAAGCCGCGCCTCGTTGGCGTCGGACTTCCAGGCGATGGCGGATCAGATCACCACGATCGTCGAAAACGCATCGTTCAACGGCGTCAACCTGATCAGCGATGCCGCGGGCACCGGGGCTGGTCAAAGCATCAGCGCGTTGGCGTCCGCCAGCGACGATTCGCAGACGATCTCGGTTGCCGGCCAGAACCTAACGGTGACCAACCTCTCCGTGGGCACGGCTTACACCACTCAGACTACTGCGGCCACGATGGTCGGAACGGTTTCCGCCGCCATGGCCACCGTCAATACGGCACTTTCGGCTTTGTCGAGCGGCTCGAAGAAGTTCTCCATTCAGGCGAACTTTGTGTCGCAGCTGTCCGACACGCTGACGACCGGTATCGGCAATCTGGTCGATGCCAACATGGCCCAGGAAAGCGCGTTGCTGACGTCCTTGCAGACCAAGCAGCAGCTCGGCATCCAGGCCTTGTCGATCGCCAATTCGGCGCCGTCGGCAATTCTGTCCCTGTTCAGGTAAGCACTTCTCAAGGCGGCGGGCGCTTCGGCGTCCGCCGTCGCTTTCCGGAATGGCGGGTGCCGGTTTGTTCGGCCCTTGTCCCCGGGGCGTGGGTTTGGGGTTTAGAACGAGAAGCGACGGGTGGAGGCGAAAGCTTTCACCCGTTGCCTTTTCAAGGCGCCAGAATCGCGGTTATTGCGCGCACCACGCGTTCGACATCGTCCTCATTCATCGAAGCGAAGAACGGCAGACTGAGCGCGCGCGCGTAGTAGCGATCGGCGCCCGGAAAGTTTGTCGCGCCGTAACGTTCGGCATAATAGCGCTGACGGTGCACCGGAAAATAATGGACCTGGGAGCCGATTCCTTCTTCGGCCAGTTTGCGCATGAACGCGGCGCGGGTGATGCCGAACGACGGAAAATCGATCTGCACCGCATAGAGATGCAAGGCCGGCAGACAGTTTCTTTGGCGCGCGACGGGCCTCAAGCGCGGCGCATAGGGCGCCAGCAGCTCGTCATAGACCGCGGCGAGCGCGCGCCGGCGCGCCAGGAAGCGGTCGAGCTTGGTCAGCTGCGACAGGCCCAGCGCGCACTGGATGTCGGTTGCGCGCCAGTTGAAGCCCGGCTCCATCAGTTCGTAATACCAAGGATTCGCACGGCCTTCGGCTTCGAAGGCCTCCGGAAGATTGGTGAATTCGCACGCATCTCGCGTCATGCCGTGATTGCGCGCGCGCATCAGTCGAGCGGCGACATCGGGATCGTTCGTCGTCACGGCACCGCCTTCGCCCATGGCGATGGCCTTGACCGGATGGAAGGAGAACACGCTCAAATCGCAGAAGGCGTTTTCGCCGACGAGGCTTGCGGCGCCGTCCTCGGCAAAATAAGCGGTGCCCAGCGCATGGCAGGCATCGTCGACGATCTTGAGACCGTTCGTCCGCGCCACTTGAGCGATCTCTTCCAAAGCGCCGCATTGCCCGTTGAGATGGACGTTGAACACGGCGTCGGCGCGCCCGGCGCGGCCGACGGCCTCGGCAAGGTCTTGCGGCCGCATCAGCCCGCTGTCGGGATCCACGTCGGCAAAGACGATCTCGGCGCCGTTCAGATGAGGCGCGCTCGCGGTGGCAAGAAATGTCAGCGACGGCACGATGACCTTGGTGCCCGGCCCCAGTCCCAGGGCGCGCGCGGCCAAATAAAGCGCCGCGGTTCCGTTGGCGCAGACAATGGCGTGCTCGGCGTTGACGGTCTTGGCAAGCGCGGCTTCGAAGCGCCCGACCGTCGGCCCCGTCGTCAAATAGTCGCCGCGTAATGCTTCGCAAACGGCTTGGATATCGTCGTCGTCGATGACCTGCCGTCCATAGGGCAGAAAGGGTTTCGCCGCCAACGGCGGCCGTTTCAGCGCGGGAACGCTCACGCGTAAGCCTGTTGCAGCAGGAGTTGCAGGCCGCGCGCGTCGAGCATTTCCGGATTCGTATCGCTCGCATAGGCGAAGCCTTCGCTCACCGGCTTGGCGCCGCGGTTGAGATAGGCTTCCCGGGCCGCCGCGGCGAAGCTGGCCAGGATCACATAGCGATCGTCGAGCTCGACCGTCCAGCGCGAATCGTCGGCGGGAATCATCGTCTCGTGCAGTTTCTCGCCGGGGCGCACGCCCACGACCTTTTGGCCGAGCGCCGGCCCGATCAGCTTGGCAAGCCCCGTGATCGTGGTGGAAGGAATCTTCGGCACGAAGATTTCCCCGCCGCGCGACAGCTCCATGCATGAAAGCACGAAGTTCACGCCTTGAGTCAGCGTGATCCAGAATCGCGTCATGCGCGGATCGGTGATCGGCAGCTCGCGGGCGCCGCCTTCCGCCAGTTGCTTGAAGAAGGGAATGACGGAGCCGCGAGAGCCCGCGACATTGCCGTAACGCACCACGGCGAAGCGCGTTCCGTCGGCGCCCGCGAGATTGTTCGCGGCAACGAAGATCTTGTCGGAGGCGAGTTTGGAGGCGCCATAGAGGTTGACGGGGTTGGCGGCCTTGTCGGTCGACAGCGCGATCACTTTGCGGACGTTGCGCCTGAGCGCGGCGTAAACGATGTTTTCGGCGCCGAAAACGTTGGTGCGGATGCACTCGAACGGATTGTATTCGGCGGTGGGAACCTGCTTGAGCGCGGCCGCGTGGATGACGTAATCGACGTCGCGCATGGCGAGCTCGAGGCGGTCGCGGTCGCGTACGTCGCCGATGAAAAAGCGCATGAACGGATGCTGATCCGTCGGGAAGACCTGCTGCATCTCGTACTGCTTGAGCTCGTCGCGCGAAAAGATGATGAGGCGGCGCGGCTTGTATTGGCCGATGACCGTGCGCACGAAATGTTTGCCGAACGATCCCGTTCCTCCGGTGACCATGACGGACTTGTCGTTGAGATCGAGCCAGGGCTGGGTGAAGTCGCGCAACGGCGAAGCCGCAGACTCGACGGTGTCGTCGTCGCTTTCGCTCGCCAAATAGATTTTCTTTGCCCGCTGAGCCATGGATTCGCCACCCCGATTTTAAGAAATCATGGTTACAGAAATTGGTTAGTGGGCCTTTAATTTGCCGTGGTGACGCTGAAGCGAAAGCGCCGCGGACCGGGGCGCAACGCTGTGGGCTTGCGCGTGTCGTCCAGTTCCAGGGCCGAAAGCGCCAATTGGCAGAACGGGCTGCCGCGGACGCGCCTGTGAGTCAGAAGACCGAGCAGCGGCGCGGTTGTGCGGTCGACTTCGATCCTCAGCCGACGCTCGTCGTCGCCGATCTCCGCCCAGCCTTCGGTCATCGCCAAGCCGTGCGACGCCGAAACGAGGAACGAGACGGGCGCGCCGTGATCGACGGTCTCGCCGGCAAGGGGAAAGGTTTCGCAATCCTTGCCGCCATTGTGCGTCGTTAAGGAAAGCTTGTCCCAATCGAAAGCGTCCGGCAGCAGCGTCAGAAAGCCGAGCCGCAGGCTGCCTTTGCCCCAATCGTCCCAATGGAAGGTGAGGTCGAAGTCGATACGCGGCCGTTGCGCGTGGAAGCGCAGCGTTTTTTCGATGGGCCCTTTGGGCGTGTCGATGCGCGCGAAGGCGAGCACATCGTTGCCGTCGTTCCACAGCCACGCCCGGCACCATTCCAGATCGGTGACTTTATGTTCGCCCGGCGCTTCGAACACGCTGTTGCCCGTGTACCAATCGGCTTGCAGGGCGATGTCGTCGAAATGGCCGTGGGGCAGGGTGCCGATCACCGCCGCGCGCTCGCCATCGAAATGCAGCGACGTCAGCGCCAGGCCGCGGCGGCGGTCGAGGCGGGCTTTGAAAAATGGCGTCGCAATCTCGAGATGGCGCGCGACGATCTCCGCCCCGCGCGGGGCCGGCGCAGGCGGCGGCGCGGCGAGACTCCAGCGCACTTGCGCGGCGCGCAGCCTGCGGCACAGCGCTTCCCAGCGCTTATCGGTGATGTGGGTGCGAAAATCGCTCGACCACAGATAGCAAAGCTCTTTCCATGCCGCCGGACCGGCGTCCGCGGCGACGAGACCGCGATAAATGTCTTCGCAGGCGGCGTTGATGGCCAGATCGTCGCGCCCGGTCACCGCCCAGCGCGACAGGTTGTATTTACGCTGCTTCTTGACGGGGATCGGGCAATCGGCGGTTTCCAGCCGCAAGGGCGGCTGATTTTTGGGTGCCTCCGACAGCAGTTGCGAGGGCAGGATCAACTCGCAGGACGGTTCCTGCGCGAGACGTTGAAACGCCAGTTCCAGCTTCTCCCATTCGCCGCCGTGGTTTTTTTCCTCGCTGTGATAGCGGCCTGGGCGGAAATCGAAAATCTCCGCATCGCTGGCATAGACGCACAGTATGCGCGAGGACGCACCGCGCTGGGCGCGGACATAGGAAAGATATTCGTCAAAGCCGATATCGTCTTGTGCGAAGCGCTGCAGTTTTTGAAAGGCGACGGTGTTGGTCCACAACAGGCCGATACTGCGCCCGTCGGTGCCGGCCGCGCGTTGCGCGGCGTAACGCGCCTCGGCCGGCCATTGATGATGCGACGCCGGATTGTCCCAATCCATCAGCAGAGCGCGATACCCGGCGTCGAGATATAGACCGACCAGCCCGCCCGAATAAGCCTGTTCATTGACCAGCGCGAGGGTCGGCTTCACGCCCAAGAGGCGCAGATAGACTTCGTTTCCGATGGCAAGATTGGCCTCGGTGACGCGCGCCGGCACCAGCGGGCCGATAATCTGGCTGTAGCCCGCGCCGATAAATTCCGCGCGACCGACGGCGATCAGACGCTTCAGCGCGTCGATCCAGCCGGGATCCCGGACGGCGATTTCTTCCAACGTGTAACCGGAGGCCTCGATGCCGACCGGGCCGTGTTTCTCCGCCAATTTGAGCAGCGGCCAATAACAGCGCGCGATGACCTCGTCGCGCTGTTCTTCCTCGATGGAGGAAAAAGCCAGATTCAAATGAAAGAACGCGAACAGCTTGAGCGTGCCCGTCGCCAGATCGAATTGCCGGTCCGGAAACGGCGCGTTCATGCGGTCTTGATCCTGAGGCAGGACAGCGCCTCGTTGGCGGCATGAAGCGCGATGTCGCGCGTCCCGCCGCTCGCCAGGACCATGGCGGCGGACGGGCGTTTGTCGCCGGCCGGCGGAATCACGTCGCCCAGCTTGGCCGTGACGATGAGTTCGGCAACGCCCGGAACCTGGCGCGCTTCCTCGTCGCCACAGATCGAAACGACCTTGCCTGGGGCCGGAAACGCATAGCGCTGGATCACCGGCTTCAGGAATTTCGGTTCGAGGTCCGCCGGGTCCACGGCTTCGCCCAGCGCCACTTTGATGGCGTTGCCGATGAAGTCGACGCCGGTGTTGAGGGGAATCTCGCGGGTGCAGAAGAAGCCGCCGGACAATCGCGCGGCCAGTTCGATTATATAAGCTTCGCCGTTGTGGACGACGATGTCGCCTTTGACCGTGCCGTTCATCACCCCCAGGGCGGCGGCTGCGTGCGCCACGACGTCTTTCACCTTGGCTTGAAGCGCCGGCGCCAGATGACTCGGCAAGTCGCCGCCATTTTCGATGAAGAAGGGCGCATAGCGCTCCAGATACTCGTAATTGCGGTCCGAAAATCCGGGCGTATGGCAGCGCCCACCGACGACGATGGATTCCGTGGAAATCTGCGGGCCGCCGAGATACTGCTCGACCATGACGCGTTCGCTCGGCGAGTGGGACCGGGCGAACAGGAAAGCCTTGGTCAGGTCCTCGACGTGAGAGACGCGCTGCACCCCGCGCGAACCGCGGCTGTCGACCGGCTTGATGACGAGATCGCGGCCGCGCTCGATGGCGATGCGCTGCAAGGCCTGCGGGGTTTCGACTTCGCCGAACCAGGGAATGGGAACGTCGGCTTCGGCGAAGCGGCGCTTCATCGCCAACTTGTCAGAGGCCAGTTCGGCGCTGGCGCGCGAAATTCCCGGCAGACCGAGACGTTCGCACACCGTGGCCGTGGTCAAGGGCGCGTCCGCGGCCACGCAGATGACGCCGTCGATCTTGCGGATCTTGCGGTTATAGCGTTCCGCCGCCGCCGCCGTTTCGCTGGGGCCGTAGACATCCGCGATCAGCCGCGAATCCGCATGCGCGAAACCGGGCGCTTCGGTGTCGTAGTCCGAGACCACGACATACAGCCCCATTTCTTTGGCGCGGAGCGCGGCATCGGCCGCTTCGATGCCGCCCGAAACGATCAGCAGCGTTTTTTGCTGTGACATTAGAAGTACAGTCCGCCGTTGACGTTGATGGTCTGTGCCGTGATGTAGGACGACGCTTCGCTGGCGAGGAACGCCACGGCGTCCGCCACCTCGCGGGCGAGCCCAAGCCGCTTCAAGATGATACCTTCGGCCGCCTTCTGCACGCTCGCCGCCGCCATGCCCGCGGACGCCATGTCGGACGCGATCAGTCCGGCCGCGACCGTGTTCGAGCGGATGCCGTGCGGCGCGCCGAAGCGTGCGATCACTTGCGCCAGAGAGATCAGCCCGGCCTTGGACGCCGCGTAATGCGCCGTGCGCGGTCCGCCATATTGTCCGCTGACCGAACCGATATGCACAATGCTGCCGTTGCCCGCTTCGGCGAGAAGCGGAAGAAAAATCTGCGCACAGACGAACGGGCCTCTGAGATTGGTGGCGAGGATTGTATCCCAATCCTCGTCGGCCACCCGATCGAAGTCCGTCGGCTTGTTGATTCCGGCATTGTTGACCAGGACGGAGATCGGCCCGAAGCCGCGCGCGTCCTTGGCCGCGGCCGCAACGCTTGCCCGCTCGGTCACATCCATCTGCAAGGCGAGCGCACGCCGGCCGCAAGCTTCGATCTGCCGGACTGCCTTCTCCGCTTCGACGCGGTTCTCGCGGAAGGTCAAAACGACGTCCGCGCCCGCTTCGGCGAGGCCCAAAGCGATGGCGCGCCCGATGCCGCGGCTGCCGCCGCTGACGACGGCGTTCTTTCCGGCCAGCGAAAAGCGGCTCATTGCAGGCCCCTTTTGCGCGCGATGGCGTGTTTGGCGGCTTGGGCGATGAAGGGCGCGGTGATACCGAAATGCTCGGCCAGTTCGTCCGGTTCGCCGGACGTGCCGAAACTGTCGTTCAGGCCCACGAATTCGATCGGACACGGATGCGTCTTGGCCACCGCCTCGGCGACGGCGCTGCCCAGGCCGCCATAGATATTGTGATCCTCGGCGGTGACGATGGCGCCGGTTTCCGTGGCGCAGCGCTTGAGGAGTTCGGAATCGATCGGCTTGATCGTCGCCATGTTGACGACGCGGGCGTTGATGCCTTCGTCATGCAGCAGTTCGGCGGCTTCCAGCGCGCGCGCCACTTCGACGCCGCAGGCCACCAGCGTCACGTCGCGGCCGTGATGGACGATCTGTCCCTTGCCGATTTCGAAAACATGATCGCTGCCGAACAGCCGTTTGGCGGGGCTGCGCCCGGTGCGCATATAGACCGGTCCCTCGAATTCCAGAACCGCGCGCGTGGCCAGTGCCATTTCCGTCGGATCGGCGGGAGAAATCACGGTCATGCCCGGGATGGCGCGGAAGGCGGCGATGTCTTCCAGCGCCTGCGCCGAGCCGCCGTCGGGACCGACGTCGAGGCCGGGATGGCTGGCGACGATCTTCACGTTGCGTTTGCAATAGCCGATCGAAAGGCGCGCCTGCTCGAAGGCGCGCGTGAGGAACACAGCGAAGCCCGTGACGACAGGAAGCATTCCGGTCGCGGCCAGGCCGCCGGCCGCCGCCATCATGTTCTGCTCGGCGATGCCGAACTGGATCAAGCGCTCGGGGTGTGCCTTGCGGAAATGGTGAACGCCGGTGCCGCCGGCGATGTCGGCGTCGAGAACGACGAGCTTGGGAAATTCGTCGGCCATGGCGGTCAGGGCCTTGCCGAAAGCTTCGCGCAACGAATCGCCCGACGAACCGATGAGGGCCGGAGCGGCGTTGTTGTCAGGCATCGAGAAGCTCCTTGATTTCCTGCGGTTCCGTGCCCAAAGCGGCAAGGGCGTCTTCGGCTTGCGGACGCGTGAGTTTGACGCTGCCGTGCCAGGCCGCGCCGTTTTCCATGTACGGCACGCCTTTGCCCTTCACCGTATTGGCGATAAGGACCGACGGGCGATGGTGGGTCGACGCCGCCAGATGCAGGGTCGAAAGAATTCCGGGAATGTTGTGGCCGTCGATCTCGAACACCGTCCAGCCGAAGGCGCGCCATTTGTCCGCCAGCGGCTCGAGCCGCATGATGACGTCGTTGGGCGCATCGCTCTGCAGCTTGTTGTAGTCGACGATGGCGCAGAGATTGTCGAGCTTATGATGGGCGGCGCACATCGCGGCCTCCCAGACCTCGCCTTCCTGCAATTCGCCGTCGCCGAGCAGCACATAGGCGCGCGCATGCATTTTCTGCAGCTTCATGCCCATCGCCATGCCGAGCGCGACGGAGAAACCCTGGCCGAGCGAACCGGTGCTGGTCTCGACCCACGGCAGGTCGCGCACATGGGGATGGCCCTGGAACGGACTGCCGAGTTTGCGCAGCGCCAGAGCTTCGGTCTTGTCACAGAAGTCGTGATAGGCGCCGATGGCGTAGAGCGCGGGGCAGGCATGGCCTTTCGACAGGACGAAACGGTCGCGCTGGCGGTCGGCCGTTCCGGACGGCCAGACATTCATTTCCGCGCCGAACAGACACGCCAGAATATCGGCGCAGGAAAGCGCTCCTCCCGGATGGCCGGATTCGGCCCGGTAAATGGACGCGATCGTGTGGCGCCGTACGAAACGGGCGGCGTCCGCGATTTGCACTTCGATGTCGGTGTCGTGCGCGATCGTCGGGATCATGGCGGCGCTGGTTCGAACGGCAGCATTAGCGGCGGTCGTCATGGCAATTCCTCTCAAGCAGCCTGACGCGCACGCGCGCGGCTGAGCAGATCGGTGTAGAGAAGGATTTCGGCGGCGGGCGCGAGCTTGCGCGCCTCGGCCGCGATTTCGCCCGCGAAGCCTCGCGACATGACGACGATCACGCCGGGATTGGACTGTGCCAAAGCTTCGGGGCCGGCAAGCGCGCAGCCGTGCCGTTCGCCGACATGGGCTTTGAGATGCGTGTCGATCAACAGCCTGAGCGCGCTGGCGTCGAAGCGGCCATGCACCACCAGACTGTCGAAAATTCTGCCGGCGCCCCACATCGCCACACCCTTGGCCGACAGGGATGACAACTCGGCGGCGACGGCGACAAGCGCCGCAAGATTGCGCGCTCGGGCGGCCACATAAGCCGCGATCAAACCATGCGCCGTTTCGGCTTCTTGCGGATCGCCGGCGATGGCGCCGTCCGCACGGGTTGATTTCTTCGCCACCAGGAAAAGATTTTCCCGGTCTGCCGGGTTCGGTTTCTCGAGGATCGAAAAGCCAGATGCTTCGACCATGCGGATGAGCGTGCGCTCGGAGAAATGTGTGAGATGCTTGTCGATAAACCATTCTTCGACGATGTCGTCGGCGCCGATCAGCGCGATGTTCGGGGCATCGAGAACCAGCAGCCCGCCGTCCTTCAAGCAGCGCCAATGGTCGGCAAGGACAGGACCGGGATGCGCCAGATGCTCGATCGTGTGACAGGAATGGACGATGTCGAAGCGTTCGCTTTCGAGCACCGTATCCTCGATGCGTCCGATATGCAGCTCGCAGCGCTCCAGGCCGGCGCAAGATCGCGCCACGCGCTCGTCCGGTTCGAGCGCGACGATGGCGGCGTTAGGCGCCTTATCCAGAAGGGCGCGCGCGAAACTGCCGCGGTTGGAACCGACGTCGAGCAGCGAGAAAGAGTCCGACGGTTTGCGATGGCGCAGCACGGCATCCAGCGCGATCTTGGTGCGGAAACCCTTGCCGTAGCGCACATTGCCCCAATCGGCTCCGCTCGATACGGCGGGCGCCCTGCGCGGGGCGCGGTCGACGCGCGGCAGGCTCTGCACCAAGCCGCAATGCGCGCAAACCTGCACGGTTATGCCTCTCAGCGAGCGTTCCGGCGTGTAAACTGCTTCCAGCGCGTCGCTGCGGCACAGTTCGCAAATATCAGGCATTTGAAGATGTCCCGGAAGGAACCGGTAACCATCTTCGGTCCATCGTCGTTAATAATTCACTACGTATTCCGCACGCGACGCATAGCCCAAACGCGCAAGCATGCGCCCTGCGATCGTTTCGAATTGCGCGCGCTGCTTCTCGTCGAGGAGCTTGTCCACGGGGCGGTTGACGTTGTGCGGCCGCGCGAACATCGCGAAATTTTCGCTGCGATAACGAAGATTAAGAAAATCGTAAAGCCCGCGCACCGCATCCGGACTGCCGCGCAAATCCTCCAAACGGACGAACAAGCTTTGCGACGATGAAAGCTGCGCCAGCGCCTCCAGGATCACGCGATTGATTTCCGCCCAATGCCAGGCGATCCGCTCGAATTGGTCGAAGCGCGCGAACGCGCCGGCGAGAGGATCGTCCCGGCGCGGCAGCGGCCACCAATATTTTTTCTCCGGCGGCGGCGGCGGAGTCCCGAGCGGATCGTCGACATGCGCGCGCAAGATCGCCGTGGAACGGTCGTCGTAACATTCGTCGCCGAGTTTGTGGAAATAAGAGCTTGCGACTTTGCGTCCGTCGCGCACCAGGTGGACGAATTTCGCCCGCGGCAAAAGTTCTGCAAGCTCCGGAATCAGCCAAGAAAGCTTGTTCGACGAATCGCCCCAATGCTCCTTGTCGCTGTAACGGATAGCGGCGGCGTGGGTTTCGGCGAGCAGCCGTTTTGCCTCGGCGCCGTCGACCAGGCCCATAGTGCGGCGCACCGCCAAAGGCTGGACGATATGCACCATATATTCATGGTGCATTTCGACGCCGGGGGAGGCCGACAACGCCTTGTGCAGCATGGCGGTGCCGGAGCGCCCGCTTGAAACCACGAAAAAAGCCTGGCGGCTCACGGCGATGGCCTCTTGTCGTTAACCCTCTCTTAGCGAACGCTGCTTTAGAAAGCGTTAAGGACAAAAGCGGGTCTTCGCCATGGGGCGGCCGATTTTCATTGCCGAAGCCTCCAGCAATCATGGCCGCGAGCTTTCCCGCGCCCTGGCCTTCGTCGATGCGGCCGCCGATGCCGGCTGCGACGCTGTCAAGTTCCAGCTTTTCAAGATCGACCGCATGTTCGCGCCCGAGATCCTAAGCCGCAGCGCCAAGCACCGCGCCCGTAAAGAATGGGAGCTGCCGCTCGATCATCTTACTCCCTTGGCCGAACGCTGTTCGCAGCGCCGAATTGCGTTCTCTTGCACGCCTTTTTACCTGGAAGCCGTGGAAGCGCTTCTCCCCCACGTCGCCTTCTACAAGATCGCGTCCTACGAATTGCTGGTGCGCGATCTGCTCGCAGCCTGCGCTGCGACCGGAAAGCCGGTCGTGCTCTCCACCGGCATGGCGACGATGGACGAAATCCGCGCCGCCGTCGCCACGCTCAAGGACGCCGGCGCCGCCGACATCACGCTCTTGCATTGCATCTCGGCCTATCCGGCGCCGGCACGGGAGGCGAACCTCTCCGCCATCGCCGCCATCCGCGACGCCACCGGCTGCAAGGTCGGCTGGTCCGACCACACCCGCCGTCCGGCGGTGATCGAACGCGCGGTCCATCGCTGGGGTGCCAGCGCGGTGGAATTCCATCTCGATCTCGACGGCAAGGGCGCCGAATATCTGGCCGGACATTGCTGGCTGCCGGAAGAAATCGCGCCCGTCATCGCGCGGGTGCGCGAAGCGTTCCTCGCCGACGGAAACGGGTTCAAGCAACCGCAGCCCGCCGAGCTGGCCGACCGCGACTGGCGCGCCGATCCGCACGACGGCATGCGCCCGCTGCGCCACATCCGCAGGGTCTGGGAGCCGGCCGCATGAGCGAACGCAAGCGCATCGTCGCGGTCATCCAGGCGCGCATGGGTTCGACGCGCCTGCCGGGAAAAGTGCTCAAGCCGATCGCCGGCGAACCGCTGCTGTGGCACATTGTGCATCGTCTCGAGAAATCGCGCCTGATCGAAGAAATCGCGGTCGCCACCAGCACCAATCCGCTGGACGACGCGATCGCCGAATTCGGCAAGACGCACGGCATTCGCGTCGTGCGCGGGCCGGAAGACGACGTTCTCGCCCGCTATGCGCGCGCCGCCGAACTGCTAGACGCCGACATCATCGTGCGGGTGTCTTCCGATGCGCCCTTCGTCGATGCGGATTTCATCGATCATTTGCTGACGGCGATGATCGATCAGGACGGCGATTATGTCCTGCTCGAAGAAGGCGCGGTCACCGCGCACGAAGGCGTCGATCCGATGTCGCGGCGCGCCTTGGACAAGCTGATGATGGATGCGGCCGGCGATCCGGTGGCGCGCGAGCACGTCACCGGCTATTTCAAGCTGCATCCCGATTTCGTGAAGATCGCGCGTGCGCCGGCCTATCCCAGACTGGCGAGCGCCCCCGGACGGCTGACCGTCGACACGCCCGACGATCTTGCTTTCGTCCAGGCCGTGCATGCGCGCCTGGAAGCCAAGGCCGGCGAAGCCTCGCTGGGAGATCTTCTCATGCTTCTGGAACGCGAACCCTCGTTGCGCCAGATCAACGCCCATGTCCGCCAGAAAGAGATCGCGCCCCAAGGCGGGATCGCGCTCATCCGCTGCGACGGGGGCGGCGGCTACGGCTTCGGTCACGTCAAACGCATGATCGTGCTGGCGCGCGCGCTCAGGGACCGCGAAGGCATCGGCGCGGTGTTCGCGGTGAACGGCAGCGAGGATGCGCTGGCGCCCATCCGCCAGGCCGGTTTCGAGGCGAAGCTGCTTGCCGGGCCGCAGGCCCCCTGGTCCGGCGTCGTTCCACATCCCGATCTTTGCATTCTGGACTGCCGCGACGGACCGACGCGCGAGGCGTTGGCGGGGTTCGTCCGCGGCGTTCCGCTCACCGCCGTCATCGACGATGCCTCCGAGCGCCGGCTGGCGGCCGACTTCGCTTATTACCCGCCGGTGCCCCAGGCCGAAGCCCTTGAATGGCAAGGCTCGGATTGCACGGTGCGTATCGGTTGGGAATGGGCGTTGCTGGGACTGCCGCTGGCATCCGCCCGTCCGCGTTCCTTCTCGCCGCGCCCGACCTTGCTGGTGACGATGGGCGGCAGCGATCCTTATGGAATGACCTTGCGCGCCGCTCGCGCGCTCTGCGGGCTCGATCCGGTGTTCCGCGCCCGCTTCGTGATCGGACCGGGATTCGAGAACCGCGAAAAGACCGCGCGAACCATCGTTGCGCTCAAGTCGAATTTCGAGACCATCGAGGGCGCCGACAGCCTGACGACGGAATACGCCTCCGCCGATCTCGCCCTAGCGGCGTTCGGGGTAACGGCCTACGAGCTGGCCGCCTTCGGCGTGCCGGCGCTTTATCTCGGCATTAGCGAAGATCATGCGCTCTCGGCCTCCGCCTTCGAACATGCTGGCATGGGAATTTCACTCGGACTTGCCGAGCGCGCCGACGACAAGGCCATTGCCAACGCGGTGTGGGCGCTGCTGGGCGACGCCGAACGCCGCCGCGAAATGCGCTCCGCCGGCCTGATGACTATCGACGGCGGCGCGTCCGTGCGCATCGCCTCCGATCTGGCCGGTGCGCTCGCGGCGAAGCGAGGCTTCACGCAGATGCGAACAGCGAGTTGAGTTTGGCCGACGTCTGGGCGAACGCGTCAGCCCAATCGCCGCGCGTCCGGGGCACTATGCACAGCGCGGAGGGCGCGAACGGCTCGTAGCTCCGACCGAAACTCCTCCAACTCGCCTCGTAAAGGATTTTGCAGGTCGCAACCCCGATAGCGGCAGCGAGCCAAGAGACCGCCGTGGGGGCGCTCACCATCGCATCGAGCACGGAGAACATCGCGGCGGTACGGTCGAGATCGTTTTTCTGATCTAAGGCGGCCGGAACGACGAGATTGCGCCCGTTCATCGCTTTCAGCGCGACGATTTCTTCCTCCCGCGCATCATATTGCGCGCAGACGATCGTACCGGGCAATTCGCGCAGGAACGCGGCCCAGGCGCCGAGCGGTGCATATTCCAAGGCGCGGCTACCGCCCGTGCTGCCGCTGCGCCAGCTCACGCCGATAAGCGGGCGCGGCAAAAGAGCGAAGGCTTCGCGCCAGCGGCCGACTTCCGCCGCATCGGAAACGAGGTAGCGGTCCAGTTTGGGAAAATCCTCGATGCGGTTGCGCAGGATGCGCGGCAGCGTTCCCATTTCGATGGCGGCGTTCGCGCCGCCTGCCGCCTTGAGCCAGCCATAGTGGGCCCTGGCGACACCCGCGCGCGTCTCTACGTCCCAGCGCCGCACGCCGATGGTCGGAAACGAACGGGCGAAAAGCTCGAGGAGTCTCGGTTCGCATTCGAGTAGAATGCTTCCGCCCTCCGCCAAAGCGCGCGCCACCAAACTCCCCATCATGCTCGCATACATGATCTGGTCGCCCACGCCTTGCTCGGCGGTCACCAGAAGGCGGGTGCGCTTGAGTGTCGCGCCGTTCCAGCGCGCCAGACCGTGATCCGGCACCGGCACCTTTCCCGGAATCTTGAAACGAGCGGCATAATCGCGCCAGCCCCGTTTGAGATCGCCGTTCAGAAGATCGAACATGGCGCGGTTGAGCCGCGCTTGGGCGTTGGCCGGATCGGCCTTCAGCGCGCGGTCGTATAACGCCAGGGCCTCTTCGCGCTTGCCTTCGTCGGCCGCCAGCTCGGCTAGATTGCCGAGCGCGGCGGCGTAATTCGGACGGCGCGCAAGTGCTTCGCGGTAATAGATGGCGGCGCTCTCTCGATCGCCCGTCTCGCGATAGGTCGAGCCCAGCGTCAGCCAGAGTTCCGGCGCATCCGGACTTTCCGCCAGCGCCGGCTGCAACAGCGCGACGACTGCCGCGAACTGGCCTTGCGCGCGCAACAGATTGGCAAGGTTGACCACGGCCTCCAGCCGCTGCGGTTCAAGGCGCAGCACGCGGCGGTAGAATTCCTCGGCCGGCCGGCTCATGCCCAGCGCGCGCGCCGTGTTGCCGAGCGCGAAAAGGGTTCGCGTGTCGTCGGGTTTGATCGCCAGGGCCTGTTCGAACCGCTCGATCGCCTGGGCGTGCAGCCCTTTGACGGACAGCTTCAAACCTTGCGCGTAAGGATCGGCGAGCATGGCGGTCTTGTCGCCCACATCCCGTTAAGCGCGCGTTAAGCACGTCGATTTTTGTAAGCCGGCGGCAATTTAGTCGGCATTAAAGCATAGGTGCGAAACTTTCCCGTTCGCGTTGGACGGTAGGGATGAGCACGACTTCCACGACTTCATCGATCATCAGCTTCGATCCATCGGCGCTGCTTAGCTACTATCAGGCCAAGCTAGCCGCGATCGCGGCCAATGCATCCTCGGCATCTTCGGCATCGTCGAACGCTTCGACGTCGTCGACATCGACCACAAGCGCCACGGCGAACGATTCACTGCCTTGGCAGCCGACTTCGACGCCCAGCCAACAGGCCGAGGACGCCCAAGTCCTCGGCATCACGAATTTCGTCGACACCAGCAAGGTGCCGCTCCTTTCCGGCAGCTCGGCAGACACCAAGACCGAACAGGACAATCAGAAACTGTTCGCGCTCTACACCGCGGTCAACAATCTGGCCTATCTCGCCAGCATGTCCCAGCGCAGCGGCGTGACCTCGGGACAGCAGGCGGGTTACAATACAAGGTTCCAGGCAGGGCTGCAGCAGGTCGAATCGTTCATCAGCACGGAGAAGTTCAACAATTTCACCTTGCAGGCGGCAACGCCCAGCGCATCGGAAACGAGCACGGCTGGCGTGCCAACCGTGCAGTTCAACTACACCGGCGGTACGATCGTCAGCGACGCTAAGATCGGCGATGCCGTTTCGGGCGTCAGCGCCAGCGACAGCTTCAATATCAACATCACCAAGAACGGGACGACGACAGAGGTGCCCATCGATCTGTCGCAGGTGCAGGGTTCGCTCACGATCGACAACATCGTCAGCTACGTCAACCAGCAACTGGCGAACGACGGGTTCAGCACGCGCTTCAAGCGGGTCATGACCGACGGGACGATCAACGACGTGACGAAAGCGTCCTACGGAATCCAAATCGATACGTCCGCCAGCGAAAGCGTGTCGCTGTCCTCGGACGGGGCGACGCCCGCGCTCTATCTTGCGAGCACAACCGGCTCGACGACAACGTCGTCGACTGCCGCGGCCGACAATCAAGGCCGGCTCGTCAAACTCACGGACCTCGACAACCCGCAAGGCACGGCCAGCGAGACCGTCAGCCCTACGACGGGGACGACCACGGCGCAATCGACGGTCGTCGATGCCAACGGCAATGTCTATATGGTCGGCACTGCTACCGGCAATTTCGGCGACCAGCTCAACCAGGGTTCGCAGGACGTTTATCTGACGAAATACGATTCCGCCGGAAACCTGCAATGGACCAAGCTCCTGGGCAGCGCGGGCTCCGCTTCCGCCGCTTCGCTCGCGCTCAATCCGAGCGGCGGCGTGGTGGTGGTGGGATCGACGACCGCCGACCTCTCGACGACCGCTGTCGCCGACGGCAACACGGACAGTTTTGTCGCCAAGTACGACGCCAACGGCAACCAGACCTGGACGACCCAGATTCAGACGCTGTCGAACAATCAGGCCGCTACGGTCAGCGTGGATGCGTCGGGTAACGTCTATGTCGGCGGCCAAGTGACCGGCGTGATCGGCGCGGGCCAGACCAATGCGGGCGGCAACGACGGCTACGTCGCCAAACTGGATTCGACCGGCAAAGTCGTCTCCGAACAGCAGCTCGGCACTTCCGGCAATGACACGGTAGCGGCGACCGCGGTCACGGCCTCGGGCGATTTGGTCGTGGCCTCGGTGCAAAATGGCGAGGCCATCCTGTCCAAATACACCGGCGGCGATATCACGGCCGCGCCGGCTTGGCAGATGGATTTGGGTAATCTGCAGAATGGCGGATCGATCAGCGGCATCGCGGTTTCGGGTAACCAGATCTACGTCTCGGGCTCGACCGAAAATACGGCGCTGGACGCGGGTGGAACGGCGACGATCGCCAACGCGAGTTCGGGCGGCAGCGATGCATTTGTCTTCGATGCGACGGATAACGGCGCCAGCGCGACCGCCGACTATGTCAGCTATGTGGGCACCAACGGCATCGAGAAGGCGGGCGGGCTGACGGTCGGTTCGGACGGCACGGTCTATCTTGCCGGCACGACCACGGGGACGTTCGCGGGCCAGACGCGCAACGTGACCGGCGTGAACAACATGTTCGTCGCCGCGCTGTCGAGCGACGGTTCCATCGGTTGGACCAAACAATATGGCGGCGCTGACGGCCAATCGACGGGACAGGGCATTGCCATCGACCCGCAAGGTTCCAGCGTGCTCGATGCGCTCGGCCTGCAGCGCGGCACCATCGACGTCAATCAGTCGACGGACCTGACCCAGCAAACGACTCTCAGAGCCGGCGATTCCTTCCAGATCCAGACCGAAGGCACCGCGCCGCGGACCTTTACGATCACGATCGCCAAGGGTGAAACGCTCCAAACCTTGGTCGCCAAGATCAATGCGGAATTCGGCTCCAACGGCAAGGCGAGCGTCTCCTACGGCGCGAACGGCGAAGGACTGAAGATTCAGGTGAGTTCCGGCGTCACTGCCAAGCTGATTGCAGGGCCGACGGATTCCGATGCGCTGGGGCGTCTCGGCCTGACGGCGGGAACGCTGAGCAACACCTCCGGCAGTTCCAGCACGTCTTCCTCGAGTTCGACATCCTCCTCCACCACATCGACCACTCAGGCTTTCGGGCTCGGGCTCAAGTCGACCCTGAATATTTCCACGTCGTCGAGCGCGGCGTTGGCACACGCACAATTGGTGGCCGTGCTTGCCGCCATCAAGGGCGCCTACCAGACAACCAATACGACGGCATCGAGCAGCAGTTCGACGACCACGCAGACCAGCGGAACCGCGCCAGCCTATCTTCAGGCCCAGTTGTCGAATTATACGACGGCGCTGAGCATGCTGACATCCGCAGCGACGAGCACGGCGAGTACGACAAGCGGCTCAACCACCAGCCTGTTCGGCTAAACGATCCTGTTGCAGACAATCGCGGTGACGTGCGGCCGGCCATAGGACGCAGCCGGCGCATAGGTGCACATCGGCGCGCGGCGGCGTTCGACTTCCTCGGCCACGGCCTTGACGATGCCTTCGCTGGCGTTGCGCACGCGAGTCAAGAGCCGCGCATGCTGGGCGAGTGTGTCGCGGAATTTTGCCGTCGTGTCGAAGAATTTCCGGCGCAGCTCCGACGGCGCCGCTTTCGCGCGCGCCGGATCGAGGCCGGCCGCTTCGCGGCTATACAGCGCCGACAGGCGCTGGATTTCCGGGTCGGTCGTGCGCAGTTCCTGCAGACGCCCCGCCTTCAGCGCGGCGATGTCCGCTTCGATCGCCGCGATCAGCCGTTCGGCCATCGTGATCATACGTTCGATCTTTTGCGGGTCGGCGTTCACTGGACGGTTTCCTGGGTCTTGAGCAGCTCGCGCGTGACGGCATTGGCCAGGCCGATTCCGCCTTGGGCCGCGATCTGCTTGCCGTATTCGTCGAGCATCAGCGAGCGGAACATCTGCTCGCCCTGTCCGCCGCCGAAGGGGCCGTCGGTGGAAATACCGTCGAACATCTCCCCCAGGAACTGGGAAAGAAAGACGCCCTCGAATTCCTGGGCCGTTTTTTTCGCCACGACGGGATCGCTGGTCTGCTGCGGAGCCCGGATCGCTCCCGACTTCGCAATGGCCATCGCCGTCTGGATGTCGGCGCCCGGGGTCATCCGATCACCTCGATGTCCGCCTGCAGCGCGCCGGCCGCTTTGATCGCCTGCAAGATGGAGATGATGTCGCGCGGGCCAACGCCCAGCGCGTTCAACCCGTCGACCAGGCTTTGCAGTGCCACGCCGTCGTGCAGCACCGCCATCTTGTTGCCCTTGCTGTCGTCGACCTGGATCGATGTACGCGGGACGACCTGCGTGGTGCCGGTGTTGGAGAGCGGCGCCGGTTGGCTCACCTGCGGCGTCTCGTTGACGCGGATCGTCAGATTGCCCTGGGCGATGGCCACCGTCGAAATCCGCACATCGGAGCCCATGACGATAACGCCGGACTGCTCGTCGATGACGACTTTCGCGGGCTGATCGGGATCGACCTTCACCTGCTCGACGTCGGTCAGCAGGCCGACCACGCCGCTGGGGTAGTTGGCGGGAACATTGACGCTGACGGTGGCCGGATCGGTGGCCGCGGCGACGGTGCTTCCCAGATAGGCGTTCACTGCGGCGGCGATGCGCGTGGCCGTCGTCAGATCGGGATTGTGCAGGGAAAACTTCAATACGCGTTCGCTCGCCAGCGAGAAGGAGACCTCGCGCTCGACGATCGCCCCGTTGGCAATGCGTCCGGCGGTCGGTACGCCGCGCGTCACGCTGGCGGCGTCGCCTTGGGCGCTGAAGCCGCCGATGGTGACCGGGCCCTGACCGAGCGCATAAATCTGTCCGTCGGCGCCGAACAGCGGAGTCACGAGCAGGGTGCCGCCTTGCAGGCTCTTGGCGTCGCCCATGGCGCTGACCGAAATGTCTATGCGCGTGCCCTGGGCCGAAAAGGCGGGCAGGTTCGTCGTGACCATCACTGCGGCCACGTTCTTGGTCTGCATGATCGTGCCGTGCGTGTTGACGCCCAGCCGTTCGAGCATGGTCTGCAAACTTTGCTGGGTGAACGGCGCGTTCTTGAGCGAGTCGCCGGTGCCGTTGAGGCCGACCACCAGCCCGTAGCCGACCAGCATGTTGTCGCGGATGCCCTCGACCTCGACCAGATCCTTGACGCGCGAAGAAGCGAAAACCGGCTGCGGCGCCGCCGCCAGGGTGGCGGCGAGAACGGCGGTGAAGAGTCTTATGTACGAACGCTTGCGGAGCATCAGCTGCTTCTGCTTGCTTTTCCGCCTTCCTCCTTGCCAGTTCCGTGCCGCCCAGACGAAATAAATAGCGTAACTATATCAAATAGTTACAATTGATCTGTGACCCCCTTAAGTGCCACCCGGCAGATTTTTCCCGGCAGCTTTGAGCCCGCTCCCGGACGACGCCTCGCAGGCGTTACTTCTCCGCGAACCAAGAATTGTTGCAATTTAGTCGCAATTAAGTTGCACGACAAAGAGGGCACATGCTGCCTTTGTTGGCCGCACGTTCTTGGACGGGCGAAAATGCTGCGTCAATTTGCGATAACCGCGCTCTGCCTATGCCTTTTGGGCTGCGGTTCCATTCGGTGGTTCGAAGCCCGCAATACCGATAAGCCGCAAGTTGCCGTTCAGCGCGACGATTCCTGTGGTGCGGTTGCTCGGCAACGGGCCCAAGATGCGGCCTACAACGGTTACGACCGCGACATGCAAGAGCGGATATATAAAGACAGCTATAACGAATGCGTGGCGGGAAGAAAGCAAAGCGACCGTTGACGCGGCCGGCGTCGCTTCGGAACGCTCCATCGGGCCTCGATTCGGCCGCATTTTCTGCGGCGAAAAAGCTGCGCATTTCGCCGTGGAAAATGCTGTAGGTTCGCGATTCAATGAACATCCGGAATGGCGGGAACAAACGACATGGCAGATTTCAAGGACTATCAACTGGTCATCCTGCGGCACGGCGAGAGCGAGTGGAACAAGAAAAATCTGTTCACCGGCTGGCGTGACGTCAAACTGACTGAACAGGGCGAACGCGAGGCGCGCGCCGGCGGGCGCACGCTGCTGCAGGACGGCTTCACTTTCGACGTCACCTATACCTCGCTGCTTACTCGTGCGATCAAGACGCTATGGCTCGCCTTGGAAGAGATGGATCTGCTGTGGCTGCCGGTGATCAAAAACTGGCGGCTGAACGAGCGTCATTACGGCCGGCTGCAGGGCAGCAACAAGCTCGAAGCGGTGCAGCAATTCGGCGAGGCGCAAGTGGCGATCTGGCGTCGCTCCTATGCGACGCCGCCGCCGCCGGTCGATCTGGATTCGCCCGATTATCCCAAGGCCGACCGGCGCTATGCCGACGTGCCCGACGCCGATCTGCCGCGCAGCGAAAGCCTCAAGGATGTGTTGGGCCGCGTCATGCCCTATTGGGAACAGACGATCCTGCCCGAGCTCAAGGCCGGCAAGCGCGTGCTCATCGCCGCCCACGGCAATTCGTTGCGTGCCTTGCTCAAATATCTCGAAGGCGTGAGCGACGAGGATATCGTCAATGTCGATTTGCCGACCGGCATTCCGAAGGCCTATCGGCTGAACGCGGCGTACAAGGCCGATGACGCAAGATTCCTGGGAGATCCGGCGGAGCTCGAACGGCGCATCAACGCCGTCAAGGCGCAGACAAAAAAGGCGTGAGGCCGCTCCTGATCGGCGCGCGATGATGCGGCAAAAGCAGGTTTTCCTTGCGCTTCTCGTCGCCTTTGCCCCGTCCGTCGCCGGAGCGGAAAAGACGCCCGTGCCGCGTCCCAAGCCCGGCATCGTCCGATCCGCGCCGCCGGAGCAGGACGGCGTGACCGATTTGAGCCATGCGATTCCCGCCGCGGCGCTCTCCAAGCTGCCTTCCACGGCGGATCAGTTCCGCACGTTGAAGAAAAAGATCGTCAAGGATCAGCCCCAGGTCGAAACCGCCAAAAGCGCCAGCGACGCGCTGGCGCGCCAGGCCGAGACGTTGCAGCGCAAGCTGGTGGAGACGGCGGCGCACGTCGAAGCGCTGGAGCAAGAGAAGGTGCGGCTCGACGCCGACATCGTTCGGTTGGCCGCTCAGAACGCAAAACTGTCGGCCAGCTTCGCGCGCGATCGCGTGTCTTTGTCGCGGCTGCTTGCGGTCTTGGAGCGCCTGCAGCACGACATGCCGCCGGCGATGGTGCTCAGGCCGGACGACGCCTTGTCCGCGGCGCGCGGCGCAATGTTGATCGGTTCGTCTTTGCCGGACCTCTATGGCAAAGCCGCGGCGCTCGCGCAGCGCATCGATACGCTGCGCAAGACGAGGCTGGCTCTGGTCGCGCGCCGCGCCGAGGCCGAGCGCAATGGGGCCTATCTGGCGCAAGCGCACATCGAACTCGATCAACTTCTTGCGATGAAGCGGCTTGAAGCCGACGCCGCCGCCACCCGTTACGGCGATCTCAAGGACGAACTCGACAAGATCGCCTCTCAAGCCGCCAATCTCCAAGCCCTGCTGGATAAGGTGGCCGCTTTGCGGGCCGCCCCGGCCAGCCAAAGTATCGTTACGGTAACCGCCCAAAAAAGCGCCACCGGCCCCAACTTAGGACGGGATTCCCTGATTTGTCCCGTGATCGGGGAACTTGCGTCCGGCGGGATGGACGGAGTCGGCGGGGCAGCCGCCCCAGGTCTGACCTATGTAACCGCCCCCGGCGCGCAAGTTATCTCACCCGCAGACGGAAAGGTTTTGTTTGCCGGTCCTTACCATAAAAGCGGCCACGTCTTGATCTTGGAAATGGCCGGCGGCTACGATGTCGTGTTGGCAGGGTTGGACCGTCTCGAGGTGCGTCCCGAGGATCGTATGCTGGCGGGGGAGCCGGTCGGGACGATGTCGAAGACCGACCAACAGCCTCGGCTTTATTTCGAATTGCGGCTGAGCGGCCGGGGATTGACCCCGGCACCCTACATGGCCGTTGCGTTGAGGAAGGCAAAGAGATCATGAAACGCCCCGTTTTCATCGGTATGGGTATGGGCATTGTCATCGGCTTCATTGTCGCCGTCGGGGTATTGCCGGCGGCGCATGGTGCCAACGACCTTGGTCCCTATCGCCAGTTCGATCTCTTCAGCGACGCCTTCGAAAAGGTCCGCGCCAACTATGTGCGCCCGGTTCAGGACGACGAGCTGATTAACGGCGCCATCGAAGGCATGGTGTCGGGCCTCGATCCCCATTCGAGCTACATGGACGCAAAAAGCTTCGCCGACATGCAGATCCAGACCAAAGGCGAGTTCGGCGGCATCGGCATCGAAGTGACGATGGAAGACGGACTCATCAAGGTGATCTCGCCCATCGACGATACGCCCGCCGCCAAGGCCGGCCTCAAGACCGGCGATTACATTGCCGCCATCGACGGCAATACCATCCAAGGCATGGCGCTCAACGACGCCATCGACAAGATGCGTGGTCCCGTCGGCACCAAGATCACGCTCACGATCCTGCGCAACGGCGAGAAAAAGCCCTTCGACGTGGCGTTGATGCGCGCCGTCATTCATGTCGACAGCGTCAAATGGCATCGCGAGGGCGACATCGGCTATATCCGGCTCGCCGCCTTCAACGAAGAGACAGCCAGCGGCCTGGAAAAAGCCGTGCGCGAGCTGAAGAAGCAGATCGGCCCTTCGCTTAAGGGGTACGTGCTCGATTTGCGCAACAATCCGGGCGGCCTGCTCGAACAATCCGTCCAGGTGGCCGACGATTTCCTCAACAAGGGCGAGATCGTCTCCACCCGCGGCCGCCATCCGGAGGATACCGAGCGCTACGACGCCAAGTTCGGCGACATCACCGACGGCAAGCCGGTGATCGTGCTGATCAACGGCGGCACCGCCTCGGCCTCCGAAATCGTCGCCGGCGCGCTGCAAGACCAACAGCGCGCCAAAATCCTGGGCATGACCTCCTTCGGCAAGGGATCGGTGCAGACCATCATCCCGCTCGGCGAGGGCGGCGGCGCGCTCAGGCTGACGACGGCGCGCTATTACACGCCCTCCGGCCGCTCGATCCAAGCCGAAGGCATCACTCCCGACATCGCGGTGGCGCAGGACACCGAGAACGATCAGCCCAAGATCGAACGGCCCAGCGAAGCCGACCTGCCGGGTCATCTGACGCCCGAAGCGGCGGCGAAAAAGAAGGCCGCGACCGTGATCCGTCCGGCTCCCGGCAAGAAATATGACGACTTCCAGCTTGCCTATGCGCTCGATCTGCTGCGCGGCAAGATGACAGTCGCCATAGCGAAGAGTGACGTCGCCCGTTAACTTGGGCGTAACCATGTTCGCCCTTAGCTAGGGGCCATGGCCGCGAGCAGCATGACCGAGGACGCGTCCTCGCCAAGAAGCGCACGCCGCGGGGCGCAAGTGCTGGCGCTTGCCTATTTCCTTGTTTTTGCGACGTTGTTTGCGCTTGCCGGCGGCGTTGCGTTGTTCGGCAATCCCCATGCGGGCGATCCCGTCGTGCATCTGGATCTGCGCCTGAAACGGGTCGCGCGGGCCGCGCCGCCAGCGCCCCCTCCACCCGTCCAGACGCCGCAGCAAACCGCCGCTCTGCCTGCGGGGTCGGCGGCGCCGCCGATAGGTACACCGCCCGCTGCTACCGAGCAGCCTGCCGCGCCCGTACTGCCGCCGCCGCCGGTTTCCGTGGGACACGCGCTCGTCGCCGATCCGGCGCTGATCGAAAAGACGCCGCAAGGCCCCTTGCCGCGTATCGCCGACGACGGAACGCCGCCGATGCGCGCCTACGCGGCGCCGGTCATCTTGCCCGGCAAACCGCGTATCGCCATCGTCATCAACGGACTGGGCATCAGCGCCAAGGCGACGTCGGCGGCATTGGCCGGTCTGCCGTCGGGCGTCACGCTCGCTTTTGCTCCCTATGCCAACGATGTCCAGCGCTGGGTCATCGCCGCGCGCCAGAAGGGCCATGAAGTGCTTCTCGAAGTGCCGATGGAACCGTATGATTTTCCGGACAGCGATCCGGGCCAGTACACGCTGCGCGCCGGCGTCGGCGAGGACTCCAACACCAAGCGCTTGGTGTGGGCGCTGACGCGCTTCACCGGCTATACGGGCGTGACCAATCTTCTCGGCGGACGGTTTCTCTCGGACGCGGGCGCGCTCGAGCCGGTGCTGACCTATCTGACCAGGCGCGGCTTGCTGTTCTACGACAACGGCTCGGCGATTCATTCGGTGGCGCCCGACGTCGCTGCGCGTGTCGGCACCACCTTCGCGCAGGCCACCGACTCGATCGACTCGATCCAATCGGCCATGGAGATCGACCGCCGGCTTTCCGAATTGGAATCCGCGGCGCGCGCCAAGGGCAGCGCCTCGGGATCGGGCTTTCTTTATCCGGTCACCATCGATCGCGTGAACACATGGGCGCAGGGACTTTCCGGCCGGGGCTTTGTTCTGGTGCCCGTATCGGCCATAGTATCCCAGTCCAAACAATAAGCGTCCCGCATGCCCCGCTCCGAGTCTCCACTCACCCACGACGAGCTGCCCTACCGCCCTTGCGTCGGCATCATGCTGATCGATTGCCACGGGCTGGTGTTCGTCGGCCGGCGCATCGACCAGACGGTGGAAGGTTGGCAGATGCCGCAAGGCGGCATCGACGGCGACGAAACGCCCGCCGAGGCGGGCTTGCGCGAACTCAAGGAAGAGGTCGGCACCGACAAGGCCGTCATCCTGCGCGAGATGGACGAATGGCTCTGCTACGATCTGCCCAAGCATCTTCTGGGCGTCGCGCTGCACGGGCGCTACCGCGGGCAAAAACAGAAATGGCTGGCGATGCGGTTCACCGGCAAGGACGGCGACATCGACATCAAGACGGAGCATCCGGAATTCGCAGCCTTCAAATGGCTGTCGATCGACGAGCTGCCGGAGCTCATCGTCCCCTTCAAACGCGATACCTACAAGAAGGTGATCGCGGCATTCCGCGATCTGGCGAAACCGCTGGCATAGGGCTCTCGGTGCAGCCTCGCTGGCGCGACGTCAATGGCGGGTTCACCCGATACCGGCCGTTCGAACGCAATTCATCAGCTTCCGTTTTGCGCCAGTTCCGGTCGTCCCAGGGCTGACCGTGATCGCCAGAGCTTGCGGCGTTCGGCCTTTTACGCCGGGAGCGCGGAGCGCGAGTGCCAAAGGTGCGCGATCAGTAATTCGCAGATCAGAAGCGGAATGAAGATCGCGGCATAGAAGATCGATAGATCGCGGCACACGTGCCACACGAAGGTAGCCAAATAGGCGGGAACGCGCGGATCTGTCGAGGTCGCGAAGTTCGAGACAAGAATCACCCCTTTTCCGAGGGGCCACAACCAAACCGCCGCCGCCCTGACAAGGGTCTTTGGGCCGATCCGCTTCGGCGAAGCCCAGAAACGTGCCATCAGCAATTCGCAGACAAACAGCGAAACGAAAATGCCGGCATACATAACCGACAGATCACCGGACACGTACCACAGGAACTTGGTGACATAGACGTGGGCGCGAGGGTCGGTTGCCATGCTCAAGGCATGGCTCAGGTCTGCGCCGAAGGGCCACAACCAAACCACGGCGGCTCTGACGAGGGATTTTAGAAATACATCCATGGGATTGATCCTCTCCTGGTAGCACGCCCAGACGCATCCGCAGGCCCACGCGAACTTTTCCGGCCCGTCCGGAATCATGGCGAATTCGGCGCGCATGGCCGCCGCCCACTCGCGGCGATTGGGAGGCATGACGGCGCAGGCGTGATCCATCAGACGGTGGGCAAGGCGGCGACGGAGGCTCATCCCGGTCTCCTCGCCCATTTACCGGTCGCAACCGTTAGCTTTTCCGTGGCCGAATCGAACGAGCGGGCGAGGGCCTTGCCGGCTGCCGTCAAGCGATAGACGTGACGCGGCGGCTTTCCTGGTTGCGTCGGTTCGACCCATTTTGACTCCAGGAAGCCCTGATCGCTGAGCCGGATCAGCAACGGATAAAGCGTGCCAGATTGAAGCTTGGTGGCCTTAGACAGTTCATAGCCATGTCGCCACGCCAGCGGTTGATCGAGGAGCGCCCGCAGCAGCGCGCGAGTCTGCAGAGATTGGTTCGGCCTCGGTGCCATGAGGATACTCTACATATGTAGAATATTGCCGTCAAGTCCGCACAATGGCTTGCGCGCACTCGGCAGCAAGAGACGCCTCTTGTCGCACCGGCTTGATCGCGTCCGTGCCGGTTCCCATGTCTCTCAGGCGTTGTCGGCAGAGGAAAATCGAGGAATTGAATTCAAGAAAGCGATGAAGAGTTTTTTCAGGGGGGATACCCCCACGGAAGTCGAAAACAAATAGATGTAGTCCGACGGACATTGCGGCCCAATATATAGAGGCCAAGCGTGCCGCTAAAAACGGGACCGGCTCTAATCGGACGCGATCTTACGATCCTGCAAATCCTTCATGAAGGTCTGCAGCGTATCGATGCTGGCCACCTTGGCGGCCGCATCGCGGAAGGCCATGCCGTGCATGTCGATACGCTGGCTGACGACGTCGAAGGCATTGGCGTCGCGGCTTGCTTTCATCTTCGCGGCGAAATGGCCGCGGATGCGATCCAGGCTGGCTTCGTCGTTGGCGAGCGAATAGGCGATCGCGGCGCGCATCACTTCCTGGCGTTGTTCGTCGCCGAGCGGAGCGGGTTCGCTCCAACTGGCGGCCAAGGCTTCCTCGGCCTTCTGGCCGGCAGCCGCCCAATTGCCGCTTTGCCAGTAGATATCGGCCCGCAGCCGCACCGTGTCGGGCGCCTGGTCGACGGCCACGAGGTCGAGCGCCTGATCCCATTGTTTCTCTTCGGCCAGGGCGCGCGCTTCCATCAGCAGGCGCTGGTGGTTGACGTCGTCGGGCAAGCCGGAGATGCGCGTGCTGCGCAAGGATTCGATTGCCGCTTGCGGCTTGTGGTCCATCAGCTGGACCATGGCGAGCCTGGCGGCGACCTGGGCGCGCGCCACGCCGTCGAGCCGCTTGGTCACCTGATAATTGAGCAGGTCCGAGGCCGGTCCCAAGAGATCGACGGCCACCAGACGGTCGGCCATGCGCCGGATCATCTCGTCGCCGTCGGGGCCGATGGGCGTCAGCTCGATGAAGTCGTAGAACATAGCCAACGCTTCCACCGGCGGCATGGCGTCGGCCTTGCCCTTCAAGAACAGATCGACGAAGGCTGCGCGCATGTCGTCCTGCGCCTTGTCGGCCAAATCGTTGTTGGGAAAGTTCTGGGAAGCGATGCGCAACGTTTGCAGCCCGTCGCGCCAGCGCTTCTCGGCGAAGTAAAGCGAAGCGAGTTTACGCAGCGTGTTCAGTTCCAGGATGTCTCCGCGCCAGCGAAAGCGCAGCCGTTCGAGCGCGTTGACCGCGTTCGCCTGCGACATGGTTCCTGCCGCCAGCGCGGCGCCGACGCGATAATAGATGGCCTGGGCCGCGACTTGTTCGTCGCCGCTCTGCTCGACCGCGGCAAACAGCCGGTCGGCATCGCGCCAGCGTTTCTCGGCGGCATAAAGTCGGGCGCGGGCAAGCCCGGCTTCGAGCATCAGCGGTTTTTCCAGCTGTTTGGGCAGCCGCGAAAGATCGGCGTCGGCGATTTCCAGACGGCCGATCTCCAGCGCCGCGTCTGCATCGGCGATACGCGCGCGAGCCTGCATGTCGGGCTGGTAGCTTTGCAGAACCGTGCTGGCGCGCTCCAAATTTGCGTGCGCGCTGTCCCAGTTCTCGAGCGCCGCGTCGATCAGGCCGCGCCAATAGGCGGCGTGGCGGTCCGCATCGAATTGCACGCCCGCGATGTCGTTATGGGCTTCGCGAATGCGGCCCATTTCGTAATCGGCCGCGGCGCGGATGGTTTGCAGCTGCATGTCGCTTTGCAGCGCGGGATCGAGCGATTGCATCAGGTTGACGAGGCCGAGCGCTTCGGCGCCGAAACCGTTCGCCAGATAGAACCGCGCCAGCGCCAGGCGCGCATGGTTGGCATCCGCGACATTCAGCCGGGCCGTCGCCGCGCGCAGGCGCCGTTCGGTCACCAGAAAGCTGCCGCCGGTGATTTTCTTCCAGTTCGCAAAATCCAGGAAACACGGACTCGCGCCACCGAGCATCAATGCTTCGGGCGAAGAAGCCGTTGGCGAAACCGGCGACGTCAGCGATAGGCCGTCCGGCCGCGTGATCGTCACGCGCGTCGCATCGACGCTCACGGACAGATCGTCGACATAGGGCTCCAGCACCATGCCCGAGGCGGTCTGAAGCGCCGCGAATTCGACATAGGTGTGTTCGCTCAGCATGGCCCGACCGGCCGCGCCCGGGATCACGATCAACGTGTCCCCCGCGACCGGATCGACCAGTGTCACGGTCTTGCTGGCTCCCGGCAGCAACGTCGAAAGCGAGGAGTGGCCGGGTTTGTCCTGGTTGTGTGCAAAGCCGATGACCATCGCGTTCGAATTCGCCTGCGGCGCGATGACGACTTTCAGAGCGGAGCCTTCGGCCGTCGCCGAGATTTGCTGTGGTTGCTTGAGGGTGATGCGCAGGATGGAGACTTTGTCGCTCGACGCCGCATCAACCGCATCGGGAAACGCGCCGAGTTCGGTTTTCAGTTTGGCCGCATCCAAAGGCGCGGCATTCTGCAGCACAATCCAGGCGCTTAGGCCGCGCACGAATACCGCCGAGCCGCGCTGGCCCGCGCCCGGAAAGATCAAAACAGCGCCGTTGCGGATGAGTTTGCCGTCGGCATCCTGTGTGCCGGTGGGCGCCGGCGATGCGTTTTCGGCCGGCGGCGCGCCGGCGCTTGCGGCGGGTGGGGGCGTTGGCGAAGCGGCAGGCGCGGGCGCGGCGGGCGGTGGCGCGGCCGCCGCCAGTTTCGCAGGCAGTACGCTCGCCGGCTTTGCCGGCGCATTCGCAGGTGTATTCAATTTTGCGGCCGTGGCGGCAATGGCTTCGGTCTGCGCCTTGGTCGCGGCGCCGGTCTGACTGCGCGCCGCCTGCTTGGGCAGCGCCGTGACGGTCGGCTTGGCATCACCAGGCGGCCTGTAAGCGTCGGCATCGGTCTTCGGCGCCAGCACGTCGACGACGACATGCGTGCCGTCGCGGAAATCGTGGAAGCCGGAATCGGCGTCGGTCTCCAATTCAACGACGGTCGCGCCGTTCTCGACGCGCCAGCCCGCGGCCTTCACCCAAGGCGGCGCTTCGCGCTGGATGGCGGACAAGTCCGGTCTTGCCTGCGCCTGGAAACGGACCGTCAGTATTCCGGCGCCCGGAAACACGGCATAGGGAACGTTGCGCGGCCAGTCGAAAACGATGCGGGTGAAGTTCTGATAAGAGCCGGAACGAACTTTGAGCGGCGCCAGCTTGGCGACGTCGACGGTTGTGGGCGGCGGCGGAGGCGGCGGCGGCAGATCGGGCGGCGTGCCCGCATAGCTCGCGGGCGCCAGATCGACGGCGATCTTGTCGGACGAGGCGCTGGTATGGACGCGCACGGTCTGGCTGAGCGCGAAGCGGAAGGTCTTGCCGTCTGGGTCGCCGCGCGCGCTGGCGATATAGCCGGGCAAGGCTTGGGCGATGGCGGCGGGCGTCAGCTCGACCTTGCGATCGAAGGAAATCGTCAAGACTTGGCCGGTGACCAGCGCATTGACGCGGGCGGTCGGGTCCAAGGTGAAGAGCAGCCGCGCATACCCCGCCGCCGTCGACGCCGCGAGCTTATCGGCCGCCGCGACCGGCTGCGCCAATAGACAAGCGAACGCAAACGCCGCCACGGCCGCGCGAAAAACCCAAACCCGATGTGCGTTCAACCGCGTCATGGAGGCCTTTGCCGCTGCCCAGTCTGGGTATGCGTGATTAACCTTTCGTAAATCCTTAATGGCTCCCCGCCCCTGGTTGCTGAGGCGCCGCCGAAGCTTGCTGTGTCTGTCCGGTGGCCGAAGCGCCTGCGGCGTCGGGCGCAAGCGCCGGCGCCGCCAAATCGGGAAGCTGCAGGCGATTCGCCAGCTTGACCGTTAGCTTCTGGGCCGCGTCTGCCGTCATGGCGGCAAGGACGGGCGCCAGCGCATCGGATTTCATCGCCTGCGCCACGGGGATCAGCACGTCGTCGGAAAGATTGTCGAAGATGCGGGCGGCGTCTTTCGGTTTCATCGCGGAATAGGTTTTTACCAGCGAGGCGACCTGCTTTTCCTGCTCCGCGTCGCGCTGGCCCAGAAGCGCCGAGATTTTGTCCTGAAGCTGCTTGAGGGTAGCGATTTTGCCGTCCACGCGGCTTTCGGCGGCCGCCAAGAGATCGGAGCGCGCCTGGATGTCGGCTTCGCGCGCGTCAAGCGCGGCGCGGCGCTTGGCAAGGCTTGTCAGCACGTCCACTTCCGCGGGACTGGAGGATTCGCTGTCGTCGGTGCTATCTTTGGGCAGCGGCGCCGTGTCCTGGGCCAGGACGTCCGTATCGCTCGCCGACGCGGCTTGTTCCTGTGCCCAGGCCTCGCGCACCAGACCTTCGCCCCTCAAGCCGAGCAGTACCGCGCTCACGGCGATCACCGCCGGCAACAGCCGGATATGCTTGAACAAGGCTTTCATCGCACGGCTTTCAATGCGTCGAGGCGATGCATGACGCTGCCCGACGGAAGATTCGAAGGCGCGCTGCGTTCAGCGGGTTTGGGAGCACGGTCGAAGCGTTCGGCGATGCGTTCGCCGGAAGCCGTCAGCAGGGCAAGTTCGTCGGCAAGCAGACGGGCGCGCCTCAGACGTTCGTCCAACGTCTCCGCAGCGTTCGAAGCGGCCGATTTGAGCGCGCGCAAGGAGGCGCCGGCGCCCGAAATCGCCGCATTGAGCTCACCGATCATGGTCTTCAGACCCTCTTGGCCTTTGCGGACCGCGGCGAGCCGCCGTTCCAGCACGATGCAATAAACCAGCGTCGCCGCCAGCAGGAAGGTCAATGCGGTTTCGAGAATGAAGGAGAGTGTCATGGCGGTTCCTTCCTAGAGCGCGCGCGAGGCGTCGGTGCGTTCGATGGCTTCCTCGACGCGCACGGCAACGGATGATCCGGCGCGTCCCATGCGGCCGCGCAACAGCGGCACGCCGCGGCAGCGCAGTTCGATCTTGGAATCCGGGTTGGCGTTGAGCATCACCGTCTGACCGATTTCCAGATTCATGATCCTGTTGAGCGGCATGATCTGTTCGTCGAGGATGGCTTCGATCTCGACCCTGGTCGACCAAAGCTCGGTCGCCAAGTGGCTTTCCCAGATGGAATCGCGGCCGAATTTCTCGCCCATGAACTGTTGCAGCAGCAATTTGCGGATCGGTTCAAGCGTGGCGTAGGGCAAGAGCAGCTCGGTGCGCCCGCCGCGGTCTTCCATGTCGATGCGCAGCTTGACCAGGATTGCCGCATTGGCCGGCCGCGCAATCGCCGCGAAACGCGGGTTGGTCTCCAGGCGGTCGAGCTGAAAATTGACCGGCGCCAAGGGCTCGAAGGCCTGGGACATGTCCTGAAGGATCACTTCGATCATGCGCTGGACGAGGGTGCGCTCGATGGTGGTGTAGGGCCGTCCCTCAATGCGCATAGCCGAGGAGCCGCGCCGTCCCCCCAAAAGCACGTCGACGATGGAATAGATCAGGTTGGAATCCACCGTGAACAGGCCG
>Ga0181529_10001186_pt1 | contig 35081 bp, 30 predicted proteins | sample PEATcosm2014_Bin_36_FD_119763 | JGI IMG/M metagenome (GOLD analysis project Ga0181529, IMG submission 119763) | Peatland microbial communities from MTU Mesocosm Facility, Houghton, MI, USA - PEATcosm2014_Bin10_30_metaG | ecosystem: Environmental > Terrestrial > Soil > Wetlands > Peat | place... | reverse complement strand
TGAATTTCCAGGGTGATTGTTTTGCTCTCGCCGCTGGGATTATTCATGCCGATAACTTCGCCGGCCGCTTTGCTGCCCGCCTTGACAACCAATACACCCTCCTCACTTACATCCCGGGTGAGCGCCAAGCGAATGTGCGCGCCGGGTTGGCCTTCTTCGATGGTTGCATCTTCGGTGACAATGAGAGTTACTGGCGTTCCCGCGCGCAAGATCAACTGCTTGCTATAACTCATCTTATGAGGAACATGAGTGGTGATATGCGGAAAGACAAACTCCAGCATCAGATCAGAGACCGAGACACTCGCATATCCCAGCAGCATATTGCTGGCCGTTATGTTGGTGCGGGAGCTGGGCGGATAATACGTGTTAGAGAGTTCGGCGGATAAGTAATCGCCTAACATAAATGATAGGTTGGGCGTGGGGCGGCCATTATCTCCTCGGCAGACAAAGGGAAACTCCATGGCGTGAAAGATTCTTGATCGCACCCTTCCTGTTTGCTTGACAAAGTAGCGCGGGTCTTCATGAAAGATGGAGGGCAGGATGGCGCCGGAGATCATGTTTCCGCTGAAGGCGTCGGCGTAATTGACTCCGTAGCGTTTGGCAAAACCCTCGGTTCCCTGGCCGAAGGGGCGAAGGTTGTTACGCGCCTGCTCGTAAGTGGCTATTGCTCCGGTAAAGATAAATGTAACTGGATCGATGGAGCTCTTCCATGCAAGTTCGAACTTTTGCCCAGGACTGAGCGGCGCGGCATTCCACTTATAACTGATAAAAAATTCAGGAAAGATTCCGCCCAGTCTCTGCTTCTCTTCTTCATGGATCTGTTCTTCGGCAATCTCATGGCGACTGAGCGCGACCACTATATCTTCAGAGGCCCGCGCCACCTGCAAGACGATGGGGTTGAGTTCAACCGCCTCGCCGGAATGGACGATGATTTCGTTGGAAGTATAGGGAGCGAATCCTTTGGCCGAGACGGTGATTTTATAACTTCCAGGAGGCAGCGCGCTGAATTGAAATGCCCCGCTTTCATTGGTCACGGAAGAGCTTTGTTGCAGCGACTCAATGTTTTTAAGAACCACTTGGGCATCCACGGTCAAGGCTCCATCAGCATCGGTTACCGTGCCGCGGACACTGCCGTTGGCCGCGGGGTTGGGCGCATCCGGCAGTGCATTGATGGCGGCCAATTCACTCCCGGCATCACGGGAGAGATTTTGCGCGGAGGCGAACAGCGCGCTTCCGCTGAGTATGAGTCCGATCATTGCGCTATGGAAAGATAAAGACATTCGCTTCCTTGGTTGTGTGCTTGTGATGATTTTCCAATCTTATTACAAAAATGTTTTCATGTTACGCAATTTAGCGCCGTCCCTACGGGACTCCGGGTGAATGACTGGGTGATCCATCCCCACCGTTGAAACGGCGGGCTAATCACCACTGCGCCTCCGGCGCGGCATCTGCCGAGGTTCAAGTTTACGGCCAATCTATTCAGCGATTTTCTCATGCGGCAGCGGCAGCGTGATCTCTTCAGCGACAAAGACCGTTAATAGAGTACCGCCGTTGATTTCAACATTGTCTCCGGTTCTTAGCAAGCCTAATGGCCACTTGAGATGATAGGGGGTGCTGAATTGCAGATCGGGTTTATCGGCTTTATTCTTTGATCCGGTTAGCTTGATTCGCATATCTCGCGCCACAAGGTCGTCAAGCCGAATATTGATTTGGCCGGAACGGCCGGCCATCGCCGCTCGTTTGACTAAAGTGACTTGGCCGGAGAGTGTTGTGCCGGCCTTGACTAGCGTGACGCCGTCCACTTGGAGATTGCCGGCGAGCACCAGGCTAACTTTGTCGCCGACGGCCGCCGTGGCTGAGCTCAGGGGCGCGGTAAAGGCCAACGCTACAGGCGATCCCTGGCGCACGGTTGCCGTAGAAACGGCTTGCGCACCGCAGAAGGATGATACGGAAGTCAGCAGCAAAAGTGTGATGGTGCGAAATCCAATCATAGTTTTCCCATTCAAAAGATTATGCACTTTTCTGTTGGACCCGCGCCAAGGGTGAAAGTTGCGCGTGTAAAGCATGAATTTTATTTTATTTGGCAAGAACAGATTGTTTTTCAAAGTTACAAGAGGGATGATGGATTGGCTTGAGACTGTGCGCGGGAGGTTGAGAGGCAGATTGTTGATGTTGATTTGGCGAGTTGGCATCCGCTTCGCGGATATGGCAAGTTGGCGAGTTGGCGGCGGGATTGGAGGTTTGCGCTGCATTCCGATCTGGAACAGTTTATGACGCTGCTCAGCCAAGAGAATTGGCTTACAGCGCGGGCATAATTGCTACACTAGAGTTCGCCGCATTTTGTTTTGGAGTCAGGTTGGCTGCGACGATAAGCTGTATCCGTGCTGATTTGAAGTTGAAGAAAGGGAAGCATTGACACGACCGCGTTCCACACCGCCCGTTGCCCGCAAGAAAGCTTTGCCGAGCGCGCCACTGACAGCGCCTGGGCGCGGGCTGAATGAGTCGTCGCTGCCGATGGGCGCGCGCATCAGCCGGCGCGCCGCTGATCGATTGCGCGCCGGGCATCTATGGGTCTACTCTTCGGAGGTTGAGTCGCTTCAGTTGCCGGCGGGCGAAGCTCCGGCGCTTGTGCCGGTGGCCGACTATCGCGGCCTGCTGCTGGGCACGGCGCTCTACAGTCCCGCTTCGCAGATTACCCTGCGCATGGTGACGCGCGCGGCGATCAGCGAATCCGCATGGCTGGATCTGCTGGAGAGCCGGCTGCGGGCGGCGATTGCGCGGCGGCGTCCGCTGCTCGATGAGCGCAACGACGCCTGCCGGCTCTGCTTCAGCGAAGCCGATGAGCTGCCCGGTTTGGTGGTGGACAAATACGGTGAGCTGGTGATTCTGCAACTGCTGGCCAAAGGGCTGGTCTCGTCCGCGGTGAGGGAGCGGTGCGCGCGCGTACTCGGCGAGGAGTTGACGCCGATGGTGATTCTGGAGCGGCCTGACCCGCGCATGCGCGAATTGGAGGGTTTGACCGCGCCCAGCCTGGAGCCGCTTTATCAGCGCCCGGGCACGGCTTCGCCCACTCGCACTTGTTTTCATTTGAATGGCCTGGTCTTTGAGTACAACGCCAACGCCGGGCAAAAGACCGGGGCGTTTCTGGATCAGCGAGCCAACTACGTGGCCGCAGCGGAGTGGGCGGGGCGGCTGGGCTTGAAGACGCGCGAAGGCGGCGGGAGAGCGCTCGATGTCTGCTGTTACCAGGGCGGCTTTGCGCTGCATCTGGCAGAGGTCTGCGCGCAAGTGACGGGAGTAGACGCATCGCGCGCTTCTTTGGAGATTGCCGAGCGGAATCTTGAAGCCAACCGCGGCCGTCTTGGCGGGCATGTGGATTGGGTGGAGGGCGACGCCTTCCAGATTTTGCGGGAGTGGTCGGAGACAGGCGAGCGCTTTGATGCCATCGTGCTCGACCCGCCAGCCTTTGCCAAGAGCCAGCGCGCCGTGGAAGGTGCGCTGCGGGGATACAAAGAGCTGAATCTGCGTGCGCTGAAGATGCTGCGACCGGGAGGGCTGCTGGTCACCTGCTCCTGCTCGCATCATGTGGGCTGGAGCGAGTTGGAGGGTGCGGTTGCCTCGGCCGCCGTTGACTCATCCCGCCGTGTACGCCTGCTGGAGCGGCGCGGCGCAACTCTGGATCATCCGGTCATTGTGAACCTGCCGGAGACCGAGTACCTGAAGTGCCTGTTGCTGGAAGTGGAGTGAGGCGCGGAGAGCGGGCCCATGGCGCGCGCCCGCGTGAACGGTCATCAAAAATGTTATTCCTCTCACAGATTAAAAATTGTTGTATGTTCTTTGTACATTGTGATAGTTTCTTTTCGAGGCTCTATGAACATTCGATCCGGAATTCTGTTCTGCATTGCAGGCGCATTCACACTTGCCTTAAGCGTGTTTGCGTTCGCCTCTGCTCAAGAGGATCCGCAGGGGCAGTATCGCCTCTCGTATTCGCCCGTAGCTTTGAGCGACGCATCTTCAGCGAAAACCCTGGCGACCTATTCCCCGATCAAGTCGGTCGACGGCAAGACGATTCAACTGCGCGGCGAAGACGGCGTCGTTTATGTCTTTGCGTTGACCCTCGATACGCTCTACTGCCATGGCGGCACGAAGGTCTCCGATTGGACCTACTTAAAGAATGTCTCAAAGAAAGCATCGGTTACCGTTCTCACCGAGGACGGCACAAATATGACCGCTCTGGTCGTTTGGGATAAAGCGCCTATGATTTCCATCGATAATGGACAGATTGATTTTACTCTGCCGCCGATGTGTAAATAGACGCTTGAGTTTCTTCCGTGAGTGAAGCTCATGTTGAGTGGAAGCGCGCGGAAGGCACTTGGACGAATTTGGAGTCATTGTGGTATCTTTCGGGGCGAGGCCCTATGAAGAATCGATTTGCCTTGGAATACTGTAGTGCGGGTGTCGCTCTGGTGGCGCTGAGCGCGCTTGCGTTTGGCGCAGTTCTGCAGAATCCGCAGGGGCAATATCATCTGCCGTATTCGCCGCTGACGCCATTGAACACTTCGTCTTCGGAGAGCCTGGCGACCTATGCTCCCCTCAAATTGATCGACGGCAAGACCATTCAACTGCGCAGTGAGGATGGCATCACCTACATCTTCACACTGACGGCGGATACGGTCTTTTGCAATGGCGAGACGAAGGTTACTGATTGGAGCTATTTGAAGAGGGTTCCGAAGAAAGCCACGATCACGGTTCTTTCTCCAGACGTGCTGAACCCAACGGCGCTGGTGATCTGGGATAAAGAGCCGTCGATCTCGACCGAGAACGGTCAGATCGACTTTACCCTTCCGCCAATGTGCAAATAACACCCGCGCAACTCAGGCGCGCGCCACGCGCTGATGGTTCTGCCAGGGGTTCAACAGCCGAGCCATCCATTGTCCCAGCCTGTGCCACCAGGAATCCCGCGCGGACGAGGGGTTCATCAGGTCGGAAGCCGAGCGCAACTGCGCCATCGTCTCTTTGACCATGGCGCGCAAGGACTCGGCTTCAAAGGTGCAGGAGCGCAGATACGCGGAGACGGTCAATCCGGCTTCGGCCGCCCTGCGGTGCAGTTGCTCACACTCCGCCTTGCTCACGCGAATGGTAATGCTGGCGTCCTTCAAGCTTCGCTCAAACGAGGAAAGTTGCGGACGGCGGGCTTCCGGCTGCGCAACAGGCGGCGGGGTACTCTTCACGCTCTCGGAGGGCGTTTCGGCAGCCGGCGCGGCGGCGCGCAGCAACCCATCTTCGCGGAGCAATTCCAGCAGATCGCTGGCTCCCTGGGCGAGGACATTCTCGCCGCCTTCAACCCCGGCAGCCAAACCGCTTCCAGTGGAACGATAGCGCGAGTGGGCGCGCAGAGCGCTTTCATAGCTTAGCGTGGCAATATCGTCGGCTAATTCATCATCCTGCCAAGGTTTTTCTTTCCGGCCCATGGAGGAAGATTTGTCGCCGGGTGAGGCGAGCGCGGCCAGCAGTCCGGCGAAGCTGGGCGCGGCAGAGGAGGGCGTGGATGCGGAAGAGGATGGTTGCTGCATGGAAGCTAGATTATCGTAAGACAATGCGTAAAACGTGAGGCTTCCCGGTTCAAAGATGGAGGATGGATTCCAGATAAGGAATAGGCCGGCACGCAATCCTGAAATGAAACGCAGAATCCCGCCACTGGGTTCCTGGATCGGACTGCGCAGAAACATGCGCCGGCGGGTTGGTCGACGCACAGTTTCATGAACTGCAAGTCAGCGCCTCGATGGGGAGCTTGGCCGGAAAGGAACGATCAAGCACCGCCGCTCAGGCGCAGGCCATCACCCGTACCTCGGGATCGGGCAAGATGCGGCCAGGCAGACGCAGCAAATCGGTGACGGCTTTGGCAGTCAAGGGGCGCGAGAAGAGGTAACCCTGACCAAGGCGGCAGCGCATATCGCGCAGCAGTTGGTATTGCTCGCAGGTTTCTATCCCCTCGGCCACCACGTCCATGCCCATCACGCGCGCCAATTCGATGATGGTGCGCACAATCTGCAGCGGCTGTTCGCCCTCGGTCATGCGGTTGACAAAGGAGCGATCGATCTTGAGCACGTCAAAGGGAAAGGAGTGCAGGTTGTTCAGTGAGCTGTAGCCGGTGCCGAAGTCATCCATCAGCAAAGAGACGCCCAGGCGGCGCAGGCTGCCCAGAACCTCCATGGCGATGCGTACGTTGGGAATGATGCTGGATTCGGTCATCTCGAGGCCTAACTGACGGCTGGAGATGCCGGATTGAATCAACAGCGCCTCGACGTGGTCAGCCAGTCCCTCGCGTGAGAATTGCCGCGCGGAGAGGTTAACGCCCACCCGCAGGGTGACGTGGCTGATGTCCTCGATGCACCATTTTTGAATTTGGTTGCAGGCCTCCTGAAGAACCCAGTCGCCGATGGGCAGAATCAGTCCACTCTCTTCGGCCAGCGGAATGAAATTCATGGGCGGAATCAGGCCGCGTTCAGGGTGATTCCAGCGGATCAGCGCCTCCAGTCCGACGATCTTGCGGGTGGCCAGATCGACCTCCGGCTGGTAATAGAGGACAAACTGATTCTGGTCGAGAGCCTTGCGCAGGTCGCTGTTTTTAGGCCATGCCCCATTGGAGGAGGCGGCGGCGCGGGCGCGCTTATGCATATTCCCATTTTTATTGAAGGATTTGCGCAGGATGCGCAGCTCCAACTGACTGGCCACCATCTCGGCCAAACTCTCCAGCGTGCGCATGGCCTCAGGCGCCATCTCAAAGTTGGGATGGCGGAAGAAGATGGCCAGAATACCCAGAATCTTGCCTTCACTGGCGCGTATCGGGGCGCAAGCAAGGGCCGCAATGCCAAGATGTTTGAAGCGTGATATCAACTTCTCGCTCTGTGGGTGATTGAAGATGTCCGGGACGACGATGGGGCCGTCCTCCGCAAGCGCCATATCGAAGATGGACCCGCTGCGTGGCAGTTCGCGAATGGTAAGACGCCAGGAGGACTTCAGCCACACCCGGCTTTCATCCGCAAACAGGATTCCCGCGCTATCTGCTTGAAAGTACTCTGCTGCCAGCCGGGTGATGGTATCATAGGCGGGCTCGGGAGGGGTGTCGAGAATTCCAGTGGAAAGCAGCGCAGCCAGCCGCGCTTCCTCCGCCTGCCGGTCCGTATTTTGTAACTGCATTTCAATAAGGCCCATCTTGACTCCTGCTCTCGCGGACTTGTTATTCAGCAAACTAAGACTATTTCAGTCTGAATTACAGCGCATTTTCGCTTACATCCAGTCTCAAATGCTGAGCAAAAACGCTCACAATGAAAGATTCTGCTCAGATCTCCGCGCTGGCCCATGATTTTTCACGGAAATTAAATGGTCAAGGATTCACCAGCCAAACAACTTCCGCACTCTCCTTATCGGAAGAAGGGACCGAGGTCATGAGGTTACTGGAGAACCTATCCTAGGAGTACTCCTCCAATGACTCAGCACAGATTCAGGACAGAAACTTGTCTGATTTCTGTTCAGGCGGTTGCATACTGATCCGGCAAGCGGTTGCGCGGATCAGTATGCAACCGCAAAGGATACAAGGCAGGATGCTCCAGATAAAACGAAAATTGCAGACAAATCTCTCTTCCTTGCAATCAAGGCTATTGGTTAGACAAGAACGCGCTTCTTCCAGTTAGGGAAGTTTTCATGGTTCCCGCCATTCTGTCGGAATGAGATGATCTCCGGCTTCCTGTAGGGCAGAGCATCCCCTATACTGATGCCTGGAGCAGCCATTCATGCGGAGACCGGGTTTGGTTCAGCCGGCAATTGGATTACGGCGGCGGGAGCAGGCGCGCCGCTACCGCCGCAATCAGATCTTCGGCGTGCTGCTGGTGGCCGGGGCGATATTGCTGGCGGCGCTGCTGCGCACCAACCCTGCTTGGATCTTTACGCCGGGATGGTGGCGCCCATGACTCAAGAGCAGGCTGCCGAAGGCGACTGCGCCGCGAACGACCCTTTAGCTATACTGCTGCTTGGTCCCACGGGCAGCGGCAAAACGGCGCTGTCGCTTGAGCTGGGTGAGCGCTTCGGCGGCGAAATTGTCAGTTGCGACTCGGTGGCCGTCTATCGCGGCATGGAGCTGGGCACGGCCAAACCCAGCGCGGCGGAGCGAGCGCGCCTGAAGCATCATCTGCTTGATGTGGCTGAACCGGACCAGCCCTATACGGCGGGCGCATATAGCCGCCAGGCGCGGGCGACGCTCGCCGAGATTGCCGCGCGCGGTCGCCTGCCGATTGTGACCGGCGGAACCGGACTGTATCTGCGCGCGCTGACCGAGGGGCTTTTTGCCGCGCCGGAGCGCCAGCCGGAGCTGCGCAAGCGCCTGGAGCGTAGCCGCGCGAGGCACGGCGACGGTTGGCTGCACCGGCTCCTCGGCCGCCTGGACCCGGCCTCGGCTGCGCGCATCCATCCGAACGACACTCCCAAGCTGATCCGCGCCATCGAGGTCTCGCTCACCACCCGAAAGCCGCTTTCCGAGAGCTTGATGCGCGACCCGCTGACCGGCTTCCGGCTGCTGCGCATTGGGCTGAATCCGCCGCGAACGGAGCTTTACAACCGCCTCAACCGGCGCTGCGCGGAGATGTTCGCTGCCGGCCTGATCGAAGAGGCGCGCGGTCTGCTGGAACGCTACGGGGCGGTCAAGGCGTTGGACTCGCTCGGCTATCGCCAGGCACTGCGCGTCGTGCGGGGGCTCTGCTCAGAGGAGGAGGCACTCGCCGCCGCGCAGCAAGGGCATCGCAACTACGCCAAGCGTCAGTTGACCTGGTTCAGGCGCGAGCCGGAGGTGCATTGGATCGCCGGATTCGGCGATGAGCCGGAGACGCTGCGCGCGGCGATTGAAGTGGTCCATGCGCGCCTGAAGGCGAGGAGATAAAACTTTAGAGAGCGTTCGCACCGGCCGGCTGAATGGCGGACGCCCTCGTCCACGCCGTGTTTCTTCCTCGCCTACACGCCCTGTTTCTTCCTCGCCAATAAGTCCGGCTCATGTGGCGCAGGAAGATTTATTTCTTACTCTAACCTTGCTGTGCTAGAGTGTTACCGACTGGCCTATGAGCAACCCCAAGACAATTGGACGATACGAGATTCTGGACGAACTGGGCCACGGAGCCATGGGCAGCGTCTTCCGCGCCAAGGATCCGGCGATGGACCGGCTGGTGGCGGTGAAGACGATTCTCGCCGCGGCGCTCGACGGCGAGCTTGGCAGCGAATACCGCCAGCGCTTTCTGCGCGAAGCGCGCGCCGCCGGCGCTCTGGCGCATCCGGGAATTGTGCCGGTCTTTGATGTCGGCGAAGAAGATGGAATGCCGTATCTGGTGATGGAGTTTGTTCGCGGGCAAACCTTGGACGCGGCGATGAAAAAGGGCGTGCGGTTTTCGCTGGAGCGGATCTGCGAGATCGGCCAGCAGATTGCCGAGGCCCTTGGCCACGCGCACCATCACGGCGTGATTCATCGCGACATCAAACCTGCCAATATCCTGCTCACTTCGCCGGAAGCCTACAATTCGGAGCAGGCCAAGATTACCGATTTCGGCGTGGCCAAGATGGCCGCCGGCGGGATCACGACGACAGGCCAGCTTCTGGGAACGCCGGCCTTTATGCCGCCGGAGCAGTTTACCGGCGCGCCTCTGGATGGCCGCGCCGATCTTTTTTCGCTGGGAGTCATCCTCTATTGGCTGGCCACCGGCGAGCAGCCCTTTGGAGGCGAGACGATCTCCACCGTCTCGTACAAAATTGTGCACACGGAGCCGATTCCTCCGTCCAAACTGAATCCCGCCATTCCCGCGGCGCTGGAAGCGATCATTCTGAAGTGCCTGGTAAAGAACCCGGACGAGCGCTATCAGACGGGCGAAGAGCTTGCCCAGGCTCTGGCGCAACTGCACAGCGATGGCCAAGAGCCCAGCCTGCAATCGACCGCGCCGCTGACCCATGGAACGGGCAAGGCATCGGAGGAGACCTTTGACCTGAACGCAAGCCCCAAGCCGAAGTCGAGCATGGTGACGGCAACTCTGACGCAGCAGACTGCCGCGCCGAAAAGATTCAAGCGCGTGCTGACGTGGGCTGCGGCGATTCTGGCCGGCGTCCTGGTGGTGGCCTTCGGTTTCTATCAGTGGCAAGCCCGGCGCTCGATGGCGCAGCCGGCAACTTTGCCAGCCGCGCCTCAGCCTCTGAGCGAGCCGCCGGCGGAAGCGGCGAAGGCTCCCGCAACGCCTGCTCCCCGCGTCGAAGCCGCCGCTGTGGCCTTTGATCCCAAGGCGCTCGACCCCAAACAGAATGCCCGCCTGAAGCTGGATTTGGTTCACTTCCCGCCTGGACTGGCCTTTACCGTCGAGATGAACCGGAAGGTTTATCTGAAGAGCGAAGCTGGCGACAAAGGCACTTTGGAGAACCTTTTTGTTCCGCCCGGAGTGCAGGAGTTCCGCATTACGGTGCGCGGGGGCGGCGTGCAAAAGGCCTCGAATATCGTCAGCGCCGAGTTCCAGGCCAACAAGCGCATGACCCTGAAGGTCGAGTTCCGGGCCCCGGCCAATGGCTCTGCGGCGCTGGACCCAGCCGCGCAGATCGTTGCGACCCTCAAAGCCGACCGGCTTTTCTTTTAGTCTCCATCGACTTTGCTGGCCGGCCATGCTCAAAATTGTAGAGTCGGCCTCCCGGCTGGCTGTTGCGTCGACCTCCCGGTTGGCTGTAGAGTCGGCCTCCCGGCTGGCTATAGCGTGGACCTCACGGTCCAAGCCGAGTTCTGTCGCACGCGCCGTAGGCGCAAAGTTAATTAGCCCACCGTTTCAACGGTGGGGAAGGACCAGCCACAATACCGCCGGAGTCCCGGAGGGACGACGCGATACCCGACCAAAATGCGAGTCTCTATGGAATCAGCCATTTGCAACATCTACCAAGAAATAGTTCTGACCATACAAAATGCGTCTTTTCACAAGCAAGGATGACGCGTTATAGTGCCTCAAGCGGCTTTCTCTGAAAGGTGAGGGTTCCTGCCGTGCATCGACAGATTCGCTTTCTTCCTCTGATCCTGGCTGGACTGGGCTGCCTCGGCTGGGCGCAGACTCCCATTGCGCCCGCGCTTGCGGGCAACACCGAAAACGTCACCATCGGCCAATCCGCCGCGCGGCTCTATGGGCCCTGGAAGTTCACCGTCGGCGACTCGCCGATTGATCCGGCGACGCATCAACCGCTGTGGGCCGAACCCGGCTTTGACGACTCCAAGTGGGAAGACGTCGATCTGACGCCCAAGGATGGCGCGACCGATCCTGTTATCGGGTTCACAGAATATGTGCCTGGCTGGACCGCCAAAGGCCATCCCGGCTACTGGGGCTACGCATGGTATCGCATCCGCGTGTACGTTCATGCGCAGCCGGGCCAGAGGTTTTCACTGGCAGGCCCCGCGGATGTGGACGACGGCTACGAGGTTTTTGCCAATAATGTACGGCTGGGCAGCTTTGGCGACTTCTCCCAGAGCAGGCCGATCGTCTACACATCCCAGCCGACGATTTATCAGTTGCCCGAGCAAGTTACAAATGGTTCTGGTTACATCGTGTTTGCTTTTCGAATGTGGATGGAACCCTCCACTGTGACTCAGGAGCCGGATGTGGGCGGCTTTCATAACGCGCCGTTGTTGGGCGATCCGAGGACGGTGACCGCTGAAGATCAAATCCGCTGGCTGGAGTTGACGCGCGCTTATGTCTTCTATCCCATCGATGCCTTCTTCTTTTTGCTCATTGCCCTGGTAGCTTTTTGCATTTTTATCTTTGATCGCTCGGACCGTGTCTATCTTTGGATGGGAGCGGTGCTGTTGTTTGCAGCCGTGAACCAGGCTTTTGCTGCCATTTCGATCTGGACGCAACTTGTTGGCGCTTTGACCTTTAATTTCATTATGGATGCCCTTGCGCCACCTTTGATTTATTTCGGCTGGGGGATGGTGTGGTGGGTGTGGTTCCGTCTGCGGCGTCCGTCGTGGTTGCCCGGCGCGGCATTTGCGTTGACCATTCTGCTGGTTCCCTCCATCGCGATCAGCGAAAATATCTGGTTCACTTTGGTTTCCGCGCCGGTTGCGATGGTTTTTCACGTGGCCTCGATCACCCTCCGTCTGCTTTTTATGTCTTTGATTTTAGGGATTGTGATCCAGGGAATCCGCAAGTATGGGCTTGAAGGATGGCTGGTGCTGCCTGCCGTGCTGCTCTATGGCATATCGCGGTTTGCCTATGAGTTTTCAGTTTCTCACTTGATTCCCATCTGGTTTCCCTTCGGCGTGCAGATTAGCATGGGGCAACTGGCCGGCCTTTTGCTGATCGCGGTGATCGCTCTGCTCTTGATGCGCCGACTCTTGTACTCGCTTGAGCAACAGCGGCGGTTGGCGTTGGACGTGAAGCAGGCGCAGGAAGTCCAGCAGGTCATCATGCCTCCGGCGCGGATGACGCTGCCGGGGCTCGTGATTGAGAGCGAGTACCGTCCGGCGATGGAAGTGGGCGGCGACTTCTTTCAGATCATTCCGCATCCCACCGACGGCAGCGTGCTGATCGTCGCCGGAGATGTAGCCGGCAAAGGCTTGCGGGCAGGAATGTTGGTGGCGCTGCTGGTGGGGGCTGTTCGCAGCACGGTCGATTGGAGCGCCGATCCTGAGGTGGTGCTGAAGGCCCTGAATCTGCGCCTCTGCGGACGAAGCGATGCGCAGGCGACTTGCCTTGTGTTGCGCATCAACGCCGACGGCGCGGTGACGCTGGTCAATGCCGGCCATCTTCCGCCTTACTTGAACGGCGCGCCGCTGGCGATGGAGGGCGCGCTGCCGCTGGGAATGGTGCCGCAGGCACATTTTTCTTCAATGAATTTCAAACTAGCGGAAGACGACCGGCTGCTGCTGCTCTCCGACGGCATTGCCGAAGCGACGGACGCCGATGGGCGTCTCTTCGGCTTTGAGCGCATCGAGCAACTGTTGCAAGCGCAGCCCTCCGCCGCCGAGTTGGCCATCGCCGCCGAGCGCTTTGGACAGCAGGACGACATCAGCGTAATCTCGGTGACCCGAAGATCGGGGCGGGCATAAGCGGACGACGCGATCGTATGGGCCGCTACAATGGAGATGAAAAGGCTCATCCATGATCAAAGGACCAAAGGCATTGCTGCGGAAGCTGGCGACTTCGCTGCTGACCGAGCGGCTGGCTCCCGGTCCGGCGGCGGCGGCTGTCTTCTGGGGTGTTTTCATCGGAGTGGTGCCCATCTGGGGCTTTCAGACCATGGCGGCGCTGAGCCTGGCGATCGTGCTTCGGCTGAACAAGCCGCTGATTGTGACCGCATCCTTCATCAACAATCCATTTTCCTTTCCATTCCTGATTGGCGGATCGCTTGAGGCGGGCTGCTATCTGCGCACCGGCCGCTGGCAGGTGTGGCAACTTTCGGCCTTCACCGGCGCGCAGTTGAAGGCCGAGGCGCTCAGCTTTGTGCTGGGCAGCCTGGTGCTGGGTGTGGTCGCGGGTGGGATCTGCGCGGCTATGGCCGCGGCGGTGGTGCACTGGAGCGCGCCTTTGCAGCGCCGGAGCCGGAAGCAGGAAGAAAGCTAGACCTGAGTGAGGACAATTCGCCGGGGTCGAAGGCGATCATCGCCGTTGCGCACAGGATGGGAACCCCCTTTTCTCGATTGCTTCGATCATATTTCATATCGATTTCATATGAAATCGACTGGACAAAAACGTTTTACCTCTCGTAGTATCTTGATTGGACAGGGCCATTTTCAAATTTGAATCAACGGACGATCCGGTTGTGAAGTCAACCGCTTTAGCCAAGCAAAGGAATACCGGTCATGAGTCTAACGCAGATGAAGATCGACCAGCTCACTTCCGCCGATCATCTGCGCCTATTGGAGTTTGTCCGCGAATGCTATGCGATCCGGGAGTTTGAACCGCTTGAAGAGTTTTCTGGAAGGCTGGTTGCCCTGCTTGCCCGGTTGATTCCTTCCTTGCACGTGAGCTATGCGGAGACCTGCCCGGATCTATCGGAGTTCATCAACGCCGGAAGCGTGCCGGAGATTGTCACCCCTGAGGTTGGCAGGCTGCTGGAAAGGCACATGAAAGAACATTCCCCGTTGGTGTACTATATGCTGACCGGCGACGGACAGGCCGCGCGCATCTCCGATTATGTCAGTCAGCGCGGCTACCACAACACGGGATTGTACAGCGATTTCTACCGCCATTTTGACATCGAGGACGACCTTTGCCTGGGCATCGCCACCGAGCCCAACCGTTCCGTTGGAATCGCCTGGCACAGTGACCGGCTCTTCACGGAACGGGAGCGCTGCCTGGCGAATCTGGCCCGTCCGCATATTGTTCAGGCGTGGAAGAATGCGCGGCTGTTCCACGAGTCGACCGGTCAACTGCAATTTCTGGAGCGCGGACTGGAGGCAGTGTCGCTGGGCATGATCGCCTGCGACGCCTCCGGCCGGGTACGCTGCATGACTGCTTTGGCGCGGAGGTATCTGGCAGAGTACTTTGAGGCCACAAAGAAGCTGGAGAGCCAGGTTCCGGAGCCGCTGCTGAGCTGGGTGCGCGGCCGGTATGCGCAACTGAACCAAACGGATATGCCGCCTGTGCAGTTGCCGCTGGTGATGGAAAAAGAGAAGAGCCAACTGACGGTAAGGCTGCTCTCAACCGAGGGCGGCGCTTTGCTTCTTCTGAAGGAGAAAAATCCGGCGCGACTGGCGGTTACGCTGGAGGAACATTCATTGTCGCCCCGTGAAGCCGATGTGCTGGCCTGGGCCGCGCACGGCAAAACCAACAACGAGATTGCCGGCATTCTGGGCATCAGCCTGCCCACGGTGAAGAAGCACATGGAACATATTCTGCAAAAGCTGGGAGTGGAAACCCGCACCGCCGCGGCTGCGGCCGCATTGCAGTTTGTCTCAAGAGCCTAGCACGGCGTCTTTCCGGTTGACCGCCTCGGCCCGGTAAACTAAGCAGTGAGGTGTTCCGTGCCGCGTTTCCCGGTTTCTCTGCTGCTTTTAACTTTGACCTCCTGTTCGGTTGCCGGATTCTGCCAAACGCCCGCCCTGAAACTTCCGGCTCAGGATCAATCCGCGCCCTCCGCGCAAGGCTTTCAGCCGCTTTCGAGCGAAGTCGCCGAAGCCGAGGCAGCCATCTCGAACTCCAACTGGAGCACGGCCGAAGCCAAGCTGAGCCCCTGGCTGGCAGCCCATCCCACCGACGCGCGGGCCTTGTTTGACGCAGCCTATGTGGCCGACGCGCAGAATCGGCTGGAGGATGCCGCCGCGCTTTACCAGCGCGCCGTCGAGGCCAATCCGCACTCTTTTGAGGCCCATGTGGAGTTCGGGCTGCTGCTGGCGCGGCAAGGCAAACTAGCCGATGCAAGGCCGGAGCTGGCCGCGGCTACGCAACTGGACCCCGGCCCAGCTGGAGCCGCCAGCAAGGCGCGAGCCTGGCGAGCGCTGGCGCAGATTGACCGGGAGAACGATCCAGCCGAGGCATCGAATGATCTTCTGGAGGCCCTGAAGCTCACGCCGGAGTCGCCTGCCGATACGCTGCTGGCCGCTGAGCTGGCGGAGAAGGCGAGTCAGCCGGCGGAGGCCGAAGCTGCCTATCGACGCCTGCTGGCCGCTGATCCGAAATCCGCTCCGGCCAACGCCGGCCTGGCTCATCTTTTGATTGCGCAAAAGAAATACCCTGAAGCCGAAACGCTGTTGCGCAGCGCGCTGGAGAAGGCGCCGGAGGATGAGGCGCTGACCGCGCAACTGGCCACGGTTCTGGCAGCCCAAGACAAGGCCGAGGCGCTGCCGCTGCTCGAAAAGTTGCACGCGGCGCACCCCAAGGATGCCGCCATTACCCGCATGCTGGCCGAGGTGCTGGATGACGCGGGCGGATTCGTGGAGGCCGACAAACTTTATGCAATTCTGCTGGCGGCCAGCCCGGATGATGTGGATCTGCTGGTGGCGCATGGCGAGGATTTGACCCGCCAGCAGAGATTCCTGGAAGCCTTTGCCGCCTTCGACAAAGCTACGCGACTGGATGCGGCCAACGCCGACGGCTGGGCAGGGCTGGCCTTTGCCGCCTCGCGCACCAACCGTCCCGAGGTTACGCTGCACGCGCTCATCATGCGGTCAAAGTATCTGCCCGAAGTTCCGTCCACTTACTTTCTTTGGGCGACGGCTTACGATTCCCTGCACCAGAAGACCGAGGCGGCGGCGTACTACCATCATTTTCTGGAGGCGGCGGCGGGCAAGTATCCCAACCAGGAGTGGCAGGCGCGCCAGAGGCTTCTCTTGCTTGAAGGCAAGAAGTAACTCGACATTTCGCCTGCCGCTTGTTTTTTCCGCCTACCGCTGGTTGCAGAGTTGCTTTAAGATCGCAAGACTAACCTACGCCGCTCCCGCGCCTTGCTCCGCGGCCGTGGGCCGCTCCATGCCAGGCAACTTTCTGGCTCCGTGATTCAGCGCTATCTCCGCATTGGCCATGAACGGAGTTGCCTCTCGCTCCTCCGCATTGAAGGACTTGTACAGCAGGCCTTCCAGAATGGTATTGTCCCAACGGCGCAGGACACTGTCGGAAATCAATTTCAGGTCGGAGAAGAATGTGGCCTGCGCCATGTACTCGGCGTCCAGGCGACGCTTGGCGGGCAGCACAACCGAGTGATAGTAGGTGTCCAGGTAGTGCCTTGGAATCTGATCCAGCAAAGCCTCCTCACGGGCAAAGGCTATGGTCGCCGCTCCAGTGATTCCGGGACGGCAGGGCAGATCGGAGATCATATGCTCCGGCAACTTGGGACGCGGGCCCACCAGGCTCATATCACCCCAAAGCACATTCAGCAGTTGGGGCAGCTCATCCAGCTTCCAGCGGCGCAGGAATGGACCGATGGGTGTGAAGCGCTGGTTGCAGGCGGTCGTCACCGCATGATGCGCTTTGTCAGTGGCCAGGAACATGGTTCTGAACTTCAGAATGGTGAACGGGCGCCCATGTTGCCCCAGACGCTTTTGGCGGAAGAGAGCCGGCCCCGTGGAGGTCATCCGCACCGCCAGCGAAATCACCAGCATGAGCGGAAGCAACAGCGGCAGCACCGGCAGCACACATAGGCAGTCGAAGAGACGCTTGGCCCGGGAGCGCGACCATGGACTCAAATGCCTGACCACCAGAAAAGGCAAGGAGCGGGGCTGCCTGTCCAAGCCTTGAACAGGTGTCAGTTTTTCTGCCAAATCTTTACCCGCATGGGAGGTTGCTTCTTCGGCTCGACTTACAGTCTGGCCATCATAGAGCACAGGTACCAGCAAATTAGCGTTCAAATGAACCTCTCTTGTTTGAAACCATCGGCTGCTCAGCAAAATTCATGAAATGGAAGACACGGATTCTTCAGGCTCTGCGCAGCTTCCGGAGTTAACCTTTTTGAGATTCTCGATTAACGAAAACAAATAACCGAGCATCGCGACGAAACCACCCAACAAAATGATTGCTTTCGTGCAAGGATGAAAGAGATCGAAGTAACGATTGAACTGATGAACTCCTTCGATGCACTCAACAATTTTGCTTTCAATCAAGCGGGTTGGCGCGAGAATCTCATCGGATTCATACTTCCGGGTTGCTATATGGGATTGGAGTCAGACGCGGTAGCATTATGGAACTGATTGGCGAGGCAGAGTTACTGGACCGGCTGCTAAAGTTCTGTCCTTCGACCGAGGCCTCCTGCTGTCCACTGAAAACTTTAGGAGGAATGAGAAAATCTGCGCGAGCTTATTACCGTAACAGGACTTTCCCGTTGTGGAACTTTAACCTTATTCGACCGTTCGAGTAGGGCCTACAGCGGCTGAAGGAAAGGATTCCAAGCTTGCGCCGAATTGGATTTTAACCATTACCTATCAGGGAATGAATTCCTATCTTGTTTATTTCACTCACCCTATAATTTCCCCCCTTCTTCTTTGTATTTTGTTTGCCATTTTTGCAATCCTTTTAAATTTTTTAACAATCGCGCCTCCGGCCTCTGCGCGAGAAGAGAATTAGCCTTGGAACGCGGCTTGCTTTTCTAAGTCGACTTATTTGCGGAGGTGGAAAGGCAGATGGATCGTGTTATTCTCCGGGCATATGATTTCCATGGCTCAGTTTAATGTTCTTTCGATGTTGCTGAAATGCCGGCGCGGCCGCGGAGTTGCGAAGCGGATTCGCATGCCCCATCAAACTGGAATTTTTTTGCTTGTTCTGTTGTTGACCACGCCACTCGGCGCGCAACTGCCCGCGCCGGCGAGCGATTTGATCAACTCCGGTTCCAGCAATAACAACTCCAGTAATAACAACCTGAGTTCCGGCGTTAGCGAAAGCCGTTCTGGCAGTAACAACATAAGTTACAGAGATATGGAATCACAGGCCAATCCGGCGCACCCTCCGAGTTTGGCGCCGCTCAATCTGCCGCCCGAAGCGCCGACTGAATTCCAAACGTTTGTCGGCTCAACCACCGGGCAGACGCTCGCGATCTTTGGCGCCCAGTTATTCAAGACGGTTCCCTCCACCTTTGCGCCGCTGGATCTGACGCCGGTTCCGCTGGATTACAGAATTGGTCCGGGCGACGAGCTGCGCATTCGAGCCTGGGGGCAGGTCAGCTTCCAGATCAATGTGCGGGTGGACCGCTCGGGTGAGATCTTTCTTCCGCAGGTGGGTCCGGTGCATGTCGCCAATCTGCCCTTTTCCGATCTGAATGGGCATCTGCGCGAAGCGATCGGGCGCGTGTACCACAACTTTGACCTTACCGTGGATGTGGGCCAGATCCATTCGATTCAGGTTTACGTGACCGGGCAGGCGCGCCGTCCCGGCCTTTACACCATCAGCTCGCTCAGCACTCTGGTGGATGCGCTGTTTTCAAGCGGCGGCCCCTCGGCGCAGGGCTCGATGCGGCATATCCAACTGCGGCGCGGGGGCGCGCTGGTCACGGATTTTGATCTCTACGACCTGTTGATTCACGGCGACAAATCCAAAGATGTAAAGCTGCAATCGGAGGATGTGATTTTGATTCCCCCGGCCGGCGCCCAGGTTGCTTTGGTGGGCAGCGTGCGCACGGCGGCCATCTACGAACTGCGCCAGAATGAATCTCTTTCGGAGCTTCTCGCCGATGCGGGAGGTGTAACTTCGACTGCCTCAGAGGCGCGTTTTTCCGTCGAGCGGATTGACAACCATCGCGAGCGCCACGCCATGGAAGTTGCCCCGGACTCAGCCGGGCTGGCCATGACGCTCTCCGATGGCGACCTGGTGCGCGTTTATTCGATTGTTCCGATTTATCGTAAAACGGTGACTCTGCGGGGAAATACGGCCAATCCTGGGCGTTTTTCCTGGCGCCCCGGCATGCGCCTGAGCGATCTGATTCCGGACAAGGAGTCGCTGATTACGCGCAATTACTGGTGGAAGCGGGCGCAGCTGGGACTTCCCGCTCCGGAGAGCGCCGATGCGCCCACCCAGCCGGGAGCAGCGCAGCAGGAGAAGAATTCGGGAGACACCACAGTCGCCGCCGCGCAGGCAGCCACCAAACAGATTCCGCTTCCGGCGCAGCACACCGAGGTGCGGGAGCTGGCGCCGGAGATCGACTGGAAATATGCGGTCATTGAGCGGCTCGACGCCGAATCTTTACAGACCAAGCTGATACCCTTCGATCTGGGAAAGCTGGTGCTGGAGCATGATGCATCGCAGGATTTGGAGTTGCAGCCTGGAGATGTGATTTCGATTTTTTCCGAAGCTGATATCCGCGTTCCCGTAGCGCAGCAGTTGAAGCTGGTGACGCTGGACGGAGAATTTGCGCATGCCGGAGTGTATGAGGTTCGGCCTGGAGAGACGCTGCGCGCGCTGGTGGAGCGGGCGGGCGGACTGACCGACGATGCCTATCTGTACGGCTCCGAATACACGCGCGAATCAACGCGGGCGCTGCAGCAGGCCCGGATTGATGAATATGTGCGCAGCCAGAGCCAGCGCATCCGGCAAAGCAACCTTGCCATGGCATCGTCCGCGTTGAGTTCGCCGCAGGAGATGGCGAGCGCGGCGGCAGCGGAGAGCAGCGAACGGGATATGCTGGCCAACCTGCGGCAGATTCGCGCCACCGGGCGCATCGTGCTGAGATTCAAGCCCGACAGCCGCGGCATCCAAAGCCTGCCCGATATCGTGCTGGAGGGCGGAGACCACTTTTTTGTTCCCTCGGCCCCGGCCACGGTCAGCGTGGTGGGCGCGGTCTACGATCAGAATTCCTTTTTGTATGCGAAGGGACTTAAAACAGCGGACTATCTGAGAGAAGCGGGGGGCGCCAATCGGGAGGCCGACCGCGGACATATGTTCATTATCCGCGCCGACGGCGAGGTGGTCAGCCGCGAGATGAGAGCCACACTCTGGAGCGGCGGAGACTTTAGCAGCCAAGAAATCAATCCGGGCGACGCAATCGTCGTGCCGGAGAAGGTATTCAAGCCCAATGCGATGCGCGGATTCATTGACTGGTCGCAGGTCTTCTCGCAATTTGCGCTGGGCGCGGCGGCGATGAACGAGCTGAAGTAACAAAAATTGCAAGGGATTTTGGGATCGAACAGGATTCATTCTTGCGGAACGCAACCGGAAATCAGGCAGTATTTTTCGACGGCAGGAGCCAATGACAACTGAAACAACACAATTTGACCTGAACTTAGCGGCCGGAACTTCAACAGGAACGGACAACGGCGCGCCTGAAGCAAAAGAGGAGGCGATCTCCCTGCTCGATATTCTGATTGTTTTGGCCGAGCGCAAGCGCTTCATTCTGAAGGTCACCGGGGCATCCGCTCTGCTGGCGGTGGTTCTCTCGTTTGTATTGCCGGTTCGCTATGAGGCCACGGCGACGATTCTGACGCCGCAGCAAAACTCTCCCATGTCGGCGGCACTCGCGGCGCAGTTGGGCAACCTTGGCGGCATGGCTTCGCTGGCCAGCGGCGCCGGGCTTAGCCTAAAGAACCCCAACGATCCATACGTTGGCATGCTGACCAGCCGGACAGTCGAGGATGCCATGGTGAAGAACTTTGATCTGATGGGCGAGTACCACAAAAATCGCCTCTCGGATGCGCGCAAGAAGCTTGAGAAACGCACCACGATCGACGGCGCCAACAAGGACGGCATGATCCACATCACGGTGGAGGATCATGATGCGCAGCGCGCCGCGCAACTGGCCAATGGTTATGTGGATCAGTTTCGCGATTTTTCTCATCATCTTGCTTTGACCGAAGCTTCGCAGCGCAGGCTCTTCTTTGAGCAGGAGCTGGAGCTGGCCAAAAACAAGCTGGCGGATGCCGAAGAGGCGATGAAGCAGACCGAGCAGTCGACCGGGCTGATTGAGGTGAACAGCCAGGCCAAGGCGCTGATCGACTCAGCCTCGGTTTTGCGCGCGCAGATCGCCACAAAAGAAGTTCAGATTCGGGGAATGGAAACGTATGCCAACGGAGAAAACGCGCAACTGGTGATGGCGCGCCAGGAGCTGGAAAGCCTGCGCGCGCAACTGGCCAAGCTGGGCGGCTCAACCGATAGCGGCAGCGAGGGCTTCATCCTTCCCAAGGGCATGGTCCCCGAAGCGGCAACGGAGTACATTCGCAGGATGCGCGAGGTAAAGTATTGCGAGACGATCTTTGACATTCTGGCGCGGCAATTCGAGGCCGCCAAGCTCGACGAGGCCAAGCAGGGCGCAGTCATTCAAGTGGTAGATACGGCGACTGTTCCAGACAAGCGCATCTTTCCCAAGCGCAGCCTGGTGGTGATTGGCACCACCCTCTGCGGCTTCATTCTGGCGATCTTCGCGGCGATTTTTATGGCTTACTTTCAGCGCTTGAAGAACGAACCCGAATCGAGTCGAAAGCTCGGCGCGCTGCGCCAGGCGCTTTCTATCCGGAGCTGAAGATTCACGGTTGATGTTCTTGGCAAAATGGCCTGTTTTCTATCTGAAAATGGGCATTTTGCGGGCTCTATGTTTACTCTTCCGTCAACATATTTAAACTATATGTGATTGATAATAAGATTGTTACTGGAATGATTATGCTCCTTGCGGAGTCAATGATCTGCAACGATCGCCACGACGACAGAGATGGATTGAGGGCGGCAGCATTCTGACGGGATGTGCTCCTCCGAATGGACGGGCTGCGCCCTGGTGGATTGCAATCTTGCGCCTGCATGGTGGGGATATTTTGGCGAGTTCGCGGCCGCTGCGCGGAGTTCGCAAGTTGGCGAGTTCGCGTCGGTATTGGGAAAGAAGAGGTTTTATTCGCCGCGGGTTTATCCCGGCGGTGGGAGACTGTAGAGAGAGGATTGCAATTTGAAGAGCTTGCCGGTCCAATCCGCATCCGACGCTTCGGCCTCACCCGCCTTGCCCACGCGCTTGAGCCGCGAGCGGGCGCGGGCGGTGGCGCTGGAGTGTGGATTTGCCGAAGCTGGAGTGGTTGGGCTGCCCTACGCGCATGAGCAGCGGGACGCCGTGCGCTTTGCGGAGTGGGTGGGCGAGGGTCGCGCCGGCTCGATGCGCTATCTGGAGCGCAGGGATGACGAGGGACGGCTGGTGCGTTCACAGATCAGGATTCCATTTCCGTGGGCGCGCTCGGTGATGGTCTGCTGGGCCGGTTACGAGAACGCGCAGCCGCACTCGACTGATCCCGCCGCCGCCGGCGCGGGCTGGATTGCGCGTTACGCCTGGTCAAGCCGGAAGGACGCACGCGGCGAGCGGCGTCCGAGCGACTATCACAAGGTGCTGCTGAAGCGCTTGAAGGCGGTGGAGGCGCGGCTGCACGCGGAGCTGGGCGGCTTTGAGGCGCGCGCCTATGTGGACACCGGACCGCTGATGGAGCGTGCCTTGGCCGAGGCGGCGGGAGTGGGTTGGACGGGCAAGAACACCTGCCTGATTCATCCACGGTTTGGATCCTTTGGATTCCTCGCCGTACTACTGACCTCGCTGGAGATAGAGGAACAATTGCCTGCCGTGCTTCAGCCGGATCGCTGTGGAAGCTGCCGCCGCTGCCTGGAGGCCTGCCCCACCGGCGCGCTGATTGCGCCTTATCAGATGGACGCCCAGCTCTGCATCGCCTACCTGACGATTGAGCATCGCGGCACCCTGGCGCCGGAGCAGATGGAAGGCATGGGCCGCCAGGTCTTTGGCTGCGACATCTGCCAGGACGTTTGCCCGTGGAATCGCAAGGCTTTGATTGTGGGCGATGTGGGGCTGGAGGCGCGCCCGGAGCTGGTGAATCCTGCGCTGGAGGCTTTGGCGGCGATGGAGGAGGCCGAGTTCGAGCGCGCGTTCAACGGCTCGCCGGTGCGCCGCGCGGGCTTCTGGGGATTCAAACGGAATGTGGCCATCGCCATGGGCAACAGCGGGCTGAGCCGGTTTGCGCCCTGGCTGGCGCGTTGGACCGAGGCTCCGGACGACGGGCTGCGGGCGGCGGCGCGGTGGGCGGTGGGCGGTGGAGAGGTTAAAAGAAATGTAATGAAGCTGCTCCAGCGGGTGTAAAGCGTTATTCTTATTGCAAGAGCCGCTCACCAACTACCGTTTTGTGCTGGAAGAGTTTTTTGCGAACCAGAGAAACCAGTGTGGACCGGGAGGCTGCTACAGGTTCATCTTTCGCGTGTCGATGAGACGGTGCGGAACGAGAGGGGAAGTTAAAGGTGACAGAAGTCTCAGGTACGGACCAACCGCGCGTAGGCGCGCTGGAAGCTGCGGGAGTGATTGAAACCACGGAGCCCACCAAGTCCAAGTGGTATCGCTGGCGCTCGGATGGCAAGGCGCTGCTGAGTTACCTGCTGGACAGCGAGGTGCATACCTTTGCCTTCAGCGTGGCGGCCAATGCTATTCTTTCGTTCATTCCCTTTATCGTGCTGCTTTACACTCTGGCGGATACAGTCTTTTTGCGCTCCGAGATGGTGAAGAAGGTGATCAACGATATGGTTGCTTACTTTCTTCCATCCAATCAGGATTTTATCGCCAAGAATCTGGCTGCAATTGCGGATGCGTCCTCCAAGCACGGCGTGCAGATATTTTCGCTGATCATGATTCTGGTAGCCTGTACGGGGATTTTTTTACCGCTGGAGGTGGCGCTCAATCAGGCCTGGGGCGTAACCAAGAGCCGCAACTACCTTCACAATCAGGTGATCGCATTCGGTTTGGCGATCATCATGGTCTTTCTTGGCACGTGCAGTATTGTTTTGAATGCGGGCGAGCAGGGATTGCTGACTCTTTTGTTTTTTCATCATGTCGATAACTTTGTCTTTAAAGGGATCAGTTATATCTGGCTGGCCGCCACCACCGGCGTGGCTTCGATCTTGTTCTTCTTTTCCATTTACTGGCTGCTGCCCAACCGCAAGGTGCCGTGGCGCCCGGTTCTGCACGCTTCCATCTATACCGGGGTGATCTGGCTGATATCGAAATACCTTTTTGAAGCGCTGCTTCCGCATATGCATTTGGAAGAGCTTTACGGAAGGTTTTACGTCTCGGTTGGGTTGCTGTTCTGGGCCTATGTCTCCGGGCTGATCCTATTTGCCGGGGCGCAGTTCAGCGTGGCGCGGATGGGCAAAAAGGAGAAGGCGAGTCATGCTGGAAGTGTCTCTGAATAAGTTAGTGATACGGATCAGGCGCGGACGAGGACGTCCGCGCTACGGCCGGCCGGGAGACCGGCGCTGCAGTGAGCGACGCTGGCCGAGGCAGTTCTAGTCAGATGACTTGGCAAAGGTCTTCGGGCTGAGTGGCGACAGCATCGGCGATCATGCGCGGAATCTCGCTGGCGGCGGCTGGCTTGCCGAAGAGCCATCCTTGCGCCAGTTCGCAGCCCAGATCGTTCATGATGCCGGCCTGTTCCTCGTTTTCGACACCTTGCGCCACGGTGGTCATTCCCAGGCTCTTGGCCAGATTGATGAGCGCCGCGACAATCTTCCGGCCCTCGGCGCTTTGATGAATGGCGTGGACAAAGCTGCGATCGATTTTGAGTTCGTCGAAGGGCAAGGCCATCAGATGAAAGAGGCTGGAGTGGCCGGTGCCGAAGTTGTCCAGCGCCAGGCGGCAGTGCATCGTCTTCATCTCGCCGGCCACTGATTGGGCGGTGCGCAGATCGTCCAGCAGCGCGCTTTGGGTCATTTCGACGGTCAGCCGTTGCAAGAGGAAACCGCCCTTCTGCGCCGCCGAGGCGATCTGGCAAGGCAGTGTCTCGTCCATCAATTGCAGCGGTGAAAGATTGATGGACAGGCGAAGGGAGCCCTCGAGCAGCGGCGTGGCGGCAAAGATCTTTTGCAGCAGCTTTTGGGTCAGGGTGTTGATGTAGCCGCACTTCTGCACAATGGGGATGAAAGCGTCCGGGGAGAGCGCACCCAGGCGGGCGTGATTCCAGCGCGCCAAAGCTTCAAAACCGGTCAGTTGGCGGCTGTCCAATGCAACGAATGGCTGAAAGAACGGGTAGAATTCGTCCTCACCGAAGGCTCTGCGAACGTCGTGCAAATCAAGATACATGGCGATACTTTACGACAAAAAAGAGACCCGCGCCATGGACGGAAGTAATGTGTGCATCCGGTTTGTATCGTTATAAAACAATGATTCCACTTGGGTTGATTCGGAGCGATTCACTCTGATTCGCGAGTATTGTGTTTTACGCTTCCGCGCTTTGCCAGGAAGGGAGACGGGGAAGGCCTGACTACTTCAGCAAGCCCTCTTGCGCGTTCAACAAGCCCGCTTGCGCGGCTCGATCTTTTCGTCCGATCCGGCGCGGACTTTCAGGCTCTGCTCCATGCGGTCGATGATTGCTTGCACCGCATAGAGCTCCGAGGTCGGGGCTGCTGTTTTGAAGATCAAGAGCCGGTTCCGGAGGCGAGCGGTAGCAATGCGGACGATGGTGCGCGCGCGCGGTCCTGGGCAGACCATGGCGAAATAGGCGCCGGATGCGCCGGCTATCGTGGCTTGACCTTCTCCCCACATGACCGCTTTGGGGCACATATGGCGCAAGAGAGATTTATTGAATTCGAGAAACTGCTCGACGGAATCGCCGGCCTCGGTCTCAGCCGAAGAGACGCTGACACTGACCTCTCCGCAAGCAAAGGTCAACTCGTTCGCTGCGTGTTGCTGGCCGGGCTCCCAGTCGGCGGGCACTTCGATCTCAAAAAAGCCGTCTGGGCTTTGATAGCAGCGATCCGAGGCCTGCGCGCCCGCGAAGAACCTTTCGCCGCCGATCAGATTCCAGGCAGCGGCGAAGGCCGGCAAAAGGATCGCAAAATCAATTTGGCTGATTCCCATCGGCATGGTCCATTCTCTGTAGAGTTTGATTGAAGCGGCGCTTCCAACACGGAATGCCCTTCACTTTAGATGGTGGGGAAATTCGGCAAAACGTGTCACTGAAAATTCATAAAAATCTTCCGCGGGTACGGAAGAGGGATTTTATCCAGTCGTTTTTTCCTGCAATGAATCTCTCAGCAGCTCAAGCCCGCATGGCTTCCGAGCCATTGCCAACGGCCAAGTCGCTGCCCTTTCAAGGATTTTGATTAGGGGGTTCGATGGCGGGATTTGGATTCAACCCTGCACCGAGGGCTTCTCCGTTACAATGAAAAGAATCGCCTGCCGAGTTGGGAGCTGATCCCGGCGCGCCAGGCGTTTGGAGCATCATGTTCAACAGAAATTTGCCGGAAGCTCTTACCTTTGACGATGTTCTGCTGGTTCCCGCCTACAGTGAGGTGGTTCCCGCGCAGGTCAGCACGCAAACCCAGTTGACCCGCGCCATTACGCTGAATACGCCGCTTCTCTCCTCGGCCATGGATACGGTGACCGAGTCGCGCATGGCCATCGCCATGGCGCAGCAGGGCGGGATCGGCATTGTCCACCGCAACCTCAGCATCAGCGAGCAGGCGGGCGAGGTGGACAAAGTCAAGCGCTCCGAGAGCGGCATGATCGTGGACCCGGTGACGATTGAGCCGGACCAGATGATCGGCGACGCGCTGGAAGTGATGCGGCGCTACAAGATCTCAGGCGTGCCGGTGACGCGCGGCAAGCGGCTGGTGGGCATTTTGACCAATCGCGATCTGCGCTTTGAAACGCGCACCGATATTCCCGTCGGCGAGGTGATGACCAAAGAGGATCTGATTACGGTCCCGGTGGGCACCACGCTGGAGGAGGCCGAGCAGATTCTGCACCAGCATCGCGTGGAGAAGCTGCTGGTGGTGGACGATCAGTACAACCTGAAGGGTCTGATCACGGTCAAGGATATTCAAAAGAAGTTGAAGTACCCCAATGCCAGCAAGGATGAAAAAGGCCGGTTGCGCGTGGGCGGAGCGATCGGCGCCACGGGCGATTTTCTGGAGCGCGCGGCGGAGCTGGTGCGGGCGCGGGTGGATGCGCTGGCCATCGACTCGGCGCACGGCCATCAGACGCGCGTGCTGGAGGCGGTGCGCGCGGTGAAGAAGGCCTTCCCGAATGTGGATCTGCTGGCCGGCAATGTGGCGACCTACGACGGCGCACTGGCGCTGATCGACGCCGGGGCGGATGCCATCAAGGTGGGCATTGGTCCGGGATCGATCTGCACCACGCGCATGGTGACGGGCGTGGGAATGCCGCAGATTACGGCGATCTCCGAAGCGGCGCGCGCGGCGCGCGAACATGGAATTCCGGTGATCGCCGACGGCGGCATCAAGTACTCGGGCGAGCTGACCAAGGCCATCGCCGCCGGAGCCGATTCCATTATGATCGGCTCACTCTTTGCCGGGGTGGATGAGAGCCCGGGCGAAACAATTCTTTACCAGGGTCGCAGCTTTAAAACTTATCGCGGGATGGGATCGCTTTCCGCCATGAACCAGGGCTCCGGCGAACGCTACTTCCAAAGCACATCGGACATTGAGAGCGGCGAGAGCGGCGCCGAGAGCGTGGTGCAGCGCGAGCGCTCGAACGGAAACCGGCTGGCCAAGTTTGTTCCCGAAGGGATTGAGGGACGCGTGCCCTACCGCGGACCGCTGGAGTCGATGGTCTTTCAGCTCGTGGGCGGCCTGCGCTCGGGCATGGGCTATCTGGGTTGCGGAACAATTCAGGAGTTGCAGGAGAAGGCGCAGTTTGTGCGCATCAGCGGCGCGGGCTTGCGCGAGAGCCACGTGCACGACGTCATCATTACGCGTGAGGCGCCTAACTATCATGTCGAGTAGCCCGCGCGGCTTAAAATTCTGGATCAGCGCATGGCTTCCGGTAGCGATCGGCATCGGCATTATCGTGCTTGAATCCACCGCGATGTGCGGCTCAGACCGCACCAGCCAGCCGCTGCGCCGGCTTTGGGAGGCGCTCTTCGGCTCCGTTTCCGACCTTCGCTGGAATGTCATTCATTATGAGATCCGCAAGTGCGGGCACTTTTTCGGCTATGGATTCGTCGGGGTGGCATGGCTGCGCGCCTGGTGGATGACTCTGCCCCACTCGCACTTTTTGGAAGACACCTTTTTGGCGCTGATGGGCACCGCTTTGACCGCCAGCCTGGACGAGTTGCATCAGAGCTATCTGCCCAACCGGAATGGATCGGTCTGGGATGTGCTGCTGGACTGCGGCGGGGCGATTGCGCTGCAGTTGGCCGTGTATGGATGGTTGCGCCTCTTCAAGCCCCGGCAATTGGCGCGCGCAGAGTGAGGCGGGAAAAAACTCTAATCCTGAATGGTCTCGATCGAGTCGCCTCTCAGTGATGTAGTAAGCGGACTATAGTTGCTGGGAAGGATCGGGAGGTTGATCCCAAATGTATAAGTGACCAATACCTCAATCCGGCAATTGCGAGCCCAAGCCACGCATGCGGTGCCGTCCACATTTGTCGTCAAGGCATTCACCGTAATATTCGAAGTGGTAAAGTTGGGACCAGGGTGCGGCAAGGATAGAACATAAGCTTTTACGCCCGAGCCATCCGTAGCCGTGTAACACCCCACACTGGTGGTCGTGGCACAAGCGGTTGTCCAATCGGAACCGCGCACCATGGCATAACGCGCCCCCATCTGGGCGTCGATGGCGCATTGATTGCCCGCATACACACCCTCGCTGAACTCGATGACGGCGAATAGCATCAGGGTGAATATCGTGGCCGCGAGGGCGAATTCCAATATCTCGGCGCCATCTTCTTTACGGATAAATCGCTTCCATCCTCGCATCATCATGCTCCACAATTTGCAGATCCTGTATAACAGCCGCGTATCGCGGCAGTTTTGGAAAAAGTTACAGTGGATGGGCCGGCCAAGTGGGGAAAGAGAGGAGTTGGAATGAGATTCCAGGGAATGATCGTCGTATAGACTTCCGTGACGGTGACTTTGACTTCATTGACCGTATTGTAGGTGCAGGTTGGCACTACAGCGCAGTTTAGAGAGGATTGGGTGCCGTCGCTGCATTCGCAATAATAGGCCGGCGTCTGAACGGTCACGTGCGGATAATTCTGCTTGGCCGCATTGGTGATCCCGGTGGAATCCGTAGGGTATAACGATCCATATTCCGCTCCGGCATGAGCGGCGTTGGTAACTTCGAGCCACTTGTAATACATGGCGCCAAAGTCAACGGCCAAAACCAGAAACATGGCCAGAAACGGAATCACAATGGTCAACTCGACCAGGCTTGAACCTCGATCGGATTTGCGAAAGTCGCGGAGAATCGTTGGCATTTTCATAGGTCACTCCGCAAGGGACAAGTAGGGTGAACCGCTGGTTGAGCCTCCGCCCGAACATTTGAGGGAAATGGCTGAGTCCAGCATTACGGAACTGGCATAGATTGACCCATACGCCGAGGCGGTGCTGCCGCCATTCAGCGTAAGTGTCCCATTGGGCACATAGACTGATCCCCCGAAAGTCGAGCCGGAGGCCGCATCCAGGTTTAAAGCGCTTCCAGTATCCCAAATCGCCATATTGGCGCAGGATGTGCAACTGTCGTAAGCTGTTGGATCCGCGGTGATTTGAGCGGCTGTGGGCGCGGTGATATTCCAATTGGCGGCGCTATTGATATTGACACTCGCCCCACTCCCGATAAAGATCGTCACGCCACCGGTCCCATTGATCGTTACATCCGAGTCAATGCTAAAACCGCTGCCAAAATAATACACTCCTGGATTTAGAGTCACGGTATAGGTTCCGGAGTTGAAATTGACATCGTTCGAATAATAACCCGGCGACAGAGTCGTATTGCCGCTGATGGTGCCTACATTTGTGCTTGATGTGCTCGGCTGGGAGGGCGCCGTCAGGGATGCAAATGGATTCGCCTTTGTGGCGGAGTTGATGGTGGGCAATGGATTATACGTCGTACAACTGCCACAGTTTTTATTGTAGGAGGAACCGACATAGTTAAAGTTGTTGACGTCGATGGTGACGCCGCTGTTGGCACTCAATCCGCTGGTCGCGTTGTCATAGATGCCGCAGGTGGAACCGGTGGCCTGGGTGACGCTGGCGCCCGAGTTCAGCGTCAGGTTATTGGTGACCAAACCGGGACCGGTAGATGTAGTCGATGTCGCGTAACCGGCTTCCGAGCGGGCGTAGAGACTGACAGAGTGGGCGCCGAAGATTCCGGCAAAGTAGGTGTTCATCGTCTGCGTCACTACAGCTTCCACATAATTGATTTTCCCATTATTTGGATCATTGGTTCCCAGCGCGGAAGGACCGTTGTTGATGGTAAGGGTTGCGCCCGTCGGAGCGCTGTTCTCGGTGGTAAACGCATAATTGGCGGCGGTAGTCATGGCGGAACATTTGGCCGTTCCGTTGCACGCGCTGATCTCTAGAGCTCCGGCGATGGCGGCGGCGTCGGCCAGCGTCTGCAAATTGCGCTGAGTGTAGTAGACATTGCCGGCGTCCACAGCCAATGCCAAAAATGAAACCAGCATGGAGCCGCTCAACGCCGCCAATACAAGCACGTTCCCACGTTCATCCCTCAGAAATTTCATGGCTTCCACCTTCGCACGTTTGACCATTTTCTCAAGCGCCGTCCCCTGGTGTGGAGATCGAGCTGGTCAACTGCACTACCTATACGGCCTGAATTGTACCATATGGAGAAAAGATTCGTAACAGATACTTCGTCCTTCAAGCTTGCTCTAAAGTAATGCCCGCGGAGCTTCCTTTCGAGTAGCCCCACAGACAGACACGGGCGCACCCTGCGAGAGGGATGCGCCCGTGTGATGCGCGTGCGGAAGGATAAACTTCAAAGGAATGAAAGCTTTAGGCTGCTTCTTCCTTGATTTCTTCCACTTCCTGCTGCTTGGCCTCTTCCATTTGCTTTTCGAGGTCGGCGCGCTTTTTGGCCTTGATCTCGTCGCGCTTCTGGCGCTTGGCATCGAGCTGCTTCTCCGCTCCGAGAAGCTCGATGAAGGCCTTATCGCCGCCATCTCCTTTGCGGAAGCCGGTGTGGATGATGCGCAGGTAACCGCCCTGGCGATCCTTGTAGCGCGGGGCTACGGTGTCAAAGAGCCGGTCAACGGATTGATCGGTCATGAGAAAGGCGAGGGCCTGACGGCGCGAGTGCAGATCGCCGTTCTTGCCCAGGGTGATCATCTTTTCAACCAGCGGACGGACGGCCTTGGCCTTGGTCAAGGTGGTCTCGACGCGGTCTTCGAGGATGACGGAGGTAGTCAGGTTGCGCAACAACGCGCGACGATGGCTGGTGTTGCGTCCGAGCTTGAATCCTGCATTGCGATGGCGCATGATGTGTTACTCACTTTCGAATTTTCTTGAGCTTTCAGCTCTCAGCCTTCAGCTCTCAGTTTTCCGTGCCCAGAATTGCGGCCTAAAACGCTTCGCTACGATCACCTGGGCGGCTGACGGCTGAAAGCTGATCGCTGACAGCTGCTTTTAAAAGTTTTCCGTCTCAGTGGGCAGTTGCAGGTCCACCGAATCCAATGGCTCGTCCTCGTCGTCGTAGTGGCTGTAGCCGGCGGCCAACGCGGTAGCGGGCGGAATGCTGGTCGGTCCGGGAACGGCGTTGCCCTGGTCGTCAATCTTCATGCCCAGCGACAGGCCCATCTGGGCGAGGATTTCCTTGATCTCGTTCAGGCTCTTGCGGCCAAAGTTCTTGGTCTTGAGCATCTCGGCTTCGGTCTTCTGCACCAGCTCGCCGATGGACTGAATGTTGGCGTTCTTCAGGCAGTTGTAGCTGCGGACCGAGAGCTCCAGCTCTTCGACGGAGCGGTTGAGGTGGTCGTTGCGCAGCATGGAGCGGCTGTCGTCGCCGCCGCTGCTGGCATCAATCTCCTCCTCGAAGTTGATGAAGATGTTCATGTGGTCCTTGAGCAGCTTGGCGGCCAGGCCGACAGCGTCGGCGGGCAGCACGGCCCCGTTGGTCCACACTTCCAGGCCCAGCTTGTCGTAATCGGTAATCTGGCCAAGGCGGGCGGCCTCGACAACATAGTTGACGCGGCGCACGGGCGAGTGGACCGAATCCACCGGAATGAAGCCAATGCCCAGGTCGGCGTCGAAGTTCTTGTCGGCGGAGATATAGCCGCGACCGCGCTTGAGGCGCATCTCCATGTCCAGCTTGCCGCCTTCGGAAAGGGTGGCGATATAGATGTTCTTGTCCAGGATCTCGACGTCGCCGTCGGCTTCAATCATGCCGGAGGTGACTACGCCGGGCGTGTCGGCGCGCAGATAGAGCGCCTTGGGGCCTTCGCCGGCAAGCTTGAATGGAACCTGCTTGAGGTTCAGAATGATGTCGGTGGCGTCTTCCACCACGCCGCTGATGGACTGGAACTCGTGCAGCACGCCTTCGATGCGGATGGCGGTAACCGCGGCGCCTTCAATGGAGCTGAGCAGCGTGCGGCGCAGCGCGTTGCCGATGGTGGTTCCGAAGCCGCGCTCAAAGGGCTGGGCGCTGAACTTGCCGTAGGTGTTGGTGAGCGTCTCGGCATCGACCGCCAAACGCTTGGGTTTTTGAAATCCTCTCCAAAGCATATCTGTCTCTCTTTTCCCGCGCGGCGGGTACGTCGCGATGCATTTTGCGGCGGCCGCGCAAGTTCTCCTTCGGTTTGAGATGCAGCTATCAGCCTTCAGCCCTCAGCTATCAGCCTCGAAAACCGGCTGAAAGCTGAGAGCTGAGAGCTGATGGCTGTTACTTCGAGTACAATTCGACGATCAACTGCTCATTGATGGGCAGGTTGACGTCTTGACGCTTGGGCAGGTGCAGGATGCGGCCGGAGAGGTTCTCGAAGTTAGCCTCAAGCCACGTCGGAACCGGGTTCTGCGCGGCGTACTGCGCGCCCTGCTCGATGATGACCAGCTTCTTGGCGCTGTCGCGGACCTTGATCTCGTCGCCTACATTCACCTGGTAGGAAGGAATGTTGACCTTGCGGCCGTTGACTTCCACATGGCCGTGGCGAACCACCTGGCGAGCCTGGCGGCGGCTGAGAGCAAAGCCGAGGCGGAAGGCGACGTTGTCCAAACGGCGCTCGAGTTGCTGAATGAGCAGCTCGCCGGTGACGCCGGTGGCTTTGTTGGCCTTTTCGTAGTACTCGCGGAACTGGCTCTCCAGCGTGAAGTACATACGCTTGGCCTTCTGCTTCTCATGCAGTTGCAGGCCGTAGCCGACGATCTTGGCCTTGCGGTCCTTGCCATGCTGACCCGGCGGGAAGTTGCGCTTCTCCAGCGGGCAGCGGTCACTGGCGCATTTCGCGCCCTTCAAAAAAAGTTTGGTCGCCTCACGACGGCAGAGGCGGCAGACTGCTCCGGTATAACGTGCCATTTCTTCTCCTACTTCGGATGACGGCCGGTTTACGCGTGAAACAGCTATCAGCTATCAGCTCTCAGCTTTCAGCTCGTCTTGCATACATGAGCTTTCCTGAATTGAGCCATAAGTTAATCACTGCGTGGGACGCTTCGTCCCGGCCCTTGTTTAGCTTTCAGCTATCAGCTATCAGCTCTCAGCCTGATCTTGCTCTTGGAAGGCTTTGTTGTTAACCCTTCACGGTAGAGCTGAAAGCTGATAGCTGATGGCTGATAGCCACATCTTAAACGCGGCGTCTCTTCGGCGGACGGCAGCCGTTGTGCGGCACCGGCGTCACGTCGCGGATGGTGCGTACCTCGATGCCGGCGGCAGCCAGAGCGCGGATCGCTGACTCGCGGCCCGAACCCGGACCGGAGACGCGCACATCCACCGCGCGCAGACCGTGATCGCGCGCCATGCTGGCCGCGTTCGAAGCAGCCTGCTGCGCCGCGAAGGGCGTACCCTTGCGCGAGCCGCGGAAGCCGAGCGAACCCGAACTCTTCCAGCTCAGCGTGTTGCCCACCTGATCGGTGATGGTGACAATGGTGTTGTTGAAGGTCGCCTGCACGTACGCCACGCCAAACGGCACGTTTTTGCGTTCGCGCTTTTTGAACTTCTTGTTCTTGCCAGTTTTGGCTGCTCCGGCTTTGCCGGCTTTCTGTTCTTTGGCCATTATGTTTTACCCGTCGCTTTCTTTTTGCCGGCAATTGTACCCTTGCGCGGGCCCTTGCGAGTGCGGGCATTGGTGTGGGTGCGCTGGCCGTTCACCGGCAAACCACGGCGGTGACGCGTGCCACGATAGCTTTGAATATCGATCAGACGCTTGATGTGCATCTGGACGTCCTTGCGCAGGTCGCCCTCGACGTTTCCTTCGTCCTCGATCACCTGGCGGATGCGGTTGACCTCGTCTTCGCCCAGATCCTGGATCTTCTTGAAGGCGTCTACATTCGCCTTTTCCAGAATCGTCAGCGCACGGGGATTCCCGATGCCGAAGATGTATGTGAGCGCGATCCGTGCCTGCTTGTTGCGGGGCAGATCGACGCCAGCAATACGTGCCATTGGAGATTCCTTTGCTCTTCAGGCTTCAGAAGTCAGGGGTCAGTTTGCGTTTCGCATCGCTGCGTTTTTAACTGATCCCTGATCCCTGTTCCCTATCGTGTTGTGCGCCTCCGGCCTCAGCCGGTTCGCGCGGGTTAAGCGAAAAGCTCCAGAGGTTCATCGCAAGCCTTGACTCAGGCTAACTAGCCTCTTTTCAGGGGTAAGAGATCAGGGTTCAGGGGTCAGTTAATTGAGTTGAATTCACTTGCTTTTACTGATCCCTGATCCCTGAAACCTGACCCATTTCGCGGAACTTC
>Ga0181529_10001184_pt1 | contig 35121 bp, 43 predicted proteins | sample PEATcosm2014_Bin_36_FD_119763 | JGI IMG/M metagenome (GOLD analysis project Ga0181529, IMG submission 119763) | Peatland microbial communities from MTU Mesocosm Facility, Houghton, MI, USA - PEATcosm2014_Bin10_30_metaG | ecosystem: Environmental > Terrestrial > Soil > Wetlands > Peat | place... | reverse complement strand
ACGCCGAACTCGACCAATATGCGCGCCACCATCGAGAACGATCCCGACCTCTGGGTCGGCTTCGAGCAGGAGTATTTCCTATATAAGGATGGACGTCCGCTGGGCTTCCCGAAGGACGGCTTTCCGCCTCCGCAGGGTCCCTTCTATTGCGGCGTAGGCTACAAGTACATTGGCAGCATCGCCCGCCAAATCGTCGAGGAGCACCTCGAGCTCTGCCTTTATGCCGGCATCAACCACGAGGGCATCAATGCCGAAGTGGCCAAGGGCCAGTGGGAGTTCCAGATCTTCGGCAAGGGCTCGGCCAAGGCCGCTGACGACCTGTGGATGGCCCGCTACTTGATGTATCGCCTTTGCGAAAAGTACGAGATCGACTTCGTGCTGCACTGCAAGCCGATCAAGGGCGACTGGAACGGCTCCGGCATGCACACCAACTTCTCCACCAAGTACATCCGCGAAGTGGGCGGCAAGGAGTATCTGGAGAAGCTGATGGCGGCCTTCGAGAAGTACATTCCCGAGCACATCGCTGTCTACGGCCCCGACAACCACCTGCGCCTGACCGGATTGCACGAGACCCAGGCGATCGACAAGTTCAGCTATGGCCTGTCGGATCGCGGCGCCTCGGTTCGCCTGCCCGTCAACTTCATTCGCGACGGTTACAAGGGCTATTTGGAAGATCGCCGTCCCAACTCCGAAGCCGATCCTTACCAGATCGTCTCCCGCATTCTGAAGACGATCAAGACTGTTTCGTAGAAGGTATCCAAGCGGTTATGGTTTCCCAGGTCCCGGAATCGGGACCTGGGAAGCTAATGTGTATAGATAGAATCCGCGCCAGCAGGGCGGATACTGGTAGATTACGAACGGCTTTCTGGCCAGCTTCGCCTCCCGGCGGACGAAATGGCTCCAGAATGCCAGCGCTGTTTTGCGTCCTGAAAAAGTTGATTTCTCTCGGCGGGACTCTATAATGAGTGCAACTGATTTCACGCTATCCTGTTGCACACAAAAAGGAGACCCATGTCCACTGAATACCGCAATTTTCTGGCGCTCTCTTATGAGCAGCTGGAGGAACTCAACCTGGAAGCCAAGGCCGAGCGCGCCAATCGCGTTGCGGCTCATGAGATCCGCGAGAAGCGGTTGAAGTACCTGACCGACGAAAAGCGGATCAAGGCTGTAACCGTTCTCTTCACCGACCTTGAAGGCCGCCTGCACCTGCTGGATTACGACAAGAAGTTCCTGCTTGGCGCGCACGAGAACCTGACCTTTGACGGCTCATCCATCCGCGGCTTTACCGCCCAGAAGGAGAGCGATCTGCGCCTGGGCATCGACTGGGGCGCCTTCTACTGGGTGCCCGCCGACGTCTTCGGCAACGGCAAGGTGCTGGTCTTCGGCAATGTCATCGACAAGGACGGTACCCCTTACTCAGGCGATCTGCGCGGCGTGCTCAAGGCCTACGCCGACCAGCAGCACAAGGCGAACGGCTACACGCTGAACGCCGCCACCGAGATCGAGGGCTTCCTCTTCGCCGGGCGCGACGCCGAGCGCAACTACCACCTGACCAACAAGTTCGAGTTCATCTCCACCGGCGGCTACTATCACTCGCTGCCGCTGGACCCGCTGCGCCAATTCATTGACACATCGGCCGAGGTGCAGCGCGCCATGGGCTTCCAGAACGAGAAGGATCACCCGGAAGTCGCCCCCAGCCAGTACGAGATCAACTACAGCTACTCGGAGGTCGTGGGCGCGGCCGATCAGATTCAGCTCTACAAGCTGCTCACCCGCCAAATCGCCAACAATATGGGCTTCACGGCCAGCTATCTGCCCAAGCCGGTCGTCGGCGTCAACGGCAGCGGCATGCACACCAACGTCAGCGTCTCCAAGGGCAAGACCAATCTCTTCTGGGAAGAGAAAGGCGAGGAGCAGCTCTCCAAGTTCGGCTGGGATTTCCTCGACCGCATTCTGACCAGCGCGCTCGACCTATGCCTGATCTTCAACTCCAGCGTCAACGCCTATCGCCGCCTGGACCCGCACTTTGAAGCGCCCAACCAGATCCGCGCTTCGGCCGTCGATCGCGGCGCCATGGTCCGCGTGCCCATCGGCAACCACCGGTCGATGCGCACCGAAGTCCGCGCGGTTGCGCCGGACGCCAACCCCTACCTCTCGCTCTATGGCATCTTCAAAACCGGCCTGGACGGCGAGATCAACCCCGACGCCAACCTGCGCGCCGGCGGACGCTACCTGCCCGACAACATCCAGAAGGCCATCGCAGACTTCGAGGCTTCGCCTTGGATCGCGAAGATTCTGGGCAGCGACGTGCAGGGCCGCTACGCCGAACTGAAACAGGCCGTGGCCAACCGCTGCCCGCGCGAGCTGGGAACCTTCGTCAAAGCCGCCGAAGTCCAGTTCCACCACGAAATCTACAACCAGTCGCTGTGGAATTTGTTCTAGAGCGAAAGCATCTCATCAATCCTTGAAAACTGGGTAGATTGATACGGATGAATTGAATCTGGGTGCCCCAGGTCCCGATCTTGGGACCTGGGAACCCACATCCCGCTACCAAGAGAACCTCGGCCAAAGCCATTGTTTTGAAAGGGCACGACATGGGTCGTGCCGCCAACGCAACAAAACAAGCACGAGCTTTACAGTCTGCGGAAAAACACGATGTTGGCTGGTTTTGTAACCAGGGCACGACTTCACAGGCTGCAGAAAACTCAATGTATGGTTGTTTTGTAACAAGGTCACGACTTCAGTCGTGTCTCCATGGGCCTTCGGCCCACTCAAGTGGATGAAAACATATCTGCGGCATTCGCCCCGGAGGGGCGATATGAGAATAGCCCAGGGTGGAGCGCAGCGGAACCCTGGGTAGGATGCAGAGATACATGTACTAGCCCCGGAGGGGCGACCGAAATCCCCCAAAGATTCTAAAGAAGATAGGCCGCGTTTTCGACCGTACCGCCAACGCATCCATAATGAGCGCGGGCTTTAGCCCCTGAGGGAATTTTTCTCGGCGATCCCGAAACAAAACCACAAATGCGGCAGACGGGCTTCGGTTTGCCGCATTTGTTAATTACACTATTTTTTGGAGTGGAGATGAAATGAGCAAAGTCTCAATCAAAGGTGTATTGCTTGGAGCAATTACAGATACCTTTTCGTCATTAATTGCCGGAATTCTGTCCGCGATTTTTGTATTATTTCTATCTCATCTACTGCATAAGCCGCATCAGGTATTTCATCGATATGGAATTCTAGACGTTTTGCTAACACTAAATGGCTTATCATTCTCTCTGCTCGGAGGATATGTTTCGGCATTAGTTGCCAAACACGATGAGTTATTGAATGGCGGTCTATCCTCATTTCTTTGCGTGGGGATCAATTTTATTTTTATTCTGACCGGCAAAAATCATTATCCTGTAGTCGTGCAATGGCTGTTGATTGTCGCGTCAATTAGTTTTGCAACTCTAGGCGGCTATATACGCCTTCGCCAGAAAGGACAATATACAACTGAAGTTGATAAAAGCTGATGCCGAACGGATTTGCTGGAACCGAAGGAACTAGAAGGATAAGGCAGATTTCGCAGCGCCCCTACGGGGCACACTCCGCTGATGAACGGACTTTCCCCGGATTGCGCTGCGCTCCATCCGGGGCTATTTTCGCATCGCCCCTCCGGGGCGGGTATTCATGCGGTTCGTACACCCCTGTAAAACTTGATTGGCAAGTCCTGTAAACCCTATGAATAAGGCTGATTTAAGTTCGTGGAATCTCACCCTTGGCATAAAAACAAGGACGTGCCAAGGGTGGAACACCCAATCAATATCGGCGGGGCCGGCACCGGCGAGCGAAAAGCGAGCGTCTGGCCCCACCGCAGGTGGTCAACGAATCTCAATCACATCCGCAGCTGCCTCTGCGGCCTTTTCCGCCTGGGCCATCAGCTTCTCCGCCACGGCGTAGAACTCCGCCGCCTGCGGGCTTTTCGGTCCGGCCAGCGCAACCGGCAAGCCACGGTCGCCGCCCTCGCGGATCGCCGGAACCAGCTCAATCGATCCCAGAAACGGCACGCCGAACTGCTTGGCCGTGCGCTCGGCTCCGCCCTTGGAGAAGATGTCAATCTCCTTCTGGCAATGCGGGCAGGTGAAGTGGCTCATGTTCTCGACAATCCCCAACACCTCAACGTTGACCTGCGCGAACATCTCCAAGGCCTTGCGCGCGTCTTGCAGGCTGACGTCGCTGGGCGTGCTGACGACGACCGCGCCGGTCAGCGGGACCGTTTGGACGAGCGAAATGACCACGTCGCCCGTGCCCGGAGGCAGATCGACGATCAGGTAATCCAGCTCGCCCCACTCCACCTGCTGCAGGAACTGGCGGATGATCTGGTGCAGCATCGGTCCGCGCATCACCAGCGGCTTGTCACCCGGAGAGATGTAGCCGATGGAGACGGTCTTGATGCCGTGGGTATCGTTGGGCAGGATGCGGTTATCCGGGCCCACGCGCGGCGCCTGCGCATTGCCCATCATCAGCGGAACATTGGGCCCGTAGATGTCGGCGTCGATCAGGCCAACGCGCTGGCCAAGGCGCGAGAGGGCGATGGCCAGGTTGACGGCGACAGTGGTCTTGCCGACGCCTCCTTTGCCGGAACCGATGGCGACGATCTTCGAGACTCCGGGCAAAGCAACGGGCGCGGGCGGAACGGGTGCATGAGCCATTCTTCTTGGTGCTCCTTTATTCAGTTCTCGGTTTTCAGCTCTCAGTTCTCAGTATCCGATAGCAGCGTTGATCTTCTCTATTTGCCATGAGAACTGCGAGCTGCAATCATTGGATGCTCTTCAATTCGCTTGCGGTTCCGCGGCTTGCTGCGCGGCGAGGGCAGCCTTCGCCTGCTTGCGGCGGGCGGCTTCGGCCTCGCGATGCTCGCGGCGCAGCAGCGCGTCGGCGTAGTGGCGCTTCTCCTCGACGGTCTCTGGAATCACCTCCGGCACGCGCACCCGCCGGCCTTCCTTGTCGATGGCCACAAAGACCAGAAAGGCGCTGGCCACGTGAGTAACCTTGCCGGTCTGCGTGTCCTCTGCCCAGACCTTCACACCCACCTCCATCGAGGTGCTGAAGGCCCGGTTGACGCTGGATTTGAGCGTGACCAAATTGCCCAAATGCACCGGCTGGATGAAGTCGATGTGGTCCATTGCGGCGGTCACAATATAGGTGTGCGCGTGCCGGTAGGCGGCCATGGCGCCGATCATGTCGATAAAATGCATCAGCCGCCCGCCCAGCAGGTTGCCGAGGACGTTGGTGTCATTGGGCAGCACAAGTTCGGTCATCTCTGACCGTGAACTGGCCACCGTGCGCGCCGCGGGATTGGGGATGGTTTGGACTTCCGGGGGATTCATCGTCATTCGGCTCCGTCGAAAAGCTTGCGCCTCCAGTGTACTCCTTGCAGGATAAAATGAAGCGGATGGGCAGCGGTGTGAAGACGCGCACAATTGCATCCTCGGTTAGTTGATTCCCCTGCCATGAATCCATTCATCGTCGATCACCAATTCGATCAATAAGGGGCTGCAATTGCCTTCCATAATCCTGTTTTCTTCAATGCTTTGCGTACAGAGAACAGTTCAATCAGGGAGTAAGAACTTATTGTGGCACGCCATGAAGCGTGAACAATCCGGAACACACAGGCGGGATTCAGAATGAGAAAGAGCGGCGATATCCCTGAGGGCAAAGCTGAACAAATCCTCCGCCAAATGCGCGAGGATGCTGGGTCAAAGAAGCATCTCGATCAGCTCAAGCTCCGAGCACAGAAAGCATTGAGCAAAGCTGTGGAAGCAAGGAACGAAGATGCATTTACACAGGCTCTATCGGCTTTGGGGATCGACCCTGAGAGTGAAACCGGAAAGGCACATTTACAAGGCTTTCGGCGTTTACCACCAAAGCCCTACTGAAGATGAGCTACAGCTTCTTCCGCAGATGCAACAGCATCTTCGCGCTCATCTTCGCTCATGGAATCAAGCGAGGCGGATACGCTGACCATAACCCCGGCGAGGAAATCCTCTTCCGCACTTTTCGCGGGAGCTATCCTAAGCTTAGAGGAGCGAATTGTTTGAAAGCGTGGCTGGGCTTGGGTTGCCATAGAATGCTTCCTCCTCAAATCCAATCATACTCCATTATCTTGCGCCTTTTTGTGCCTCTCAAATCAAAATCAGGACAGAACATAACCAAAAGGAACCCCATGGACAAGATCACCGGCCTCAAAGAAATACTCGAACTCGATCCCAAAAACAGCTTTGCCCGCTACGGGCTGGCGATGGAACTGGCTCGCACCGGCGAAACCGAGGCTGCGCTCGCCGAGTTCGATACGCTTGCCTCCAACGATCCGGAGTACACCGCAGGCTACCAGATGGCCGCGCAGACGCTGGCTTCGGCAGGCCGGACAAACGAGGCCATCACCCGGCTGAAGAGCGGCATCGCCAGCGCCCAGCGCAGCGGCAACCGCCACGCGATGAGCGAGATGCAGGCCATGCTCGACGAACTGGACCGGTGAGATAAACAGGGAACAGGGAATAGGGAACAGGGAATAGGGAACAGGGAATAGAAAATCGAGGCGCGTTAAACAGGTGTTTATCCCGCATTCCGCAAATGGGAAAACACCACATCCGGCGCGCAGCCGGCACATTCCTGATTTCACCATACCGTTCAAAGACAGAGACATTTATACTGGCAGCATGGCAAAGTATTCGATTGTTGTGCCGTTCAACAATGAAGAGGAGAATGTCACCATCCTGTATGCCCGCCTGAAGCAGGTGATGGAACAGGTGGGCGAGAGCTTTGAGCTGGTGCTGGTGGATGACGGCTCCTGCGACCGCACTTATCAGTTACTGGAAGAGATTGCCGCCGTCGATAGCCGGGTGCTGGTCATCAAGTTGCGCCGCAACTTCGGCCAGACCTCGGCGCTCGCCGCCGGATTCGATCACGCCTCGGGCGAGTTCATCCTGGCCATGGATGGCGACCTGCAGCACGATCCCAACGATATTCCGTTCTTTTTGGAAAAGCTGGCCGAGGGCTACGACGTGGTCAGCGGCTGGCGCAAAGAGCGGGTGGACAACTTTGTGCTGCGCCGCCTCCCCTCGCGCTGCGCCAACTGGATGATGGCCAAGCTCTCCGGCGTTGAGATCCACGACTTCGGCACCACCTTCAAAGCCTATCGCCGCGAGGTCATCCAAAGCATTCCGCTCTACGGTGAGATGCACCGCTTTATTCCCGCACTGGCAAGCCGCTACGGCGCGTCGATCTGCGAGATTCCCATCCACAATGTGAACCGCCAGCGCGGGTTGAGCCACTACGGCCTCAGCCGCACCTTTGGCGTCTTCTTTGATCTGCTCACCATCCGCTTCCTGCTCAAGTACATGAGCCGCCCGATGCACTTTTTCGGCAGCCTGGGCTTGCTGGGCATGGCTACCGGCAGCGCGATCTCGCTGGCTCTGCTCGGCTCCAAGGTTCTGCATCCGCAGCAGAGCATGATGGATCTGCACGGTCCCATGTTTGTCCTCGGCGCGGTGCTGATCATTGCCGGCATTCAGATGCTGGCCATCGGCCTGCTGGGCGAGCTGGGCGTGCGCCACTATTACTCCAGCCAGCAACACACGCCCTACGCCATTGAGCACATCGTCCGCCTGCAAGCCAGCGAAGAGCCGAGCATGCTGTCAGAAAACTAGGAAACAGAGGTCAGGGATCACGGAACAGGGATCAGGGATCAGGGTTTTGAACCGTTAGTATATGTACTAATCGACTGTCATCCTGAGCGACCGGAGCGCAGCGAAGGGAGTCGAAGGGCCTGTGGTTGTTTTATTCCTAAACTTTCAACTTCGATGCAACAACAACCCCTGCTTGTCCAAGGTAGGATCGATCCCATACCACCCTTCGCTCAAATCGTTCCAAGTTGGATTGCTCTTTTCAATCAGCGCAATTTTCTTCGCGCGAATCCATCCCTTCAACTGCTTTTCCCGCGCAATTGCGCTATTCGGCCCGGTAAACCGCTCGAACCAGACCAGCCGGTTGCAGTTATAGGTATCGGAGAATCCCATGTGCTTCCGCTGCTTGTGCTCGAAGACGCGCTTGCGTAGATCGCCGGTCACTCCAATGTAAAGCGTATGGCTCCGGCTGACCACGATGTAGGTGAAATAGATTTTCTCGTCCATGGAGAGGAAACTATCGCAAATCGTTGACGATCGCAAGCAGTTTGCACTACGCTGGTTCTCGTCGTAAATCCCGCGTAGCAAACAGCACTATCATCGAGAGCAGTCCGAGCCACCAAAGAACTGTCATCCTGAGCGGAGCGCAGCGGATTCGAAGGACCTGCGGTTGCTTTTCGGCAAATGTTTTTTGAAAAGTGGATACTATGGCTTCTAATCACGAAATCGACCAACAACTCGATGAACTGTGTCCCGATTGCGGAAGTGCCTTTGCAGAAGATAAGCTCGGTCGAGGTTTTCGCCGCCATCTGGAACAGTTACCGAAACGCGACCGTATCTCTGGAGCAGTTCTGAAAGACGCTGATGGTAAACCCATCCTGTGTGGCGGAACAAGTAGGAGCTGGGGAAAAGGGAATCGCAGTGAGTAGTGGGAGAGTGAGACCATGAAGTGCCTGAAATGTGGAGCAGTTACCGCGCCCAACTCCGCTCAGGATGACAGGTTTTTGGGATTGTCTACAAAAAGCAAAATCAACAGCAAGAACAAAAGCAAGTTCAAAAACAAAAGCAACCACAGGTCCTTCGACTTCACTGCGCTCCGCTCAGGATGACAGATTGTTGTAATCCAAACATATACTCCGCGCCGGATGGTGAGCAGGCATGAGCCGCCCCTTGCACTCGCCCCCCCCAAGGGTTCATGCTGAATCTGCGATGAAAGCCATTCAGATTTACGAGACAGGCGAGCCGGAGGTTCTTCGGCTGGCAGAGTTGCCCATCCCGCAGCCGGGACCGGGGCAGGTGTTGATCCGCGTGGAAGCCGTCGGAGTCAACTTCATCGAAATTTACTTCCGCAAGGGCACCTACAAAGCCGCCCTGCCGCTGACCCCGGGAAGCGAAGCGGCGGGTACGGTGGAGGAGCTGGGGCCGGGAGTGACCGGCTTCACGGCGGGCGACGCGGTAGCCTCGGTGGGCGTGCTGGGCAGCTACGCCGAGTACGCGCTGGTGGCGGCCTCGGCGCTGGTTAAAATTCCTGACGGGCTCTCCATGCAACAGGCGGCGGCGGCCATGCTGCAAGGCATGACCGCGCACTATCTGTCGCACTCCACCTATGCGCTGAAGGCCGGCGAGACGGCGCTGATTCATGCCGGCGCCGGCGGCGTGGGCCTGCTGCTGACGCAGATGGCTGTGCGCCTGGGGGCGCGCGTGATTTCGACCGTCTCAACGCCGGAGAAGGCCGATCTCTCCCGCGAGGCCGGCGCCTCCGAGGTGATTCTTTACACCGAGCAGGAGTTTGAGCCTGAGGTGAAGCGGCTCACCGGCGGCAAGGGCGTGGATGTGGTCTACGATTCGGTGGGCCGGACGACCTTCGAGAGCAGCTTGAACTGCCTGCGCCCGCGCGGGCTTCTGGCGCTGTTTGGCGCATCCAGCGGTCCGGTGCCGCCCTTTGAACTGATTCAGCTCAGCAACCGGGGTTCGCTCTTTATTACACGGCCCACGCTCTGGCATTATTTAGCTACGCGCGCGGAGCTCGAATGGCGCTCCGGCGATGTGCTTGGCTGGGTTGCCAAGGGCGAACTCAAGCTGCGCACCGAGAGCTTGTATCCGCTCTCCGAGGCTGCTCAGGCGCAGATGGACCTGGAAGCAAGGCGGACGACGGGAAAGATTTTGCTGGAGCCGTAGAGGCGGGGAGTGAGGGACTTAGGGACTGAGGGACTGAGGGACTGAGGGACTTAGGGACTGAGGGAGTGAGGGACTGAGGGGCTGAGGGACTTAGGGACTTAGGGAACAGGGGAAGGCGTTGGCGGTGAATCCACATCCAGAAAATCATCCGGCGAATGGCCGCGCGCGGAATGGTTCGCCGGAGAGTCCTGCGCCTAAATGGTTCGCCGTTTATACCTTGCCGCGCCACGAAAAGCGCGTGAGCGAGTACATGGCGCTTCGTCAGATTGAGCATTATCTGCCTCTCTATCATGTGCGGCGCAAGTGGCACAACGGCTCGACGGTCGTGCTGGACCTGCCGCTCTTTCCCGGTTATCTGTTTGTCCGCATCGAGCGCCGCGAGCGGGTGCGGGTGCTGGAAGCGCCGGGAGTTCTCAGCTTTGTGGGCGGCACGGGCGGCAAACCGTCCGTCTTGCCGGATGCGGAGATTGACGCTCTGCGCTCCGGCCTTCCGCTACGCCACGCCGAGCCGCATGCCTTGCTCACCGCCGGCCAGCGAGCGCGGATTCGCTCCGGCCCATTGGCCGGGATGGAAGGCGTGGTGGTGCGGCAGAAGAACAGCCTGCGCGTGGTTCTTACCATGGATATGATTCTGCAAAGCGTCTCTGTCGAGGTGGATGGATCGGAGCTGGAGAGCCTGGAATCTGAGTTTACCTGCCCAGGGTGCGCAGTTTCACCCGATCCTTCGGAGCAGATGCGTATCCCATTGGTCACTGCCAGGCGGCGAAAAATTCCCGCCCCGGCGCAGCCCGCCCGGATGTAGACTGTCAACTGACAACTGTATGCAACGATTTACGCGTTTCCTGATCGCCACTCTAGTGTGTGTCGCGGCGGTTGCCTCTGCGCAATCCAGGCGCGGTGCAGCTCGCTACGCCAAGCCGGAGTCCCATCAGGAGACGGGCTTTCTCAATCGCACCCTCACCCTGCATAACGTAACCTATCGCTTTCAGGTCTATCTGCCCGAAACCTATCGCCGCGACAAGCACAAGCCCTGGCCGGTGATCCTCTTTCTGCATGGACGCGGCGAGCGCGGCGCGGAGGGAATGTGGCAGACGCAGATCGGGCTGCCCCAGGCGGTGCGCGACCACCCCGAGCGCTGGCCCTTCGTGATCGTGATGCCGCAGTGCCCGCTCTCCAGCTTCTGGACCGATCCGGAGATGCTTGCCATGGCCATGGCCGCGCTCGACCGGGAGACCGAAGAGTTCCAGCTTGACCCGCGCCGCACCTATCTGACCGGCCTTTCCATGGGCGGCTACGGCGTATGGGAGCTTGGGCGCCTGTATCCTGAGCGGTGGGCGGCGGCGGTGGTGGTGGCCGGCGGCGTCTTCTGGAGCTATGCGCCGGAGCGCTGGCAGGAGGCCGTCACGCTGCCCGCCGCGTAGGGGCGCGCCCTCGACCGCACGCCTCTCTGGCTCTTCCATGGCAGCGACGATACGATCGTCAACCCGCGTCAGGCCGAGCTCATGTTTGACGCCTTCAAGGCTTCCGGCGGTCATGTCAGGCTTTGGATCTATCAAGGCCTCAAGCACGATTGCTGGACGCGAGCCTATAACGAGCCGGAGCTGCCGCGCTGGCTGCTCGCGCATCCTCTTGATCCCAAAGCAGAACCGCCAGCCTACGCGGAGCGGCTGCTGATTCCCCTCCATCCGCCGGCCATCAAGCTGACCACCGCGCAACTGGACGCGCTCTGTGGCGATTATCGCGACGCCCAAGGCCACACCGCAGCCATCTTCTTCCGCCAGGGCGATCAACTTTACGAAAAGAATCCGCAAGGAGAAGCTGTCGAGCTCGCCGCCGAGTCGCCTACCGTCTTCTTCTATCCCAATGGTTCCAGTCTCACCCGGCTCACCTTTGAACGCGATGCCGAAAGCCGCCTCAGCGTTCTCTTCCATGACGACCGCCATGAGGAGCGCTGGGAGAAGCGGACACTCGTCGCCAGCCGGTAAGCAACCGCGATGCGGCCAGCGGCTCTCGAACCGTTCAGAATTTGTGGATGCCAACCCGGGAAGAAAACCGCTCATCCCCTGCCGCCATCAAACCTTAGTTCAATAACCTTGCATTTTCATCTGTACACAGAGGCTGTTTTAGGCGGATATTGATAAAGGGTACTGCTCTAGAGCGGTGCTGCAGGAGTGCGATGGCGCCGCCAGAATCGAATGACCAGTCAAGAATATGTATAGAGAACTCATCGGTGATATGCGCGACAAAGTAGTGCAGCGCGCCCACGCCCTGAGTTGCGCCTTGATCCTTCTGCTCTCCTTGAGCGCTCTCGCGCAGACCGGCAACTCAACCAGGCGCTTGCCCATCCGGCACTCGGTGAGCGAGGTCTTCAACCTGAGCGCGGCGGAGGCTGCCCGCGCCTATCCTGTCGAATTAGATGCCGTTGTCCTGTACTCCGATCCGGAGTGGGGCGGCCTGTTTATTCAGGATGCAACCGGCGCAACCTTCATTGACGTCCACGGCACAACCAAAAAATACCCGGAGGGCGCGCGGATTCATATCAGCGCGGTAACCACCTCGACGGGGTCTAGTCTAGCCATCGCACAGCCGAAGATTGTGGTCACAGGCCACGGCACATTGCCCAAGCCGGAGCCAAAGACGATCGCCGAGCTGGACGCTGGAGAGGCGGAAACCCATCGCGTTACCACCGAGGGTGTGCTGCACCCCTGCGAACGCGATTGGATTCGCACCTGTTTCCGCATCCATGATGGCAAGAAACTGGCGTGGATTTTCCTGGTCCAGCCGGACGGACCCTCCGCGCAAAGCCTGATCGGGGCAACCGTTCGTGTGACGGGCGTGGCTGCCCGCCACGTCGACGAGAACAACAAGCGCGTCGCCGCCGAAATCTATCTCAACAGCCTCAATGACATCCAGGTTGAAACGCCGCCGTCCAGCGGATTTTCTTCGGCCATCGTGCCCATTCACGAGCTGCGCCCAACGGATGCGGACGAGCGTTTTGAGGGCCAGAGGCATCTGCGCGGCGTCGTCCTCTGGCAGACTCCGGGGCTGTTGTATCTGCAAGACAGCTCGGGCACGATTTTTGTTGAAACTTGGAAGGATCTTGATGTCCATGTAGGAGATACCGTGGACGCGGTGGGTTTCTCCGCCCCAGGAGCCTTTGGTCCGGCGCTCTCGGATTCCCGGGTGCGCGTTGACAGCGCTCAACCGAAGGCCGCCGCCATCGCTCCGCTGAAGCTCGCCTCCGCTGCCGAAGTCGTCAAGCGATCCTTGAACGGCAAGCTGGTGCGCTTCAAGGCGCGGCTCATCAATCAGGACGTGAATGACTCGGAGATCGTCTACCAATTGGAAGGTGATGGACAGCGCTTCAATGCCGTTCTGCCGCGCAGCGAAGTGACCCGCGAGGTGGTCGGGTTGACGCGCGACTCCATGCTTGAGTTGAACGGCATCGCGCTGATTCAGGGCGGATCTCCGGAGTGGCCGGAATCGCTCATCATTCTGGTGGCTTCGCCGGCGGATATGGTGGTGGTGGGGGGCAAGGTCTGGCTCACTCCAATGCGCGGACTTGCCATCCTGTTGGCACTTGTCCTCTGCGCCACTGTTCCCATGATCTGGGTCACGCAACTGAAGCGAACCACGCGCAGGCAGACAGAGATTATTCGCGCCCGGCTGGAGAGCGAGGCGCGCTTGGAGAACCGATTCCGGCGGCTCTTCGAGCGCAATCAGGCTGCCGTTTATACCTGGCAGCCGGATGGCCGGATCACCGAATGTAATTTGGCGTTTGTGAATATGCTCGGTCGCAGCTCGCGCGAGGAGTTGATCGGCAGCTCCTATTGGGATCTGGAGGTGGACGAGGCGCGGCGGGCGAACCTAAAGGAGGCTCTGGGCGAGGAGCCGCTCAGCAATTGCGACGCCAGCCTGCTGCGCAGCGATGGAGCCATCGTCCGACTGCTTGAGAACATCACCCCCGTACCCACGCCGGAAGGCATCGTCTATGAGACGACCGCCATTGATGTAACCTTGCTCAGACAGAATCAGGCCGAGTTGCAAAAGGCCCGCGACGCGGCCGTTCATGATGCCTTGAATGATCCGCTCACCGGCCTGCCCAACCGCCGCTGCCTGATGGAAAAGATCACCGTTCTGGTCAGCCGGACCCGTCGAAAAGAGAATCTTTTTGCCGTGCTCTACATTGATCTGGATGGCTTCAAGCAGGTCAACGACAGCCTCGGCCACCAGGTGGGTGACGCGCTGCTGGTCCAGATGGCCTCCTGCCTGCGCTCCTGGATTCGTGAGGGCGACCTGCTGGCGCGCCTCGGCGGCGATGAGTTCCTGGTGATTCTGGATCGGCTCTATTCCAAGGATGACGCCGCGCTGGTGGCCGCAAATCTGCTCAAGGCAATCGCCCATCCCTTCCATGTAAAGGGTCACGAACTGAGAATCGGCGCCAGCATTGGCATCAGCATTTATCCCGACGATTCGGTCGACGCCGAACAGCTTTTGCAGCAGGCCGACAGCGCCATGTATGCCGCCAAGCGCGAGGGCAAAAATCGCTTCATTCATTACACGCCCGAGATCGGCTTCCTGGTGCACGAACGGCTCACGCTCGAGAATCTGCTGCGCGGCGCCGTGGACCGCGACGAGATCAGCCTGGTCTTTCAGCCGGAGTTCGATCTTGCCAGCGGACGCCTGGTTCGCTTTGAAGCGCTGGCCAGATGGCTGCATCCCGCAATTGGCCAGATCCCTCCGGACAAGTTCATTCCCATCGCCGAAGAGAGCGGGATGATCGACCCGCTCGGCAAATTCATCCTGGAACAAGCCTGCGTGGAAGCGCTGCGCTGGCAGGGGCTGACCAGCTATCCCATCCAGTTGGCCGTCAATATCTCCGGAGTCCAACTGCGCAACAAGGAGTTCGTGAGTGAAGTGAGCGAGATTCTCCAGCGCACCGGTCTCGCTCCGCGGTTGCTGCAGATGGAGTTAACCGAGTCGGCCATGCTGATCGCCGCCGATAGCAATACCGATGCCATGATCCGCCTGCAAGCGCTGGGAATCAGTCTGGCCATTGACGACTTCGGCACCGGCTACTCCAATATGAGCTACCTGCCCTCGCTTCCCTTTGATGCGCTCAAAATTGACCGCTCATTTGTAAGGAATCTGGGCCTCAAGCCGGAGAGTGAATCGATCCTTCGCACCATCACCGAACTGGCCCGGAATATGGAAATGGCGGTGATCGTTGAAGGCGTGGAAACTGAGCAGCAACTCGAGATTATCAAAGCCCTGGGCGCCGATGAAGTGCAGGGCTACCTGCTGGGCAAACCGGCCGCCAATCCTCTGGATTTCCTTTCCAGGGCAATCGCATTGGAATCGGAACAATCGTTTTGAAAGGGCACGGCTTTAGCCGTGCCGCAAAGGGATGGAGAAGATCTTGGGCTTTAGCCCCTGAGGGATGGTTTTTTTAAAGGTGAAAATCATCCCTCGGAGGCTAAAGCCGGTGCTTTTTTGTCCTCGCAATCGGCACGGCTGAAGCCGTGCCCTTTCAAAACCGCTCCGCCTCTCGATTTCAAATCCGAATGCGATTGCCCTGGTAGGTCAGGGGTAGTGAAATCACTGGTTGGATTTCAGTTGATACCGTTCCAGCATGGCCGAAGAGATTTCAGCGCTGGCTGGCCAGTGGCCACGCCTTTCTCCCGCATGAGTCTGGTAACGATCCAGATGCTCCGGGTCGGGCTGAACCACGCGCCCATTCTCCAGGAAGAGCAGGCCCGCTTTTTCGGTAGGCATACGGGCAACGAAAGCTTCGGCTTGCTCCAGTGCGTCACCCAGACGGGCGAGAATGATTGCCGGGTCGATTGGCTCGGCAGTCACCAGCGATTTCCATTCAGCGGCTGAATAACGGGCATTGCGGCGAATCTCGGCAAGGAGGCCTTCGGGTGTAAAGCCCGGTGATTTGTCCACCGCGGCCCAGACGATTGCACCCAGCGGAAGGACGGCCTCGTGGGTGGTTACGAGATCGACAATGTCACGCACCTCACGACGTCCGGCAGCGGCCATGGCCTTGTTCAATGCCAGATCAACTTCATGAAGCACATAACCGAAGACCTCATCCGGAAGGGCTGGAAAGAAGCGATAGTCGCTGTCAGCAACCCATTCCAAGCGAGTCAACTCTTTCCCATTGCCGATCTGCGCTGTGTGGATGGAAGGAAGCTGGCGCAACCAGGTGACGTTGTAACCCGCTTCTTCCAAAACGCGAGCGTCGTTGAAAGCGGCCTCCGCAACGCGTTCTTCCCGGTCATGAAAGATGTCTATATCGCCGCTGTGGCGAAGCGTGTTTCGGTTGAGCGGTGTTGAACCGCCAACGTAGCTCTCCGGGCTGCGATGCCGGGCCAGCAGCCGGAGAATATCGATTTGCAGATTAGACAGCGGCATGGCAGGCTTGCTCGATCCCTTCGGCCAAACGACGGGCAGTAAGATCGCCCTCGATACGCAGAGCGCGCGCCACGACCAGCGCATCATCCTGTGAAGGCGCATCGAAGCGGCGCAGATTCCACAAGGCATGTGCCCCGAACTCCTTGAAGGCCCGTTCGTAGAGGATCACGTACTCGGGTTGGCTGGGCTGCGCGCTCATGGCTCTCTCACTGCAGCGGTTGGAGAAACCGCCGATGTGGGTATTATCTTCTTTGTCCGCGCGCCGATGCAAGCACCTGCGGTGCGGCCAGCGGTTCGCTATCCGCTCGCTCAGGGTTCATGGATTCCCACCTGGCACTGGCAGGAAATCTCTGCATCTCAGAAAAACTGTCATCCTGAGCGGAGCGCAGCGGAGTCGAAGGATCTGTGGTTGCTTTTCGGTCGCACTTAAAAATACTGGGATTGAAAGAACGCCGAAACCGGCTCGGCACAGTCTATGTAAAACAAGGAGTCCGTGGCATGAAGAAAGCTAGCCGATTGACCGTCGCGGCGCTATGTGTGAGTTTGTGCGCAACAGTGGTTGCAGCGCAGCAGAAACCGGAGAAGCCATCCAATCCAGCGCATCTGGAATTGACGATGGAAGTCGCCGCCACAACGGAAGAAGGCTACCCCTCGGTTCTACGCGTCACGGTTAAGAATGTGGGCAATGTAGCTGTCGATATGCCAATGCCGGTGATTGGCTGCTTGCCGCAACATGGGTCTATTTTTATTCATCTTGAATGGAGATCGGTCCATTCTGAGAATCATGATGGCACAGGATGGGGTTTTGGTTGTGGAGAAGGCGAAATGCCCAGTCTTACCAGCCGTATCCGAGATGAAGGGATTCACCTTCGTCCGGGAGAGTACATCGCATCAAGCGAAAATATCCGTAAACGCATTGAAGGCCTCAAGCCTGGAATCGTCGAGTATTGGGTTGAGTTTATCCCACCGCAAGCTACCATATGGGATATTACAGAGCTGCAAAAAGTAGGTTACATCGTGCCCACCGAAAAGATCGAAACGGAGCACCAGAATTTTATTGTGCATTGATTACAGTTTTTTGGTGTCAGAAACCTCAGAGCTTTTCCAACACCGGTTCAAGATTCTGCCCGCCGTATAAAATTCGCATAATATCTACACGCTTTTCGCTCACTTTGAACAAAATGGTAACCCTGTGTTCAAATCCCATCCGGCGCAAACCGGCAACCTCTCCAGCCACCGCCGTTCCCCGCTCCGGAAATGTCTCCAAAGAAAAGCTAAGTCGCTCAATCCTTGCAAGATAATGAGCAGCAATTTCAAAGCTGGTATCTTCGGCGATATAGCAAAAGAGCGCATCAATGTCGTCGATGGCTTCCGCGAGGAAATGAACCTCGTATCGCTTCAAGATATAGACTCACTGGTTGGAATTCCGTACTTGGCCCGCAAATCGCGGAAGACCTGTTCCGCCGGGACACTGGGTCGGGGATCGGCTAGAGACTCGAGCGCCTGCTGGGTCAGCCACTCGTTGAGTCTGGCTTCTTCCCGTTCCAAGGCGAGTAATCCGGCCTGGATCACCTCGTCTGTCGAGGCATAGGTGCCGGATTGGACACGCTCCTCGACGCTCTTTCGCAGCGGACCCAGATCGACGACCAGTGTGCTTTGCGCGGTTGCCATGCGAGCCTCCATGGGACTGATTGTACCGCTCTTTCTGTACTTGTCGCTTGACCTGGAATCGTTCGTGATCTCCCAGTTCCAAAAATTCAAACCCCTGGGGCGCCCGGCCAGCGGCTCGCTATCCGCTCGCTCCTGGATCATGGATTCCTAACCATTCCGCATAGCGCGTGGAATGGACGGTATACCCGGCCCTTTCCTGAGTCGATGCAAATCTTTGTATACGTATAGTAGACGTGAGTTTCAGGTGCTTAATTGAGAAAATCGCGTTATCATCATTCCATGGCGACGATTCACATCTCGGGCCTGGATGCATCCCGCGACTTTGCGGGCTTGATGGCCATGGTGCGTTCCGGCGCGGAGGTCATCATCGAGGATGGCGCGTATCCTCCAGCCGTCCTGCGCTCGGCGGAGCCAGTGAGGCGCACCATCTCCGAGTGCATCGAATTGGCGCGCAAGCATGAAGCGGAGACCGGCTTTTCTCCCGTTCTCGACTCGGATTTTGCCGACGATGTGGCTGAGATTGTCCGCAATCGCAAGCCTTGGACACCTCCGTCATGGGACTGATTCTTGATACGAGCATCGTAATCGCGGCCGAGCGCAATGGCCTTTCAGTCCGCGTATTCCTTGAAGAATGCAACGCTCTCTATGGCGAAAACGAGATCGGACTCTCTGTCGTCACAATTGCCGAACTCGTGCATGGTGCTTATCGCTCCAAAGAAGAAGACCGCAAACAGCGGCGTCTTGCCTTCGTAGATCGCCTCTGCTGGGATGTTCCTGTTTACCCCATTACACTCGATATTGCCCATACAGCAGGACGCATCGAAGGCCAGCAGGCATCTCTCGGCTTTACGCTCGCCTTTGAAGATTTGGCGATTGGCGTCACTGCTTTGCAGCTTGGTTACGATGTTGCCACGCTCAACGACAAGGACTTCATCCGGATTCCTGGATTACGCATTGTGAAATCAGAATAGCGCCCGGCGCGAACCGTTATCTTGATAAAATCTTTGCATGACACTCACAGCGCAGGATCGCGCGCGGCGCATCAAAATTATTCTCTTTGACGTGGATGGCGTTCTGACCAACGGCAACATCTGGATTATTCCGGTCCCCGTCGTTGGACCGGATGGGGCCGCCACGACAAAAATGATCGAGGCCAAGGGCTTCAGCGCGCATGACGGCGCGGGCGTGACCTTGGCGCGCCTGGGCGGCATGAAGGTGGGCGTCATCACCAAGCGCATCTCGGAGACCGTGGCTATGCGCGCGCGCGACCTCAAGCTCGAATTCGTCTACCAGGGCGAGGCCTTCAAGATGCGCCCGGTGCGCGAGATCATGGAGCGCGAAGGCGTGACGCTGGAGGAGATCGCCTACGTGGGCGACGACGTGATAGACCTGCCGGTGATGCGCCTCTGCGGGCTGGCCGTGGCCGTGGCCAATGCGCGCGAGCAGGTGAAGGCCGAAGCGCACTACGTTACGCCGCACCAGGGCGGCGAAGGCGCGGGTCGCGACGCGATTGAGTTTATTCTGGAGGCCAAGGGGATGCTCGACCAGTGCATCGCCGCTTCAATCGACGCCGACAATCCGCTGCCGCCTTCGATCGATATCGGCAAGGGCGGAGACTTGAGCTTCGGACAATAAGATGCAAAATCATCTCAAAAAAGCCGTGGTGCTGTTGAGCGGTGGCCTCGATTCGGCCACGGTGCTCTCCATCGCCCGCGCCGAAGGCTACGAGCTGTACGCGCTTTCGTTTTCCTACGGCCAGCGCCACATCGTCGAACTCGACGCTGCCCGCCGCGTGGCGGCGTCGGTGGGCGTGGCCGATCACCGCATCGCCAAGATCGATCTGCGCGTCTTCGGCGGTTCGGCGCTGACCGGTGATTTTGCCGTCCCCAAGGGCCGCTCGGCAGACGAGATGAGCCACGATATTCCCATCACTTATGTGCCCGCGCGCAACACCATCTTTCTCTCATTTGCGCTGGCCTGGGCCGAGGTGCTTGGTTCGAGCGACATCTTCATCGGCGTCAACGCTCTCGATTACTCCGGCTATCCGGATTGCCGCCCGGAGTTCATTGAGGCCTTTGAGCGCATGGCCAATCTAGCCACCAAAGCCGGCGTCGAGGGCCGTCAGCGGCTTACCATTCATACCCCGCTGATCGCGCTCACCAAGGCGCAGATCATCGCGCGGGGATTGGAGCTGGGCGTGGATTACAGCCTGACCAGCAGTTGCTACGATCCGGGCGCAGCTGGCGAGCCCTGCGGTCAGTGCGACTCCTGCCTGCTGCGCCAGAAGGGCTTCCGCGAAAATGGAATCGAGGATCCGCTGGCGTACTCCGGCCAAACGGGTTAATGAATCTCTCCTGTTGATGTATTGTGCAGCGTCGACCGAAAGGTCGGCGCTACTCGATAACGACAGGAGGATCGCTCTAAAAGTCTTCCAGCACCAGCGGAAATCTACCCGGCGGTTCGACTCTGACTCCGCAGACGCTCCCGCCATACCACGCGCCAAAGTGCTTCTGGTCACCGGTAATCAAATAAGCGGCACGGACGAGCACAGCGGCAGCCAGAACGTGCTGATCCTTTTCCGGCAACGGCGGCGGGGATTCAAGCCGTGGCATTTTCTCAAAATTCAAAACCCGAAGTGCGAGGAGGAGCTGAACAAAACGGCTTTGCTGCTCCGGCTGAGGCAAGTTGCGCAGGCATTCCGCGACGACGAAGTTCGACGTAAGCAGTTCAACGCCGGCGATTTGCCAGAGGCGACACACCTTGCTGCCGTCCTTCCAGGCGGCGGAGACCAGCACGTTTGCATCCAGAAAGAGCCGAATGCGGCGAGCACGTGCATCGCTCATGACGGCCAGCGCTGATGGTCGATGGATTCAGGATCGATTCCCATGGCCATAACCTCTTTGCGCGCTTCCAGATAGTCATCCTTGTCCATGGCATTATTCAGGAAGAACTCGGCCAGCCGCTCCGGGGTGTAGACCTCAACCTCAATCGGCGTGGTAACGGCAGGACGCATCAGAATCCCGTCTTCGCGCTCTTCCATCAGCAGGGCGCCACCTTCGTCCAGCCGGTAGCGCTTGCGCAACTTGGCCGGAATCACAATCGTGCCTCGCTTGCCGATCTGCACTGTCTGCATTTCAGAATCTCCGAATATCAGAATAGCAGAGATACAGATTTATTGTGCACTGTTTTAATCCTTGAACACTGTTCCCTGTTCCCCGTTCCCTGTTCCCCGGTCCATCACCGCGCCGGCTGGAAGGGTTCCACGCGCAGCATATCGGATAGGATGCCGCGTTCCTCGGGCGTAAAGAGGCCGCGGTAACGTGCGGAGTCGAGCTCCGTCTGGCGCTGATCGATGGGAACCCCGCGCAGATCGCGGAAGGCGGCTTTCATCTGTGCCTGACGGTCCACCGGCAGCTCCGCCCAGCGGCGGGCGGAGAGGTTGACGCGCATCCGGTCCTGGGGCGAGAGATGCTCGATCATTTCGGCGCGAGCCAAACGGCGCTGGCGCTGCTCTTCAGTCAGCTCGTGCACCTGATGCAACTGCTGCATGAGGCGCTGCTGCTCGACGGGTGAAAGCCGGTGGAAACTGGGGTCGGCGCGCAGAATCCGCTCCTGATCTTCAACCGGCAGATTGCGGTGCTGATTGAGCCAGTCGCCCAGATGGCCCTGCGGAAACTCCGCGGGCGGCGCATACCCCGGAAACGCGGGGCGAGCCAAGCCGGGACCGATGTAAGGCGGACCAGGATAAGCGGGAGCTGGAATCACCGCACGAGCCGCGGGATAACCGTTGGCCAATGGGTGGCTATGGGCGTTGGCCAGTGGACGGCCATACGCGTCAACCAGCGGACGGCGCTGAACCGGCCGGCGGGCGGGCTGAGCCGGAGATGCCGTGGCGCGCGGCGCGGAGGCCGTGGTGTGGGGTACGGATGGGGATTGAGGCGCCGCGTGCTGTTGGCGTGCCCAGGCCACGGGCATGCACAGGATCATGGCCGCGGCGGCGATCAACGCCCAGCCAATCCAATCCGCTTTGTATGCCCTGGTCATCCTGCTCGTCACCCATTCGATCCCACCCTGGCCGCAAAGACAAAATTGCGGCCAGGGTGAGGCGCCCTGATTTCAATCGTCAGATAACTTTTTAATCCCCGCTCTGGCCGTTGTTGGAGAGCGCCTCCAACTGATCCAGAAGCTGCGCATTGCTATCCATGGTTTGCAAATCGTGCACCACGGCCGTCTGTTTCAAATCAGGCGCCGGCTGATCCCAGTCGGTCACGCTCAGGTAAGCCCCTCCGCCCACCAGCAGCAGAAAGGTCATGGTCATGGCCGCCAACGGCCGCAGTTGAGGCGTACCCACGCCGCTGACGCGCATCCACAACTGGCCAAACCAGCCCGCCGGCTCAGCCGCGCGCTCTTCACGCAGCCGCGCCTCCAGCCGGGTAAGGAAGTACGGGCTGGGCGCCGGCGCCTCCCACTGATCCAGCACAGCCATCGCCGCTCGCAGCTCGTCCAGCTCGCGGCGGCAGCGGGCGCATCCCGCCACATGTTCAAGAACCTCGGCAGGCGCATTCTCAGGATCAAGCAGCAGTGTCGCCAGCTTCGCATCCATCTCAGCGCAAATGTTTTTCATCTCGACCACCCCGTTATCCGCCGGTGTCGCCCGGCTTTTCGCACTCACACAAACTCTTTCAACGTCTCGCGCAGCGATTGGTAGGCGCGGAAGAGCAGCGATTTCACCGCCGACTCGCTCAGCTTGAGCACCTGACCAATCTCCCTGTAATCCATCCCCTGATATTTGTGCATCACAACAGCCATGCGCTGCCGCTCCGGCAGCGCCATCACATACGCGCGAATGGCCTTCATGCGCTCCTCGCGCAGAAGGCTCAGCTCGGCCGACGGCTCGCTGTCGGCCACGTCCGGCTTGGTGCCGGTCTCCTCGTCGGGCGCGTCCAAATACACACTCTGCACCGCGCGTTCGTTCCTGGTATCGCGCGCATGGTTCACCGCCAGGTTGGTGGCGATCCGGTAGAGCCATGTGCTGAACTTGGCCTCCGCACGGTAGCTCGAACGCGAGCGATACACGCGCAGAAACACCTCCTGCGCCAGCTCTTCGGCAATCGCCTGGTTGTGCACCATCCGGAAGAGAAAGTGAATGATGGAACGGTGATACTTTTCCGCCAGATAGTTGAAGGCCGCCTCATCGCCCGCCGCGGCGCGCATCATCATCGCCGCGTCACTGTCTTGATCCACACGGGCAGGCGCATTGCTCCGCTCGTCCAGCCATGCAGCCGGAGCCGTTCCCAGGGACGAGTTGTCCAGGACCAGCGTTGCCATATCCTCTTGAACCCCGTCCGGAGCGGAAGGTTGCGCTAATGTTTGGCCTTTTTCCTGAGAAACTTCCCTCGCCAATCGATTCAAGCGCGCGCCATCGATCTGGCCATTGAACGCTGGGCGCCTCATCCCCGCGACGTCTTTATTCCTGTCGCCAAGGTTGGATTCAAGCAGAGAAGCCACCGTCACCGGACGCAAAACCGCTTCGTCGCCAGAGGCAAAGCGAATCGCACCGCGGATTGAGGATTCTTTCCAGCGCATCAAAGAAGCGGAGGTCAAAAGCAGGCCGCTGAATCCGCCAAAGTTGGCCGCATAGCCCCACTGGTGTTACTCTAACCCATGGGGTGCCCTGTGGTCGCGTCAGCCGCCGCGGCTGCTGGTCTCTCCCACGCAAGGGTCGCTTAGCTCAGTCGGTTAGAGCGCCTGCTTCACACGCAGGAGGTCGTAGGTTCGAGTCCTACAGCGACCACCATCCTCCGCAATGCGTTGCCTGCTCTGCTAACCATTTCGAGCCACTTGTAAAATTGTCTTCAGATAGCTGATAAGCGTCAGGGTACGACTTCAGTCGTGCCTCCATGGACCTTCAGCCCACCCAAGTGCATGAAAACGCCTCTGCGGCATTCGCCCCGGAGGGGTGACACGAGAATAGCCCAGGGCCGGGGTCCCCACGGACAGGTCTTTGTCCGTGGGGTGGTAGGGTGGAGCGCAGCGGAACCCTGGGTAGGATGCAGAGAGAAGTGAACTCGCCCCGGAGGGGCGACCGAAATATCTCCGAAGATTCTAAAGGGGATAAGTCGTGTTTTCGACCGTGCCGCAAATGGTCCGTACGGATTCTGGCTTTAGCCGCTGCGGAATTGCAAATCACTGAAAGCAACGAGATGCAGGGGCTAAAGCCCAGCAGCTTTTTTACTGAGCTAGCGGCACGACTAAAGTCATGCCCTGACACTTCTTGCACTCTCCATGGGATTTTGCATGAAGCGCATCCCTATTCCGCTTTTCCGCCACCTTTTCTCTTTGAATACCGAGCATATTCCGTTCTTAGCCGCTCTGCGTCTTGACACACATCCGCTTCAGCGATGAGACTGCCTGTTAGAGTATTGCGCGAGTTCAGGCTGCTGCCGGAGCTTTCCGGGCAGGACGGAGGAAAATCCGGTGGGCGAAGCAAAGTCGGAGCGGCTGCAACTGACGCTCGCATCAACGACCAAAAGCGTGGACCAGATTGAGGAGGCGGCGGAGAAGCTGGCCTTCGATGCCGGCCTGGACGAGGAGGAGCGCTACCATGTCTCCGTGGCGGCGCGCGAGGCAGCGGTCAATGCCGTGCTGCACGGCAACAAATTCGATGCGGCCAAGCAGATTGCAGCCAGCTTTGAAATCACCGGCGCGGCGCTCGTCATCACCATCGCCGACCAGGGTCCGGGGCTGGACCCGGAGACGATCCCCGACCCGCTCGCTCCGGAAAACCTGTTGCGCGGCTCCGGGCGCGGGATCTTTCTTATGCGATCCTTCATGGATGAGGTGAACTTTCGCCAACTGCATCCAGGGCTCGAATTAACGCTGGTCAAGCGCCTGCCGCCCAGCCCTCAAAAATCTTGAAGCGCTTGCAACCTTACCGGGCAAGCGGAAATGTTAATCTGTTAGCAGCAACAAGGAGGAGTAACCCATGGCATTGACAATTGCTTCCCGTGAACTGGACGGAGTAACTGTTCTGGACCTTAGCGGGCGGATTACCTTGGGCGAGGGCAGTGTGCAGTTGCGCGATGCCGTTCGCGGCCTTATCAGCAAGGGACAAAAACGCATCCTGCTGAACCTGGCGGATGTGAACTACATCGATAGCTCGGGGTTGGGCGAGTTAGTGAGCGCCTTTACCACGGCCAAGAACCAGCAGGCGGATGTCAAGCTGCTGAGCCTCTCCAAAAAGGTTCATGACCTTCTGCAGTTGACCAAGCTCTACACCATCTTTGACATCTGGGACGACGAAGCCAACGCCATCGCCGCCTTCAAATAGCCCAAGGCCCGGATGCGTCAAGCTACGCTCCATCAATAAGACGGCCATTCCCGCGCGGGAATGGCCGTTTCTGCTGATTGGCGCGCCGCTTCAGGCCAGCACAGCCGCTCTGCGTTGCATGTGGGCAGTTGGAACAGACGCCAGCATCGCCGCCGGAAGCTGAACCGAAGCCATCGGCTGCGCGTTGTGAACCCCGCACGTCAGCCGGTGGACAAAGTGATACGGCGGCCAGGGACCGGAGAGCTGCATCTGATACTCCCGCATCCCCGCGCTCGAGGTCGCATACTTGCTCAAGTAGCGCTCCACGCTCCTGCGGTCAATCAGATGCGCAATGTCCAGCATCATCTTGCCGTTGTCGGTCAGCCGGCAACTGACCTCTTCGTCCAGCGGCGTAAACAGCCGGTGCATCTGGAAGCTGACCGCGCGGGCGCGCGTCTGGCGGTCCCGCTGGCGCCCGGCATTTTCCTTCAGGCTGCTGAAGTACTCCCGGCTTGCGCCCTCCGTGGCAAGATGCTTTTCCGCCCCGTGCCCGGCGCAATCGTCCACCAATATCTTCAAGTGCATCTCGGTCTTGCCCCTCAGCTTGTCGATATTCCCCTGGAACTGGCGCTGGTTGGAGCGGATCGAGCGGCGCAGGCTCTCGTCGTTTTGAAAGACAGTTCCAAAGCGGAAGGGCAACACCGTCGAATGTTGGAAGCAGTCGGCAATCACCCGCGCATGGTCCACTCCCGATCTCTGGTCCAGCGCTTCGGAAGGATTGTGTTCACTGGCAATCACCACCAGATCGCACACCGGATACACAAAAACCTGATTGCCGCTGACTCCGTGCAGCGACGCCATCGGAATAGGTTTGCGATGCCGGGCCAATATAGGAAATGATTGTCTTTCACTGATGCAATAGGCATACCAAGCCATAACGAGAAACTCCGTCTGCGTGCGCCGGAAAGCGCCACTCGTTGGAAAAACGCTGTGTTTGGAGAAGTCGATGCATAGCGGGCAACATGCCGGGAGAGGAACAATCCCGGTTGAACATGGAAAAATACTAGCCCTCCAACAAGACAACTGGCAATATCCGCTGTGTTAACTTCCTCTGACCGGAGAGAATCATCGAAAGATAGTTTTTATATTGAGAATAAATCATTTGATGCAATCAAATGTTCCTCCTATTTTGACTTGTCTAGTCTAATTTGGAAGATAAAATGCTAAGTCTTTCTGCACTCAATTAACCCGCTCCGTCTCCGTTCCTCACCGCCGTTTGCAACCCGCACGGCCGTGCCGACCTCTCGTGCATAAACCTGCAGCGCCGATCTCCCGGTTCACCTTCGTTTCCTTGCAAGTCATTGCCGCGCGCCTGCTTCCGGTATGCTTTTCATCAGGAGATCGCACGTGAAACCCGTCCTTGCCCGCACTACACGCAGCCTGCAACGCAATATCCTGGCCGGCATCATCACCATTGGACCGCTCTTTGTCACCTACCTGGTCTTCAGCTTTCTGCTCACCACGCTCGCCAAGGCCGGGCTGCCCGTAATCAAGTTCTTCGCCGCCATCTTTCCTCAGGCCTGGCTGCGCGAAACTCTGCTGCAATCGGCGCTGGCCGTCGTGCTCACCCTCGTCATGCTCTTTGTGGTGGGCCGGGTCACTTCGCTCGTGATCGGCCGCCAGGCCTTCGAACTCTTCGAAGCCGTGCTGGAGCGCCTGCCCGTGGTCGCCAAGATTTACTCCTCGGTGCGCCAACTGCTGGACAGCATGTTCGCCAAAAAGGAGTCCAATCAGCGGGTGGTGCTGGTAGACTTTCCCATCGCCGGGCAAAAATCCATTGGCTTCCTGACGCGCACCATGAGCGACGCAACAACTGGCGAGCAGCTCGCCGCGGTGCTCCTGCCCAACGCCATCAATCCGACCTCGGCATTTTTGCAGATCCTGCCGCTCAGCAAAGTCACCGACACCGACCTGTCGATGGAGCAGGCGATGAGCATGATTATGACCGGCGGCGCGGTGGGCCCGGAGACGATCCGCTTCACCCAGCCCGCGCTGGATTCGGGAGAGGCAACTAACAGCCTGTAATGTAATTCTGGTTTTGAAAGGGCACGACTTTAGTCGTGCCGCAAGTGGCTCAAAAAACACATAGGCTTTAGCCTCTGAGGGATGTTTTTTGGCTTTTCGACTTCCACCGCGGAGAGGTGCAGTTCCTTAGCCAGCCGGTATGCCGAAAGGCCCAGCGGCTCCATGAACTCCGTCTTGAGTATCTCGCCGGGATGGATCGAGTATCCAAAGGGAATCTTGTTCATTACGCCGCCTGCGCCCTGGGCTTGATCTTGGCTAAAGTCTTATCTTTGGCAGCAACCCAAATGTCATGTTTGTTTTGCAAATTCAACCAGAATTGAGTGGAACAGCCAAAATAAGCACTGAGGCGCATCGCGGTATTCGCAGTTATCGACCGCTTGCCGCGTACAAGGTCGTTCACGCGTGGCGCTGAGACGTGCAGTTCCTTAGCCAGCCGGTATGCCGAAAGCCCCAGCGGCTCCATGAACTCCGTCTTAAGTATCTCGCCGGGATGGATCGAGTATCCAAAGGGAATCTTTTCCATGGCGTCTCCTAATGGTAATCGACGATTTCAACGTCGTATGCTTCCCTGTCAGTCCAAGTAAAACACAAGCGATATTGATCGTTGATGCGAATGCTATGCTGGCCCTTGCGATCTCCGGTCATGGCTTCCAAACGGTTTCCCGGCGGAGACCAAAGATCTTCCAGGCGATCAGCGGAATCAAGCTGCGCAATCTTCTTCAGCGCCGAAGTGCGAAGGTTTGCCGGGATACGCCGGCTCTTGCCGGTATCCCACAATAACTCCGTATCGGCGTCCGCGAAGCTCTTGATCACATTCGCAGTTTAACGCACTTCGTTATTAACGGAAAGCATTATTAAGCCTGTATCTTCCCGCCTGACGGATCATTCTCCTTCTCCGCTTGCAATTCTAAGTAAAATGGTATAACAGTTATATATTTGCGCTTTCACTTCGATCCGCAGAAAAGTCGGCGGTTGAGGGAAAATCCCCGCCGCGGTATCGGGTTCGAGGAGGCGCGAAAGATCTTTGACCGGCCCTACTATCTCGATCAGCGTTCGGACGTTCCTGACTAATACCGTGCCATTGGCTGGGTTGGAGAGCGCATCTATTCGCTCATCTTTGAGATTCGATTGGATGAGGAAGGCGAGTTTTATCACTTGGTTACACTTTGGAAATCAACCCGCGAAGAAGAGGAACTCTATGCCGAAAACTCTTGAGCCCCACAAAATGCTAACCGCCGACCAGATCGCGGAGCGTGCCGACAGCGGCGAAAGTATCTCCGGCTTCTTCACCGGAAAAGGCAAGATGATGCTGCCGATTCAGCGCGTGAATGTGGACTTTGCGCTGCCCATGCTGCAAGAACTCGATCAGGCGGCCATGGAGTTGAATATCAGCCGCCAGGCGGTCATCAAGACGCTGCTGCGCCATGCGCTGGATCAGCAGCATCTGGCGCGCAGAGCGCGGTAAATCAAGCTATTCAACCGCCAGCTCAACCTCCGCCTGTTCGCTCTCCGCGGCCACTTTGCGAAAACTGACGTTCTCGAACTGAGCCCAGATGAGTCCCACTGGCACAATGCCCAAAAAGCTGATCAGCAGCAGCGTCGCCGCGCAGGCCGTAGCCGGTTCGGCAGCCACGCCGAAGAAGCCGGTGAGCGCTGCGGCCACAAAGCCGATCTGCGTGAACCAGCCCACCACCGGAAGTTGAAAGGCGCTGGCCAGCATGCCCCAGGCCATCACCAGCATGCACTTGGAGAGCGTCAGATCGGCCAGTTGCGGGCTGGCCACAAAGGCGCGCATGATCTCGAAGTAGGCCAGCACAATCATTCCCCACATCAGCAGCGAAAGCCCGCCCACCGCGGCAAAGTCAGTGAAGCTGCGCATGGTGTCCAGCCCGGCGCGAAAGGTGCGGATCTTGTGTCCGACGGCCACTCCCAGCTTCTGGGAGGCCATGCCAAAAATCCGCTCCGCATACGCGGCCACCACTCCCCCGGCCATGCGCACCGCCAGCAGAAAGAAGGCGCCCAGCACGGTTGTGGTCAGCGCGCCGCGCGCCACCTTCTTGATGATCTCCGGGTGCGGCAGCGCGCCCGCCGGTGCCAGCAAAATCACCGAGCAAAAGATCAGCGCCATCGCGCCCATGTCCAGCAGCCGCTCAACAATGTAAACCGCCACCTGGTTGCTCAGCGCGAGGCCGGTTTTTTTAGCCACCAGATACGGGCGCACCGGATCGGCGATCCGGCCCAGCAGCGCCACGCCCGTGAAGCCAATCACCTGCGTGCCCAGCAGAGACAGCGGACCCACCTTCTTGATATGCCGCAGCAGCAGAGCCCAGCGCATGGAGCGGATCAGGTAGCAACAGTAAATCGTGCCCAGGGCAAAGGCGATCTTGCGCCAATCGGCCAGCGCCAATTGCGCCCCGAAGACGCGAAAATCAAAGTGAATCCGATCGCGCCCCCAATACACCAGCGCCGCCAGCGCCGCCATCACGATCAAACCCAGAATCCACTGCTTCTTCTTCAAGCCGTCTCCGTTCCATTGCAATCACTTAACTTATTCTACCGGGCTGGGAGCGATGGTGAGCGCCCTCAGCCCGCCGGATTGTCAAAGTTCAAAGAATCGAAAGTTCCGGCTCCGGCTTCATTCCTGAGATAAAACTCCCCCGCCGCGTCTTGAAAAACCTGAAAAGCTCACTGCTGCCGCGCCGCCCGTTTCGCCTCTGCCGCGCGCGCCAGCACCCGCCGGTTGAACTCGTGAATTACCCGCGCCACATAGGCCTGCGTCTCGTGATAAGGCGGAATGCCGTTGTAGCGGTCAACCGCCTCCGGCCCTGCGTTGTAAGCGGCCAGCGCCAGCGCCAGATTGTCGTGATAGCGGGTCAGCAGCCAATCCAGATAGCTCACCCCGCCGCGCACATTCTCCTCCGGCTTGAAGCTGTCCGCCACGCCCAAATCCCGCGCCGTGGCGGGCATCAGTTGCATCAGCCCCTGCGCTCCGGCGTGGCTCACGGCGCGGGCGTTGCCGTTGCTCTCGGCCTTCACCAGGCTGGCCAGCAAGTCCACGTCCAGATTGTGCTCCTGCCCAGCCTTGCTCAGCATCTCGCGCAGATCGGCCTCTGAAAGCTTCGGCTCCGGCAGTAAAACTCCATGCGGCGAACCTTCATTCGAAGGCGCTCCGTTCGATGAACTGCTGTGCCCCGCCCATCTCCGCGCACTTAGCGGAGATGGACGGGAATCCTGCCCTGAACTATCCGCAATCTTCAGCTCAGGCGGCGGATCGGGCAGCGCCTCGAAGGCGGCAATCTCCTCTGTCTGGAACTCGATGTAGCTATCTTCTCCAGGACTCAAGTAGAGCCGGGTGCGGCCTTCAACATTGGCGTGATGATCGCAGCGCATCTCGAAGCCGTTGCGCAGCGTCACCCGCTCGTAGGCCCGCATCGGCGGACACAATGCCGCAATCACCGCCAGAGCAGCCAAACCCCGCCAAGTTGTCAGCAACTGACTCAAAAACTCTTCTCCAGAAAAATTCCCGCCTGATTCCATCGTACATTTCGCTAACTCGCTAACGGGCGATCCACGCGCGGCGCGGGCTAACTCGCCGCATTTTTTCCAATCCATCATTCAAGGAGTGATTCTTTCCAAATACTCTGTCATCCTGAGCGAAGTTTGGCAGCTTTTTCGCCAAACGGACTCGAAGGACCCGCGGTTGCTTTTCGTCCATCTTCCTTGAAGTCGCATCAAGCATTGGTTCGCATGGTGAAAAAGACCCGGCGAAACGGAAAAAAGACCGATCCATCGTTGCGCACCGGATATGCAGGCGCTGCGCGGAAGAGTATGTCCTGCTTGAATTCCGCCTGCTCTTCCGCGGAGAGACAGTCAAGCCATGGCCGCATCCCGGTGCCGGCGTACCAATCGATGATGGCCTGATGATCTTTGAGCAGGTGCCAGTAAGTAGTCTCCCAAATATCCACCTCATGACAATGATCTTTGGCTTTTTCAAAGTAGAAGTCGGGCTCGCGGAAGTACAGCGGATTCGACATTCCGGAAAAATAGCTTTGCCATTTGTCCGATGCGGCGGTCGCCAAAAGCGCCTTGTACAAACTACTCGTATGATTGGCCGGCACCTGGATGGCAATGACGCCGCCGGGAGTGATCCATTGGGCAAGCGTGGACAGAAGCTTTCCCTGCTCCGGCACCCAATGCAAAACCGCGTTGGAAAAGACAAGATCAAAGTTCGTTGCAGGCTGCCAGCTTTGCAGATCGGCCACCACCCAGGATGCCGGAAGCGAAGTAGCCCTCGCTTGATCGATCATTTCTTTCGAGCTATCCAGTCCAATGATCTCAGCGCCGGGAAAACATTCCGCAAGCACAGCCGTGGAGTTACCGGGCCCACAGCCCAGGTCCAAGATACGCAGAGGTTGGTCAGCCCGATCCTTGAGAAGGATGCGCACTCTAGTGGCCAGATCCCACGCGGGACGAGTCCGTTGATTGGCAAATTGCAGATACAAATCCGGGTTCCAGCTCGGCATGAAATTCCTCTTCAACTTCCTGCTCTTGCGATGCGCGGAAGAGCCATCGAATACTTCTTGAGCGCCGCCTCCAGCACCACCGCAACGCCATCCTGGTCATTCGGCGGAGCCTGCTTCCAGCCGCGCGTTTTGGCCAGCGTGCGCAACTCCTGCGCGGCGTTGCCCATCACCACGGCCTGCCCGGCCCACTCCAGCATCTCCACATCATTCCAATTGTCGCCGATGGCCATCGCTTCCCCGCGCTCGACGCCCAGCCGGAGGGCTAGATTTTCAAGCGCCGAAGCCTTTGAAACGCCCCTCGGCAACAGGTCCAGAATCGACAGCCCGCGCGCCGGATACTCAGTCCGCTGGCACGCGCACTCACCCGCCCACGCGCTCGCCTTCACTGCTGCCTCCGCCGCGCGCATCTGGCTCACCGTGCCGGCCGCCATGCCTTGAATCGGATCTTCGCCATCCCTGAGCGCATCTTCCAGCGGCTTGACCACCTCGATGGCGTTGCGGTTGGCCTCAACCCAAATCGCAATCCGCCCATGCGCCTGCTCCAAATCCTCAACCACAAGTTCGCCGCGCCCCGGCCGGTCAAAGGTAAAAACCACGCACCCGAAGGGCCGCAGCAACCCGCACAATCCGCGCGCCACCCGCGACTCCATCGTGCAGCGGGCGATCACTTCGCCGCCCAGCGCCCGCGTCACTGCCCCGTTGGACGCAATCAGCGGCGTATCCGCTCGCAAGTCAAGGCCCTCGAAGAGCGGCGCAGTGTAGGCCGCGCGCCGCCCGGTGGCGATGACCACCGTGATCCCCGCCTGCTGCGCGCTTTTGAGCGCCCGCCCCACGCGCGCCGTCAAACCCTGGCCAATCGCCGGCGTCAGCGTCCCGTCCACATCAATTGCCACCAGTCGCAGCGGAGGATGCATAGATTCAGTTTACCGACTGCGGCTCAATACAATCCCGGAAGCAAGGCCCAGCTTTCGCCGCGATAGCTTTCATACGCCGCGCCAAAGGCCTTCCGCAAATTTGCTTCTTCCAGTCGAATCTTCCGCAGGTACGCAAGAACGGCCAGCACGTAACCGATCAGCGCATGCAATTCGCCGGAGACAATCGCCGTGCCCAGATACAAAGCGAGCAGCGCCGTATAGATCGGATGGCGCAACACGCGGTAGGGTCCGCTGCGAATCAACTGATGCTCCACCTTGATGGTGATCTCGCCGCTCCAATAGCGCCCCAGGCAGCGCCGCGCCCAGATGGCCAGAATCAGGCCAGCCGCATTCAACGTGAGTCCGGCCACAGTAACGAGCAAGGAAGCGGGCAGCCAGCGTTCTCTCAAGCCTTGATTCGGAATCAAAATCAAAAGTTGGGCGACAGAGATGAGCACGAGATGTACCCATCTGGAACCGCGCGACTCGGATTCCGCAGTCGGCGCGGACTTCCTTTTGGCCACATCCCAATAGATCTCGATCACGCACCACATGGCGATCGATGTCCACATAGGCCAGCCAAACCATAACAATTTCATGTATTCATTTATACCTTCTCATGCAGGAAATCGACGGCGGAAAATGACGCTATGTATACTGAAAGAGAGATGATTCAAAACCGGCAGCGGCGGATATGGCTGCTGATTGCGGCAATCGCAATCGGCATCGCTCTGCTGTGCTTGCTGCTTCCTCAAGGCCATTCCAATGGCGCGGAGCTTCTGGCGATCCTGCCGCTTCTCTGCGCGGGCATCATCTCTCCGCTGAGCCTCTTCGCGCCGCTGGCCTTTGAATACGATGGCCGCACCCCCGACGCCCCGGCGCTGCCCGCCCTCTTCCAGCGTCCGCCGCCCTTCCGCCTCGCATAAATCTACCCAATCATCTGAAGATGCCTTTGCTGCCAAAGGGCACGACTTTGCAGGCTGCGGAAAGACTCAACACAAAGCCCAGAAGCGTCAGGGCATGACTTTAGTCGTGCCGATAAGTCCCATAGAATCAATTGGGCTTTAGCCCCAGAGCGATGGCTTACGCGCAGCAAAGGCTGAATCGAAGTCCTTATCCAACAATTTACTTTCCGCGATTCCAAGAGGGCGTCTATGAATTTTCATCCAATTCTTGCCTGGCTCCTATTCGCCGGCTTCATTCCATGCGTGTTTGTTGTCCTGGCATTAATTCACTTCTGCTGGTGGCGCTTCCGCCAGTGGAGAAGAAAAACCGGCAAGATGCGCTCCGGGCTTTATGCCTGCTGCCTTGCCATGGGTATGGCTTTTCTGGAAAACCTGTGGCGCTTTTATCAGCCCAGTGTTGCCATTCTTCTGGACGAGAAGCAAAGCGAAGACGCCGATGAAGACGACACCGGCGATCCAGAGAACTTGAAGAAGCAGCTCGACCGGCAGCTCAAAAAGATTCGCCGCGGCGAGCCGGTGGAGTGGCTGGTGTTGCGGCTGTGAGCTGGCTGACTATTTAATCCCCGGTCTCAAAATTGAGACCGGGGGCACCCAATTTCAGTGAGTAAAATGAACCAACCCGTACGGCTGTCCGGCGAATGCGCCTTTTGGGACCATTCCTAACCCCCACCATTTACACTGGTAGACGGAGAAACCTGTGTTTTTTGATAAGGCATTAACCAAGATCTTTGGCACTGCGAACGAACGGCTCATCAAGCGCCTCAAGCCCATTGTGGCCCTGATCGGCGCTCTCGAAGAAGACACCAAGCGCCTCACCGACGACGAACTGCGCTCGAAGACCGCTGAATTCCGCCAGCGCATCGCCGAGCGACTCAAGGACAATCCCGACGACGCCGACCACAAGGACGAGCGCAAGGCCGCCGAGCGCGAGGCTCTGGACGAGCTGCTGCCCGAAGCCTTTGCCGTGGTCCGCGAGGCCGGCTGGCGCTCGGTGCAGATGCGCCACTTCGACGTGCAGTTGATTGGCGGCATGGTGCTGCATCAGGGCAAGATCGCCGAGATGAAGACCGGCGAAGGCAAAACGCTCGTCGCCACGCTCTCTTGCTATTTGAACGCGCTCGCCGGCCACGGCGTGCATGTAGTCACCGTCAACGACTACCTGGCCAAGCGCGACGCCGAATGGATGGGCAAGATCTATGAGTTCCTCGGCCTCACCGTCGGCGTTATCGTCCACGATCTCAGCGACGAGGAGCGCCGCGCCGCTTACGCCGCCGACATTACTTACGGAACCAACAACGAATTCGGCTTCGACTACCTGCGCGACAATATGAAATTTGAGATAAAAGATTGCGTGCAGCGCGGCCACTACTACGCCATCGTGGACGAGGT
>Ga0181529_10001183_pt1 | contig 35144 bp, 29 predicted proteins | sample PEATcosm2014_Bin_36_FD_119763 | JGI IMG/M metagenome (GOLD analysis project Ga0181529, IMG submission 119763) | Peatland microbial communities from MTU Mesocosm Facility, Houghton, MI, USA - PEATcosm2014_Bin10_30_metaG | ecosystem: Environmental > Terrestrial > Soil > Wetlands > Peat | place... | reverse complement strand
GCAAACGGCGTTCTGCTCACCATGCCGGCGGCGATGATGGCCCAGCGGCACTACTCCTTTCCGGTGGTGACCGGCTTCGACGCTCGCGACACCCTCGCATCGCGCAAGGCGCGCATGGCGGTCTATCAGCGTTTACTGGCTGAACTGGACTCGAAAGGCCAACAGCTCTCCGAACAAATCTCGGAGATCGATTTGACCGATCCCGCGGACGCCATTGTACTCATGCCGGAGCAGGGCGGGGACATTTTGGCCCACTTCGGCGAAGACCAGTTTCTTGAGCGCTACCAGCGCTACAAGGCGCACATCAGTGAGTGGCGTCAGCAGTATCCCAAGCTGGCGGCGGTGGACCTGCGTTATGAGCAGCAGGTGGTGCTGGAGATGACGGCTGGAACCAACGTGGCGCAAGCCGCGGCAGAAGAGCAGAGCGCGGCCACGGCCGGCGACGGCAAGCCTTCAGATGGGCAGACCGCGGGCGAAACTCCCGATAAGCAAACGTCAGGGGCTAAAGCTGCGGCAAGTCCATCACAGACTACAGCTCCGGTGAAGCCAGGCAAGGCGAGCGCAAAGCCGGTTGAAAAACGCGCGACCAAGCCGATCAATTTCACGGCGCATAAGAATGCAAAAGTCGTAAAGGTCTCCGCTGTTAAGGCGGCGAAGTCAAAGAAGCGCGCGGAGGCCAAACCCGCCGCGTTGAATGTAAGCAGGCAGAAGAGCGCCGCAACCATAAGTCCGGCCGCTTCGGCCGGAATGGGTCAGTGAGTGAGATGAGCCAGAGGCAAGACAACCTGATCGTGGCGTTGGACATCGGCAGCGCGTGGACCCGCGTGCTGGCGGCGGAGTTGTATGAAGGCGCGCCGCGCTACTGCGGGCACGGAGTGGTGGCGTCGGCAGGGATGCGCAAGGGTCTGATCGCCGAACTCGGCCCGGCCGCCAAGTCGGTGAAGGCGGCGATTGCGCAGGCCGAGTTTGTGGCAGGCGCCAACATCGGCGATTGCGCGGTGGGCGTGGGCGGACCACACATTCGCGGGCTTAACACCAACGGCGGAATCGAGCTGGGCGGCCGCATGCGTGAGATCGACCCGGAGGATGTACGCAAAGTCGTCGAGCAGGCGCGGGCCGTGGAGCGGCCTCCCGACCGCGAGATTCTGCACCTGCTGCGCCGCCAGTTCATCCTCGACGGCCAGCCGGGCATCTTCGACCCGGTGGGCATGGTGGGCAAGAGGCTGGAAGTGGAACTGCACATCGCTACCTGCTCCGGCAGCGCGCTTCAAAGTACAGTCACCTGCGCCAACCGCGCGGGACTGGAAGTGACCGAAGCCCTGCTCGAATCGATTGCCGCCGCCGAGGCGGTGCTTTCGGCCGACGAGCGGGAGCTGGGCGTCTGCCTGCTGGACATCGGCTGCCACTCCAGCGACTTGGTGGTGTTCTTCGAGGGCGCGGTGGTGCATACGGGCTCCGTTCCGATTGGCGGACAGCACTTTACCAACGACCTGGCGGTGGGCCTGCAGGTGCCTGTGGTCCTGGCCGAGGAGTTGAAGTGCCGGTACGGTAATGTGGTGGTAACGGATGTGCCTCAGAACGAGGAGATTGAGATAGCCAACCCACAGCCGCAAATGCTAAGCCTGCGCAGGGTAGCCGAGATCCTGGAGCCGCGGGGCTGCGAGCTGCTTCAATTCGTCAAAGAGAACTTGCGCCAGGGCGGAGTGCTGGAGGCCCTGGGCGCGGGTTGCGTTCTAACCGGCGGTGGGGCGATGCTGCCCGGCATGCTCGACATTACCGAGAGCCAGTTATGGGTTCCGGCGCACACCGGCCTCCCGGTTCGCCTCACGCATATGCCCCCCGAACTGGTTCATCCGAGCTTTTCCGTGGCGATTGGCATGATTCTTTATGCCAATCGCACTCGATCGAATCATATAGAAGAGAGCACCTCATGGAGATCCAGGATTCGCGCCGCTTTTGCAGGAAGTTATTAACCGCTATCATTCAATGTCAGATCATTCGAGGTAAGGAATCAGGAGGACGGAGTCCAAATGGAAGAGCAGAAGAGTGAAGGCGGAGAGATGCGCATTCAATATCACGAGGAGAGTCCGCGCGGCGCGCGCATCAAGGTCATCGGCGTAGGCGGAGGCGGCGGCAACGCCGTCAATCGCATGATCCAGGCCCGTTTGGAGGGCGTGGAGTTTATTGCCGCCAACACCGACGTGCAGGCGCTCAAGGTCTCCCATGCGCCGGTCAAGCTGCAACTCGGCGTCCGGCTTACCTCCGGGCTGGGCGCAGGGGCTAATCCAGACGTGGGACGGCGCGCCGCACTGGAAGATTCGGAAAAGATCATCGAAGCCCTGGAAGGCGCGGACATGGTTTTTGTGACCGCCGGGCTGGGCGGCGGAACGGGCACGGGCGCAGCACCGGTGATCGCTTCACTAGCCAGCGAGATGGGCATTTTGACCGTGGCCGTGGTCACATGTCCCTTCGGCTTCGAGGGCAAGCGCCGCCAGCGGCAGGCTGAGCAAGGCTTGAAGGAATTGCTGGAAAGCGTTGACACGATGATTGTTATCCCCAACGAGAAGCTGCTGGCGGTGGCCAAGGACGCCGGATTCTTTGAGAGTTTTCGCATCGCCGACGACGTATTGCGCCAAGGCGTGCAAGGCATCAGCGACATTATCACCATCCCCGGCATCATTAACCGCGACTTTGCCGACGTTAAGACCACCATGGCCGGCATGGGCCACGCGGTAATGGGCACGGCGGTGCGCTCAGGCGAGAATCGCGCCATGGAAGCGGCCCAGGCGGCGATGGCATCGCCGCTGCTCGAAGCCGGCGCCATCGACGGCGCGCGCGGCATCCTCATCAACATCACCGGATCGAGCACGCTCAAGCTCTCCGAGGTCAACGTGGCCTCGTCGCTGATCCAATCCGCCGCTCACGAGGACGCGAACATCATCTTCGGCGCCGTGCTGGACGAGAAGATGGGCGAAGATGTCAAGATTACCGTCATCGCCACCGGCTTTCGCAACCAGATGCCGGAGCGGCGCGAACGTATGTTGAGCGTGCAAGAGCCGTCCGTGGTTTCGATTCCGCTGGATTCGACGCCTATGGCCTCGGTTCCTTTGACTGCGCCTGAAAACAAACCTCCTGCGACTCCTTCCACACCTGCTCCCGAGCCGGCCCTTGCGCCGGCATCTCCGCCGCGCTTTCTTTCGCAGGATGAAGAGCCGGAAGAGGCAGTCGATACTGAGGATGCGGTTGATCCCGATGATGAAGACGGGCCTAACTATTTCTCCGCCACCGCGCCTTCCGCGGACACAACCGCCCTTGAGCCTGAGATTGTCGAGACGGACAGGGATCTTCAACGGGAGGAGATGGAACCGGCGGCAGCACCGGCAAGGCCGAAGTTTGCCGAATTGTCCGAGGAGCCGGCTTACACCCCGCCGCCCAGCGAATACGTAGAAACCAACGTAGAGACGCAGCCGGATCTGGAGAAGCCGACCTTTCTAAGGCGGCTGGGGTTTTAGGTGACCATGGTACTTGGACTTGTATCGCTATGGGCCGCAGAGGAGTATAGTGCAATGTAGCTCTACAAATGCAAGGCTGCCTCTCGCGCCGATAGACAGTGCCATGATCAGAGTTGGCTTTATCCGCAACAGGAGTGTAAGTTGTTTGCGAAGTGGCTGTTAAGAGTGGTATTCCAGTTGTGATGGCAAGAAGTGCATACCTCTTAGGAGGCATGCGCGGCACGGCACTCCGATTAGGAGAGAGGAATCTGGCTGGATGATATTTCCCCGCGTTTGGGCAGTTGCATTGGTTATAACAGGTTGTGCCGGGGTCGCCGCGGCGCTGGACGCGCCGCAAGCGCCGCACCGCGCCAAACCAACTGAAAAGCATTTGACAGAACCCCATCGCACTGCCGGCCATCACGCCGCGGCGGCGAAAGCTGCCCAACCAGCTACGAAGTCCGCGACCGCTCACGCCGGGGCTACCCATTCCACGTCAAAACCCGCGCCTGCGGGAAAGGCCCGCCTGACCGCAAGAGGCAGCGCCAGAGCCAATGCCCGCCGCTCGGCGATCAAGTCCCGTCGCCATCACTACTATGAGCGCTTCACTGCCAGCTCCTTTTCCAAGGGAGACTTTCTTGCCGGCGATGTTACGGCTGGAGAGGATCCGGTGGTCCGCCAGGCTGCCATCGACGCTCTGGGTGACATGAACGGCACGGCCGTCGTCATCGATCCCTCCAACGGGCGCATTCTGGCGATGGTCAACCAGAAGCTGGCCCTTTCGCCCGGTGCCGAACCCTGCTCCACCATCAAGCTCACGGTCGCCATGGCCGCGCTCTCCGAGGGGCTGGTCACGCGCGATACGCCGGTCAAGCTGGCCGGGTTCCGCATGAATATGACCCAGGCGCTGGCCAAGAGCAATAACCTCTATTTCGAGGAGCTGGGCAGGGAACTGGGCTTTGACCGCGTACGCCACTACGCCAACCAATTCGGCCTGGGCGAGCTGGCCGGTTATAACATTGAAGGCGAGCAGTTGGGCGTCTATCCGGATCAGGAGTTGCCCGCCGCCGAGGGTGGCGTGGGCCGCATGTGCAGCTTCGGCCAGGGCGTTTCGCTCACTCCACTGCAACTGGGCGCCTTTGTGGCCGCCATCGCCAACGGCGGAACACTCTACTATTTGCAGCATCCGGCCACGCCGGAAGAGGCCGCTAAGCTCGAACCCAAAGTCAAGCGCACCCTGGACATCGCCCGCTACGTTCCCGACATCGAGGACGGTATGGCCGGCGCGGTCGAGTACGGCACCGCCCGCCGCCTGCGCGCCAGCTTCAACGAGCTGCCCGTCTTCGGCAAGACCGGAACCTGCTCGGATAAAGGAACCCGCTATGGCTGGTTCGCCTCCTGGTCCGACTCGCCACAGGGCAGCCTGGTCACAGTCTTCTTTCTCGAAGGCGGAAGGCCCACCTTCGGCCCCCGCGCCGCCGAGTTGACCGGCGAATTCTACAAGAACCTCTGGGATAGCAACTGGTTCGCCTCCAAAGGCCAGCAGGATGCGGCGGCAATTCCTACCATGCCCTCCCAGCAGGCGCAGCCGTAGAGCGGCGATCTTTCCGACAGTCCGAGATCCATCGAATGGGCCGCCTTCGGGCGGCCTATTCCTTTGTTGGCGCGATGAAGCGAATGCATGAAGCCAATCTGCTCAGAAAATCATCTCATTCGATGAGGCCGCTCAAACTTTTCTGTAATTGGTTACTCTGACGGGACAGCGCAGTCTGATTCACGCAAGTGAAAACAGGGTCATCTCAATGGCTTTACCGGAACACATCTTGCTACTTTACGGCTATGTGCTGCTCTTTGCCTGGGTTATGGTGGAGCAGTTGGGGATACCCCTGCCCGCCACTCCGGTTCTGCTGGCCGCCGGTGCTCTTTCCGCCGAGCACGAACTCAGCTTTGCCTTCGCTTTTCTGGCAGGACTGGCCGCCTCGCTTTTGGCTGACACCACCTGGTTTCTCATCGGCCGCCGTTATGGCCACCATGTGCTGCGGATTCTGTGCAAGCTGTCGCTGGAACCCACGACCTGCGTCCGCCGTACGCAGAATTCCTTTGGCCGTCGCCGCGAGGTCACCCTCATGATCGCCAAGTTTGTGCCCGGCCTGGCCACACTGGCCCCACCGGTAGCCGGACAGAACGGGATGGGCTTTCGCCGCTTTCTTGTCTTCGACGCCATCGGCGCCGCGGCGTGGGTGGGCGCTCTGCTCACTGTCGGCCGCTTCTTCGGCGACCTGCTCCAGCGCAACCCCAGCCTGCTCGAATGGGTGGGCCGTTTCTCCGGCGCATTGCTGGTCCTGGGCATTCTGGGCTTTTTTGTTGGCCGAGTCATCCGCCGCCGCATGGTGATCAAGAAGCTCGTCGCCTCTCGATTGGAACCCGAAGAACTGAAACGGCAACTTGACGCCGGTGAGGAGGTCTTCATTGTGGATTTACGCCATCCGCTCGAATTGGCGTCAGATCCTTTCACACTGCCCGGCGCTCTCCATTTCTCGCCCGAGACGCTGGCAGAGCGCCATCACGAGATTCCCCGCGACCGCGACATCGTGCTTTTTTGCTCCTGCCCCAGCGAGGCTACCGCTGCAAAAACCGCCATGACCCTGCACAAGCTAGGCATTGAGCGCATCCGCCCCCTGCGCGGAGGCTATGACGAGTGGAATCGGCTGGGATACCCGGTGGATGCGGTTGTATCGGTTCTGCCTGTTGCGGACTAAGGCATAATCATCTCTGAGGCACAAATATCTGTACATTTTTCGAAGTAAACTCCTTCTTTACATTGCAGTGACAGCTTGTTTGACGGGCTGCCACGGAGCGCCGTCGCTGACTCCGCAGGAGGCAGCGGGCAAGCACCTCTATCTGGTTCGCTGCGCCCACTGCCACGAGGAGAACGACCTGGCGCTCAAGAAGGTTCCTCCGGACCTGCATGGCGTCTTCGAACATCAGACCTTGCCCAGCGGCGCTCCGGCCACCGACGCGGCCGTGCAGCAGAATGTGCTGACAGGGAAGGGAATGATGCCCGGCTTTAGCGGACGCTTCACCCAGGAGCAGATGGCCGCGTTGATCGCCTACCTGCACACGGGGTTGCGATGATTTCCGGTCAAATTAACCCCTAAGTAATAGAAGACCTATATCGTCCGAAATACATTTTCATTCTCCCTTAATGACCTTCGTCACCTTTTCTAGGTAACCTTCTCCTAGGAAACATCCAGTGTCTTTGCTGAGAATCGCGATCTTCGACGATTTTTCCGAGCTGGCGCGGAATCGTTACACATAAGCAAGAAGAAAGGTGGACCATAATGACTGTTCGATGGGGAAGATGCTCCAACTTCAAGAATTGCAAGGATGCCCAACGAAGGCAGCATATCCCTATCCCTCATGGGGCTGCTTTCGTATGTCCGGAGTGCGCGGAGCCGTTGCTGGATGAAAACGATATAGCCCCGCAAAAGGTCGTTGCCACACCCGGCAAGAAGCCTTCAGCAACACTCCTGGTTGCAGTCGCTGTTGCGTTTCTTCTTGTGGTGGTTGCAGGGTTCGCGATCTGGGGCAGACTGCACGGCGCGAATGCGGCAGTCACAAAGAACGTGCCGAAGGCAATTCTTCGGCTGGCCGGCTCGAACACCATAGGAGATACGCTTGGGCCGTCGTTAGCCGAGGCCTTCCTCAAGGATCAGGGCGCAACGGATGTGCGTATTCTTCCCGGAGCCAACCCGCTGGAGAAGATCGTTGAGGGCAAGCTGCCCGGCGACAGCACGGCATCCTCGATTACGGTTGCGGCCCATGGTTCGGCGACCGCGTTTACCGCTCTGGCCGAGAACAACTGCGATATCGGCATGGCTTCGCGGAAGATCAAGCCCGAGGAAGCTGCAAAGCTTGCTTCGCTGGGAGATATGGCATCCGCAGCAAACGAGCATGTCCTGGGGCTGGACGGCATCGCTGTCATTGTCAACGCCACGAACCCCTCGGATAAGCTCGATAAAGAGAAGATCATGCGCATCTTCACGGGGGAGATCAGCGACTGGTCGCAGGTTGGCTCCTTGAGCGGAGCGATCAAAATCTATGCAAGGAATGACAGTTCAGGCACTTACGACACCTTCAAGAGCCTGGTGCTTGCGGGCAAGCCGCTGGCGCCGGGAGCGCAAAGGATCGAGGACAGCAAGGCGCTCTCCGATGCAGTGGCCGCCGATCCGAACGGGATCGGCTTCATCGGCCTGCCGTATATTCAAAGCGCCAAACCCATCGCCGTGTCGGACAAGGGGACGCTCTCTCTGCTTCCTACCCGGCTCACTGTGAGCACGGAAGACTATCTCCTGTCGCGAAGGCTCTACCTCTATACGCCCGCCAATCCGGGCAACAAATACACCCGCCAGTTTATCGAGTTCGCTCTCTCGAAGAAAGGGCAGGATGTGGTTGGAGCCAGCGGTTTCGTTGCCCAGAATGTGGCGCAGGTATCGCAGACGGTCTCCGATCGCGCTCCGGGTGATTATAAGTGGCTGACCAAGGACGCAAATCGCCTCTCGCTTGACTTCCGGTTTCAGTCCGGCCAAACGGATCTGGACAACAAGGCCAAGGTTGATCTGGATCGAGTCGTCTCCCTGATTGCGGACCTGAATATCCCGCAAGACAAAGTTATGCTCTTCGGATTCTCGGACAGCATCGGTTCGCCCACGGCAAACCAGGCGCTCTCTCTGAGTCGGGCCAAGGCGGTTGAAGAACAATTCGCGCTAAGAGGCATGAATCCGGCGATTGTTCGTGGATATGGTTCCGGGCTGGCCGTCGCCTCCGACGACACCGACGAGGGTAGATCGAGGAATCGTCGCGTGGAGATATGGGTCAAGAAGTAACCGGATTCCGGCGAAGGACGGCAAGAGAAGGAAAGTAAACGGCCCGCTAACGCGGGCCGTTTCATCGACGTGCAAGAGGCCGCTCTCCTGGCCTGCCTCCACACCAGGTTACGTTGAAGTTCCCTGTACAAAACAGCACACTATAACGCAATAGCATTGCGCAAATGCTTCATTATGGAACAAGAAAATTACTATAGTACCTCATATCTGACGGAATAAACGAACTATCGTAATTAATCTGCGTTACATTAGCAATCAAGAGGTCCTACCTCTTTCAGTCGGCTTTCAGGGCCGCAAGTTGCCCCACATTGGAGTACGGAATCAAGACCAAGGAGGGAAACAATGCATCGTAGAATCTGCACGAATTACGGCAAATGCGCACTGGCAGAGAGTCGTGAGGACTTTTCCCGCGAAAAGAAAGCCATGACCCATTGCCCGCTATGCGATAAACGACTCAGTGATGTAGTGCCCCCAACCCGAAGCAACATCAGCAACATTGGCTTTGCACTTGTTACCACGGTCGTCCTCATCCTTCTTTCTGCAGTCGCCGTTGGGAAGAAATGGATCGACACCTCGCAGCAGGGAGCCACGGCTGCCGAGTCGAAGGAAGCTCCGAAGACGATTCTTCGCCTGGCCGACTCGAATACCATCCAGGACAGCCTGGGACCCGCGCTGGCTGAAGGCTTTCTCAAGGCTCAGGGCGCGACGGATGTTCAGATTCTTCCCGGAACTGATCCGCAGGAAAAGATGGTTGAGGGCGTCCTGCCCGGCGACGGGTTTACCTCCGCGATTACGATTGCGGCTTATGGTTCAGCAAGCGCGATTACTACGCTGACCGCAGACGCCTGGGACATTGGAATGTCCTCGCGGAAGCTCAAGCCCGATGCAGCGGGCAAACTGGCGGCGCCAGGCGATTCCCATTCAGCGCTGAGCGAAGATGTTCTGGGGCTTGATGGTATCGCTGTGATCGTCAACGCCTCGAATCCTCTCAAGGAGCTTCGCAAAGACACGATCAAGCAGATCTTCACAGGGAAGATCAACGACTGGTCGAAGGTCGGGTCCATGCGCGGCGCAATTCAAGTTTATGTGAGGGACGATCAGTCAGGGATCGCCGATTCATTCAAGACCATGGTATTGGCCGGAACGCCCGTGGCTTCATCGGCTCGGAGGTTCGAGGACGGCAATGCGCTATCCCAGGCAGTCTCCAGCGACCCCAACGGCATCGGCTTCGTCAGCCTTCCCCTCATCCATAGTGCAAAGTCCATCGCGATATCGGATAAAGGGGTGGATGCGCTCAAGCCGACCCGGCTAACGGTGGCTACGGAGGAGTACCCTCTGTCGAGGCGGCTTTACCTTTATACTCCTTCGACTCCGCACAACGCATTTACGCAGAAGTTTGTTGAGTTTGCTCTCTCCAGGCAGGGTCAGGAGGTGGTTGCCGGCAACGGTTTAATTGCCCAGACGGTGGCGCGGGAATCCCAGTCGGTGTCTGATACAGCTCCGGGCGAATACCAGGAGTTGACCAGGAATGCAGAGCGTTTGTCGCTCGATTTTCGGTTTGTCAACGGAGATTTGGACCTGGACGACATGGCACAACAGGATTTGGACCGGGTTGTTTCTCTGGTGGCGGACAATGGCGGGGCGAAAAAGCAGATACTGCTCTTCGGGTTCACCGACGACACAGGCATCACTGCGGAAGTGGATCAAGCTGTGTCGTTGAATCGGGCTAGGATTGTCGAGAAGTTATTGATTCAACGAGGCGTCAAGCCCGCGGTTGTGCAAGGTTTCGGTTCCGCCGTACCGGTTGCTCCGAATGACACCGCTGAAGGCCGGGAGAAGAATAGACGAGTTGAGGTCTGGATCCAGAAATGATGTTCTTGCGACCGCGATAGGTACATTGAGACGAGGATTCAATTGCCTGTCGCGGTATACTTAAAATTGCTATGGCAACCGAGAAAACCTTCTATTTAGAGACCTTTGGCTGCCAGATGAATGCCCATGACTCGGAAAAGGTCATCGGCACATTGGAGCACGAGGGCTACCGGCAGGTTGAGTCGGAAGAAGATGCCGGCCTGATCCTTTACAACACCTGCTCCATCCGCGACAAAGCCGAGCAGAAGGTCTTCCACCGCCTCGACGAATACAAGCGTCAGCACCGGGAGGGCAAGCGCTTCGCGGTGCTGGGCTGCGTGGCGCAGCAGGAGGGCGAGAAGATCTTCGTGCGCGCGCCGTACGTCTCGCTGGTCTCAGGCTCGGCCTCGTACCGCAAGCTGCCGGAGATGCTCGCGCGCCTGGAAGCCGGCGAGACGCGCATCACAGGACTTGACGACCGTCAGACCGACGAAACCTTCGAGACCGAGTTTACCGCCCGCCAGAATCCCTATCGCGGCTACATCACCATCATCGAGGGCTGCGACAAGTTCTGCGCCTACTGCGTGGTGCCATTTACGCGCGGCAAGGAGCGCAGCCGCGGGTCCGATTCGGTGCTGTCGGAGGCGCGGCGCATCGCCGACCAGGGCTATACCGAGATTCAACTGCTCGGCCAGAACGTGAACAGCTACCGGGATCCGGAAGGGAAGCGGAGCTTCGCGGAGCTGCTGGCCGCAGTGGGCGAGATCGCGGGCATTCGCCGAGTGCGCTTCACCACCAGCCACCCGCGCGACTTTACCCGCGACATCGTCGAGGCCATCGACGCCGTGCCTACGCTCTGTGATCACGTACACCTGCCGGTGCAGTCCGGCTCCACGCGAATTCTGAAGGCGATGAATCGCGAGTACACCCGCGAGGATTATTTGGAGCGCATCCGTTGGATCAAGGCCGCGCGGCGACCGATCTCGATTTCGACCGATATTATTGCCGGATTTCCCGGCGAGACAGCGGAAGATTTGATTCAGACTATGGACCTTTTGGCCGAGGTCGAGTACGATTGCGTCTTCGGGTTCAAGTACTCGGGCCGGCCCAACACTCCGGCGTTGACGATGATCGATTCGATTCCCGATGCGGAGAAGGCGCGCCGGCTTCAAGTAGTTCTTGACCGTCAGCGCGAGATTCAAAGAGTCAATTATGCCAAGCACTTGGGGCAGATCATGGAAGTCATGGTCGAGGGGGCGAACCCGGCGAGGGGGCAAGTTATCGGACGCAGCAGCCAGAACAAGCCGGTCAACTTCACTTGTACGCAAGCGATCGCGCCAGCGCCCGGAAGCTACGTGCAGGTGAAGATTACCGCAACGCATCCGAACAGTTTGGCAGGCGAGGCAGTCTAAGATTATTGCGGGCAAAGGAAAGGGAAGCCATGGATGTTGAAGTACGGATTCGCGGACTGACGTTGGACCCATCGACCAATATGCCCATCATTGTGCTCAAGGACGTCGCCTCGGAGACGGTGATGCCCATCTGGGTGGGGATCTTTGAAGCCAACGCTATCGCCCTCGAAATAGAGAAGGTTGCGTTGCCACGCCCCATGACTCACGATCTAACCAAAAACCTTATGCGCCACTTGAATGCACGGCTGGAACGCGTTGTAATCTCAGAGCTTAATGATGACACTTTTTTCGCAACACTGTGGCTTTGGCAAGGGGATGAGCCGCTGGCGATTGACGCTCGGCCGTCGGATGCTATCGCGTTGGCGCTGCGCGCGGATTGCCCGATTTACGTCACCGAAGAGGTGATGCAGGCGGCCAAACTGAACACGTCGGGCCCGGCAGAGGGACAAGCGGCCGAACAGTTGCGCGGCTGGCTCGAAGGGCTGAACGACGAAGACCTGGGGCGGTACAAGATGTAGCCGAGGAAGATCGGTTGACGAAGCGCGCCGCTTAGCACGGCAGGGAACTCCTGATTATTGATGTATTTGCCGCATTGAAGGCAGAATACTCACCAGAAAGGTCGAGTGCTGGTCTTATCTCGGCTTTCAGTTTACAGAATATACGTTATCAGACATTAGATCTTATCATGTTACTGGCACATCGTTTACATACCGCACAAGCTAAACCCCATCGCCGGCGCAATCCCATGGATCGGAATTGCACTGGCGATGGGGTTTGTATTCACGCCTTGACTTAGATCAGTGCCGGCTTACTTGGCTGCGACGCTGTCCAGTTTGGCCTGATAGAGAATGATCTGCTTCAGAGTGTCATAGGGAGCGTTGGCGGGAACCTGGCGTCCGTTGATCAGCAGAGTGGGTGTTGCATTGATGTTCAAATCCATGGCCAGCTTCACCAAAGAATCCACCGCGGCAACGGTGGCGGGAGTGGCGGCGCACTCTGCGATCTTGGCCGGGTCCATGCCAGCTTTGGTTACCGCGCTATTCAGGGTCAGAGTGGCGCCATCCTCGGTCGCCAGTCCCTCCTGGCCATCAAAGACGGCTGCGGCGAAGGTGAAGAAAGCGTCGCTGCCTCCCTGCTTGGTCACACAGACACCATAAGCAGCCGAGCGCGCTGCCTGGGGATGGATACTCACCAGCGGAAAGGTCTGAAAGACAATGCGGGCCTTGGGAAAATCCACCGCCAGTTTATCCATGTTGGCCTGCGCATCCTTGCAATGGGGGCATTGGAAGTCGGCAAACTCAACAATCTCTAGGTCTTTCATGGCCGAGCCGCGATAAGGGCCATCGGCGCGCTTCTGCGCCAGGGCGCGGTATTCCGCATAGGGATGCTCGCCGAAAGGCAGAATATCGTTCTGGGCGATGATGTGTTTGCCGTCGGGAAGAACATAAAACTCAACCACAGCGGGCTTTTGCTTGCCGCTCTTATCGCCTACCAGGACTGTCACCCTGCTGACGCCCTCAGCCGGGGTAGTCTTGATCGCCCAGACCTCCCAAATGCGGCTGTCATCGTAACCCCAACTGGTCTGGACAAAGGCATTGACGACCGCCCTGGTAGGTGAAGCGGCGGTGAAATTTGCGGGATCGGGCTTGGGAAACGTGGGCGCCGCGGTGGGAGCTGGCGAGGATGGGGCCGCGGCGGGCGCCGCGGGCACGTCCTGCTGGGCGGAGGCCTGTAATAGAGGCAGGGACAAAGCAACCAGAGCCAGAGCACTGGCAATATGAATGGACGGACGGATCAAGCTGTTTCTCCTTCTACGGTGAAAAGCAAAACTGCGGGAAGGCTCCCAACATCTAGCTTACACCTGCACTTTGACGGCAATGGGAAACCTGCGGCCCATGCCAAAGGATTTGCAGGTCACCTTGAGCACCGGCGCGGCCTGCTGTCGTTTGTACTCGCTACGCTCGACCAGACGCACCACCTGTTGGACGAGCTCAAAGGGAAAATTGTTTGCGCCGGCGATCTGCTCGGGGGTTTCATAGCGCTCGACGTAGGCTTCGAGGATGGGATCAAGGACGTCATAAGGCGGCAGAGAGTCGGTGTCCTTCTGGTCCGGGCGCAACTCGGCGGAGGGCGGCTTTTCCAGGATTGAGTGGGGAATGACTTCCCTGCCCCGGTTGATCCAGCGGCAGACGGCGTAGACGCGGGTTTTGACCAGGTCGCCGATGACGGCCAGCGCGCCGACCATGTCGCCGTAGAGGGTGCAGTAGCCTACGGCCATCTCCGATTTGTTGCCGGTGGTGAGCACCAGCGCGGAGAGCTTGTTGGAGAGAGCCATGAGCAGGCAACCGCGAATCCGGGACTGGATGTTCTCTTCGGTGGTGTCGGGCGTGGTACCCGCGAAGAGCGGTTCCAGAGAGCGGGTGAACTCGGCAAATAGGCCGCTGATGGGGATGACTTCAAAACGAATGCCGAGGTTAGCTGCCAGTTCCCTGCTGTCGTCGACCGAACCGGTGGAGGAGTACGGGCTGGGCATTCCGACGCCGAGAACGTTCTCCGCGCCCAGGGCCTCGGTGGCGATGGCCGCCACCAGTGCGGAGTCAATACCGCCGCTCAAAGCCACTATAGCCTTCTTGAAGCCGCACTTGCGCACATAATCGCGGGTGCCCAGAACCAGGGCTCGGTAGGCGGCTTCGGTGTCGTCCTCTTCCGGGGCGTGTACGACCGGCGCGCCTGGATCTGATTGGAAGGGGTCAACCACAATGAGGTCCTCTTCGAAGGAGGCAGCCTGGGCGATCAGATCTCCGCGCGCATTGAGGGCCATCGACGAGCCGTCAAAGATTAGGCTGTCGTTGCCGCCCACCTGGTTGGAAAGCAGTAGCGGCACGCCATTCCTCCGCGCGATCACAGCCAGCATCTGACGGCGAATGGCGCGTTTGCCGTGCCAGAAGGGCGAAGAGGAGAGGTTGATGAGCACGGCGGGCTGCTGGCGCATCAGCTCTTCGATGGGATCGACGGCATAAAAGCGGCGGGACCAGAAGCTCTTGTCGTTCCAAGCGTCCTCGCAGATAGTGATGGCCAACCGGACTCCGTCCAGTTCGACCACCTTCTGAGGCTGCGACGGGGCGAAGTAGCGCTGCTCGTCGAAGACATCGTAGAAGGGCAACAGGCGCTTATGCTGTTCGAGGAGCAGGCGGCCTCCATCGAGTAGAACGGCGGCGTTGACGGCCGGCTTTCCACTCTCGCGCTCGGCCGGCAGAGCCACGCCCGCCAGCACGGCGGTAGACAACTCGCGGGTGGCCGAGGCAAGTTCATCGACGGCGGCGCGGCAGCGGGCCAGAAAGCTGGGCTTTTCCAGGAAGTCGGCAGGGGGGTAACCGCAAAGGGCCAGCTCGGAAAAGACGGTGAGCCGCGCGCCCTGAGCGGCGGCGCGGCGGCTGACCGCGACAATTCTTTCTAGATTGCCGGTGAAATCTCCGACAGTCGGATTGATCTGGGCCAGTGCGATCTTCACACTTCCAGTTTAATCCCGTGGACGTCGTGGCGGCCGAAGTGCGCCTGGCGAACCTTTGCGCGCACTTCTTTGCTGGTTTGCTTACACCCGTCGCGTCCACTCAATCTATGGATTAATTCGTCCGCAAGGCCTGCAGGCGGCGCCAGAAGAAGTACGATGCCGCCCATAGCACACTGGTAAGTGTCGATGGGACAAACGCCAGCAGTCGATCGCTTATGGAGAGGTGGGCTATGATTGCCGAGATGAGGTTGATGGCGAAGCCGGCATAGGCCCACTCCTTGAGCCGTGCAGGGGCCAGGGGAATGAGTAGTGCAACCACGCCCACTATCTTGGCCAATGAAAGCTCCCAGCGGAAGTCGCCGTTGGGAAAGCCGAGGCGGGTGAATGCCTGCGCCCCTTGTGGCAATAGCTCATAGTAAGCGGTGAAGCTCATCTCCAGGCAAAAGAGCGCGGTAAAAATCCAAAAAAGGATGGTGGTGACTTTGGGGATGGTGTGTACGGCCACGAAGGCCGGCTTGCGCAGGGTCGACTCCATGGGTTTCCTCCTTCGATTCACGAAGTTCACACCGAGGTGAGATTCACAGAATTTCCAGCCAGTTGTGGCTAGAAGGACATTTACGTTCCGGTTCCTGCAAAGACCACGCCGATGGTGCGCAGGATGATATGGAAGTCCAGCCAGATGCTCCAGTTCTCGATGTAGGTCACATCCAACGAGATATAGCTGTCGAAGGAGGGGTCCTGACGAGCCTGCACCTGCCAGAGGCCGGTGATTCCGGGGGTCACGTCGAGCCGGCGCAGGTGGCTCAGCTTGTATTCGCTCACTTCGCTGCCGATGGGCGGCCGCGGACCGACCACGCTCATTTCGCCGCGCAGCACATTGAAAAACTGGGGCAGCTCATCCAGCGAATACTTGCGCAGGAAGCGGCCCAGCTTGGTGATGCGGGGATCGTCGGAGATCTTGAAGAGCACACCCTCGCGCTCGTTCAAGTGCATCATGCCGGCACGGCGCTCTTCCGCGTCGCGGACCATGGTGCGGAATTTGATGCAGTGGAAGACGCGTCCCTTCTTGCCGAGGCGCTCAGAAAAATAGAAGACCGGGCCGGGGGAATCCAGCTTGATCGCGATGGCAATGGCCAGCAGCACCGGCGAAAGAAGGAGCAAGGTGAGGATGGAGAAGACGTAGTCAAACGCGCGTTTGAACACCAGCGCCACCTCGGGCACCTGGCCGCGGTGCAGCGGAATGGTCGGGAACTGGCCAACGTATTCGATGGAGCTGTTCCAGGTGAGGCCATCGTACATTTCAGGGACGATCCGCAGGTCCACGCCGTAGGTGCGAGCCTGCGCGAGGGTGTCCTGAACGACGCTGCGCTCACACGGGGCGGTAAAGAAAATCTCATCCACAAACTGCTTGCGCGCAAGCTGAAAGAGCGTAGCGAGAGTACCTACCACGTCGCTTTGTCCCGAGGTCTGCATGGGAGAGGAGCCGGGGATTTCAATGAAGCCTTTGAATGTGTATCCCAGATGGCGGATACCATCCAGGTGATGACGCAAGGCCTGCGCCTCCGGCCCGGTGCCCACGATGAGAATATTGCGTGTACCCACTCCGCGTTCGAAGCTGCGGTAGAGATAGAGGCGATAGACCAGGCGGCGCAGGCTGAGGAGGATGGTGACCAGACCCACCGTGATCAGCACGATGGCGCGGGAAATGTCCTCGGCATGAATCAGGTAGAGTGTGCCGGTGAGCAATAAACCCGAGGTGAGGCAAGCCTGGATGCTGAGGCGCTGCTCCAGCAGGACGTTGTTGAGCCGAGTGGGCGAATACAGATTCAACCGGCGGCTGGTAATGATCAGCGAAATAGCGTAGAAGCCCAAAAGGGCTAGCAGGATTCCCATGGAACGGCCATAGATCAGTGTGCCGTGCCAGAATCCCAGTGCATCGTTCACCAGACCCGCATTTTGTCTATATAGGGTGGCAACCGCCGCGGAGCAGACGATTGTAATCACATCCAGAACCATCCAAAGCCGGGTCGTGCCCCGCGGCCCGCGCACTGCATCCCCAGCCGACGCTCCCGCCCATTCCTGGGGAGAAGAGACCGAAGCGGATACTCTTTGCCAGAAATCCGATGTTGCCATAGCTATCGCAGACCTCAATCAATCAATATTCGGGGAAAGTTTGTCGTCAGAAACACATAAAGTCAAGGAAGCAAAGCGCAACGATAAGCGATTCATGCCGGGGTAACCCTGCCCAGCCACGACATCAATTTTGCGTCGTCTGCCGCGATCACCAGCCAATCGTGGCTAGAACTTGTGGTGATTGACCCAGAGTGAACTGGTTTAACCTGAGTCGGACCAACTTGGCGATATTCGCTTCGCCGCGTCCCAGGAACCAGCCCGGCGAAGTGCAAACCATTGAGAATAACCGATTGTAAAACAAATATCCGGCTGAGGTCTACCCGCAATCGTGAGTTTTTTCTCAAAATTGCGATCCGTTCTCACCGAACCCAACCTAGATAGCATGACCCAAATTGCCAAATCACTGCAAGAAAAAATCGTTTAGCCGCGGTTACGGTATGAAGAGTTCCTTATTCCGAAGGTAATGAGTAGGCGTCCAGGGCAAGAAATTGCTGAATATGCGGGTCGAGAGAGGCCAGAAAGCCGTTGAGCGGGCCAAAATACTGCGCGTGCCCCTGGTGGAGGAATAGCACCAGGTCGGCGAGCCGCTCGGCAAAGCGCATGTCGTGTGTGACGACGATGCTGGTCTTGCCAAGATGGTGTTGCAGAATCTCGATCAGATCGCCGAGGAGGCGGGCGATGATGGGATCGACCATGGTGGTTGGCTCGTCGTAGAGGACCACCTCGGGCTCCGCGGCGAGGGCGCGCGCGATGGCCACTGCGCGTTTGCGTCCGGTGGAAAGGCTGGCCGGCAAGGCATCGACCATGTCCTCGGCGCCCACCACGTTGATCAACTGGTCGACCTTCTCCAGGATTTGCTCCTCCGTGAGGCCGCCGCGTTCGCGCAGCGGAAAGGCCACGTTTTCGCGCACACTCAGCGAATCGAAGAGCGCGCCGTTCTGGAAGACCATGGTGACGCGCTTGCGGATGGCCCGCAAACCCTCTTCGCTCAGTGTGGTAATCTCCTGGCCTTCGACGCGGATGGAACCCTCGTCCGGCTTGAGAAAGCCCATCAGCATGCGCAGCGCCACCGACTTGCCTACGCCACTGCGCCCCAGGATGCAGAGGGTCTGGCCGCGATTCACATAGAAGCTCACGTCCTCCAGAACCGATCGGCCATCGAAGGAGATGCCGACGTGGCTGAAGGAGATGATCGGCTCCGGCTCTTGAGCCGGCGCTTCGGTCGGGTCTGTCTTGGTCAAGGTGTCGAACATGGCCTTAGATTCAGATTACGCGATGGGGGCCGAGGCGGCTGCGGTTTGAGCCGTTCCCTTCCTCATAATCATATAGTTGTCAGAGAGGGATCACCGTCTGTCTAAGCGGCGATGCTGAATGGCGTAATATTGGGAATCCTCTTGCGCTTTGCTTGCGCGAATTCATACGACGATTGCATATCGAACCAGAAGCTGGGATGCGTTCCAAGCGCCGCCGACAGGCGCAACGACATCTCCGCGGAAATGCCCGCGCGGCAATTGAGAATCCTGGAAAGCGTCACGCGCGAAACGTGAAGATGCTTCGCCACGTGCGTGATGCTCATCCCTTCCAGGTACTCCTGAAGCACCTGGCCGGGGTGCGCCGGATTGTGCATTTCCGTGGGCATATCGTCTCCTTATTGGTAATCACGGTAATCGATCAGAACGGCGTCTTCGCCATCAAAGGTAAAGGTCAAACGATAGTTGCCGTTGACCCGGATCGACCAGTGCCGTTCGCTGCCTTGCAGCCGGTGCAATCCCCACGATATTGGGGTTGCCAGATCGGACGGCTGTTTGGCTTCGTTGAGCGTAGTCAGTTGCACTCTCAACTTCTGCGCATGATGCGGTTGAATTCCGGCCTTGCTGTCGGTCTTGTAGAACTTCTCAAGTCCGGCATGGCGGAACGACTTGATCATTTGTTAACTATAACGCTACGGTTTACGGTTGTCAAGCTCGATTGAGGTTCGTGGTTTCCCACCCTTCGCTGGAAAAAAGCGAAGGATGGGCCACCCAGACTTTATGGATTGGTCAAGGGTGGGCCACCCGCCACCCTTCGCAGGAAAAAAGCGAAGGATGGGGCGCCCGGCCGCGTTGTTCCCCTTTACAGTTGACGGCGATATGTTAGAGCAATTCCTAAAGGCCAGATCAATAGTAAAGGTCCGAACTGTCCAGGGCTTTGACGACTTGAGCGTAAAACTCAGTGTTAGAGCTCAGTTCTTTTAATGCATATTTTTCGCAGTCATAGAGAAGTTTCCTTAAGGTGTCGTCGTCCAGGTGGTTGTTTGCCCGGACCGCGTCTATCAGGGCGATACCCATAAAGAGTCTCAATCTGTACTGATCGCGATCCCCGTAGTGCTCTTCGTAAGGGTTCCAGTCCACGCTCAAGGGACTGTGGTAAACGTTCAAAATGCATTTGCGAATGAATTTCTCGCCGTGAATGGTGGCCCAGTCCTTCTGCGCCTCAAAAATTGGTTGCTCGCTGCTGGTCGGCGGCAAGAGCCGTTTTCCGTAGCCGGAACGGGTGAGCATGTCCCAGGAATGGAAGGAAGGGAGGAAATCTGTGTTCTGCAACAATCGCCTTCCGGCGCTCGGTTTGAATACTCTTGCGAAGAAACTCATATCGTACGGAATCCCCTTCCCAGCACCAACAAGCGGAATTATACCGCTCATGAGGTAGAGTGCAAGGAGAAAAGAACACTTTAGCCGAGAAAGTCAGCGTTTGCGGCACGAAAGGCCGGCGATTCGCTACCGTCTTGCCCCGCCCGGCGGGTGGCCCTCGATTATCCCTCATAAGATTCGGTGCCCCAGGTCTCGTTTAGGAGACCAGGGATTCCGCACCGCTTCAGCTTGCCACCCGCAGCTCTTCGCGCAATACGCGGCGCAGAGTCTCTTCCAGTTTCGGCGCTTTGCCTTCCACATGCTGACGCAGGGCTTGGTTGATGAGCGTCTGGTAGCCCATTGCTCCGCCGTAGGAGTCGGCCTCTTTCAGGAAGTGATCTACCAAATCCTCATCCAGCCGGATCGTGATGCGCGTCTTGCCGAGCGGCTTCGACACAGGCGGCAAAATCCGGCCGCGCTTGCCTTGACTGAAATCGTAACTCTGCTTCATCTTTGCTTCTCGTACTGCCTGCGCTCATGCGCCTCTGCCGGGCGTGCGGAGATGATGCGAATCTTTCTGCCGCGATAGCAGTAAACCACCACCAAACCCTACCCTTGATGCCCGTTCCAATCGAGATAAATCGCTGTTCATGCGGGTCAGATTCATCGTCCATGTTTGTAACTGCATAATCATCCACAAAGACTGGCTCCGCTTCAGTGAAGCGAACCCCCTGCTTGCTGAAATTTGCCTTGGCCTAGTGAGTATCCCATTCGCAGTTCATACCACCCTAAGAGTATGTACGTATTGTACACCAAGAACTTTTAGTAGGGAAACATATTACGGGGACCAGAAACCCAGGTCCGGGATTCCGGACCTGGGCGCACAAATTTTAAGCTGAACTATTTGCCGGCTTCCTCCAGGAAACGCACAATCGATTCGATGCCCAGTTCAAAGTTCTTCAGGCAGAACTTTTCATTGGGGGCGTGGATGTTGTCGTCGGGCAGGCCGAAGCCCATCATCACGCTGGGAATGCCCAGATTGCGGTCGAAGTCGCCGACGATGGGAATTGAGCCGCCGGAGCGGATGAAGACCGTCTCCTCGCCCCAGACCTCGCGCAGGGCGGTGGTGGCGGCCTGAATGTAGGGGTTGTCGACCCGGACCAGGCAAGGGTCGCCGGAGTGAATCAGCCGCACATCAATATCAACACCGGCGGGGACGATCTTCTCGACGTAGTCCTTGTAGAGGGCAAAGGTCTTGGCCGGCGTCATGCCGGGAACCAGGCGCATGGAGACCTTGGCGATGGCCTTGGCGGGGATTACCGTCTTTGCGCCCGCGCCGATGAAGCCGCCGGGGATGCCGTGTACGTCCAGCGTGGGCCGCGCCCAGGTGCGCTCCAGCACGCTATAACCGGCCTCGCCCACCAGTGTGCGCGAACCGACCTCGGTGAGGCGGTAGTGCTCCTCGTCAAAGGGCAAGCTGCTCCAGGCGGCCAGCTCCTCGGGGCTGGGAGGAATGATGCCGTTGTAGAAGCCGGGGATAAGGATGTGGCCGTCCTCGTCCTTGAGCTTGGCCAGGATCTGCGCAATAGCGACGAAAGGATTGGGCGCCGCGCCACCGTACATGCCGGAGTGCAGATCGGTCTTTGCGCCACGGACTTCAAGCTCGGTGTAGATCATGCCGCGCAGGCCCACGCACAGGGTGGGCAGGCCGGGCGCGAAGAGCTCGGTGTCGGAGACCAGCGCGAAATCCGACTTCAACTCCGGGGGTTTGGAGGCAACAAAGGCTTCAATTCCCTCCCCTCCCACCTCCTCTTCGCCTTCGAAGAGGGCGCGCACGTTGATGGGCAGCTTGCCGTTGGCGGCCAGCAGCGACTCCAGCCCCTTGATCTGCGCCCAGACCTGGCCCTTGTCGTCGCAGGTGCCGCGGCCATAGAGGTTGCCATCGCGCTCGGTGGGCTCGAAGGGCGGCGAGAGCCACTCGTCTTCGGGGTCGGTGGGCTGCACATCGTAGTGGCCGTAAAAGAGCGCGGTGGGCTTGCCGTCGGCGTGCAGCCAGTCGGCGTAGACCAGCGGATGGCCTTCGGTTTCCAGCAGCCGCGCGTGCTCGAAGCCGATTCGGGTCAGCTCGGCCAGAAGAAACTCGGCTGCGCGACGGCAGTTGGCCTTGTTCTCCGGCAGCGTGGAGATGGAAGGAATACGCAGCAAATCCTTCAGCTCACTCAGAAAGCGGGGATGGTTCTCACGGGCGTAGGCTACGGCGGGCGATGACATGGGTGTGCTCCCTTAAAATGGATTTCACAGTCAAAACAGGATTATAGGCTCTACCAGGCCATCCAGTCCGGCGTATGAAAGGTCTTTTTCTTGTCAAATTGCAAAAATGCAAGCCCGCGAACATTGATCCGCGTCCTTTTCATCCTCCCCTACCTGGCCCTGATGACGGGTGCCGCAACGGCATGGTCCCAGGCTCCAGCCGAAAGCCCCTACTACGCCAGAACCAACACTTTCAGCCTCTTCAGCGCCTACTCGGGCGACTCCAGCCATATTATTTTGGGCACCGCCGAGAACCGCATGTTGCTGGACTTTGGCGCCGGTTATAGCCGCAAGCTCTTTCTCAACCGCATCGTCAACTGGCAGTACAACGGGGAGCTGCTGCCGGTGGCGCTGGAGAGCGATCCGGTGGTTCTGAATACCGTCAATTGGACGTCGCCAACTGTGCATACAGGATCTGGAATCATAGTCCAGTCTGGGCCCTGCGTTCCCTCATCGGGCAGCTTCAGCAGCACGCAAAATGGCATTACCTACAGCTATACCTACACCAACACTTGCGGCCGTCAATGGACCGTTGGCGAAGCGATCTCGCCAGCCGGCTTTCAATGGAACTTCCTGCCGCGCCGCAAGCAGCAACCCTTCGTCATCGCTCACGGCGGCTATATGTACTCGACACAGCCGATCCCTATCCCCGCCGCCGGCTCCTTTAACTTCACCTTCGACTTTGGAGCGGGGCTTGAACTCTTCCATTCCAAAACCCGCTCCATGCGCGCCGAGTACCGCATTCATCACATCTCGAACCACGGCACGGCCCAATTCAATCCGGGCATCGACAACGGCCTTTTCCAGCTCACATACTCCTTTGGGCGGTAGCGAACACCGCGTCCTGGCGGCGGCCTTGCTCGCTACACGGTACTCTAAGGTGAGATGCCTCCTATCCTCAACGCGCGGTCGATCACCAAGCAGTTCGGCGCCAAGCCGCTCTTCCAGAACATTTCTCTCACTGTCGAAGAGGGCGACCGGATCGGGCTGATCGGTCCCAATGGAGCGGGCAAATCCACGCTGCTGGCGATTCTGGCCGGGCAGATGGAGCCGGACTCGGGCGAGCTGGCGGTGCGCAAGCGCGCTCGCGCCGCCTACGTGCCGCAGGACTCGCGCTTTGCAGCCGGCCTCAGTGTTCGCCAGGTTTTGGAAGCCGTGCTGGCCGCCGCGCACGTAAACGAATCCGAGCGCGAGGGGCGGCTGCATGAACTTTCCGGGCGCGCCGGTTTTGTTGACCTCAATACGGAGGCGGCCGCGCTGAGCGGCGGCTGGCGCAAGCGACTGGCCATCACCGAGGCGCTGGTTTGCGAACCTGAAGTGATGCTGCTGGACGAGCCGACCAACCACCTCGACCTGGCCGGGATCGAATGGCTGGAGGAGCTATTGACCTCGTCCTCGTTTGCCGCCGTCACCGTCAGCCACGACCGCTATTTCCTCGAATCTACTTCAAGTCAGATTGTCGAACTCAATCGTATCTTTGCAGATGGACTCTTTCGCGTTAAGGGAACTTTCAGCCGATTTCTGGAAGAAAAGCAAGCCTATCTGGAGTCGCAAAACCGCCAGCAGGAGAGCCTGCGCAACCGTGTGAGGACTGAGATAGAATGGCTGCGGCGCGGACCCAAGGCGCGGACGACTAAATCCAAGGCGCGCATCGACACCGCCAACGCGATGATTGGCCAACTGGCGGAAATGAATGCGCGGACGGCGGTCTCGACGGTGGGGATCGACTTCGACGCCAGCCTGCGCAAAACCAAGCGGCTGGTCGAGTTCAAGGATGTGGCCTGCGATGTGCCGAGTTCTGAGGATGAGCCGGAAGGAGAAAAGCCTCCGCGGCGTCTCTTCAGCGGGCTGAATTTCATCCTCACCGCGGGCATGAAGGTGGGTCTGGTTGGGCCGAACGGCAGCGGCAAGACGACGCTGCTGCGCCTGTTGCTGGGCGAGATTGAGCCGGCTCAGGGTTCGATTCGCCGGGCCGAGGCACTGCGGCTGGTCTACTTCAGCCAGATGCGCGAGCTGGATGAGAGCCTCACGCTGCGTCGGGCGCTGGCTCCGGAGAGCGACGGGATTACCTATCAGGGACGCCCGGTCCACGTGGCCAGTTGGGCGGCGCGATTCCTGTTTACCAGCGAGCAGTTGAACCAGCCGGTGCGCAACCTGAGCGGTGGCGAGCGGGCGCGGGTGCTGATTGCCAAGCTGATGCTGGAACCGGCGGATGTGCTGCTGCTGGACGAACCGACGAACGACCTGGACATTCCGACGCTGGAAATTCTGGAAGAAAACCTCCTCGACTTTCCCGGCGCGCTGGTGCTGGTGACGCACGACCGCTATCTGCTGAATTGTGTCTCCTCGACGGTGCTGGGCCTGGACGGCCGCGGCCACACCGGGCGCTTTGCCGACTATGAGCAGTGGGAAGACTGGATTGTGGAACAAGAGGCAGAACAGAAAAACTCCAGCAGCACGTTGAGCGCATCATCCGCCTCGACCGTCTCAGCCAATTCCCTGCCCCCACAGGCCAGTGGCAAGAAGAAGCTCTCTTACCTGGAAGCGCGTGAGTTCGCGGCGATTGAGCAGCGGGTCGAGGTCTCCGATGCGCGGCTGGCCGCCGCTCACGAACGCGTCGAGAACCCGGAGATAGCGACGAATGCCGCCGCGCTTCAGGAGGCGCTCACCGAGCTGGACGCGGCGCAACAGGAGAACGATGCGCTCTACGTGCGTTGGGCCGAACTGACGGAAAAGGCGGTATAACGGCTTCGCCAACTCTTTTAAGAAGTGGGTTTCTGTCTCTGTTATCATTCTGGCCATGTCACAGCGCATACTTTTCTCGTCGATTTTGCTCTTGAGCAGCGCTGTTTTCGCGCAGAACGTCCCCCTTCGCGAGGTCGCGCGGCAGTCCGCCGAGCCGGCAACGCTCAACCAGCGCCAACCAGACCCTGAAGAGGGGCTCATACAACTGGATGTCACGGTGACGGACGCGTCGGGCAAGCCGGTCGCCGGCCTGAATCGCTCCGACTTTACTTTGCTGGACAACGACAAGCCGGCGAAGATTCTGACCTTTCACGAAAGCGATCAAGCCGCGCAGAAACCCGATGTGCCCACCGAGTTGATTCTGGTTCTCGACCAGCTGAATCTGAATCCCCGGGATGCGGCCGAAGCGCAAAAGCTGCTGGAGGTGTTCCTGCGTCAAAACGGAGGGCATCTCGCTCTCCCGACCATGATCTACCGAGGGCTGAGCGCCACATCGCTGCCCTCCACCGACGGGAACGCGCTGGCCGATGCATTAACCAAAAAAAATGGGATGAACGTCGTAGTGAAGCCCGCCACTGGGCTACCTTCCACGGACAGGAAAACTCTTGACGATGAGATCGCCAAAACGAATGGGATGCGCTCCACTCTCCCCAAGTCTCCTGCAATCGTCTTGGAGGATGGGAACATTCCTGGCCAGCTTTCCCAACTCGCGCTCGGCACCATTGTCCTGGAAGCGATGAAAAGGCCGGGCAGGAAGCTGGTGGTTTGGATCGGCTATGGCTGGCCTGTGCCGTTATTCAGTCAAACCCACAACTTCGATGAGATCACCGAGTTTTCCACACGTCTCCGCGAGGCGCGCATCACCCTCTACCGAGTGAATGCGTGGAGCGATCCCAAGATCAACAACAACAACCACCCCTACGATTACCGGAATTATCTAGAGGGCGTGCAAGCCGAGAAGGACGCGGCTCCCGCCAAGGCCAGCCTGGAAGTCCTGGCAACCCAGAGCGGCGGCGCAGTTTACGGAGTCATGAAGGTCAACGGTTTTGTGAATAGCCGCCCTTCCCCGGAACAGTCTGCCTTCATCGTGTTGGATTCCCTTGCCCGCATCATCGCGGAGAACAGCGCCTCTTACAGCTTGTCCATCGATCCGCCGCACATAGAGACTTTCGATAATAACCATGGCCCGATGAAGCTTGTCGATCACTATCACGAGCTGAAGGTGGAGATCCACAAGCCAGGCCTCATGGCCCATACCCGCGCCGGCTACTACGATGAGCCTGTCTACTACGATCGGCCCCACCAGATTCCCATCCAGCATCTTTCCGTGGCGCAGTTGGAGCAAATGCTTGAGCAGGACCGCCGCGAATCGGAGTCGCAACTTGTCCTCGAGCTTTCGAACCTCGAGCTGACCGAGCGCATGAGCAGCGCAAAGCTGAGCGCATGGAAGAGCCGTTTACCGGGCAAGAAAGCGTGGCAGGCGCTGGTGGCGCTGGCCGACGCCTCGATCTTTCTGGCCCCCCCAGCAGCTGAGATCCCCGCCCTTCCCGAACCCACGCTGGCCGAACAGCGCGAACAGCTTATGCGCATTGTCCGCTATCTGGGCGAGATGGCGCCCAAGCTGCCCAACCTCATGGCCACGCGGACCACGGATCGCTATGAAGAGCCGAAACTTGCCGAAAGCGAATCCTGGAAGACAGCGCGCGCCGACCGTTCCCTTCATCTGGAAGCCAGCAGCAGCGTCACCATCCGCAACCAGAACGGCGGAGATTTTATCGAGTCCGACTCCGGAAAAGAAAAAAATGCGAAGAAAGGCGCACGCTACCTGGAGACGAATGGAACCTTCGGAGCGATTCTCGGCACAGTTGTCTCCGATGCAATTCATGGCAAAGTGACTTGGGGAGGCTGGGAGACGGGCGATTCCGGCCCCATGGAGGTCTTCCGTTATTCGGTTCCGGAAAACCAGTCCCACTTCAATGTCTCCGAATGCTGCTATCCCGACTATTTGGGCGGAGGAGTCTTCCAGCGCATGCCCGCATACCACGGCAATATTGCTTTTGATCCTGCCTCCGGGGCCATCCTGCGCCTGACAGTGCAGACGGATCTGAGCGAGAAGATGCCTCTCATGCGATCGGACGTTGCGGTCGAATACGGCAAGGTCGAGACCGGCGGCCGCAGCTATTTCTGCCCGATGAGAAGCGTCTCCATCTCCCGGGGGCGAACGCTTCGGATGATTCCCGCATGGGGTGAATACCTGCAAATCTTTGGCCCCTTCGAGACCCTGCTCATCGATGTCTCCTTCCGCGACTATCACAGGTTCGGTTCTACCTCGCGCATCCTGCCGGATTCCCAGGAAGCGCCGTAAAAGGTGGATTTTACGGGCTGCGGACACAATCTTTCCTAACCCAGTCCTCAACAATCCCGTCTAATGGCTTGCAGGGGTTAGAACGATCACGCCTCGGTCCGGGCCATCCCCTATCCTTCCAGATTGCGTATGCACAGAAAATCGTCTCCTGTTTGCTGTTTTCCGATTAACGGCTTAATCTTTGCTAGGACTCAGTTTCCGGATTCTATGGCGGTATCATTTTACTGCGCGTTCAAGGAGAGACCCATGTTGCGTGTTCCTTCCGTTCTGCTCACACTCGCGTTTTCTTCATTGTTCGCCGGCACTGCCTTCGCGCAGACGCCCCCGCCACCGGAAAGCGAAGCCCCGGCCACTACCTTGAAGGCCACCACGCGCAATGTTTTGCTGGATGTGGTGGTGACGGATAAGCGAGACAAGCCGGTTTCAGGCCTGCGCAAGGAGGACTTCCAGGTCCTTGAAGATGGAAAGCCGCAGACGATTTCTTTCTTTGAAACTGCCTTTGCGGGGACGCCCGGCGCGGCCTCGGCGGTGCCCGCTCCGCCTCTGCCGCCCAACACTTTCACCAACGTTCCCGCTGTCGCGCCAAACAACGCCGTCAATGTGCTGCTCATGGATGCGCTGAACACCAACATGGGAGATCAGTCGCTGGTTCACAAGGAGATGGTGCGCTATCTCGCATCCATTCCTCCAGGCACGCGTATCGGCATCATGCTGCTCAGCGAGAGACTGCGCATTGTCCAGGGAATTACCCAGGATTCGACCCTTTTGCGCGCTTCGCTTGCCCGTCTGGCCGCCAATCCTTCGCAGTCGGCCCTTCTGTTAACAATCGGCGAAACCGAAGCGCAGCTTGGCGCGGTCAATATGATCATGCAGCAGGGCGTGGAAAACAACAGCACCCAAATCCAGGCCTCGGCCACCGCGCTGCAGGATTTTCTAGCCCAGCAAAATACCTTCGAGGCCAATATGCGGTCGGCAATGACCATGGAAGCATTGCAGCAGATTGCGCGCTATCTCTCCGGCATTCCTGGGCGGAAAAACCTCATTTGGGTCGTCGGTTCTTTCCCTGCCTGCATCGGCACCGAATGCCCTATCGCATACATGGATGTGTATAAAAAGACGATGGATGCTCTGGCCAACGCGCGCGTCTCGGTTTATCCCATTGATGCCAGGGGCATTACGCTCAACATGATGCACGATGTGGAGAACTCCAAACCACCGGGCTTGGCGGGCAACTCGCAACAGGCGATCGCGGCCCAGGCTGCTTCGTTGAACTCCGATGCGGCTGTCGATGCGTCCAACCAGGGAAATATGGACCGGCTGGCCAAGGAAACGGGCGGAAAAGCGACCTTTAATAGCAACGATTTCAAGGAAGCGCTTGCGGTAGACATTGACAACGGATCGCGCTATTACACGCTGGCCTATACGCCCATCAACAATCGGGAATTGGGTAAAGAACGAAAGATCGAGATCAAAACCGCCTCTGGCAGCTACAAACTCGCTTACCGCCGCAGTTACTTCGAGGACAGCCCTAAGGACTTGAAGGCGGCGCAGACGGCGTCCCCCAAGGATCAGCTGCGACCCTTGATGGATCGCGGCATGCCCAACTTTACCGAACTGAGCTACCGCGAGAAACTTGCTCCGGCCAGCGTGCAGCCCGCCGCGGATGCGCCCATCGCCGGAGATAACGCCGCGCTGAAAGCCCCGTTTACCCGCTATTCCGTGAACCTCGCGCTGTCACCCGACGGTCTGGGCCTGGTTCCAGGCCCCGATGGAGTGCGCCGCGGCTCCATCGAAGTCGCCATGGTTGCCTATGACCAGCAAGGCAAAGCGTTGAACTGGCAGGTGCGCTTCCTCGGCCTCGCCATCCGGCCCGAGCAGAATGCCATCGCCCAGGCCTCCGGCATTCCCTTCCATTTCGATTTTGATCTGCCGCCCGGCGACGTTTACCTGCGCACCGGCATTTACGATGCCTCAACCAGCAAGGTGGGAACCCTGGAGCTTCAGCTCAATTCCGTCACACCTGCCCCTCAGTGACGCTGTCTCGGACGGGGGCAAGTCTGACCCTCCCCCAAAAAGTTGCGTGCCACTCCATTATCGAGCCCGGAGATCGCGACGAATGCCGCCGCGCTGCAGGTGGCTCTCAAGGAGCTGGATTCGGCGCAGCATGAGACTGATGCGCTCTATGCACGTGGGCGGAACTGACCGAGAAGGCTGGATCGGGCGATTCGCCTGAGCGCCTTCGGGGAGATGGTCGATCTCTGGGCTTCCGGCCAGGGCAAGATAGCTTTATTGCAGTTTGGTTGCGCGCAGACGCCAGCGCAGCACAAAATACCATATCCAGCACTGCACTGCGAGCAGTAAGCAGGGCCAGAATACCTGCGGATAGTCGCGCATGATCCAATGAAAAACCGCATGCCCTGAATCGATATAACCGACTCCGCCAAAAGAGGCGATGGTCAACGCCAAGGCCCAGCTGTAGGCCACGCGCTGCCAGCGGAGCATGCTCCGGGTACGGCGGAGCGAGCGCAATTCAAGCTCCACCGGCAAGGCGGCTGCGGAGGCAGTAGCCGTCATAAGATTCTTCATGCCGTCGCGGTCAACCTGGCCCTGCAGCACCGCGTCATGCTTCAGATACTCTTCCACCAGCGCAGCGGTTTCCGGACTTGCTTCACCCGCGAGATAGAGCGGCAGCAGATCGAGAATGACTTCGCGAGAGACTTTCATGGATATTTCGTTGTCACTGCGATTCGGCATCTTACGCCCTCCTGAGTTTCATGAGAAATGCTCTGGCTCTGTGGACCTTGACCTTTGCGGAGTTCTCGGTAATCTCCAGCACGCGCGCGATCTCACTATAAGGGAGTTCGTCCATCGTTCTCATAATCAGCGCCGCGCGATCGGTTGCCGGTAACTGATGCATCGCTTCGAGCACCGCATTGAACTCCGCCTTCTGCTCGGCCAGATCGAGCGCGCTAGGCAGAGAATCTGGAATATTCTCGTGCAGCTCGGTTTGACGTGAACTCCTCCGGATGCTATGCAGAAAAAGGTTTTTCGCTATGGTAAAAAGGTAACCTTTGACAGTTTCAGTCACGATTGAATCCTGCGAGGCCCAGGCGCGAACGAAAGTTTCCGATGTGATGTCCTCCGCATCGGCTCGATTTCCGGAGAGATACAGGGCGAAGCGGAATACATCCGCCGCGTATCCTTCGTAGAGTGAGCTGAAATCCGTCATGGGTCTCTCGCCTGAATGCAACGGCTGCCTATTTGATAACAGCGCTTGCCAGCAGCAATCCACCGACTCCGTCCTGCAGGCAATGGGCGATCATACCCGGCCGCAGACTGCCCCGCCAATGCGCCAGGATGCCAAAGAAACAACCGTAGATGGAGATCGTCAACACCATACTAAAGCCCTGGTAGGCATGACAAATGCCGAAAACAGCACTCTGAAGGATGATCCCCGCCGCGACGCTGCTCGTCCAGGCCGTGAACTGCCGCTGCAGGTAGCCGCGATAGATGAGTTCCTCGCAGATGCCGGCAGTGAGGGCCATGAGAAGATACACCGCGACCTCCATTCCTCCGTGAGGCAGGAGTTTTTGCACGGAGCCGTCCGGCGCTGCGTGCATACAACTCCCGACGATGGCCAGCACGGTATTGGCGGCAAACAGGAAGACAATCGCCAGTCCCAGGTCGCGCAGAACCGCGCGCCAGCTTGTAGCCATATCTCCAACCAGGCTTCGCATGGAGACGCCTTGCATCCTGCAGCCGAACCAGATGAAGGCAGTGATCAGCCACTCGGCAGAGAGCGCAACAAGATAACCGGCGATGCGATGGTCAGCATGATCGGCGCCGTGAAGACGCATGCTGGATGCGATCAGCGCAGCGAGAAGCAGAAGCACGCCGCCTGTGTGCCACGCCGGAGCAATGGATTCCAATCTGTGGCGGGGATGGAATTCCTGAACGATAGCAGCTTGATGGATGGTCATCCCGGTTCCTTTCCGACTACACACTATCTATCCGGAAGCTCCCCAATAGTTACAATGCAAGGCAATAATATTTTGAAATGGAATCGAGGCCGGTTGATTGCGCGAACGGAAGGAGCCGGCCGTGCCATGTCCGATCGCGATTATCCAGAAGATAACGTCATCCGCTATAATTCGCACGCGAGGGGAGATTCACGATGCGGTTGAAACTGTTCTGGATTATGACTACTGCTATTGTTCTCAGTTGCGCGGGGTGGGCACAGACAGCTCCGGAGCCGGTCAACCCCCATGCTACGCCGGAGGCGCGGGCGCTGCTGGCTTATCTCGATTCGATCTCCGGCAACGCGACAATTGCCGGGCAGCACAACTATCCCAACGTGGGCGCGCGTTGGACGGATATGGCCTATGATCTGACGGCCAAATATCCGGGGCTCTTCGGCGGCGATTTTGGCTTTTCCGGCGGCGAGGACAAGGATTCCGTGCTGTCGCGGCCGGCGATGATCGCAGAGGCCGAGCGGCAGTACCGCAACGGCGCGGTGGTCACGCTGACCTGGCATGAGGTGAGGCCCACCGACGACGAGCCGGTCACCTTCCACAACAGCGTGCAGGGCCATCTGACGGACGCCGAGTGGAAGGAACTGCTCACCCCCGGCAGCCCGCTCAATCTGCGCTGGCAGGCGCAGGTGGACGTGATCGCCGGCTACCTCACGCAACTGCGTGACGCAAATGTGCCGGTGCTCTTCCGCCCCTATCATGAGATCAGCGGCACCTGGTTCTGGTGGGGCGGGCGGCCGGGACAGGATGGTTCTGCCGCGCTTTACCGGCAGCTATATGACCGCTTCGTCAACGTGCACCATCTGGACAACCTGCTCTGGGTGTGGAACGTGAACGCGCCGAACGGCAGCAATGCAGGGCCGATTGAGGACTACTATCCGGGCGCGCAGTATGCCGATCTGCTCACCATGGACATTTACGGCGAGTTCAAGGATAAGTACTACACGAACATTCTCGCGCTGGCCGGCGACAAGCCCATTGCGCTGGGCGAGGTCGGCGGTCTGCCCAGCCCGGAGGTGCTCGCTAAACAGCCGCGCTGGACCTACTTCATGTGCTGGAGCGAGTTTATTCAGGAGCACAACCCGCTTGATCTGGTGATTGCCGTCTATCACGCGCCGATGGTTCTGACCAGAGAGGATGCGCGGCTGGCCGGGCCGCTGGCGGCGATCCGCAAGGCAACAGCTGAGCGGATTGCTTCCGCACCCACACCCGCTCCGGCGGCGATCCCTGCTCCGGCGCAATGAGATGCAAAGCCTGTCCTAGAGATTTTGTGGTGTCTTGCATGGTAGAAAGGTAGATTGAGGTATCGCTGCATCGAAGACGCCATGCAAAACTCCGTGAAGGTTCTGATTGTCGAAGACGAGCCCCATGCGCTGATGGGGCTGGCGGAGTTGATCTCCGGGTGGGGCTACCGTACCGAGACCGCGTGCGACGGCCTGGAAGGCTGGGAGAAGGCGCTGGCCTGGGATCCGGCCATCGTCGTGACCGACCTGAAGATGCCGCGGCTGGACGGCATCGGCCTGCTGGAAAAACTCACCGCCGAAGGCTCCGGCCTGAACGCCAACCTGGCCGTCGTGGTGCTCACCGCGATGGGCTCGATTCAACTGGCCGTGGACGCGATGAAGCTGGGCGCATACGACTTTCTGCAGAAGCCGGTGGACGCAACCCGGCTGCGGACGATTCTGGCCAACGCGACCAGGCAGCGCGAGACTGCGATTGAACTGGAGGTGGCGCGCCGGCGGCTGCGCGAGAGCGGCGTGCTGGGCTCGCTGGTGGGTAGCTCGCGGGCGATGCGCGAGATCTTCGGCCTGATCGAGCAGATTGCGCCGTCGAACGTTTCCGTGCTGATCACCGGCGAGAGCGGCACCGGCAAGGAGCTGGTGGCGCGCACGCTGCATGATCTGAGTCCGCGCAAATCGCGGCCCTTTGTCGCGGTCAACTGCGCGGCCATTCCGGAGACGCTGATTGAGAGCGAAATCTTCGGCCACGAGAAGGGCGCATTCACCGGCGCGGCGGAGCGGCGGGCCGGCTGCTTCGAACTGGCCAACGGCGGCACGCTGCTGCTGGACGAGATCGGCGAGATGCCGTCTGCTACCCAAGCAAAATTGCTTCGAGTCCTGGAAGAACGGAAGTTTCGCCGGCTGGGTGCGCGCACCGAGCAGGATGTGGACGTGCGGGTGCTGGCCGCGACCAACCGCGATCCCGGCCAGGCTGTCGCCAGCGGGAGCCTGCGGCCCGACCTATATTACCGGCTGAACGTATTCAACATCGCGATACCACCCCTGCGCGAGCACATGGAAGACCTGCCCTTGATGGCCGAGGCGATGCTGGAGCAGATGAATCAGAAGCATGGCCGCAACGTTTCCGGTGTGGCCGCGTCGATGCTGGACCGGCTGATGGCCTACGACTGGCCGGGAAACGGCCGCGAACTGCGCAACACCATCGAGCGGGCGGTGATTCTTTGCGCGGATGGAGCGCCGCTGGATGCGGGCCACCTGCCCGCCGGCTTCGGCAAGGCGCAGAGCCAGGCCGCGCCGGCCTTCGACGCGGGCGTGGTGGAGGTTCACGTTGGCTCGACGGTGGATGAGGCAGAGCGGATGCTGATTCTGCGCACGCTGGAAGCCACCGGGCAGAATAAGACGCGCGCCGCGGAGATTCTGGGCTTGAGCCTGAAGACGATGCACAACAAGGTCAAGGAGTACAGCCAAGGCCGTGAAGATTCTGAGGCCTGAGCCATGCGCCTGAAGACCAAACTCGTTCTGGCCATCACTTTGCTGGTCTTTCTGATTGCTGAACTGCTTTCGCTGGTCTACGTGAGCCAGTTGCTGCATACGGCCGTGCAGCAGTCCTACGACACCAATCGAATGGTGGCCAACCAGGTGCGCTTCGCCTTGCAGAATGCGCTGGAGACCGGGCTCAAGGACCAAAAGGTCGATCCCAACAATCCGGCCCAGTTGCGCAATCTGGCGGCCGAGGCGGTGCGCGACAACGCGGCGTTGCAGGCGGTGATTGACTCGGTGAACCGCTACTCGCTCACGGTCTATGACATCAACATTGGCGATAACCAGCGGAGCACGCTGCTCAGCACGAACCCCGAAAACGAAGACAAGCCGCTGCCGGCGCGGCCCAATTACCTGGATCTGCTAGACGCCAATCCCATTGAGTTGATGCAGGAGGTCTTCGGTCCGCCCAAGGTTTATGACGTGGTGGCGCCGCTGGAGCGCAATGGCCAGCCCTTTGCCACGGTGCACGTGGGAGTGCGTACGACGTTTCTGCGCGCCGTCTATGAGCCGTGGCTCTCGGCGACGATCACGCTGATGGTGCTGGTGCTGGGTGCGGCTCTGATCGCGGCCTTCCTGCTGAGCAACTTGGCGCTGCGGCCGCTGGAAGAGATCAGCCTGCAACTCGACTACTGGACCGCGGCCAGCGAAGATGAGAAGAAAGTGGCGGCCAAGGAGGATACGGCGGCGCGCGTCTCCAACAAGATCGATTTCATCGGCCAGCGTATGCGCAATGTGGAAGAGGTTTTTTCCGCTTTGAAGGAGAATCTGGATCAGATTCTCGGCAACCTGCAGGACGGAATTCTGCTCTTCACCGGGGATGGGCGTGCGGTGCTGGTCTCCGAGTCGGCGCGGCGCTTTCTGGCCATTGATCGAGGCGCGATCCTGGGCCGGCACGCGCGCGAGATATTCGACAGCTCAACGGTTCTGGGCCAGATGCTGCGCGAGGCCTTTGACGCAGGCACCGCCCTGGCGCAGGTGGAGATTCGCACCGAGACGGGAAGGCGCATTCAGGTCTCG
>Ga0181529_10001182_pt1 | contig 35172 bp, 23 predicted proteins | sample PEATcosm2014_Bin_36_FD_119763 | JGI IMG/M metagenome (GOLD analysis project Ga0181529, IMG submission 119763) | Peatland microbial communities from MTU Mesocosm Facility, Houghton, MI, USA - PEATcosm2014_Bin10_30_metaG | ecosystem: Environmental > Terrestrial > Soil > Wetlands > Peat | place... | reverse complement strand
TTGAGCTTGGTTTCGCCCGCCCAGGGATGGATGCCAGCCGAATCCCCGCCTTCGTAGCTGTACCAGGAGGAGGCGATGTACTCCTTGATCTCCTGGGAGTCGCGCGGATTGACGGGCAGCACATGGCTCAGGTCGCGATTGAGCACCACGCCTCGGGGATATTTGAAAGCCTCCGGCTTGGCGTAGCCCTGGGTGGGGAACTCGCCGTAGCAAAGGTAGTTGGACAATCCGCCGCCATGGCTGGCCCAGTCTTTGTAGAAGGAGGCTACGGTGAGCAGGTCGGGGATGTAGACCTCGTTGAGGAATTCGTCGGCCTGGGCAATGAGCTTGGCGACCAGGTTCAGCCGCTCGCCGTTGATGGCCGCCACTTCGTTCATGTTGATGGAGCAGGGAACTCCGCCGACGAGGTAATTGGGATGGGGATTCTTGCCGCCGAAGATGGCATGAATCTTGACCAGTTCCTTCTGCCATTCCAGGGCGTCGATGTAGTGCGCCACGGCGATGAGGTTCGCCTCCGGCGGCAGCTTGTAGGCCGGGTGGCCCCAATAGCCGTTGGCGAAGATGCCCAGGCCGCTGGCGGCAAAGGCCTTGACCTTGTTCTGAATCTCGGTGAAATAGCTGGCGGTGTTCTTGTCCCACTTGGAGAACGTTGCCGCCAGCGCCTCGGCCTTCTTGGGATCGGCCTTCAGGCAGTTGACGATGTCCACCCAGTCCAATGCGTGCAGGTGATAGAAGTGGATCACGTGATCCTGCACATACTGCGTGGTCATCATGATGTTGCGGATCAGCTCGGCGGTGGGAGGAATGGCGATGTTGAGCGCGTCTTCCACGGCGCGCACGCTGGTGAGAGCGTGCACGGTGGTGCAGACGCCGCACACACGTTCGGTGATGGCCCAGGCGTCGCGAGGGTCGCGGCCCATGAGGATCTTCTCCAGGCCCCGGACCATGGTGCCTGCGCTGAAGGCGTCGGTGATGACGCCGTTTTCCACGACTGCCTCGATGCGCAGGTGGCCTTCAATACGAGTTACCGGATCGACGACTACGCGTGTCATAGGTGCTCACGACTCCTTGTGTTCTTCGGCATGCACTTCGGCAATGACTTTGTGCTTGCGCACGTTGGTGACCACGGCGTGCGCCGCGACGCCTGCCAGGGTGGCCAGACCCACCACCGTGCCCACCGTATCCGCCGTGCTCTCGATGCCGAAGCCGGGGAAGGAGGACAGATGCTGGTAGAAGGGACCGTTATCCCAGAAGCCCTCTTCGCTGCAGCCGATGCAGCCATGGCCGCTCTGGATGGGATAGCTGGTGCCTTCGTTCCACCGCACCACCGAGCATGCGTTGTAGGTGGACGGCCCCTTGCAGCCCATCTTGTAAAGGCAATAGCCCTTGCGCGCGCCGTCGTCGTCGAACGACTCGACGAAGAGCCCGGCGTCGTAGTTCGGCCGGCGATAGCAGGTGTCGTGGACGCGGCGGCCGTAGAACTCTTTTGGCCGGCCCAGGCTGTCGAGCGCCGGGGTCTGCCCCAGCACCAGCAGGTGGGTGACCACGCCCATCATCACGTCGGCAATGGGCGGGCAACCGGGGACATTGATCACCGGCTTGTCGACCAGCTTGTGAATGGGGGTAGCGCCGGTGGGATTGGGCTTGGCGGCCTGCACGCATCCGTTGGATGCGCAACTGCCCCACGCCACCACGGCGGCTGCATCCTTGGCGACGGTTTGCAGGATCGATTCCGCGGTCTTGCCGCCGATCATGCAGTAAACGCCGTCGTCGCCGGTGGGAACGGCGCCCTCAACCAGCACAATGTACTTGCCCTTGTGGTCTCTTATGGTGTCGTTCAGGCTCTTTTCCGCCTGGAATCCAGAGGCCGCCATCAGCGTTTCGGTGTAGTTCAAGGACAGCACGTCCAGAAGCACATCGAGCACGATGGGGTGCGAAGCCCGGATAAACGACTCGCTGCAACAGGTGCACTCCTGGAAGTGCATCCACACCACGGCGGGTTTGTCTTTCTTCTCGAACGCCGAGACGACCTGGGCTACGCCGGATTGACCCAGCCCAGCCACTGTTGCGGCCGCAGCGCAGAACTGGAGGAAGTCCCTGCGGCTGTAGCCCTTCTGCTCCATTGATTGCCAAATGGATTGACCCATGCAAACCTCGCTCACTGTCCAGACATCGGGGAAGACCGCTGGCGGTTGAAGAACTGGATGGATACCGGCCCCTGGGGAATCCCCGATGGATGTGAGCGACCTTACTTATCCCAAATAACAAGACGCTGTGAGCTGCGTCACATTTGTTGTGGGCTATTGTGCGGCATGGCAAACGCCTGCCGATCAAAGCATAGATCACATGGCGGGCCGATTGGGCGGTCCGAGGGGGGCATCTTCGGCCGCAGAGACGGGTCAGGGATGGGGGCTCGGCAGCTGGGACAGGGAACAAGGGGGTGCCCGCGCGGGCGGGCCATGGGGCGTATACTGGCGAATCTTTAGTTCCCGTGAAAATGCTGGGGTCTATTCAAGGCCAAAGGCCGTCATTCATTCAAAGGAATTGAATCAGGAGGCAGAAATGAAAACATTATCACGCCGCGATCTGTTGAAATCCAGCCTGCTTGCACCCGCCGCTGCGGTGGCCGCTCAGGGGATGACCCCGATGGGCGTTGCGATGCAAGTGACTGGCGAGGCTTCTGGCCCGTTATCGACCAGCGCCACACCCAAGGCTCCCATCGTGGGTGCGGGCCGCGAACGGCTCCTGCTGGATTTCGGCTGGCGCTTCCATCTGGGGAACGCCAACGACCCGGAAAAGGACTTTGGATTCGGCGGCGGCCGGGCGGGCAACTTCCAGAAGACGGGCAATTTTCTTCCCGCCGGCGCCATGGCCTTTGACGACGGTGATTGGCGCGGCGTGAATTTGCCCCACGATTGGGCGATTGAGCTCCCCTTCCAAAACGACCCCGCGCTGCAGAGCAAAGGATACTACCCGCTCGGACGCAACTACCCGGCCACCAGCGTCGGCTGGTACCGCCGCGTCTTCGAACTTCCTGCCGGGGATGCGGGCAAACGGATCACGCTCGAATTCGACGGCTCCTACCGGGAGACGATGGTGGTCTTCAACAATTTCTACATCGGGCGGCACAGCGGCGGATACGATCCGTTCAGCTTCGATGTAACCGATTTTGCGAATCCCGGCGGGAGAAATGTCCTGCTGGTGCGTGTGGACGCGACCTCGAGCGACGGCTGGTTCTACGAGGGAGCAGGGCTTTACCGGCATGTCTGGCTGGTGAAGACCAACCCGGTTCACGTGAAGCAATGGGGGACCTTCGTCTCCGCCGAGGTGCGGACAGGCGAAGCGGCCTTGTCGATTCGCACCGAATTGGAAAACCACGGCAAGAGTGCGCAAAGCGCGCGCGTTGTCTCCACGATTCTCGATCCCTCCGGCAAGGAGGTGGCAAAATCCACCACCGCGCCGATGTCCATTGCGGAATTGGGAGAGCAGACCTTCCAGCAGGAGATGGCGGTGAGCCGGCCGCAACTCTGGTCGCTGGAAGAGAGAAATCTCTACAAGCTGGTGACCGAGGTCAGAGCCGGCGGCGAGGCCGTCGATCGCTGCGAGACCACGTTTGGCATTCGCTCGATCAAGTTCGACGCGGAAAAGGGACTTTTCCTGAACGGCAAGTCCATCAAGCTGAAAGGCACCTGCAACCATCAGGACCATGCCGGCCTGGGCGCGGCGCTGCCCGACGCGGTGCAGTTCTACCGGGTGCGCAAGCTCAAGGAGATGGGCTGCAACGCCTATCGCACCTCGCACAATCCACCCACCCCGGAGCTGCTCGACGCTTGCGACGAGCTGGGAATGCTGGTCTTCGACGAGACGCGCATGATGTCTTCGAATCCCGAAGGACTGAACCAGTTTGCGGATCTGGTGCGGCGCGACCGCAACCGGCCCAGCGTCTTCATGTGGTCGATGGGCAACGAAGAGGGCCAGGCGAACGGGGAAAAGGGAACTCTCATTCTGACCGCGATGAAAGCCGTGGCCGCAAAACACGACGGCTCGCGCCCTGTTTCCATCGCCCCCACCGGGGCCATTGGCACCGGCGGCCTGGCAGTGTGCGACGTGGTCGGCTACAACTACATGGACCCCGGCGCGGAGGAATACCACAAGGCGCATCCCGAGAAGCCGGTGATCGGCACCGAGACGGTGAGCGCCGTGGGCACGCGCGGCATCTACATCACCGACCCGGCAAAGGGCTACGTGGGCTCGTACGATCCCTACACCACCACGGGGCGCGCTTCGGCGGAGGGCTGGTGGAGCTTTGTCGCCGCGCGGCCGTGGCTTTCGGGCGGCTTTGTGTGGACCGGTTTCGACTATCGCGGCGAACCCTCGCCCAACGACTGGCCCAACATCAGCTCGCAATACGGCATCGTCGATACCTGCGGATTCCCCAAAGATTCTTTCTTTTACTACAAATCCTGGTGGACCGGCGAGCCGGTGCTGCATCTGTTCCCGCACTGGAATTGGCCGGGGATGGAGGGGAAAGAGATCGCGGTGTGGGTCTACTCGAACCTGGACAAGGTGGAGTTGCTGGTGAACGGCGAGAGCCTGGGCACAAAGGACATGAAGCGAGAGTCACACCTGGCCTGGAACGTGAAGTACGTGCCGGGAGTCATCGAGGCGCGGGGATTCAAAGATGGCAAGCTGGCCATGACGGCCAGGCGGGAGACCACTGGAGCCGCGGCGAAGTTGGTGCTGAGCGCCGACCGCCGGGAAGTGAATGCGGATGGCGAGGACGTGGCTTTCTTTGCCGTCGAAGTGCAGGACGCGCAAGGCCGCGTCGTTCCCATCACCGATAACCAGATCGCGTTCAAAGTCTCCGGTGCTGGGAAGCTGGTGGGCACCGGCAACGGGGACCCCACGAACCAGGAACCCGATAAGGGCGCGTCGCGGAAGGCCTTCTGTGGGTATTGCATGGCCATTGTTCAATCCACCAAGACAGCCGGGAGCATCGCCGTGGAGGCCATCTCTCCGGGGCTTGCGCCGTCGAGTGTGACGATCGACTCGAAAGCGGTGACGCTGCGTCCCCAGGCTCCGGTTTGGTCCCGCGAAGTGCCGAAGGGCGCGGGCATCTCCGGTCTGTGGAGGCCAGCACCGGGTGGCGGCGTCACTGGTCTCATGGGGTTCCTGGTGGGCGACGGCACCACGGTGTTCTCTCTGAGCCAGGATGGAAGCACCCTGACGGGCAGCGTGGAGGGCCTCGGCGGCGGCTTTTTTGGCGGCGGCGATACACCCACGCCCATCACCGAAGGCAAAGTCGACGGCAACAAGATCACCTTCAAGGCCGGGAACAGCACCTATGAGGGGACGCTAAAGGACGGCCAGCTCGATCTTCTGCGGAAGATCGATTTCGGCCGCTGGCTCTCGCGTATGCCCAAGGAGCCGACAGGGCCGCGCCCGGCGATTGGGCCGCCGCCGGATGGATCGGACCCGTCGTTCAATCTGCCCCACGATATTCCTCCCGGCATTCAGGTGGTTCTGCGCCGGGTAGAGCGGTAAGACTGGGCCATGCTCTCGGCGGCCGGCTCCTTCGAGCGCCGGCCGCTGAGAGCAAAGCCGAGGAACCGTGGCCTCCAACCAGTTGAGCCATCAGGCGTTTCAAAGGCAGCCGCGGCCGGACCTTGCTTCGCTCCTGCAATCGGGAACTTGCTCTGGCGCAGGCCCGCGCTGGGATTTGCCGGCAGCCAAGAGCGCACTCTTCACCCTGAACCCTGCAAAATGACCTCCCATTTACTATTTGCTGCAATCCTGCGCGGTTTTCCTCTACGAAAAGACGAAAGTCGCCGAAAGTTGGCATGGTGGAGAGTTTGTCTCGTAGTATGACAGCAAGCACTTCACCTCAGATATGCTGTCTTTAGTGGCATTTCAGCGACGAAATGGGCAGGTTGTGTATGCGCAAGAGCGGGTCGGGACGTCCCTTGGCAATCAGCAAAAGCACCACACTGAGGGTGGTGAGGTTCTATGCCCTTTTAGGCTCTGCCTGGATCGTGATCACCGACGGCATGGTATTTCTTCACGGCGGGGAGGGCAAGCTGCCATTCCTGTTGGGGCTCGGCAAGGGCCTGCTCTTTGTTCTTGCTACCAGCATCGCGCTCTATCTGTACATGACTCGCCGGGTTCGCGAGAGTCGGCGCCAGAGCGAGATTCTCACGCAGCGGCTCACGCAACTCAGCAAGTATGCAAACGATATTGTTCTTTTGTTCGATGAAGACGGGCGAATCATCGAGGCAAATGACCGCGCCGCGGACGCGTATGGATACCCCCTCGGAACTCTTCTGCGGATGACGGTCAGGCAGCTTCGCGAGCCCGCGGAAGGCTGGAGAGGACAATGGGATGCCGTTGTGTCGGAGGGAGAAATCCGCTTTGAAGCCCATCATAGGCGTGCGGACGGTTCGCTGTTTCCCGTAGAAGTCAGTTCCCGGCGGATCGATACCGGCGACCGGCACCTGGTCCAGAGCATCGTCCGGGACATTACCGAGAGAAAAGAAACCGAGCGGCAGATTGTCCGCCTCAAGGATGTCTATGCGGCGCTGAGCCAGACGAATCAATGCATCGTGCGCACTCCCGATCGAGAGGAGCTGTTTCGATCCGTCTGCGACATCGCCATCCAGTTTGGACACTTTCAGTTGGCATGGGTGGGGTTGATCGATGAAAGCACAGGAACCATTGTGCCGGTGGCCAAGGCAGGCCGGGACGTAACCTATCTGGAGGGGGTACTGGTATCTTCGGATCCTGCTTCGCGGTACAGCTCCGGTCCAACCGGCCAGGCAGTTCTCACAGAGCGCCATCTGATCGCCAACGACTTCCGGGAATCGCTGCGAGGCAAGCCGTGGCAAGAGCGAGTGGCGGAATTCAATCTGAAAGCTTCGGCGGCTTTCCCGCTGTATCTCAAGGGTAAGACCATCGGCGCCTTGACTTTGTATTCCGGAGATGCAGGGTACTTTACCCCGGATCTTATCGATCTTCTGGACGAGATGGCTCTGGACATCTCCTACGCTCTCCAACGAATGGAAGAGGAAAAGGAACGACGGCTACTGGAGCAGGAACTTGTCACCTCCAACGCCCGAATCCAGGGAATCGTCGAAGGTTCGCTCGATGTGATTGCCGCCATCGATACGGATTTTAGGTTTACGCTGTGCAACCGGCAACACAGCGAATTATTCAGCAAGGCGTTTACCATCGAGTGCCGGCCCGACATGAACGTTGGGGAGTGGAGGCGTCACCCTTCGGACAAAGTCCGGATTTTGGCGACGAATTGGACCAGGGCATTGGATGGAGAGAAGTTCGTCCACAAGTGGAGCTGTGTGCAGGACGGCGAAGAACTGTTCTACGAGTCGTATTTTGCGCCCTTGCTCGACAAGAAGAACAATCCGATTGGCGCCTTTCATGTGGGGAGGAATGTCACCAACGACAGGAAGATGGAGTTCGAGCTGCGGAAACTCACCACGGCGGTCGAACAGAGCCCCATCACGGTTTTGATTACCGATCTGAACGGCAGCATCGAATATGTCAATCCAGCCTTCACAATGACCTCAGGGTATGCGGTAGAGGAGGTTTTGGGGAAGGACGCGGAAACTCTTCTGGGTGGCGATATCAAGGGGGAAGAACGCGGTGCGATCCGGGAGTGCCTCTCCGCGGGGGATCCATGGTTTGGGCTCCTTCAGAGCAAGCGAAAAGACGGCACTCGATTCTGGGAAGAAGCCGTGATCGCTCCGATTCGCGATGCCACTGGCGCCATCATCCAATGCCTTGCCATCAAACAAGATATCACCATGCGGTTGGAAGCCGAGGAACGCGCGACATTCCTGACCTTCCACGACCCGTTGACCAAACTGCCCAACCGCATTCTCGGCAAGACCCATATGGACAGGGCTATGGTCAACGCCGAACAACTCGAGCGCAAGTTGGCTTTGTTGTTTATCGATGTGGATCACTTCAAGAGAATCAACGATTCGCTCGGCTATCGGATTGGCGACCGTATCCTGCAGGCGCTTGTGGAACGAATGCAGAAGTGTCTCCGGGAGACCGATACGATGAGCCGCCTGGGAGGCGACGAATTCCTGATTGTGCTTTCTGCCGTCGAGGATGAGGAAGCCATCGATCGCATTGCCACTACCATTCTGGAACAGGCGGCAGTTCCTTTCAGCATCGAGGGCTTCGAGCTATCCATTACCCTTTCCATCGGCGTTGCCATTTACCCCGACGATGGCCGCGATTTCGACTTGCTCCACAAGCAGGCGGACATGGCAATGTCGGTCGCCAAGAAATCCGGGCGCAACACCTATCGCTTCTACTCGCCCAGGATGGAGACGGATGCCAACGAATACCTCCTCATTCTGAATGGCTTGCGCAAAGCTGTGGAGCACAATGAATTCGTCTTGCACTATCAGCCGCAGATTTGTCTGGACACCGGACAGGTCATCGGCGCCGAAGCGCTGATTCGCTGGAACCATCCGGAACTCGGCTTCATCCCGCCGGGGCGATTCATCTCCGTTGCCGAAGACAGTGGGCTCATTGTCGAGATGGGCGAGTGGGTGCTGCGGGAGGCCTGCCGCCAGGCGGTGCGTTGGCAGCGCCTCGGATTGAGCCGTCTGGTTGTTTCAGTCAATCTTTCCGCGGTTCAATTCAAACGGGGCGGCTTGCCGCAAATTGTCCGCCAGGCGCTTGACGAGGCAAACCTCGAACCTGCGTGCCTATGCCTGGAATTGACGGAATCCATCCTTCTGGAGGACAACGCAAATGTGTTGGCGGTTGTGAAGCAGCTCAAATCGCTGGGCGTCAGCCTTTCACTGGACGATTTTGGCACCGGCTATGCCAGCTTTGCCTATCTGCGCAGCTTCGATCTGGATGAACTGAAGATCGATCAATCCTTTATTCGCGAGATCACCCGGAACCCCGGAGACGAAAGGATCGTGAAATCCATCGTCGAGCTGGCCAAGGGCTTCGGCCTGAGAACGATTGCCGAGGGGGTTGAAGATGCGGCATCTCTAGACATTGTCCGCCGCGCGGGCTGCGACAGAGTGCAAGGGTACTATTTTGCCCGGCCCATGCCGGAGGACGATTTTGCTGCATTCATGGCTTCAGACGCACCCCTGCCGGAATGAACAAATAGGGGGTCTGCGCGCCGCGGAAAAGGTTCGTGTCCATTCATCAGAGCATAGGCGGCCGATAGGAGCTTCAGCCGCTCTTCAGTTCTGCGGGATCTCCAGCGCGCCGGTGAGGCTGGCGACCTTTGCCACGCCGTGGCTGCGGCACCAGGACTCCAGCCCGCGCGCCAGCCGCTCAGTGGCCCGTGGGTCGGCGAAGCTGGCAGTGCCCACCTGCACGGCGGTGGCGCCGGCCAGCAGGAACTCCACAGCATCTTCCGGGGTGACGATGCCGCCCATGCCGAGGATGGGAATGTCGACCGAGCGGGCAGTTTCATAAACCATGCGCAGGGCGATGGGCTTGATGGCCGGGCCGGAGAGCCCGCCGGTCACATTGGCGAGGCGCGGCCTGCGGGTCTCGGCATCGATGGACATGGCGAGGAAGGTGTTCACCAAACTGACCGCATCGGCGCCCGCGCCTTTGGCGACCTTGGCCATGTGGGCGATGGAGGTCACGTTGGGAGAGAGTTTGACGATCAGCGGCCGGGTGGCGACCGAGCGGGCGCGGTGCACAAGGTACTCCAGCGAACTGGGGTCCGCGCCGAAGGCCATGCCGCCGGCATGAACGTTGGGGCAGGAGACGTTCAGCTCGTAGGCGGCAATTCCTTCCGCCTCGTTGAGCAGCTCGATGACCGCCATGTACTCGCCCACCGTGTAGCCGAAGACGTTGACGATCACGTTGCAGCGGGGATAGCGGCGCAGGGGGGGCAGCTTGCGCTCCAGGAAATCCTCCACACCCACGTTCTGCAATCCGATGGCGTTCAACATGCCGGATGCGGTTTGCACAATGCGGGTGGGAGCGTTGCCGCCCATTGGCTCCCGTGAGATGCCCTTGGTGACGAATCCGCCGATGCGCTCCAGGGAAACAATCTCTTCGAACTCGATGCCATAGCCAAAGGTGCCGCTGGCTGCAATGATCGGACTGGGCAGTTCCAGGCCAGCGAAACGCACTTTCATGTCAGGCTTCACGCGCGGCAGTCTTCCTTTGGCTGGGGTTTCACCTGCGGGCCGCTCGTGCATCCAGCGGCTGCATGGCAGGGATCGACACTTCTCATGATAACCGCCCCGTGCCGGTGGAGTGTGTCAAACCGATGGCGCCGGCGCGGACCAGCTTTGCCTTGATCAGATCGCCGGCAAGAGGGCAGCCGGCACAGCGGGCGGTCCGTCCGCAATGCGCCTTGCCCACAGCCACCACCAGGGCGTGAAACTCGTTGAAAAGCCGGGCGTGGCCCGCGGCAGAGTCGCGAGCAAAGGCCTGGCGCGTGAGCTGCACCAGAGACTCATAGCCCTGGCGGTTGCGGCCAGGGGCGGGAACTGCGAGCCGATGGCGTTCGGCGATGCGGCGCAGATACTCATCCGCTACGGGGACAGGTTTGCCGAGAGCGTAGAGCAGGATGGCGTCCGCGGTCTCGGGACCCACCCCGGGCAGCGCCAGCAGCCGGCGCCGGAGGGCGGCTGTGGGAGCTGCCGCGAGGGCCTCGATCAAGCCGCCAAACTCCGCATCCAGCATGGTCACGAATGCCTTGAGCGCGGGGGCTTTGCGGCTGGGAAAGCCGCTGGGGCGAATCAGGGATTGCAGTTCATCGAGGGACAGCGTGCGCAGGCTGTCCAGGGTCAGAGCGCCGCTCGTCTCCAGATTGGCCAGGGAACGCTCGACGGCTTTCCAGGCGGTGTTCTGGGTGAGATATGCGCCCAGGATCACTTCGAAGGGAGTCCGCGCCGGCCACCAGTGCTGGGGCCCGTAGGCCGCGAATAGCCGATCGTGCATCCAGCGCAGGCGCTTGGCCGGTGTGGGGACGTCGGCGGCGTTCATGGCAAAGATGGCCCATCGGGCGGGGACTGAAGCTGTATCTTCCACTCCAGAACGCGAGCGCGGGCAGCGGCAGCTTCTGCCTGGGGAATGTGTCCGGCCTGCTGCAAGGCGATGGAGAGCGCGGTGTGAGCTAGCGGGTCGCCAGGGGTCAGCGCGGTGAGCGCCAGCGCCGCCCCGATGGCCTGTTCCAGGCGTCCGGCATCGCGCAGGGCGCGGATCAGGCCGTGATGTGCCTCGAAGTGCGCGGAATCGGCGGCGATGGCGGCGCGGAACGCCTCTGCCGCCTGCGCGGGCTGGCCCGCGGCAAGCAGGTCGAGGCCACGCTGGGAAAGCATATCGGGAGTGTTGGTCTCGGTCACGGCTGTCTTTAGGATATAGGCTGGGCCGCGAAGCAGAGAGTTGACTGGCCCGGCAGTTTCGGGAGGATGGGATGAAGAGTCATACGGAGTACCTGGTTTTTGAAACCCGCAAGCGGCGGGAGATGGTGCACATCACCGACCAGGTGGAAGAGATTGTGCGGCGCAGCGGTGTGCGGGATGGCCTTTGTTTTGTTTCCCCGATGCACATTACCGCCGCGGTTTACGTGAACGATCTGGAGAGCGGATTGATCGAGGATATCGGCAAGTGGCTGGAGGAGTTGGCCCCCGCGCGGCCGGATTACAAGCACCACCGGACCGGCGAAGACAACGGGGACGCGCATCTGAAGTCCCTGCTGCTGCACCACGAGACTACCTTGCCGGTGACGAATGGAAAGCTGGATTTGGGAACCTGGCAGCGGGTGTTTTATGCGGAATTCGACGGGCAGCGCAGGAAGCGGGTGATCGTGAAGGTGCTGGGCGTGGAGTAGGCGTCAATCCGGAATGCGGAGAGATGCAGGCGGCCTTCTCTCCAGAGGAGGCCGCCTGCAAGTTGGGCTAGAAGGTGACTTTGAGGGCGCCCTGGAAGATTCTGGCGCCGTAGCCTTGCACGGTGGAAGTGATTTGGCCGAAAGTCTTGGCGTTGATGGCCGTGCTCGAGGCCAGGTAGCCCGAGGCGCTTCCGGGAGCGGCAAAGTCCGGATGGTTCAACAGGTTGAATGCCTCGAAACGAAGATTCAAGGCAAACGCGTCGTGCAGCGGGAAGGAGCGCGTCAACGCAGCATCCGCCTGGAGGAATTTGGGCCCACGATAGGCGAACCGCCCGGAGTTGCCGAACGTTCCCGGCAGATTCTGTGTAAACGCGCCGGCGCTGGCCGGGTTAAGGTACTGTGCATTGCTCGAGGCCCCGCTCAGGATCTTCGCATGGGAGTAGATCAGGCTGGCGTTGGCCACATTGGGACGGTCGTTATTGACATCGATCAGAGAGTTGTCGATGCCCGAAGTGACCGTGAAGGGATTGCCGTCTGTGATGTGCACCAGAGGGGAAATCTCCCAGTGGTTCACGGTCTGAGATAGCAAGCCGTGCAAGGAGTTGAAGTGGCTGGAGGCCACAACGGAGGTATTGACGACATCTCTGAAGTCGAAACCGCAGCTCGACTTGTCTCCCTTGATGTTGGCGGGATTCTGAATCGTGATTGTGCTGACGTCGGCGGCGTTGTCTGAAATGTCGATGCAGTGCGACCAGGTGTAGTTGGCCAGGAAGACGAAGGTCGAGGAGCGATGTTGAAGGCTGGCTACCATGCCGTGATAGCTGGCATTTGCTCCAGCCATGATGTACATCGAGCCTGTTCCGCCACCCGCATAGTACGGGCCCCAGGTGGGGTTGGCTTCCGTCAGGGCAAAACGCGCGGCATAATTGCCGGTTGTAGCTCCGGGAGCGTAGACCGCCGGATTCATGGGCAAGCCGTAAGGGCCAAAGGCCGTTTGATTTCCCACGTAGTCAACCTGCGCCTGCCATCCGCGGCCCACTTCGCGCTGGATGCTCGCGGTCCACTGGATCATGTAGGGCGAATGGAACTTGGTGGGCAGCACAATGTACTGCGACGACTTCGGGAAGGTCACCGTGGAGGTGGGGATCTGCGGGATCGGGAATGGGTTGGTGGCCACTGCGCCGTTCGACCACGGGCTGTCGAAGCTCAATGGAACGCCCACCGGGGTATTGTTGACCGTCAGGGCAAAGGGCGGATCTTGCTGGTTGCGCTGTCCGGTGAACAGGTTGGGCTCGTCGTAGACCATGGCCGCGCCGGCGCGGATCACCATCTTTCCGTCGCCTTTGGGATCGTAAGTGGCGCCGATGCGCGGGGAGAACTGCCAGGGCGAGTTCTGTGTGAAGGCCTTGGGTACGCCCTTGTCGCCATAGAAGAAGCTGCCTGCCGGAGCATTGGGATAGACGGTGCTTACCTGATTGGCCAGGAACGCGCTGTAACTGAAAGTCGAGCCGCGATTGAAATAGTCCGTCGCGACGAATTCAGGATCCCAGCGTACGCCGCCAGACAGCACAATCTTGCTTGTCATGTGGTAGGTGTCTTGAATGTACAGGCTGGGAATCGGCTCACGCAGTGCGTTCTGCTGCGCTTTGCTTTGCCCGAAGCCGCTCATCGCGCCGGTCAGGAACTCCAGGTTCTGGTCAGCCACGGTGCCGCCGCCCGTGCTCTTTCCGCCCGGCCCCTTGATGCTGTAGTTGCCGCCGAAGGTGAAGTTTCCATTTCCTTCATAAACGTTGTTGACGTTCAGTTCGGTCTGCACCCACTCTCCACCGAAGGAAATCTGATGCTTGCCATGGACCCAGTTGACATCGTCGGCCAGCGCCAGCGTATTGACGTTGAACACAGCCGAGGAACATGTGCCGCAATACATGCTCCATTTGCTGGAGACCGACAACTGCATCCCGACGCCTGTCATGTCGTAGAGGTTGATGCCGACGGATTTTGAGTTGATGCCGCCGGCGTTCGGCCCGCGGTCGTCGCGCCGCCGCATCACGGTGGCGTGAGCGGAGTTCACCAGGTTTTTGCTGACCGTGTAGGTCTCCCCCAGCGTGAAGTTCTGTGCGCGCTCCGAGTTGCCGGCCGAGGTGGTAATCAGCACGTTGGTCGGCGAATAGAATGCGGGCGACTGGTAACCGTCGAGGAAGTAGCGGCCATACAGGCTGTTATTTGGGGTTAGGACTGAATCCACGCGGGTGACGAACTGATTCTCGCGCACTTGCGAGGGAATCGCATAGGTCACCTTCCCGCCGGGATCTGTCGTCGGCGGAAGGTATTTCGCCAAGGCGAGCGCGGCGGCGCTGGGACTCCAGGTTACGCCGGGAGTGTCGGAATACTTGTTGTTGATCAACGGTTTTCCGGTGAGGGGATCCAAAAGTTGGTTGGCAGGAACGGTCGTGCAAGGCCAGGAGGTGCAATAATTCGGGTCCGAGGCCGAGAAATCGCCCGTCAGGTTGGCGGCCGTCGGCACATAGGAGGTGGTGTTGGACTGCGTCTGGGCATTCACCCAGCGCTGATAGCCCACGAAGCCGAAGAGCTTGTCGCGGATGATCTTTCCGCCGAATGTGCCGCCAAACTGGTTCTGGTGCAGGGTGTCCTTGGTCGTAGAGAAGAAGTTGGTTGCGTCGATATAGTTATTGCGGATGAACTCAAAGCCGGATCCATGGTATTGGTTCGATCCGGAGCGGGTGACCACGTTCACCAGGCCGCCGGGATGCAGGCCGCTCTGCGCGCCCAGGGCCGCGGTTTCCACGCTGAACTCGGCGACCGCGTCGGGAAACGGAAACGGCATATTGACGTTGGTCATGTAGTCGTTGTTGTCGCCGCCATCCAATCGGTAGTCGGTGGCATTGCCCTGTCCGCCGCCAATGGAGATCACCGCGGAACTGTAAAACGTCTTGCTTCCCGATTCGTCGTTGTTCTCATTGGCGCTGACCGCTCCGCCGGTGAGGGTGATGAGCGAGGTCATCTGGCGTCCGTTCAGAGGCATCTCGGTCAGCGTATTCTGATCGATGGTCTGCTTGAGCGAGCTGTCCTCGGTCTGCAGCGCAAGGCCCGCGGCCTGCACTTCGACCGTCTGATCCGTCCGGCCAACCTTCATGACGGGGTTGACAGCAATACTGCTGCCGACATCGAGAACGATGTTCGATTGGCGGTAGCGTTCAAAGCCGGCGGCTGTCGCTTCCACCGTGTAGGTCCCGATGGCCAAGTTGGGGAAGCTGTAAATTCCGTTGCTGTCGCTGACAGCCGTATGCTTCACCTGCATGGCCGTGTTGATCGCCGTGACCGATGCGTTTTGAATCACAGCTCCAGTGCTGTCGGTGACTACGCCTTGGATGTTGCCAGTTCCAGCGGTCTGGCCATTTAGTCGCACTGCGGTCACGAGGGTGGCGATAACGCAGAAGAGCGTTATCCAGTGGCTGAACCTCGCGAGGGTTTTGAAGCGTCTTATTTGCACGAAAGCCTCCAATTGTTTTTTTGATGGCAGGCACAAAGATTTCCCGTTCGCCCGAAGGTCGCCGAATCCAGGTCCGATGCCTTCGGACGCATTTTTTTGCGCCCGAGAATATGCGTCTTGTATTCCGGTCCAAACCTATACAGAGGTCAGACCACATCTGTCAAGCAATGTTCATGGAAAATTAGCGGTGTTCGTGAAAACCTAGCGGAACGAGGGTTTTATTGGATTGTGACGGGTGTACGAACGGTCGATCCTGCCATAGAACGCGTGGATATTCTCCATCTCGTCTTGGCGGCGGTTCCTGAATGAGGCGGAAATGCACTTGACAGAGAAAGCTCTGTGGTCTGACCATAAATCTTCTGTTCTCGGACGAGGTCAAGCCCCATGCAAGGGGCAGTGTCTCCCGCTTGCATGACCGTCACTGGCCTCCGCTTGTACAATTCGGACGCACAACCAACCACAGGGGGATTCGGACGTGACCTTCGAAAACACAAATCGCAGGGAGTTTTTGAAAGCCGGCAGCGCCGCCGCTGCCGCAACCGCCGTCTCATGGAGCGCCAAGAGCTATGCCGCGATTCTGGGGGCAAACGACCGAGTTCGCGTGGGCATTGTTGGCTGCGGAGATCGCATGAAGCAGTCCTTGATTCCCGCCTTCCTGGAGCACTCCAAAGAGCTGAACTTCGAATTCGTGGCCATCTCCGATCTTTGGAGCCGCCGGCGCGAGGAAGGTTTGGCATACCTGCAGAAGCTCACCGGCAATCGGGTCGATACGGTGCGCAACAACGACGAGTTATATGCCCGCAAGGATGTGGACGCGGTCCTGATCGCTACAGCTGACTTTCAGCACGCCCTGCATGGCGTTGAGGCCGTAAACGCCGGACGCGACGCCTACGTGGAGAAGCCGACCGCGCATACCATGGCCGACGCGCGCCTCTTCCGCGAAGCGGTGCACAGGACCGGCAAGATCGTGCAGGTGGGCACGCAGAGGCGCAGCACGCCCAGCTATCAAAAGGCTGCCGAGTACATCAAGTCCGGCGCCTTCGGCGACATCGTCATGGTGGAGATGACCTGGAACGTGAACCAGCCCGGCCGCTGGCGGCGTCCCGACCAGGTGCCCTTGCTCAAGGAGCAGGACACCGACTGGAAGCGCTATCTGCTCAACAATCCCTACGAGCCGTTCGACGCGCGCAAGTACCTGGAGTTCCGCCTCTTCTGGCCCTACTCGTCGGGCATTCCCGACCAGTGGCTGGTTCACCAGATCGACACCGTGCACTGGTTCACCGGGCTGCCCCATCCGCGCAGCGTGGTGGCCAATGGCGGCATCTATCTGTGGAAGGACGGCCGGCAGAACTGGGACACCATGACCGCGGTCTTCGACTACGGTCCGCTGGACGACCTCGCCAAGGGCTTCCAGGTGCAATACTCCTCGCGCTTCACCAACTCGGCTGGCGGCGTGAAGGAACTCTACTACTCCAACGGCGGCATGATCGACATGGATAAGCAGACGGTGACTCCCACCGGCGGGATGCACGCTCGCGAAGCCGCGGCCATGGGCCTGAAAGAGAATCTGCTGCCCAGCTTCTCGCTCTCTGAGAACGCGCAAGCTGCTTCCACCGCGGCCGATACCGGCAAGGATCCAATGACTTCTGCCAACATGCGCAACTGGATGGAGTGCGTCCGCTCGCGCAAGACTCCCAATGCCTCGATCGAGGCCGGCTACAGCCACTCCATCGCCCTGTGCATGAATGTCGCCGCGATCCAGACGGGCCAGAAAGTCACCTTCGACGACAAGACGCAGCAGGTGATGGCGGGAGGCAAGGTATATGCGTAATCCAGCGGCATTGGGGTTTCTGGCCGCGGCCTTTGTTTTTGCGGCGGCGTCCTTCCCACTGGCGGGCGCGGTCTTTGCAGCCACTTCCGCCAAAGGCGTGCAGGTGGTCGCCAACGAGGCCGAGCGGCGCGTCGATATCACCATCGACGGGAAGCCCTTCACTTCCTACATTTGGCCCACTACGCTCAAGAAGCCGGTGCTCTACCCGATCGTCGACGCAGCGGGCGTCACCCTCACGCGCGGCTACCCGCTCCGGCCACGGCCGGGCGAACGCGTCGACCACCCGCACCACGCCGGGCTGTGGTTCAACTACGCGAATGTGAACGGATTCGATTTCTGGAACAACTCCGAGGCGATCAAGCCAGAGAATCGCTCCAAAATGGGGACCATTCTTCATACCAGGATTGTGTCCACCAAAAGCGGTGCCGATCGGGGCGAGCTGGTTGTTGAGTCGGTCTGGATCGACGGCGCGGGTGAGAAGATTCTCAACCAGACCACTCGCTACGGTTTTGCACGGCGCGAAGATGCCAGGGTGATTGACCAGGTCATCGTTCTCACCGCCCTGGACCACGTCGTTTTCAAGGATGAAAAGGACGGCCTGCTGGGTTTGCGGGTGGCGCGCTGGTTGGAATCGCCTGAAGAAAAAGGCGGCATCTTCATGGACTCCAACGGCAACCCCACCAAAGTCGATGCCGCTCCGGCGGCGAGTGCGGAACAGGCTGCTAGCGGCGAGTATCGCACCAGCGAAGGCATCGTTGGAACCGCAGTGTGGAGTACCCGCGGCCGCTGGTGCGCTCTTACCGGCCATACCGGGGATCATCTGGTCAACATCGCCATCCTCGACCACCCCAAGAACCCCGGCTATCCAACCGTCTGGCATGCCCGCGGCTACGGCTTGTTTGCCGCCAATCCGCTGGCGCCCAGCGTCTTCGATCCCAAACAGCCCGCGCTCAACTTCACCCTTGAGAAGGGCCAGTCGGCCACCTTCCGCTACCGGGTGATGTTCGCCTCGCACGCGGCCAACCCCGAAGAGCTGAATCGCGAAGCCGATGCCTTCGCGGCCGAGCCGAAATAGCTGCTCGTGAAGGAGGCTGGTTGAGGTTGCCGGCTTCCCCCGGTCTCAGAGGCGAGACCGGGGGAAACCGGCAACGATCTTAACGCCGGCCTTGGTGATCTCCCACCCATTTCCCAAAGAACGTGAAACGGATGGGGCACGGAAGATTTGTGGAAGGGTTGACCATTCAAATGCGGCGGGCGCGTCACTGTGGCGGCGGTTCGTCGTCGGTGATCTTGCTCCATGGGCCGGAGGGAGCGCCTGCTCCCGGCGCGGAGAGATCGATCTTGCTGCGAGGCAGAACGACCAGATCGACGCGGCGATTCTGAGCGCGGCCATCGGCGGTGTCGTTGCTGGCCAGCGGGTGAAACTCCGCGTAGCCGGCGGCCGAGAGGCGCTCGGCTGGCATGGCCTTGAGGTCCAAGAAGAGGCGTGCGATGCGGGTGGCGCGGGCCGAGGAAAGTTCCCAGTTGGAGTCGAATTCAACGGTGTGGATGGGAACGTTGTCGCTATGTCCTTCGATGCGCAGATCGTAGGGCGTGCGTCCCAGGGAGGCGGCGATCTGGCGCAGCGTATCGAGCGCTTCGGGCCGGGGCGTGGCCGAGCCGGAGTTGAAGAATCCAGCCTCGCGCAGGCTGATGACCAGCCCATCGCGGCCCATCTTGATGGAGACGGTGTGGGTGGCGACCTGATTGGAAAGGGTCTGCTGGAGCTCGCGGCGGATATGGTTGAGGTCGTCCTTGACTTTGGCGGGAGCCAGCACGTCCTCTCCCATCACGATGTTCACGGGCATCAGCGGCCGTTCCGTACCCGCGCCGGTCGAGGAGTTCGGAGTTGGCTGGCGGGCCGCGCCGGGAAAGACGCCCAGGGAGTGGAATGCGCTATCGATGGCCAGCGGGATCTGGCTCTGCTTCTTCTGATCGGCTCTGGCGAAGGCGTAGAGGACAACGAAGAAGCCGAAGAGGAGAGTGATGAAGTCGGCATAGGAGACCAGCCAGCGATCGTGCGTGACGCGGCTCCTGGGGATGGGCGCTCTCATGCGGCGCGCTCCTTCTTTTCGCGATGGGAGTCTTCGATAAAGCCCGACAGCTTGATCTCGAGCATGCGCGGATTGATGCCTTCGAGGATGGAGATCACGCCTTCCAGCATCATCTCGCGGCGCTGATGATCCTCGCGGACACGAATGCGCATCTTGCCGGCAAACGGCAGGAAGAAGAGATTGGCGATGCCCACCCCGTAGATGGTGGCGACAAAGGCGACGGCGATGCCGCGGCCCACCTCGGCAATGTTGTCCAGGTGCTGCATCACCTGAATGAGCCCCAACACCGCGCCGAGGATTCCGATAGTGGGGGCGAATCCGCCCGCCGACTCGAAGACCGCCGGAAGTCTCTCTTCGCTTTCGGTCGTCGAATCCAGGCTAACGCGCATGATCTGGCGCAACTCGGTGGGTTCGGTGCCGTCCACGGCAAGCATCAATGACTGTTTGAGAAACGGATCGTCGATGGTGCGCAAATCGGCATCGAGGGAGACCACGCCGTGGCGGCGGGCTTTGTTGGCAAAAGCCACCAACTGGCGAATCAACTGATCGTTGTGGCGGCGCGGGGCGGTAAAGATTTGCGCCAGGTTTTTGAAGGCGGCTCCCACCGTGGTGAGCGGGAACTGGAGCAGCACGGCGCCCATGGTGCCGCCAAAGACGATCAGGGCCGCGGTTGGCTGCAGAACCTGGCCCAGATTCCCGCCCTCGATCGTCAGCCCGGCAACGATTCCGGCGAGGGCCAGAAAGGCCCCGCCAATACTCGCCTTATCCATGATCTCCTCCTTGGTGCATCGCGTGTGGAGACAGGGGGTTCATGCCTCAGCGGGCGTGGAGCGGGCCTCGCTCCGCGGGCTTGGTCGCGGAGACCGGCTGATCCGAAACGTCGAGGCTGGCTAGAGAGACTACGCGCTGCAGATCGCCGTAGGCGGGCGTTCGCTTGGCTACGGTGGCCAGCAGGCGCGCGCGGTAGGCGAGCACCCGCTCTGTAACCTCGGCGCAATCCTCGCGCACAATCAGCTTCTCTCCGTTGATCAAGGTCAGCATGGTGTCGGGGGATGCCTCGGCGGTCTTGATCAGATCGCTGTTCAGCACCATCGGTCTTCCGTTGAGTCGAGTAAGTTCGATCATCGCCGTGGAAACTCCTTTGATGGAGTTATCGGCGGGCAATCGGAAAGGATAAAAGATTAGAAAAAACAACAAGAAAGTGTCTGGCTGGGGACACAAGCGGCATTGGATAAAGTCCATAACTCCCGCGCCGAAGAAGGGGCCAGATGCGACGGTTCCTGCCCGGAAGCAGCAGCCCAGGGCGACTTAAAACAGTGGGCGCACAACATCGGGAGAGATCGTAAATCCACGCATCGACAAGGAGTACCCCATGTCCCTGGGTGTCTTGAACAATATCTCCGCCGTGTATGCGGAGAACAATCTGAACAACACCAGCAATAGCCTGAACACCGTGTTGCAGCAGTTGTCGTCGGGGTCGAAGATCAATTCCGGCGCGGACGACGCTGCAGGGCTTTCGCTGGTGGACGGCCTTCAGGCCAATTCACAGGCCCTGACCCAGTCGCAGACCAATGCGAGCGAGGGTGTGGGCCTTCTGAAGGTGGCCGATGGCGCGCTTTCTCAAGTGACAAACCTGCTCAACCGGGCCGTGACCCTGGCTACCGAAGCCTCCAACGGCACCCTCAACGCCAGCCAGGATACGGCGGCCAACCAGGAGTATCAGTCGATTCTGTCGGAAATCTCCAACATCGGCACAACCACCACCTACAACAACCAGGCGGTCTTCAACAGCAACACCAACATCTATACCGGCGACTCTTCGATGCTGGGCGCTTCGGTGGATGCGCTGAACATCCGTACACTTTCTGCCTCCAACGTGGGTGACACGGCCGGTGCGATGGCCTACAGCACGGGCGCCAACGGAACCAACGTATTCGTCGATTTGTCGAACGACGGCGTGAACGCCACGGTGAACGACAGCCTTGGCCTCTCCACCCAGACTACGGCCATTCAGGTCTCCTATCTCCAGACTGGGGCCAATGGAGCGGTCTCGCCGACTACCGCCACCATTACGGTCGGCAATGGCACAAACTATGCCAACACCGTGCAGGGCTTGATGAGCGCGATCAATGGCTCGGGCCTTGGGCTAACCGCAACATTTGGCACGGCGGGGCAGGCCGGCGGAGGCGCGACGGCAACCGCGGGCGCGGCTCTCGAAGGCGGCGGCTCCAGCGCCGACACCGGCATCATCATCTCCGGTCAAGGCGTGGGAACCGGCACGGCGGCCGGCGAGATCGGATCGCTGACGGTCGCCGGCACCAAAAACGACCAGTTGGGCGGCACGCTTACCGTGACCGGCGCAAACGGCACCGCGCACACCGTTACGCTGGGCCAGGCGGACTCGACCGATACGCTGACCAATCTGGCGGCCACCATCAACGCCGCCGGGTACGGAATCACCGCTTCGGTCAACGGCACCGGAACCGCGCTCACCTTCACCTCGGCAAGCTCGACGGCCAGCGTGGCCGGCTCAAACCTCACCGACGATGTGACGGCTGTCGATGGCACGGCGCCCAGTTTCACCTCGACGGGAATCAAAGGCAACGTGGCTGGCAGCATCGGCACGTTCGCGTTGGGAAATGCCAGCGATATCATCACCGGCGGCACGCTGACTCTCACCGGCCAGGCCGGCACCGCCAACCCGGCAATCACTCTCGGCGTAGCTGGGGAGACAGACAACCTGACCGACTTGGCCAAAACCATCAACGATCTGGGCCAGACCGGCGGCAACTATGCTGGAATCTCGGCCACCCTCAGCGGAACCACGATCACCATCAGCAGCGCGGGCGGCGGGCTTAGCACGGCCACAACGGCGGTCTCCATTGCGGCGGCTACTTCCGACACCCTCGCCTCCACTGCCACGTCCTTTAGCTTGGCTGGACAGCCTTCGACCGACACGGCGAGCACCAGCAAGGTTGGCACGCTGACCCTGGGCGGGACCGGCGAGTCCGTGACCGATGTTCTGAACGGCACACTCACCATCGGTTCGGCCTCGATCACCTTGGGCGGAACCGGCACGACCGACACGCTGCAAGACCTGGCCAAGACCATCAACGCCGGCGATTACGGTGTGACGGCCACCTATAGCCAGACCAACAAGAACATCGTCTTCACCTCGTCCAACGCGGCGCTGGGCGCCACCGGCGCCTTGACCTACACCAAGGCAAGCGGCGCCGCATCCGGCGACGAAACCGCCGAGGGCGGCACAGTGACCTATGCCGCGTCGAACCCGGCTACAACCACGCAGGACTACTACAAGATCGGGATTTCCAGTACTGCCGGAATCCAGGACCAGTCCACGGTCGTGGTGGTGAATTCGGTCAACACCTACGGCGGCACCGCCAACACGGCGATGACGTCCGACCTGACTGGCTCGACGGGGATCGCCACCATCAGCTACTCCGACAGCGCCGGCCAGTCGCTTACCTCGACCGATCTGTCCAACCAGGCCGACGCGCAGAGCGCGCTGTTGGCCTTGAACACGGCCATTACCGACGTGGCGGCGCAGGACGGCTACATCGGCGCGCAGATCAACACTCTGAACGCGGTCAGCTCCGTGCTCAGCACGCAGGCAGAGAACGTAACCTCGGCGCAGAACGCGGTGCAGGCCACCGACTATGCGTCGGCAACCTCCAACATGTCCAAGTACGAGATTCTCAGCCAGACCGGCATCTCGGCTTTGGCGCAGGCCAACAGCATGCAGCAGGAAGTGACCAAGCTGCTGCAATAAGCGGTGTCGTGCAAGCAAGGTTCCCGGCGGCGGAGTTTTGCCGCCGGGGCGGAAATGGCGCCAAAATGCCACCAACCAGAGGAGGGCGTCCGGGAGGGCGCCCTTCTTTGCGAATTGCAATGAGCAGCCGGCTCCTTCATGAGGGTTTCCTAACCGGTATTCCTCTTCGGTGGCGATGCGGCTGCTTGAGCTTGTTTGAGAGGATGCGATGGGCACAGTGGGACTGAGTTTCGGTTCGCCGACCAGCGGCGCGGGATTCGATGTGAGTTCGACGGTGGCTTCGATTGTGAGCAACCTTCAGAATGTCGAGACGCCGTGGAAGAGCCAGTTGACGGCGCTGGAAAGCCAGGATACGGCGATTTCGAGCTTGGGGACGCTATTTTCGAATCTCTCCACCGATATGAGCCAACTGACCGATTTCGAGGGCATCATGGCGCAGAAGACGGGCTCCAGTTCCGACACCAATGTGCTGCAACTGACGTCTGCTTCCACAGCGGCAACGGCGGGAACGCACACGGTGGTTGTCACCAGCCTGGCGACCACTTCCAGCGGCTATCTGACGCCCATTACAAATGCTTCCGACAAGCTTTCCGGCTCCATCACCCTCAAGGTGGGCAACGGCACGGCGCAGACCATCAGCGTTCCCACCACTTCGGGGGAGAACACGCTGGCCGGTCTGGCGGCGGCGATCAATTCGTCCGGGGTGGGCATCACGGCGAGCGTGTTGACCGATTCGTCGGGGTCGCGGCTGAGCCTGGTATCGGGCACCTCGGGCGCGGATGGAACGATCACGGCGACTTCGAATTCGATCGTCGATACCGGCAACTCGAACGCCGCCTTGGGCTATACCCCCTCGCCGGTGGTGCCCGCGGATGCGCAATTGACGGTGGATGGGGTGAGCCTGACCAGCGCCTCGAATACGGTCACCAATCTCATTCCCGGCCTGACGTTTCAGTTGCTGGCGCCCAGCGCGACCGAATCGGGCGGAGGGCTGGAATCGGTGCAGGTGGTGATCGGCAACGACAACACCGCCATCGAGAGCACGGTCAACCAATTCGTGAGCGACTACAACTCGCTGATCAGCGCGGTCAACTCGCAGGAGGGGCTGGACAGCTCGGGCAACGCCGAGCCGCTCTTCGGCTCGCCCACGCTGTCGTTGCTTCAGCAGCAGCTTTTGGGCGGGTTGAATACGCAGAACCCCAATGGTTCGCTAGACTCGATCTCCACCCACACCAATACGACGCTGGCGGGCTCGATCACGATCCAGGTGGGCAGCGGCACGGCGCAAACCGTCACCCTCGATTCGTCGGATAACACGATTGCCGGGCTGGCCACAGCCATCAACGACGCCAATATCGGAGTGACGGCGACCGTGGTCACCAAGGGCACGCAATCGACGCTTTCGCTGCTTTCTCAAACCTCGGGTTCCAGCGGGGCGTTGACCGTGAATTCGAGCATCGTCGCCACCGGCTACACCCCGCTGAACTACAGCGACACGGGCGGCTACACCAGCACAACGGCAGACAGCGGCACGCTGGCTTCGATTCCCAGCGCCACGGACACGCTCACCGGCTCCATTACCATCCAGGTGGGCGCCGGCACGGCGCAGACCATCACCCTCGATTCGTCGGACAACACGCTCTCCGGGTTGGTAGATGCAATCAAGGCGGCGAACATCGGCGTGACGGCTTCGGTGGTGTCCAACAGCGACGGCAGTTCGAGCTTATCGCTGGTATCGGGAACCGTGGGCTCGTCGGGCGCGTTGAGCGTCACCTCGAACATTAAGGACACCACCAACCTCACCAGCTCGACCTTGAACTACAGCAACTCGTCCGACATTTCGAGCCTTGCCAGCCTGGGCATCACGGCTTCACAGAAAGACGACGGATCGCTGAGTTTCGACGCCACCACGCTGGATTCGGTATTGAATTCGGACTACAGCGGCGTGGTGGGCTTCTTTCAGAATGCGATCGGTTGGGGAGAAAGCTTCTCCACCATGTTGACCAATGCCGGCACCAGTTCGGCGACGGGCGCTTTGTCGCTTGCCGAGCGCGCCAACAGCAGCACGGAATCCACGCTGAACGCGGATATCTCGAAAGAGGAGAGCCTGATCTCGGCGCAGCAGAAGAGCCTGACGGCGGAGTTGAACAGCGCCAACGAGATCATGCAGGAGCTGCCCTCGCAGCTGCAGGGCGTGAACGAGCTTTACTCGGCGATCACCGGATACGACCAGAATCTGAACGGCTAAGGAGACAGATCGAGATGGGAAGTTATCGGGAACATGCGCTGGAAGGCGCTTCGGCCGTCGACTTGGTCGTGGCGCTTTACGATGGCATTCTGCGCTTTCTTCATGCGGCCAGCGCAGCGGCGGAGCGCGGCGATGCGGTTGCGCGCCGGATTGCGGTGAAGCGGGCGCTGGATATCATCATCCATCTGCAAGCTCGACTGCGGATGGATGTGGGCGGCCGGCCGGCGCAAGTGCTCAGCGAATTCTATGCTTCGGTCTTCGCGCAAATCCTGCAGGCCTCGCAGTCGGCTTCGCCGCAGAAGTTCGAAGCGGCAATCGTCTGTGTGCGGAACGTGCGCGATGCCTGGCGCCAGGTGGCGAAGGATCCCGAGGTCAATCCGGCTCCGGCACAAGTTGCCAGCGCCGCGAGCGGGCTTGGGCAGGCAGGCTTCGATGGAGAGGACACCGGTGCAGATCTTCCCGTAGGCTCAAGCTGGAATGCCTGAGCCGCCTTACCCGGCAACGGTGAGTTCTTCTTCCAACTGCTGCTTCTGGTAGAGGCCGGCGTAGTAGCCATCGAGCGCGAGCAGTTCGTCGTGCTTGCCCAACTCCACAATCCTGCCGTGATCGAGCACCGCGATCTGGTCCGCATTGCGCACCGTGGAAACACGGTGGGAGATGAGGATGGTGGTGGAGGCGGCGGTGTAGCTGCGCAGCCCGCCCAGGATGCGTTCTTCCGTGTAGGTGTCCACGCTGGCCAAGGCATCGTCGAGGATAAGGATGGCGGGCCGGCGCAGCAAGGCGCGGGCGATGGCCGCGCGCTGCTTCTGGCCTCCGGAAAGGGTCACGCCGCGCTCGCCCACCATGGTTTCGAATCCCTGCGGAAACTCCTCGAACTCCTTGCGAATGTGAGCAGCCTCGGCTGCCATCAGGAGTTCGTCCGGGCCAGCCAGAGGCGCGCCGAAGGCGAGATTCTCGCGGATGGTCTCGCTGAACAGAAAGGTCTCTTGCGGAACCATGCCGATGTTGCGGCGCAATACCGCGAGCGGATAGTCGCGCAGCGGGCGGCCATCGATGAGGAGCGAGTCATCTGGCGCTTCGTAGAGCCGGCAGATCAAGTTAACCAGGGTAGTCTTGCCCGATCCGGTGGGACCGACGATGGCCAGGCTGGAGCCGGCGGGAATGCGCAGCGAGATGTCGTGCAGGACGGGTGTCTCTTCGTAGCTGAAGTCGAGGTGCCGGAATTCGATTTCTCCGCTCAGCACGGTATCCGGCAAAAGAGACAAATCCGCGCAGCGGTCGTCGATGGTTGGTTCGGCCTGGAGCAGTTCGTCGATGCGCTTGACCGAGGCGGTGCCGCGCTGGAAGAGGTTGATGACCCAACCGACCGCGATGATGGGCCAGATGAGCAGAATCATGTAGGTGTTGAACTCGACGAAATCGCCCACCGAGATATGATGGGCGATGACCAGGCGGCCGCCGGCCATCAGGGTGATGACCATGGAGACGCCCAAGATGAACTCCAGGGTGGGCCACAGCATTCCCATCAGCTGTACCAGGCGCAGGGCGCGGGCGATGTACTGGCGGTTGAGCTTCTCGAAGAGGCCGATCTCGGATTCTTCGCGGGAGAATGCACGGATCAGCCGGGCGCCGGAAAAATTCTCCTGGGCCTGCGAGGAAATCTCGGAGAAGCTGGCCTGAATGCGTTCGAAGCGATCGTGAATCCTGTGGCCCAGGTACTGGACCAGGATGCTGGCCAGCGGCATGGGCGCCAGCGCCACCAGCGTGAGCCAGGGGCTGAGGTGGAGCAGGAAATACAAGGCGAAAACGGTGAAGAAGATGGTGTTGATGCTGTACATGAGCGCCGGGCCGAGCAGCATGCGCACGGCATTCAGGTCGTTGGTCATGCGCGCCATGATGTCGCCGGTGCGATAGCGGCGATAGAAGCCCGAGTCCTGCTTTTCCAGATGCCGGAAGAGATCGTTGCGCATGTCGAATTCGATCTCGCGCGAAATGCCGATGAGAATCCAGCGCTGGGCGTAGAGGAAGGCGCCTTTGGTGATCGCAATGGCCACCAGCAGGCCGGCGAAGACCAGAATCGCCTCCCGGGTCGCCTGGTTCTTCTGCATCTTGTCGACGGCCCATCCCAAAACGCGGGGGAATTGGACCGCGGCGGCATTGGTGCCGACACAGGAGAGCGTGCCCCACAGGTATCCCCAGCGGTAGCGGCGCATGTAAGCGAAGAGCGGGGCCAGATCGCGCAACATAGTTCTATTGTACGGGGGGCGGGGAGCCGGGCTGCTGGCGGCGGCGTCGAGAGGCGCTTCTGCACCGGAATTGCCGCGGCGGTTTCGTTGGCTGGGACGCTCGCGCTCGAAAGAAGAATGGCAGCGGGGAAAGTGCCGATAGAAGTACCTGCAAGGAATCCTCGATGGGGGTTTCAGGAAGGGAAAGGGCGCGACTGTGATTTCTCAAGGTGTCTCCAAGACTGGGAAAAGAGAGAACCCGGCAGGCATGGATCGCAGGCACAGTCAGCGTTTCGATTGCGCGGGAACGGCCGAAGCCTATGCGGCGGATCCGTGCTACCTGTTCCGGGGAGAGATTCGCGACATCAGCGAAACCGGGTGCTACGTGATGACCAAGGCCCGGCTGAGGCTGGCCCGGAACACAGAAGTGGACGTCCTCTTCATGCTGAGCAACCGCAACCACCACGCATCCGCGCGGGTGATGAATTACCGGCCGGGGCAGGGCGTGGGATTGGAGTTTCTGTCTTGCGTGCCGAGTCCGGAGGAGTCGTTCTTGCCGCTGGCTGAACGGTTTGCCGGCGCAATGCCGGCGCCACGGGCGCGATAGCGAAACCAGAGCGACTGTATCCCGAAACTACACCTTCCAAGTCGACGCGACCCCAAGGAGCGGCGACCCTGCACGAAATCCACCGGGGCACACCGACTCTGGTTTCGCTCTAAGAGGCGGATCTTCCTACGTAGGCGTTCTCAGCAGCAGATAACCGCCGGTCAAGCCGAAAAGAATATCCGGGGACCAGGCTGCCAGGGCCGCGGGCAGGTAGTTCACGTTGCCCATGGCTCCGAAAAGTCCGTCTACCACAAAATATGCAAGCGCCACGCCGATGGCCACGGCGATGCCGGTAAGCGACCCGCGGCGGCCCATGGAAAGCGCGAAGGGGATGGCCAGCACGGCCATGACGATGGCGATCAGCGGATAGGCGAGCTTGTGCCACAGGGCGACGCGCAGGCGCATGGTATCGAAACCGCTCTGGCGCAAGTCGCCGATATAGCGATCGAGCTGGCCGAAGTTCATCTCCTGGGCCTGCTTGTTTTCCTTCTTGAAATACTCCGGCTCCTCGTGAATCTCCGCAAAGGAGGTCTGCGTGAATTCGCGATAATCGGAGACCTTCGGGCCGTCGATGTCGCGCGACCAGCCGTCCTGGAAACGCCAGGCGCCGGTCCTGGCGTCCCAGATGACGCGCGCGGCGAAGATGCGCCGGGAGAGCTCGAAGGTCGAGGGATCGAACTCAAACAGAGAGAGGTTGGCGAACTCGTTGCGGTCGGGATCGAAGAACTGGTAGTAAAAAATCCTGCCCGGCTCGCCGGCGTGCGGCAGGCCGAAGATCCACTTCTGTTCCGGATGCAGGAAGGTCTGTGGCGGATGGCCCTTGATGACGTTGCGCAGCGCCTCCTGCTTGCGGTTGGCTTGGGGTAGATAGAACTCGTCGAACAGGAAGAGGCTGACGGCCAGGATGGCGGCGATGGAGACAACAGGGACCACCAGCCGGTAAAGGCTGATGCCGGTGGCCTTCATGGCGATCAGTTCGCTGTTGCGGTTGAGCACGCCGAAGGTGACCAGTACGGCGATCAAGACGGCCAACGGCGAGATCTGGTAGAGCATGCTGGGCGTCAGGTTGATCAGATAAGCGCCCACCGTGGAGAGGGGAATGCGGTTGCGCAGGATATCGCCCACCAACTCGAAGAAGGTGAAGACCAGCATGAGCATGACAAAGCCGGTCAGCACCAGGAAAAACGTGTTGAGAAACTCCCTGACTACATATTCGTCGAGGATGCGCGGAAATACATTGCGGGCATTGGCTGTTTGAGAGCGCTGTTGGAATCTGCCCAGAAGGGTCGGGAGGCGGAAGCCTTTGGGCTTGGCCTCAGCCGCGGGCCTTAGAGGCCGGATGGCCCAGCCAGTGATGGCATTGAGTACCCGGCCGCCGCTGGCCATCTGCCAGAGCAGAAAGATGCCCGCCCCGGCGAACAGCAGGTTGGCCGACCATACCGCCGAGAAGGCGGAGAGCTTGTTCTGCTTGCCCAGCGCAATGCCGGTATAGGAAAGAATGTAATACAGCAGGACCAGCAGAATGGTGAAGACGAAGCCGGAGCTTTTGCCGCCTCGCCGCGAGGCCACGCCCAGCGGAACGCCCACCAGCATCAACACCAGGCAAGCCGCCGGATAGGAAAAGCGGCTATGCAGTTCGATCAGGAAGCGCATGGCGTCGTGTCCATGGGTGCGTTTCAGCAACTCTTCCATGGGCAGGGCGTAGATCGCGGTGTCCAGCCTACCCAGATGCACGTCGCTCTGCTGGCTCAGGGCCAGGGGCAGGTCGGTGGTGGCAAAGGTAGAAATGTTGTACTGTTCCGCCTGGCTTGCGACGGTCTCGTGACGCGATCCATCGCGGAGCCGCATGAGCAGCACCTGGGCAGAATCGTCGGCCACTGTGGCGGAAGCGGCGGTGGTGATCAGCGGGTTGTTGGGGTCGGTGACGTCGGCCATGAAGACCTGACGCCAGTTGGCCGCGCCCGTGCCGGCACGCACATCCTGCACGTAGAGCACGAAGTTGCGGAAATCCTCGTAGAAGACGCGCGGCTGAATCTCGTAGGAGGCCTGCGAGGTTTCCAGAGCCTGCTCCATCTCCAGGATGGCTTGATTGGCGCGGGGCGCGACATAGAGGGAGTTGACCAGCCCCAGCAGCGTTCCGGCTATGGCCACAATAGAAGCTACCCGCACAAAGTAGCCGATGCCCAGGCCAGAGGCGCGCATGGCGACGATCTCGCTGTCGGCAGCCAGCCGGCTGAGGCCCAGCAAAACACCCACCAGCACCGCCATGGGAATGGTCACCTTGAGGGTGTTGGGCATGGTGAAGAGCAGAATCTCCATCACGTTGCTGAAGCTGGAGCTGTTGCGGACCACCATCTCCAGGATGTGCGGCAGGTCCTTCATGAACAAAATGAAGGTGAACAACGCGCAGCCGATGAGCGTGTGGGAGAGGATTTCACCGAGGATGTAGCGGGTCAGGATGCGCACAGGCAGGCTCTTGAGCTAGTTTAGCCTGTCAGGCCCATGGACGGCTTCCAGCCGCGCAGGCGCAGGCTGTTGGCCAGCACGCTGACCGAACTGAGCGCCATGGCGGCGGCGGCCACCCACGGGCTGAGAAGGATGTGAAAGGCCGGGTAAAGCGCTCCCGCGGCCAGCGGAATGCCCAGCAGGTTATAACCCGCAGCCCAGATCAGATTCTGCCGCATGGTGCGCAGAGTGGAGCGGGCCAGGCCGAGCGCGGCGGGAATGCTGGAGGGCTGAGCGCGCAGCAGCAGGACGTCGCCAGCCTCCTGGGCCAAGTCGGCACCGGTGCCCATGGCGATGCCGGCGTCGGCCTGGGCCAGCGCGGCAGCGTCGTTGATGCCGTCGCCCACCATGGCCACGCGCAGCCCGGATTGCTGCATCGCCCGGATGCGGGCCAGCTTGCCGGCCGGGTCCAGGGCGGCTTCGACTTCGGCGATCCCGGCCTGCTGGGCAATTGGCGCGGCGGCGGCAGGCGAGTCGCCGGTCAGCATCCGCACGCGCAGGCCCAGGCCGCGGAGCGCGGCTACCGCCTTTGCGGCATCCGGGCGGAGCGCATCGCGGGCGTCAAAATACCCAGCGGGCACGTTGTCCAGTGTCATCCACAGACGCGTGACGCCAGGCTCAGCCGGAGCCGCATCGGTTGGCAGCGGGAGGAAGAACTCCTGAAAGAGCGCTTCATTGCCGAGCAGGCAGTCATGGCCTTCGACCTTGGCGCTGAGGCCGCGTCCGGGCAGAATCAGCAGGTCTTCTGCCGGCGGCCAGACCAGTCCTTGCGCCCGCGCGGCGTCCACAATGGCCTGGGCCAGGGGGTGGTTCGAGCGCTCCTCGGCGGCGGCAGCCAGACGCAGCAGCCTGAGTTCGGGCTGCTGCGCGCATTGCGGGGTCTCTGAAACGAGAGGAATGTAGCGCCGATCCCTTGCCGAAATGTAGCGCCGGTCTCCAGACCGGCTGTCGTGTAGGCCTCCTGGCCCACACGCACCTTCAGCCGGCGAGGACGCCGGCGGAACAGCCGGACTGGAGTCCGGCGCTACATCGGTGAGCTCAACTTCGCCGGGCAGAGGTACGTTCCCAAGCAAATGGACTCCTTCTAGCACTGGCCGGCCCACGGTGAGGGTGCCGGTTTTGTCCAGCACGATGGCGTCGAGGTGGGCGAGCCGCTCCAGCGCCTCTCCGCCCTTGAACAGAATGCCCAACTGCGCGCCCCGCCCCACGGCCACGGTGAGCGCGGCGGGAACCGCCAGTCCCATGGCGCAGGGACAGGCAATCACCAGTACGGCGACGGTGTTGGCCAGGGCCAGCGGCAGCGAATGCGCGGCGATGAGCCAGGCGGCAAACGTGACGACGGCCAGACCCAGCACCACCGGCACAAAGATGGAGCTGGCGCGATCGGCCAGCCGTTCCATGGGTGCGCGCGAGGACTGCGCCTGCTCGACCATGCGCGCGATTTGCGCCAGTACGGTGTCTTCGCCCAGCGATTCGGCGCGGCAAACCACAGCGCCGTCGTAGTTGAGCGAGCCGGCCAGAACGCGGCCTCCGGGCTCGCGCGGCAGCGGGGTGGGCTCGCCGGTAAGCATGGATTCGTCGACGCTGGTGCGTCCTTCAAGGATCGTCGCATCCACCGGGAACCGCTCCCCAGGAAGGACCAGCACGCTGTCGCCGGGAAGAATCTCCTCAAGGGGAACAACGGTCTCCACGCGATCGCGGATGCGGCGGGCGGTGACAGGACGGAGCCGGGAGAGTGCGTCGAGGGCGGCCAGGGCGCGGCGTTTGGCGCGGGCCTCCAGCGCTTTGCCCAGCAGCAAAAAGCCAATGATCAGCAGAACGGCGTCAAAGTAGACCTGGCGTCCCGGCGCGGGCCACAGAGTGGCATAGGCGGAGTAGGCAAAGGCCACGCCGGTTCCCAGGCTGACCAGCGTGCTCATATTGGTGGTTCCGTGGCGCAGGCCGCGCGCCGCGCTCAAATAGATGCCGCGTCCGGCCCAGGCCATCAGAATGGCCGTCAGAACCAGCAGAAACCAGCGCAGCGGGGCGGGCGGCAATTCATAGAGCCAAGGGAAAAGGCGCATCAGGGAGTGATCCAGCGCGCCCATCTCGGTTCCCAGCGGCATGGCCAGCAACATGGCGGTGGCGCCGGCGATGAGCGTGGCCAATGCCTTCCATTCGGCTCCCGTGGTTGACTCATCGGCGTGCGGATTGGCGGTGGAACCGCCGGGGCGGGGAAGCACGGCGTCGTAGCCGGCGGAGCGGATGGCTGCAATCAGCGCGCTGGGCGAGGTCAGGGCCGGATCGAAGTCCACCTGGGCGCGATTGGCCATCAGATCGACGTGCGCGGATTGGACCCCGGCCGTTGAGCGCAGGGCGGATTCCACGTGATGCTGGCAGGAGGCGCAGGTCATGCCCAGCACGGGCAGGACGATGGATTCCGTCGCGCAGGTGTCCATGGGGGGAGCTATGATTCCAACTGCGCGTTGAAGCCGGCTTTGGCCAATGCGGCAATCGCCAGATCGACGGGGGCCGGGTCAACGGCAGAAGTCAGCCGCGCTGCGCCGATCCGCACCTCGTTGACCACCACGCCTTCGGTAGAGGCCAGCGCCTGGTTGACACGGCGAATACAAGAGCCGCAATGCATTCCATCGATACGCAGGGTGAATTCCGCCATAGTTTTCTCCTGTTTGTCTTCGATGATACCCCGCGCCGGAAGATGCAAGCCGGGAAGGCCAGGTTGCGCAAGGAGCCGGTCATGGCGCTATCGTTAGATGGATTTGCATACTGGACGGAGCGCAATGCGGAGAGAGTTTCCAGAGACGCCGCTGGTGGGCGTGGGCGCCGTGGTGGTGGAGGAAGACCGAGTGTTGCTGGTGCGGCGAGGCACCGAGCCGCTGAAGGGGCACTGGTCGCTGCCGGGCGGCTTGGTCGAGCTGGGTGAGGCGCTCTTGGCCGGTGTGGTGCGCGAGGTGAGGGAAGAGACCGGATTGATGGTCGAGCCGGTGGAACTGATCGAACTCTTGGACCGCATTCACCGCGAGGGCGAGCGCGTCCGCTACCATTATGTGATCGCGGACTACTTGTGCCGGGTAGTGGGCGGCCAGTTGCAGGCAGCGTCCGACGCGGATGCGGTGCGGTGGGTTGAGAGAGCGGAGTGGAACAGCCATAGCGCGTTGCTGCTTGACCCCATGACCGTGCGGGTCATGGAAGCGGGCTGGCAGAGGGCGCGGGCGTTAAGACAGAAGGATGAAGAGAAACGATGAAAACGGTCAAAAGAGTGTTGTTGGTTGCGGTCCTGCTGGCGGCAGTGACGGGCATAGCTTTCTGGGAACGGCCAGTCAGTTTCTTCAACGGTTTCACCGATGCGCGCTTGTATTTCGCTGGGGTTGATAGCAAGTCGGTCACGGTTGCGGGCCATCGGGTTCATTACTTCGTCCAGGGACCTCCCGATGGCAAGGCAGTGGTGCTGGTGCACGGTTTGGGCGGGCGTGCCGAGGACTGGCGCAATCTGGCGCCCATTCTGGCCAGGTGGGGTTTCCGCGTTTACCTGCCCGATCTGCCCGGCTACGGCCAAAGTGAGCAGCCGGCGGACTTTTCCTATTCGGTCCACGACGAAGCCGAGGCGGTGGTGGGCTTCCTGGATGCGCTGGGGCTCAATCAGGTGGACCTGGGCGGCTGGTCGATGGGCGGCGGCATCGCGCAGCACGTTGCCGCCCGGCATCCGGAGCGGGTGCGAAAGCTGATCCTATTCGACTCGGTGGGCATCTTGGAGGCGCCCAATTTTGACGTGAACCTGTTCATGCCCAAGACGCCCGCCGACCTGGACCAACTGGACGCGCTGTTGATGCCCAACCCGCCCAAGGTGCCGGGCTTCATTGCCCAGGACATTCTGCGCCGTTCAAAGAAGAACTCCTGGGTGATTCACCGGGCTATCGACACCATGATGTCGGGCAACGACGCCACCGACAAGCTGCTGCCCGGCTTCAAGATGCCGGTCTTGCTCATCTGGGGTTCCGTGGACCGTATTACGCCGCTTAGCCTGGGCAAGAAGATGAACCAATTGATCCCGCAGTCCCAATTGGGAGTTTTCCAAGGCTGCGGGCACTTGGCTCCTAACCAGTGCGCCGATGCAATTGGGCCATTGGTAGTGGAATTCCTGAGCCAGTAGCCGCAAGCCGTGCAACAGGCGAATCGAAAGAGACCCTGCGGATGACGATGTGAGGTTGAAAAGGATAGCCGGGATGTGCATCCCGGCTATCTCTTTTGGAACATTTTCACGGATGGGGAAGCTCCGTGCCCCATCCATTTCATGTTCTTTGTGAAATGGGTGGGAAACCTCAAAATCACCCCAACAGGAACGGTGCTAGTGTCCTGAGTCTGAAATACGCAACACAGAACTGGCTGTCATTCTGAGAGCTTGTGACTTTTTTGATTTCCAGCAAAAACATACGCTGAAAACAAACGGCTTACACGCAGAAAAGCCACCCAAATTCAAAAAAGTCACAAACTCTGAGCGAACGGGGCCCCGA
>Ga0181529_10001176_pt1 | contig 35326 bp, 28 predicted proteins | sample PEATcosm2014_Bin_36_FD_119763 | JGI IMG/M metagenome (GOLD analysis project Ga0181529, IMG submission 119763) | Peatland microbial communities from MTU Mesocosm Facility, Houghton, MI, USA - PEATcosm2014_Bin10_30_metaG | ecosystem: Environmental > Terrestrial > Soil > Wetlands > Peat | place... | reverse complement strand
GTTTCCGCCACCACCGCAGCCGATAATCACAATTCTTGGCTGCCCGAGGAAATCGTCATCAGGTGCATTTGAACCGGACTTGCTTACCTCTTTTTCAAGTTCGGCATTTTTTAATGCGTCGTTAATAATGCTCTGCATTTCTACCCTCTCATACCTTGAATGAAACCTGGTCATTATCCTTTAAGACACGGCCTGCTCTTTTCTCAACAAGATCGCGTACGGCAGCCCGGACTGCTTCTGAAATGTTAGGATACTCACCTGCATCTACCAACTGCTGGAGCAGGTTGATCTGCTGTTCGGGTAACCGGAGCGTGATTCGTTGCATCATTGTATCTCCATTTCCGACATGTGTCTGTCATTTGTCATTCACATGTCTGACAAGGGGAACTCTTGTGTCTGACTTAACCAGATAAACCAAAATGATACACAATGGTATATATGTTTTCCGATTTGCTCCTGTTCCACACTCCAAACGCATTTATGACATCCCGGCCAAGTAATTTTCAAAAATACGGACTATTCAATGGCTGTTGATTTTCCCAGACCCGTGGTGCATGGTGGAACCGGAAAGCGGCAGCGGGAAAATACCGGGAAAAACCTGCTGGATTTCAGCGCGAGCCTCAACCCCCTGCCACCCCGGTTTGCTTGGCAGTGTGATCCAGCGTGCCTGTCATCGTATCCAGATAATGAATATGCCCGGATCAAGGAGTGTATCGCACAGACATTTCACCGGGATCCCGATGAGATCTGTGTCGGGAACGGCTCTATCGAACTGATCCGTGTCTTCTGTTCGGTTGCTCTTTTGGGAAAAAAGACCTATTTTACCGAATCTCCCACGTTTGGAGAATATGCGCTCTCCGCCCGACTTGCCGGTGCATCGGCAGCAGGTAATCCGGAAACCGCCGGGGTCTCTTTTGTCTGCAACCCAAATAATCCGACCGGGGAACTGCGCAGCCGTTCTGATCTGATGGCGCGTGTCAGGGACATGTCAATTCATGGCGGAACGCTCTTTGTCGATGAAGCATTCATTGAACTCGCAGATCCCCGCGAGAGCCTTGTGGATGTCCGCGAGCCGCCGCTCTTTCTCCTGCGATCGCTCACCAAGAGTTTTGCGGTTCCCGGTATCCGGTTCGGATACGGTTTTGGCGATCCTGACCTGATAGCAAAGATAGAGACTGCCCGCCCGCCATGGAGCGTAAATGCATATGCGGAGGCGTTTGCCCTCGAAGCATTCCTCCATATCGATGAACTGGAGAAGGCCCGGGACTATATCCGGAAAGAGCGTGACAGGCTTTCTTTGAAGATCGATGAACTCGGGCTGCGGTGTCATCCGTCATCCGTCAATTACCTGCTCGTGGACTGCACTCAACTCGTGGGGCCGTTGTGCGATCAGCTGGAAACTCACGGCATCATCGTCCGCGACTGTACGTCATTCGGGTTGCCTGCCTGCATCCGGGTAGCTGTGCGGACACGTATGGAGAATGACCTGCTTGTGGAGGCATTGTCTGAATGCGCGCGCTGATCATGGCCGGCGGCACGGGCAGCCGCCTTAACCTGGGGGAAAAACCCCTGATCCTTATCAACAACCGGCCAATGCTCGGGTATGTGGCGGATGCCTTTCTTTTGGCCGGGTGCAACGTGGTTGTTGCCACCTCTCCAAAAACTCCCATGACCCGCAACTGGTGCCGGGCAAACGGTATTGAATCGTACGATGCTGAAGGAGCAGATTATATCCTGGATATGGTTGAAACGGTCCGGGCGCTTGAAGAGACGCAACCGCTTTTTGTGAGTGTTTCTGATATTCCCTGCATCGATGCAGAGATCATCACGACCGTCCGTGATGCGTACAGAGAATCCGGGAAGGATGCCTGTTCAACATGGGTGCCGTCAATGCTCGTCCGATCCTGCCGGGGGGGTATGACCTATCGTGAAACGATCGGGGATATTGAAGCCTGCCCGACCGGGCTCAACATCCTTTTGGGAAACCGGATTGCCGAAGCGCAGGATGAGCTCCAGCTGGTGCTTGCCGACCCTAGACTTGCCATAAACGTCAATACCCGAGAAGATCGTGCGGCAGCAGAAGCATTCCTCAGGAATGTGCAGACAGATGGGAGCGTGTAACCTTTTTTGCCCGGATTTTGCCGGGATGCAGCACCGGGCTGCTTGTTAACTGGCCTCAATTCGCGTCGTTACGTCAAAAAAACGGCAGATGCTGGCGTATTTATACGAATGCATATTAAGGTGCGGGGTCAAATACTACTGCATTATGGTGGAGTCGCAGGAGATCGAGCTTCAGGGGCATATCATCGACTCAGGTATCATGACCCAGCTCTTCGATCGGATCATGGACATGGGGGGAAATTTCGAGATCCTTGTCTTTGACGTGGGCAAGAAAAAGACCGACCCCAGCTATGCCCGTCTCAGAATTGTGGCGCAGGATAAAGAGAAACTGCGTTCAATCCTGTCGGAACTCCACCGTCTTGGCGCCCATCTCCCCCAAGTAAACTCTGTCCATTATGTGCCGGCAGCCGGGGACCGGAACGCCCCAAAAGAATTCTACACGACTACAAACCACCCGACTCAGGTCAGGCTTGCAGACGAATGGGTTCCTGTCGCTGATATCGAGATGGACTTTTTAATCGTCGTCGACCCCAAAACGAAGCAGGCCCGTTGTACGCCTCTTGGGAAGATCAGGAAAGGCGATCTCGTTGTTGTCGGCGAAGAGGGGGTGCTCGTGAGCTATCCGGCCCGGCCCCGGACAAGCAGCACGTTCGAGTTCATGCACGGCACCGTCTCCTCAGAACGCCCCAGCGAAACCCTGATTGCACAGATAGCAAAGGAGATCATTGAGGTCCACAAAACCGGAGGTAAGATTATCCTTGTCGGGGGCCCCGCGATAATCCACACCGGTGCGGACAAAGCGGTAGCGGAACTGATCAGAAAAGGGTACATCAATGTCCTCTTTGCCGGTAACGCGCTTGCCACCCACGATGTTGAATACAACCTCTATGGTACATCACTCGGCATGGATTTACATACGGGAAAACCGGTGATGGGCGGGCACCGCCACCATATCTATGCCATCAGCGAGATCATGCGGGCCGGTTCTCTAAAGAAAGCGGTGGAGACCGGGGTTCTCACCGGTGGGATCATGTACGAATGCGTGAAGCATAACGTGCCTTACGTCCTTGCCGGGTCAATCCGTGATGACGGTCCCCTGCCGGACGTGATCCAGGATACCATGGTGGCGCAGGACGCGATGCGCCAGCACATCCCTGGCTGCAAGATGGTGCTGATGGTTGCGACCCTCCTGCACTCGATAGCGGTAGGTAACTGCCTGCCCTCGAATGTGAAAACGGTCTGCGTGGATATTAATCCCGCATCAGTGACAAAACTGATGGACCGTGGCACAACACAGGCAATAGGCATCGTCTCCGATGCCGGGACGTTCCTCCCTCTCCTTGCCGAGCAGATCGAGAAGCAGAGCAAAGGAAAAAAGTAAGAGGGCAGATCTTTTTTATTTACTTCAAATTTTACCGTGTCAACGGCATGCAGTACGGCTGCTCATGTATGAGTACGTATTCCCACTCGCTTTTGCAGGTACATTCCATATCCAGCAACTCACCGATAAGATCACGGTCTGCCGTGAGTGAATAGTCGCGGATGCCTTTCGTGATCTCATAATCGCATATCCCGCAGTTGTGCGGCCCTCTCTTCTGGCCGCCCCCAAGGGGGTCGCAGGTCACATGCATTGGTGCGTCTTTTAAAATCGAGAGCACGCTCCAGAGGTACGGCGGGCGATAAGCTCCCTGTTTCCAGTACAGTTCGAGTTCGGTCCGCTTCTGCACAGTGCAGGGATTCATCGAAACCATCTCCACGGTACCTGCAAGCTCGGCAAGCGATGACCGCATATCTATAACGGCCTCTGCTTCGGTCATGAAGAGTGGTTTGAAAAGGAGGTATGCTTTCACTCCTGCCCCGACAGTATGGGCGACAGCTGCGGCTTTTTTGAAATCTCCGTACGTAAATCCTTTATTGATGCATTTTTCCCGTATCGGATCGCTCGTGGTTTCAAGGCCCACGGCACAGTACAGCGGGGTTGTATGGGTGCCGTCGTTCAGTTCCGCAACAAATTCTCCAATGGTATCGGGTGTTATAAATTCCGGCCGACTTTCTGCGATCACAATTTTTCCCTTGAATACCTGTGCTACCTCTCTCTGGAACACCGGGGGCACTTCGGCGGGATCAAAAAAACTCCCTGATGTAAAGATCTTCACCATCGCAAAATCGTCAAGGGAAAACTGTGCCCTGACCCAGCCCAGCTGTGCGTGCAGGTGCCCGGCTAGTTCGTCACAGGACTGTGCCCGGTACCGCTCGTGGCGGTAACTGCACATCCGGCACCGCGACCATGAACACCCCCCGGACTCAAAAATAATCGTGAGGCAGTCGACTGCTTCACCATTATACCGTTCTTTTCCGCTCCAGTAGGCGAGTGGTTTTTTCAGGTTTTCAGAAATCATTAACAACCTCATTGTTGATCTTGTACATAGATGAAGAAGATCGTCCTGCTGGTACTGGGTTTTTTCTTCCTGATCAGCGGCGCATCGGCGTACCAGGTCTATATTTATGCCCCGGATACCCTGACCGTGGGAGAGCCTCTCGTGGTCAACGGGACGACCACGTTTGGTATCGGGACCCCCATCGATGTTGTGCTCTACCAGCAGGTGACCACCAGTACCGAAATCAAGCGTGTCGTTGCTTATGTGCAGTCTGATAAAACCTTCCGCGTGGTTTTTGACACGACACTCCTCCCTGTCGGGTTGTACAAGGTGGAAGTACCATCGGGAGGCACGGGGGACTCGATTACCATGCGACAGGTGAACCTCATCGATCGCTCTGATGAGATTATCCTGACCTCCCAGATGACGCAGACCCTTTCGGATAAACTGTCTATTACGGGAAAAATTACCGTTGATACAAACTCCGGTGTCCAGATTGTGGTGATCGGGCCGGACAACTCGGTAATCTACGGTCCCCAGTATGTGAATACTGATTCATTGGGTGGAATTAACGTGGCAGTCCCGATCAGCCAGACCGGGGATTACGAAGTCAGTTTTACCGATGCGGAGGGATACATTGGTTCAAGAATGATCAGTATCATCGGGGGACATGAGACTGTCTCAACAGAGACTTCGTCAACAGAGAATCCGGTAACAACACCTACCCTGATGTCAGCCCAGGGAAAATCATCCCGGGATACCCCCGCTTATTTTATTGTCCAGCCTGCCGGTAACGGCCCGGTCACCGTCTCCACGTCCACCTCTGTCGACTGGGTGGTTGAATACACCGATGAGAATGGAGACCTTCATACGGTTAACGATCAGGGAGAATCCGCGCCCGAAGTAGTAGTCGTGAATGGTGCGGAGACTCCCCTGTATTTCAAAGTATATCCCTACAAGTATTCGTTGAGCGCAGTCGTCACACTCTACGCTGATAACGCGGATTCGATTGAGGTAAGTCCGACAGTGCCTGTGGCGTTCGGGGGGAATCAGTCCCCGGTATCTTCGACGGAGACGCAAAAATCCCCGTTGCTGGGGGCCGGCAGCCTGATCGCCGTATGCCTTGCCGCGCTCTTCATTCATCTGCGCAGGCGTTGATCCTTACGGCCGGATTTTTATCCCGCTCACGGTGTCTTTTTACATCCTGTCAAGCCCAGGGAAACCGTACTGATAAAGAAGCCTTTTTTATATTACGCGGCCAAAAGAGTAAAAACACATGCCGGGGTAGTCTAGTCCGGTAAGGCGGTGGCCTTGAAAGCCACTGGTGCCCCGCACCTCAAGAGTTCAAATCTCTTCCCCGGCGTCTTATTTCTGATTTTCCTGTTTTCCCCCTCTCATAGTGCATAACACCGGGTCTCCCCGGGGTTGGCAATCCTGTTGCGCCCGGTAAAAGATTGTGCAATACAGGACTCACAAAGATGTTCCCTCAGATGAGCCATGACAACGATCGACAGGAAAGCGACAAGAAACTAGTGCAGGACTGTTGTATTCCGGACATCTGTGCAAGCCGGCACCATATCACTGTTTTTATGAGTGAGGAACTCCTACTATAGTATAACCGGATACGGGTGTGAACCATCGATGTGCGTTGCAGTTCCTGCGGAAGTCATGGAGATCAAGGACGGGAATGTCGGGGTCGTGGACTACGGCGATCTCAAACAGGAAGTCAGGCTCGATCTTGTTGATGTCAAGGTTGGGGAGTTCGTACTCGTGCATGTGGGTTTTGCAATCCAGCGTCTCTCCCGCGAGGAAGGACTTGAGACCCGGGAGATCTTTAAACAGGTCTACGCCGCGCTGGAGGAGTGATGCACGAATACAGCATCGCTTACGATCTGTATGCGACCGCAAAAAAAGCAGCGCTTGACCATCAGGCCACGCGAGTAAAAAAGATCAGCGTCGATGTGGGGAAAATGGCGATGGTGAACCCCGAGCAGGTGATCTTTTTGTTTGATACCATAAAGGAGGACGATCCGCTCTTTACCACGGTAGTCCTTGCCTGCGCCGAAGTGGAGCCCGAGACGAAATGCCCCTGCGGATATTCAGGGAATGAGATCTATGTCTGTCCCCGATGCGGGGCGCTGCCGGAAGTAGTCCGGGGCCGGGAGATTGTCGTAACCAATGTTGAGATAGAGGTGGCGGACTAACGATGAAAGTCAACATGATGCATGGCGCCGGGGGCGAAGTGATGGGTGAACTGCTCCAGACGCTCACGAAATTTTCCCACAACAATGCCGGTGGGATCGGCCTTGAATCGCTGGATGACGGGGCCGTAATCCCCATTAACGGTACCAATATTGTCTTTACTACGGATTCCCACGTGGTGCGCCCGATCTTTTTCCCGGGCGGGGATATCGGCCGGATTGCGGTATGCGGTACGATAAACGATCTTACGATGATGGGCGGCCGCCCCGTCGCTCTCTCGTGCGGGATGATCCTCGAAGAGGGATTTGATGTCGCAGACCTCGAAAAGATCGTCTGTTCGATGGACGAGGCACTTGGGGAGGCCGGGGCCAGCCTTGTCACGGGAGATACGAAGGTCGTCGAGAAAGGGGCGCTTGACGGGATCGCGATCAATACGGCCGGTATCGGTGTCGCAAAGACCATTGTGCGGGACAACGGCCTCGTCCCTGGCGACGTCATCATTGTCTCGGGGACCCTTGGCGATCACGGCATTGCGATCATGGCCCACCGCGAAGGCTTCGATCTCGGCGAGCAGATCCGGTCCGATGTCGCTCCCCTCTGGGGAATGATGGAGCCGGTCCTTGACGCGGGGACCATCCATGCGATGAAAGACCCGACCCGGGGCGGGTTTGCGAGTGCCATTAACGAGATGGCAAAAAAGAGCCACGTGCAGGTAAGGATCGAGGAAGAGCGAATTCCGGTCCGCAGAAATGTGAAAAGCGCTGCCGGGATGCTCGGCATCGACCCGCTCGAAGTGGCAAACGAGGGCAAAGTGGTGATGGGGGTGCCGGCTGCCGATGCAGATGCGATCCTTGCGGCACTCCGCTCGCACAAGTACGGGAAGGAAGCCGCAGTTATCGGCAGAGTCGTCGCCGGCTCCCACGTGATCATGGAGACGGCGATCGGTGGCGAACGGTTTATTGAGCCACCCATGGGCGACCCGGTGCCCCGGGTCTGCTAAAACATTTTTTGTGGTGAGTGCGGGACAAATCACAGTTTCCCGCAGTGTTCTTTTTTTTTAATTCCTGCGGTTTACCTTCCTCGGATTGCTTGCCATCTGCCCGTTTTGTATTTTAATGTTTGAAAAAAAGTTCCCTGTGTGCCGGGGTCCCTGAACTGTTCACCCTGATATATACCCCATCAGCAGCTCAAGTGCTTCAAGTTCCTTCTTCCCGCCGCACTTCCGGACGATGCCGGCATGGTAATCTATCCAGCCTTTCAGTACTGGGTCCCGGGTTGCCCGGTACCTTGTCGCGTGCACGGTCGCATCGATGATACTGTTGAACCCCCGGTTCACCGGGTAAACTGCAACCTCTTCGATGATCTCTTTTTCCTGCGTGAGCCGGACCATCATCGCCTCATTTGTCTTGCGTTCCACCGTTGCGGTAAATGCGATCCATGCCCCGGCACCGGAAAGCCGGTACATTGTCCTTCCTGCCACCGGCTCTTCCACAAACGCATCGCGGGAGAGATCCTCAAAGGCGGTCTGCACGTACAGCACAGGATCGTGGACGAGGTTTGCGACCACCCAGCCGTCCCGTTCAACGTTTTCCGCGGTGTGGCTGCCGGAAAAAAGGATCATGCTTGCTGTTTTGTCCCGGTAGTGGATGCCGATGGGCGCCGCGTTAAAGGCGGTGGTGGCAATCACCTCGTTGATACCGCCTTTTATGAGTCCCATTCCCATCCCTCGCCAAGTGCGATAAAGATCGCCGCAATCGTGATATCGGCAATCGAGCCCGGGTTGATGCCGGCTTCAATGCATTCCGCATCAAAAGTTTCCAGCACGCGCCGGCCGTCCAGCACCTCGCGGGCCTTTGTCATGGTATCCTCCGCGACCGCCCGACCGTGCTTTTTGATGATAAACGTGTCCGGCTCGGTGGCAAGCAAGGTAAGAAACATCTCTACGATCGCCTCCCGGCCCGGCCCTACCTGATGGAGGATATTAGCACCGCGCCGGGTGAGTACGAACCCGTTGATCCATTCGCGGGCGACCATGTCGTTTGGCGCCGAGTGCTGCATGATGTCGAGCAGGGTCAGGTTCCTTTCGCGGAGCTCATCGAGTGCTTTTGGATCGTTCACGTCAAGCTCGTCATCCGTATTCATCCGGACAGAGGTAAGAGCAAACGCCTTGTAGAACGCGACCGCATCGGAGACATCGGTACGGGCAATCGCTTTTATGGCACCGTCAATACCGTTGCCGTACACAAGGGGAATAAGGAGGATGAATGCGCCAAAATGCGTGTTCCCCCCGTTGTGTACGTTCGTCTGCCGGACTGCATGCCCGATGATTTCGCCAATCCTTCCTTTACCGGAAGCCGCCTCTTCCAGTGCCGGCCGGGCAAAGATAGTAGACGCAAGAAAATGTTCGAGTCTCGTATCCGGATAATCATGGCACCGGTCCACGTTCCCGGGTTTTGGGAATGCCAGGACCTCAAGCATCATCGCAAGCTGTGCCCGTTCAGCTGCACTCATCAGGTGGGACGTCATGGAACACACGGCTCATCAGGGTATCTGAGAGCTCGCGTTTCCGGCGCATATATTCTTTCTTTGGGATGCCGTCCTGCGCAAGCGTCATGTCCCGGAACATGCAGGGTGATGAGGTCTTGCAGCACCATGCAAGGCTGCCAAAACAGGTGTGGGGACCGCCTTCGAGCGGCGTGCCTTTCACTGAATCCAGTTTTAACCGGATGTACTCTTCCTTTGAGAGCCCGATGCGCGAGAGCGCCGGGATGAGCGGGCACTCCTTGACCGGCATGCAGCAGAATGTGAGCGCCCGGAGATCGCCGCCCCGGCAGAGCTGCTTTGGGGAGTTGTACCAGCCTTCCTCATCTGCATACCGGGTGATGGCTGCATCGAGGCCGGCAAGCGTATGCTCATCGGACTGCCGTGCAAGCGAGATGAGATCGGCACCGTGGGAGAGCATATCCCGCATTTTATCGAATGTCGTAATGGAGTTGTTTGCGATAATAAGAAGCGGACAGCTGTTCCGGATCTGCCGGAGTTTCGGGATGCCGGTATCCATGAGGTCGACATGGAGGATATCGGCACCGGCCCCCCAGAGCGCCCGCACGAGCGCCCGGTCATCTGCGGTGACTCCGACACGCATCTTGACCGAGACCGTGACCTCCTTTGCCTTGAGCGCTTTTACAACCGCAACAAGGGCTTCGGGATTTTTGAGGTAATATTCCCCCGCCCCGGCTGCAATCATGGGTGCCTGCCGGCAGTGGGCATCGATCTCGTAGATTACCGCATCGCCGAATACATCTGCGATGGCGGCAAAGGCGGCCGGGGAACTGCCCCGCAGATTAATGCCGGCGACCACATCGCAGGTTTTGAGCCGATCAATCTCTGCACGCAGCGCCGGTACCGGATCATCGTAGAGAAATTCCTTGCGCTCCCCGCCGGCGGCAATCAACCGTGCCGCATCCATGGTGGGGGCATCGATCGCGTATCCCCCGATGAATGCGACCCCGATATGTGCCTTACGGTCGAGCACGTACCCTGCATCCACGATGCCGGCCATGGATGCAATCGCTACCGGTGTCCTGACCACGTGGTCGTTGATAATAAGGCCGAAGCGCTCGAATGCATCCATCATAAGTTCATATCAGTTGCAGGTCGCATGTAAAATGTCTTTGGATCTGACGTGACGGGATTCATGAGGAACCACCCTTCGTCCATGAACCGCAGGTTTTTTCCTGTCTTCATTCCACGGTGAAAACCACTTGCATGAAGATTGTTTGGTAATAATTTTTAACGATCACCGTAATACTATTTGTTATATGGTTACGAAGGGAATGTTACTCGTAGGCCACGGCAGTACGATGCCCTACAACAAGGAACTCATAGAATCGACCGGAAAACTGATCGCGGCCCAGACATCAGAGTTTGTGGTCAAATGCGGTTTTATGAATATCAATAAACCCTCCATCAAGGATGCACTTGCCGAGTTCAGGAAAGAAAATATCGATACGCTTGTGGTCGTCCCTCTTTTTCTTGCAAAAGGCGTCCACATCGAAAAAGACATTCCCTCTGAAATTGGTCTTCCTGAAGGATCGAAGAAAGGGACCTTTACCCTTAACGGGAAATCCATCCCGCTCGTGTATGCAGATCCCATCGGGATCGACCCGCTGCTTGCTGAGCTGATGGTCAAGAACGCCCGTAAGGCGCTTACCCTTATCTGAACCGGTATATGCGGATCCTGGTACTCGATACGATCCATGGCGGCTGCGAGATCGGGGAAGCGTTTGCCCGGGCCGGCCATACCGTTAATATGGTTGACGTGTACCGGGGCACGACACCTGGTGCTGCAGAACGGGCCGCACAAGAGACATACGACCTCATTGTTGCCCCGGTGCACCTTGACCCGGCTCACCCGCTGCTTGCCGGACGCTCCGGCTCGGAGCCGGTGATCTCTCATCACGAAGCGGTGCGGCAGCTGCTTGACGGCCATGTTCCCCACCCGATGATCGAGATCACCGGGGCGCAGGGAAAGACGACAACGGCACACGCACTCGCACACCTGCTGCCCGGCCCCGGTGTCCTGCACACATCAACCGGGACATACGCGATGCCCGGGGGAACATTGCTCTTTAAAAAAAGTATTACGCCGGCCTCGGTGCTTGCGGCTGCAGAAAAGGCGACCTCCCTTAATGGCTGGCTTGTCGCTGAAGAGTCTCTAGGGGTGACCGGCGCCGGCGACCTTACCGTCATCACTTCCCCGTCTGATTACCGGTGCGCCGCCGGGAAAAAAAGTGCGCTTGCAGAAAAGATGGCATCGGCCAGAAAAAGCCGGCGCCTCCTGCTCGTCCCCGGTATCCCGGCCGTGGCACATGCTGATGCCGTGCAGCTGGATGATGTTGCCCGTGTCTCCGGCACGAAATGCACGATTACCCTCGGCGACCGAACCTCAACATTCACGAGCCCCCTGCTTGCCCTCTCCGGGTACCGGGTCCCTCTTGCACTGGCCGGCGCGGCCGTGGTGATGCTCGGGTACGATCCAGTACCTCTCTCCACCTTTGCCGGTGTGGCAGGGCGCATGTCGGTAAAAAAACATAATAACGTTCTTGTCATTGACAATGCAAACAGCGGTACCACCGCTGGAACAACGATCGATGCAGCCCGTTACGCCCGTTCCTGTGCAGGATCTCCCGACATCACGCTGGTGATTGGATCGGTCAAAGGCGATGGTGCTGTCTGCGAGGGGTTCCCACAGGACCAGATCAGATCCGCAATCGGGACGATCCGGCCCCGGTCGGTCATCTGGGTGGGCGACCCGCCGGAACCGGCGGAAGAACCCGGGGCTTCTTTCCCGTGGAAGATTGACGCGGTCTGTCCGACCCTTGAAGAGGCCGAACGTCGCGCCCTTGAAAAAACAACGACCGGCGCCATTGTGCTTGCGGTCAAGACCTGGAGATAAAAATGATGCCAGCACGATTCATGCACCCCCGCCCGAGTTCGATCGTGGCCGCACTCTATACCGCACGGGATCTCGAAGTGGATGTCGCCATCCTGCACGGCCCGTCGGGCTGCTCGTTCAAGCATGCCCGGCTTCTCGAAGAGGACGGGATGCGGGTGCTCACGACCGCGCTTGCGGACAACGAGTTTATCTTTGGCGGCCAGAAGCCGCTTGAAGAAGTGCTGCGGTACGCCGAAGACCATTTTGCCCCAAAGAAGATGGCCGTGGTTGGCACCTGCGTCTCGATGATCATCGGCGAGGATCTTGCGTCCGCCATTGACAGCGCCGGCGTCACAACACCGACGATCGCGGTCGACATTCACGCGGGCTTCCCGGAAAATATTGCCGGCGTGCTTGCGACCCTTGACGCGGCAAAAGAGGCCGGCTGGATCACCGGGGACGAACTCGTCCGCCAGCACCGGCTCATGGAGAGAGCAAACGAGGTCGAGAAAATCCGGGGCGCCGCCTCGCAGGCATACATCGAACCCTCGCGGGGTGACTTAAAACACGTCGCTGCACAGCGCCTCATCGAATGTGCAAAGAGCGGGGCAAAAGGCGTCGCAATCCTGAACGCCAAAAAGGAGACCGCGTACATGTTTGCCGACGAACTGATCGCGCTCCACGATGCATGCCCCGGTACGAATATTACGTATATCGCGAACGTCGACAACCGGGGCCTGCCAAAGGTCCGTGTGGATGCCCAGAGGATCCGGGACGAGATGACAAAGCGCGGCGTGCCGCTGGAAGTGATCGGGGCGCTGGACGAGTACGGGGCAAACGGCGATGCGCTCGGGGCCCGTATCCGGGAACTTGCACCTCAGTTTGCGTTTATCGTGGGCGTTCCGCATGCGATCCCGCCGGAATATACCAATGGGATCGAGTGCTTCTCGGTGACAAACGGCCCCCGGCAGGTCGCGCCGCTCCATGCGATCGGGCACCAGCACGTGCTCGTCGAGATCGATCTCCACCCGAAAACGCTGGGCGTGCGGGATATCGTGGAGAGCGAGTTTGGCGCGGTGATCAGGAGCCTCGCACGATGAAAGCTGTACTTATCACCGGCGACCGGTCCGGCAGCGGAAAAACGAGCATCACGCTTGCCCTTGCAGCGCTCTTAAAAAAACAGGGAGTTGTCCAGACCTTCAAGGTCGGGATGGACTATATCGACCCATCGTACCTTGCCGCAGTCTCGGGCCGGCCCTGCCGGAACCTTGACAATTTTGCACTTGGTGACGGTCAGGTCCGTGATATATTTTCGTTCGGGTGCCGGGGAGCCGATATCGCGCTTGTCGAAGGGGTGCGGGGTCTTTACGAAGGGGCCGAGGCACTGGACGACACCGGCAGCACGGCCGCCATCGCAAAAACGCTCGACCTGCCGGTCGTGCTTGTGGTCTCGGCGCAGAGCATCACCCGGAGTGCTGCCGCGATCGTGAAGGGTTTCCAGGCATTCGATCCCGATGTCCGGATCGCCGGGGTTATCCTCAACCAGGTCAAGGGCGGCTCGCACACGGATAAGGCGACCCGGGCGATCGAGTATTACTGCGGCGTGCCGGTGATCGGCGCGATCCCCCGGATTGAGGAGATGCAGCTTGCCATGCGCCACCTCGGCCTTGTCCCGTACCGCGAGGGTGCGGGCCGGGGGGATTTTGACGAGCGGATCGAGACGATCACGGACATTATCGGGAACTATGTGGACCTCGACCGGCTCCTTGCGCTTGCAAAGGATATCCCCTCGTCCCACAAGAGTTCGCCGCTTGACCCCTCGCCGGAACCGAACGTGTGCATCGGGGTCGCCTACGATGAAGCGTTCAACTTCTACTATGCCGATCTCTTCGATGTCCTCGCATCGCTCGGGGCCAGCGTCGTGCAGTTCAGCCCTGTCCATGACCGGCTGCCGGAGGCTGACGGGTACATCCTCGGTGGGGGCTACCCGGAGCTCTTCGTGCCGGAACTTGAGGCAAACGACCGGATGCGGGAAGCGATCCGTGACGTATCAAAGAACGGCACGCCCGTCTACGCGGAGTGCGGCGGGCTCATGTACCTCACCGACCGGATGGTGCTTAAAGAGGGCTGGCAGGGCCGGAAGACAGAACTCTCCGGGGCGATGTGCGGGGTATTCCCGGGCGAGACCCGTATGCCGGCCCGGCGTGTGGTCAGCTACGTGGAGGGGGCAAGTACCGCCAGTTGCCCGATGGGTGCAGCCCGGTTCCGGGGCCACGAATTCCATTACTCGGAAGTGGTGCTCGATGCATCGACACAATATGCATACAAACTCTCGCGGGGCATCGGCATAAAAGACAAACTGGACGGTGCGGTGATAAAGAACACGCTCGGGAGTTACACGCACCTGCACCCGGTGGGAAGCCGGGAGATGTTCCGGAACTTTGTCGATGGTTGCCGGAAGTGATGAATCGTGATGAAAAGATGAGAGGGTACCCCGCCTCAGGGCCTCTCAGAGGCACGGCGGGGCGAGTGCGGTTTTATCCGTCCTGATCCGCCGCGGGGGCACTCCTTTCTGGTGCGGCGGCACTCATTGCACGTACGGGGTGCAGTAATAATCCTCTCATTATGGTGGGATGGTTTTCTCGAGTACTTTTGAGCATCACCCGCACCGGATCAAAGAATAAACTACAAGACAATCCACACCCCATAACAATTTATGATCATTTACATTGACGGGAAATACCTGCCCGAGGACCAGGCAAAAGTCTCTGTGTTCGATCACGGCCTGTTATACGGTGACGGTGTTTTTGAGGGGATCCGCGCTTACAATGGCAGGGTCTTCCGGCTTAAGGAGCATATCGACCGGATGTATGATTCGGCAAAGACGATTGACATCCATCCGCCGATCTCAAAGGAGGAGATGGCTGAGGTCATCTGCGAGGTGCTCAGGAAAAACAAGCTCAAGGATGCCTACATCCGGCCGATCTTTACCCGGGGTGTTGGGGATCTCGGGCTTGACCCGCGCCGGTGCAAGAAGGCGTCGACGATTGTCATCGCGGTTACCTGGGGCGCGATGTACGGCGATCTGTACGAGAAGGGTCTCAAGGCCATAACGGTCTCGGTCCGCAGGAACGCGGCAGAGGCACTTCCGCCCAACGTGAAAAGCCTCAACTACCTCAACAACATCCTTGCAAAGATCGAGGCGAACTACAAGGGTGGCGACGAGGCGATCTTCTTTGACACGAACGGCTACGTTGCCGAAGGCTCGGGGGACAACCTGTACATTGTCAAAAACGGCGAGATCCTCACGCCCCACACGCTCAACAACCTCCGGGGCGTCACCCGGCTGGTGGTTAAAGAGATCGCAGAGTCGCTGGGTATCCCGTTCCACGAGCAGAACCTCGGGTATTTCGACCTCTACACCGCGGACGAACTGATCTGCTCGGGCACGGCGGCGGAACTCGCCCCGATTACGTGGGTTGACGGCAGGGTCATCGGCTCCGGCAGGCCCGGCCCGGTCACCCGGCAGCTGATGGCAGCCTTTACCGCGGTCACGAAGAACGAGGGCTACCCGGTATACGGGAAGGCCCCGGCAAAGACGGCAAAGAAGACCACAAAGATCGTTGCAGCAGCAAAGGCAAAGCCCTCAGCAAAGAAGGCATCAGTCAAAAAGCCGGTTGTCCGTAAAGTAAAGGCACCGGCAAAGAAGAGCCCGGCAAAGCGCCGGTAATCTTCCCATCACCTCCCCATTATTCGTCCCGTCAAACTATGGTACCGGGCCCAGGGCCCGGCGGGGAAAGCCCGCCCAGCCTTTTACCCCACCCTCCCTTTCCATAACCTATTTATCAGGCGGCGCGAAACTAGATAGAGCACATTGCTTGCTGCTATAGTGTAGTCCGGCCAATCATGCGGGCCTTTCACGCCCGCGACTGGGGTTCGAATCCCCATAGCAGCACTCTCGTTTTTGAGGATTCGATTCTCTAACTTCAATTTTCAAAGAGCGTGAGCCAAAAAGATTCTCGCAGCAGTATCTTATGTGGAACCCGGAGGAATAGGATCAACTCTCCGTTTCACAACTTTGTCTGATTCTACGGTACTTAATGGCCAAACCAAATTAGCAACAGTATTGTAATTTTTATTCAATTCCCATTGGAGATCTTTTGGTAACCATTCTCTGATTTTGAGGGGGATCCCATTGGTTAAAATGAGTAAATTGTGTGCTTCTTGAGTTGTTAACGGTGTTTGGGTGTTCTTACTAATTTTTGCCACACCTTCATGAACAAAAGTGTTTCTGGCGGTCTTCAAATTTTTGAAGCCTGCCCATAATTTTGTATCTTCTTTAAGACTATGGCCGGTAAAAATTTTTAAAAGTGTGTCATATTGTTCTTCAACACTTGGTTCTTGTGGCCATTCCGGTCTATGATTAATCCATTCCCAACAGTCTGGAGAAATTAGCTCTTTTTTTGTTGATGCTAATTGATTAAGTATTCTCGCGATGAATACTTCCAATGCGGTAAATGTCAAAACAATACTTGGTCCCATTTCAGGTAATTCATCCAATCCGTCAAGAAGTAAATCAACCCAATAATATTGTGACAAAAAATCAGAAGGTAGTTTAAAAATATCGTTCCAAATTTCTGAATTTAAAGGAACATATTTAATTTCAAATTTTCGGGCCCCTCTACCCCTCAATTTTCCTTTTTCCTCTTGTAGTTCTGTCAAATCGTCATTAAGATAGGTTATCCGCCATTGATTATAGTGAATATCTATTAAATGGATTTGAGCTGCATTGGTTAGATGCCTGAGCCGGATAAGAAAATTATTTAATACTTTATTAATGAGCTCGAGTGATGGCTCAAATTGCATTATTTTGCTTACATCTTCGGAGATAGTTCTATCGAATTCTTCTTTTTGAAAGTCAAACGTAATAATATTACAAAGAATTGCATCTTTTTCATTCAACGTTATCGTCGATGGTTCACTTGTCGAAACAAGATTTGGATCTCTCCCTGGAGGTAAATAGAAAATTTTGTATCCTGAGTCCTCAACCCATACATTAAGGAATTTTTCATCTACCGCAAGTAGGATATTAAAAGGAAGTTGTATGGATACACGGGCAATCATAATAATAATTAAAGTTGTATAGAAAAAGATATCCTAGTGAGATTATTTTTAAGTTATCGCATGAGATCGGGCGCCTCGTCGGGCCCTCTCTGGGCAAGGGTCTTAATCAGCACAATACAGGTAAGTGCGTAGCGCAAAACCCGATGAGGCGTTTTGCGCGGAAGACCTCGTTTTAGATCCCCCGTCAAAAAGAATACACGAATCGTCTGGATTTCCCCTCGGGTTCTGATTAATTTCGGCGGGTTCGTTACAATCCGCTGAACAAGATGGTTAAAGCGCTCAAAGAATTTTTCTCATTGAGCCGCGAAATTTTTTCTTTTACTAATCTTTCCGCCGGATTTTGCAAAAACTTTCTGCGGAATTAACGCATCTCTCAAAAAAATATCCTCCAGTCTCCAGAACCCCCTCATTTCCTGCTTTTTTGCGTTTTGCTCCTTTAGTGACCCGACCCCAATCCGGGCTCATTCCAGCCTCCGATTGCCTTCAGACCAACCTAAAAGAAGCCCGTATCGGGCTCCGTTTAAAAATAAGCCCAAATAAGCCGTATTTTTGCAATCGGACAAATTAAAACGTTCACGTATTGCGATTCTGAAGCCGTTTTTCAGGATCGGTCGGTTTTCTGTTGATCGTGAAAAAAGAGGCTGCCAGAACGCGAATATGGGCCTGCAAAGGGCATTTTATAAGGCTCAATTTGGGGATATTTTGGCAAAAAAATGGCAAAACGCTGCCTGATTTTTTGAAGTCACAATCGGACGGCTTTACGGGCGTTTTTTTGGTACTGGCCGGGAAGAACGGGCCATCCCCAGTAGTCTTCCCGGAATACGACAAGATGACCGTGAGGGGATTATTGACCAGCTGAGCAACCTGTTTTGGTTCAGGAGTTCAATGAAGCAAATTATTATATAATTAAAATTTTAGAAGAACTGAATAGCCATGGCGGCTGCACGAATCCTGATTGTTGAAGATGATGGGAATGTCGTTGAGGATCTGCGATCGACCCTTCTCCAGCTTGGCTACGAAATTGCAGGAAGTACAGCGATTGGTGAGGAAGCGGTCAGGCTTGCCCGGGAGGTTCATCCCGATCTGGTCCTCATGGATCTCTCTCTTGCCGGGAACATGAACGGGATCGCTGCTACAGAGGAGATACGGAAATTTTCAAAGGTTCCGGTAATGTATATGGCCTCATCTGCAGATATGGCGATTATGGAGCAGGCCCGGGCCACCTGGCCGGCCGGGTACATTCTCAAGCCCTTTCAGAAAGGCGAACTGCAACCGAATATTGAAATTACCCTGAACAACTATTTCCTCAACCGGCAGCTGGGAGAGAGCGAGGAAAAGTTCCGCCGCATTGTGGAAACGGCCAATGAAAGCATCTGGAGCATCGATGCAAACGGTATAATCACCTTTGCCAATCACCGTATAGCAGCGTTGATCGGCCGTCCTGTAGAGGAGATTGCCGGTCATCCGATCACGGATTTTATCTTCCCGGAAGATCTGCCGAAATTTACCCGTGAAGAGGAGAAGCGTCGTATCGGAAAAAAAGGCAATTATGATCTGCGGTTGCTGCTGGCGAACGGCTCATACCGCTGGACACATGTCTCTGCCACACCTGTCTGCGATGATCATGGATCGTACCTGGGATCGTTTTCCATCCTTACTGATATCACGTATCGCGTGATGATAGAAAAAATACTCCAGATAATGAACAAGGATCTGGAAACGCGGGTCAGCGAACGAACCGCGTCACTGGATCAGCAGGTAGCTTTCCTCCAGCAGCTGATCGACACAATTCCAAGCCCGGTTTATTACAAGGATTGTGATCTTCGGTACATGGGTTGCAACAGGACGTTTGAAAATTACCTCGGGCTTTCAAAAGATGACATAGTCGGGAAAACCGAGAAAGATGTTCTCCCCGGGGATCTGGCCGGGTTAACCCGTATGAAGGACACGTACCTGATCAGTCACCATGGTGTTCAGGTCTACCAGATCAAATTTCCCCACCATGACAAGTCAATACGGGATATGCTTGTCAAGAAAGCGACGTTCAATGACAGCACCGGCAAGACGATGGGGATCATCGGTGTCATGATGGATATCAGCGACCGGGTCCGGGCCGAGGAGGCACTCATGGAAAGCGAAAAACGGTTCCGGGCTGTTGTCCAGGACCAGTCAGAATTGATCTGCCGGTTCCGCCTTGATCGGACGATCCTGTTCGCAAACATGGCATTCCTTGAGTATTTTGGTCTCGATGAGAAGGAGACGATCGGTTACATCTTCCGGCTGCCGGTTCATCCGGATGACCAATGTGCAGTCGAAGCCCATTTTGCCTCACTCACACCTGATCACCCGGTCGGCCTGATCGAACACCGATGTATCATAAATAATGGTACTGTGGTCTGGCAGCAATGGAGCAACCGGGCTGCCTTTGATACCGCGGGCAATGTTACTGAGTACTTGTCCGTAGGGCGGGATATCACGTTAAAAAAGGAGAACGAAGAACAACAGCGTAAATTATACCGGCAGATTGAACAGAACCTCCAGCAGTTTGCAACACTCAACGATCACATCCGGAATCCCCTCTCGGTTATTGTCATGTTGGCCGGCCTTGAGGAAGATGAAAAATCCCGGAAAATTATCGAAAAAGCCCGGGAGATCGATAGCATCCTCGAACGTATGCACAAGGGGTATATTGAATCAGAAAAAGTCCGCAGGTTCCTGCGAAAACACTATAATATTGAAGGATGAGGGTACCCGGTCACATCAGAGTGTGTCGTCAGGCCAGCAGGATTTTATTGTGAAAAATCCAAAGGGCTCATCTCTCGTACTGTGATAAAGACGTTCTTATACTCTTTATTATCCTCCCGGATCATGCCGGCCCGGACGTTGGCGGTCCTCCGCTTCCCGCTCCTGCTGGAAAATGTTGCAACGGGTGGCAGATAATCAATCGCATTAAGGATGAGGATCTTCTGGACCATTTCATCTCCCGCATCTCCCCTTTGGGAAGGAGCCAGATTCATTACGTCAAAGAAATTCATCTATTCGACAATCCGGGTATTAATCAGTAGTTGTTTTTTGGGCAATACCCATACTTTTAAATATAATATATTATAATAAGGTTTTAACTTATTATTCATGGAGGATTTTGCGTATGAGAGGACGAGGAATTATAATTGTATGTTTGGTGAGTATGGTATTTGCATTGATGACTGTACCGGTTTTGGCGGCAAGTGCATCGGTTGGCTTATTGGGATCTATTCCACAAGCTGTTTCGATAACCATAACCGCCCCGGCAGCCGGGACACTTAATCCGGGATCAACTACAACCTACTTACCTACCATAACCGCTACATCCAACACACCATTCACCATTACGGTTTCTGATCTGACTGGCCGTGCGGCTACCAGTATGGGGAATATGAGTAATGTTTTAATTGCCACTCCAGCGGTTTATCTGTCACCAGCTACCGTTTTATCAACACCGATTAGCGTTGTTGGAACCACCCAAGTGAGTCCCGTTGTGGTCACTGCAGCATCCGCAGCAGGTGGAATCGGCAATGCAATAAATGCCGCCACCCCTCAACTGGTCTATACGGGTGCGTACCCAATCACAAGCGATCCACTTCCGCTCACCATTACCCAGCCGGTTCTGACCACTGATACGGTTCTGCCCGCCACTCAGGAATACAGGGTCGACCTGACGTTCACCATCACAAATACATAAAGATTGAGTCCCACGGGACTCCAGCAACATTTTTATGATTTTATCGCGTTGAAACCTGTGAATGAATATGATAACGTGTTCCAGAATTCCCGGATGACGTTATGGTTAGTGTTTGAGATGGCGGCTGTGGTATGACATGACAAATACTCATCAACAATTCTCGTCGATGAAGATTGCAATTTCAGTAATCATAATCCTGCTGTTTCTCTGTACGGCGCCCTCATTGGCAATCGGCGTTATAGGTTCAAAATACATGGGGGGCATCTCACCTGGCGGGACGGATACTTATGTTATGACCATAAGTATCGGGGCCGGTGAACCGGCTACCGATCTCACGGTGAACGTGGCAGGATTCGGACAGACTCTTAGTGGAGTGTATACTCCTCTGACTGCGGAGAATGATGTAAACCCGTATTCAGCCCGCAGTTTTATCACGCTTGACAATTCGACAATTCACCTGGAGCCCGGTACGCAACAGAGCGTAACAGCGACGATCAAGATTCCGCAGGATGCAGGCCCGGGCGGCAGGTACGCGATCATCTATATCCGTTCACTCCCGAGTGCAAGCACAAATTACCAGACCGCAGTTGTTGTTCCCGTATTCATTACCGTAGGTGGAACGACACCAGCAGAAACCGGCAGTATCCTGCAGATTACAACAGGGACGGTAACCGCCGGCCAGCCGATTACGATTACGACGACCTTTAAAAATACCGGTAACTATCATTATTACTCCGCCATGAACGAAGTTACCGTGAGTGACTCTACAGGTGCTCTTGTTGCAAATACTTCAACATCCCCGATGGCTTACGCGATCATACCGGGGAACACGGTGCAGTTTGTTGCGCAACCAAACGTGAATAACCTGCAACCGGGAACCTATACCGTAGATTCAAAAGTCCTCCTGAATGGACACGTGCTCGATGAAAACAGCACCAAACTCACCGTTAATTCGAACTATATTCCCCCCGTAACGGAATCGAACATAACCGTGAGCCCTGGAAGCCCTGCTACCCTTACATCGCCAGACGGACGATATGTGGTCTCATTCCCGCAAGGGTCTGTACTTGGTGATGTTGTTGTCACTCTGGCCCCCTATCCAATAAACCCGCTCAGGCCGGCCCCGTCAGGTGCAAAACTGGGCGCAACCAGTTTTGAGATTACTGGTCTTGCAGGACTGCTCAACAAGGACGCCACGGTTCAGGTAAAATATTCTGCGGATGACCTTGCGGCTGCCGGCGGTGACGCATCGCAGCTGAAACTCTCGTACTGGGATGCTGTGCAGGGCCAGTGGGTTATTCTGCCTACACAGGTGAACACACAGGACACGACGTTGACAACGACCACCAACCAATTGGGTATCTGGGCTGTCATGGTCTCGTCCTCAACAAGTGCGGGATCTCCCGCCAGTACGCCCACGAAATCTCCCCTGACCGTGGTGTTGAGTATTGCAGCCCTCGCTATCACAGCAATCATCGTTACCGGCAGAGCCAAGATGTGGAAATGAACGGAAAAAAAAAATCTCTTATTTGATTCTCATCTGCTGTCTTCTTACGGTACCGGCTTTGCTTTCAGGTCCTGCTGATGGCAGCCAGAATTCCGGGACAGTCGCGTTAATTGGCACTATCCCACTGGTCGCTTATAATATATCTGTCACCGGCATTGATACCAGCGATGCAACCGTTTTCTGGGAAACGAACGGTAATGCAAACAGCACCGTTGAGTACGGTACCACACCCGGTTATGGCTCTGTTGGTTTTGACGCGGTAATGGGGACGAGCCACACAATAACCCTGAACGGACTGTCATCGTATACAACGTACCACTACCGGATCGCGTCTACCAATCTGGACGGTGAATCGTACGTCAGTTCCGACTTTACATTCCAGACATCAGCATCGTCAGGTACAATCGTAGATACGAATTTGTTATCAACGACTTTCCCCGGGCTCACAGTCCAGACACTAGGCAGTACCCAGCAGATTAGTCTCAACCTGACAACAACTCTGGAGCCAGTTCAGGTTTCAGGAAATACGATAACCGAACAGAATCCCGGCAGGGGCTGGTCCAACCTTCAAATTGTCGGCTCGAACGTCATTACTGATAACGGAAATGTCAGTACAGGTCAGATCCTGAGTGTGAGCCTGCAGAGCGACCTGGTAACGGCATCCCTCGGTGGTACCATTGGCACGGTCAGCACTCAGATCGATATAGGTTTGACGCAGGTTGTGTCCGATCTAACTATTCAGCAGAGCATCATCCAGGGAGCAAGTACCACGGTGGCGGATGCTTACCAGATTGCGGCAACAAACAACAATCTCGATGTGAAGGCAATTGCCTATACGGTAGAGTTCCAGAACACCGCACCGTTGGATGCCAACCTGAACTCAGACGGCGTCACCCTGAATTTAAGTATCGATAATGCTTGGGTGGTCGCAAATGCCCCGGATGGCAGTGTGAATAACGTAAAGATCTTCCGGCTCGGAGAGGATGGAACAGCGGAAGTCCTCAGTACGACATATATCGGCAGTCAGGGTACCACCGATTATTTCGAAGCCACCTCGCCCCGCGGCCTTTCCACGTTCGGTATCGTTGCCGTGGCCTCCACCAGCAGCACCGGCAGCAGTTCCAATGGAGGGACGAGTGGTGAAAGTAGTGGGGGCGGAGGGGGAGGTGTAGGAAGTGCTCCGGCAGCTGCCCTGGCAGCGCAGCCGGCCAATCCATTTGGACAACCAATCCTGGCCCCCCTCGAACAGATGCTGGCCGGACCACCGGTCGCGGCGCCTAACCCGGCAACCAACCCGGGTACCGCAGTACCTGCGGCAGCCGAGAGTTATCCGGCGGGATTTGCGGGTCTCAGTTATAATGCGAACGGGCAGGGCACGCTCAGCATTGATACCGGCGCTGCACAGGCAGCCGGGGCAACCATAACGATGGACTCTGACCACATTACTGTGTACCAGCACCACTCGCCGGGTGTCCTCCTCACATTCTGGGGGAACAATTTCGAGATTAATAACGGGACCATAACAGGCCCGGTCTCACGGGCAGAACTCGTAACCGATCCGCTGGATGCCACCCTGGCGCTCGGCAATGTCTCCGGCTCAGTTCATGCTGCCTTGCCCGAACTCATCGGGTGGGGTAATATCACTCTTACGATTTCGGAAAACCTGAGCACGGATACCCTCTCCCGGTTCCAGGACATTCTCACCGGGAACGGTCTCCGGTTGAACGCCGTCGCTTATACCCTTGACGTTCAAAAAGTCAACCTCACCACCGGCCCGGCAAACGTAACGTTCACTGTTCCGTCATCCTGGGTAAACGAGCACGGCGGGAAGGATGCGGTGAGGATTACCCGCATCAGCGAAGAGACCGGTAAACAGGAACTGCTCAACACGGTATACGAGGGCATTGATTCCCAGGGTAATATGATCTTCCGCGGCGATTCACCGGAATGCACGTCACTCTTTGGCCTTGTCACTGCCGGGCAGAATGCATACCTGAATGCAGGTATGTTCGCTATCCTCCTCGGGGTTATTGCACTTCTCGCAGTGATCGCGTATCTCGGATGGTGGACGAGACGGTTATAGTCTGGAGGTGGACAGTATCATGGCTGCAGGCAGGCATTTCAGGAGTCATCCTGCTTGTATCCAGCATCTCATTTTTAAAATAAACCCTATCTTCCCCCAAAACTGTAATATTTTCGTAAAAATTTCCTTACCTTTTCAGACTCTTCATATTTCTCGTCAAGCGTGTCAAGAATTTTTTCGATTATTTTTACCTGATCTGATATGAGAGCATTTGTTTTTTCATCAGTCATTGAAGTATCCAGTAAAATAGCCTGTAGGGGATTCCTGAGCTGGTCATTAAGAGTCAACAATTGTTCCATATTGCTCTCAATCTGCCGGAATGCTTCCTTCTTTAGTTGTTCGACCTGATTTTTTCTTATCCTCGACGTTTCCGCAAAATACGATATCACAATACCCACAGAGACAAAAATGAAAAACCATGCCGTATGAAGTGCAATGATGCCTGCAGAAAATGTTCCGAATACGTATACAAGCACGATGTAAACCCAGGCAAGGGTAATCGTAACAAGTATCCCCCTGTGGGGAAATGCATATGCCGTCAGGAGCACAGGGACAAGGAAGAAATATGGGAATATGTTGTTGATGCCATGGGACAAACTGAAGACGGCAGTCAGGATCACGGCAAGGGTGACTGCGATAATGAGGTAGGTCCAGAGGATAGTTTCATGAATAAATGTTTGAGGCATTTACCGTCCATCCTGTTCCTGGGGATAATGTAAAGATTCAACGGTAGATTATACCATCATGCCATTAATATACCTGATGTATATATCCATCATTCCATAAATCCCTGAGATCAGCAAATGCCTGGAAATCCGCTTCGCTAAAAAAAATTGGGACGATTAAAAAGCCCCGCCCCACAGAGTATATTATCCTCCCTGATTGGACAGGGGTTCGGATATGGGACAGTTCCGGGGAATACCCGTTGTCCAACAAAAGTTTTGCAGGGATGCTGTATCTGCATTTCTTCTTATAAAGAGCCTGAAAATTATATCATTATGGAATACGGTTCACCCGTGTCAATAATACGCACATTTACCAGTCCTTCTCTTTTTAACCCGTATACCCGATCCGTGTGAACTCTGAAAAATTATTTGTGGACTGAAACTGGCATCTCCTGCTCGTAAAATCCCGTCCCGGGTCAGGTTACCAGCCAAGTTCCGGAAAGCCTTTCTGCCTCAATGCGGAGTTAATTTCCTGCCGTAGTTGTTCGGCACGTTTCTCATTGTCCCTGGTTTTGACGTTCATATAATCGACAACCAGCATATCATCGAGGGTGTCCAGATCCGCCTGCGTGGGTATAGCCTGGGGCACGTCAAGGATATTGAGGAGCTTCCTGTTGACTGATATGCGCCGGGTAAGTGTCGCGAGTTCACAGAACTTCTCTTTCTCGATACCGGCTTTCCTTGCTAACGACAGCGTCTCTTTTAGGGTCTGTTTCCGCATAAGGACACTGTTGATTGCGGTGTGGAGATCTTCGAGTTTGAATGGTTTTGTGATATAGTCGTCTATACAGATATTATACCGCTTTGCCAGCTCGGCAGTGAGCGAACTGCCGGTAAGCATCAGGACCGGAATTGATTTCAAACCGGGATTTTTCTTGATCTGTCCAAGGGTCTGCCAGCCATCCATGGGCACCATGCGCACATCAAGCAGTATCAGGTCGGGGATCTGTTTTTTGAGGATGTCGAGGCATGCAGCCCCGCTGTTGGCATTAAGGGTCGCAAAGCCTTTTTTGTTCAAGAATATGGTGACAAATTCGACAATACCGGGCTCGTCATCGACGATAAGCACAACCTTTTTCGTCCTGCGGCGAATGGTCCGGACTGCAATTCCCGCGGCAATACATCCCGCGGCAAAACATGCGGCGGCAGAAAGAAGGAGGGTTGGTACCGGGACTGTGGTGTCCGCGGACGGTTCCGCAGATGGCAACGGCGCTGCGAGTACAAGACAATCCGGATCCCGGGGATATGCTGTACAGAATGTCGTAAGCTGCGGGCCGAGATCCACCGATGCCAGCAGAGCCCCGTCCCGGGAATCGGAAAGGGTGAATTTTTGCATACCCGCCAGGTACGGGAGGGTAACGATCATCGCACCGGAAGGAGAAGTTTCAGTATACCCAAGGGAGGTACTGTCTCCCGGTGTGCCTGTTATGATCCCGTAGGTTGTCCCGGGGCCCTGGAATGAGAAGGATTTCACTACATTCCCGTTTGAATCCAGGATCGTCCCTTCCAGGGGACCGCTTATGATATCAAGATTGGGGGCTTTGCCATACCTGACTTCCACGGATGATACGGAATACACATTACCCTGATAATCCAGGTGGATCTGCAGGATTTTATCATAATTAGGAGGGAGAGATTGCGCACCGGCACCTGGTGTACATAAAATTCCTGCGAGAAGTATCACCAGACAACTGATAACAATTGCTCTCATAATTATCCCGCTCCTGACTCTGACGATGAACGTGACGGGCCGCCGGTTCCTAACTGTGCCTGGATGCCGACACGGGATTGTGACAGGACGTAGTTGATCCGTTGCGTGGCTGCATCCCCGAATGTCCCGTCATACGCGCCTGCCATAACATCGGGCATGGGATCCCATTGCCAGAAATTCCTGATACATGAGTGCGGGGAATCTCCTGACTCTATCTGGCGGCATTGTGCCGGATCACGGTTGTGGGATTGTGCATCGGCCTGGCACGACGCGAGCGATGACCAGACATTCGGGTAGGGATCATTCTGCCAGTAAAAGGTGTCGCCGCAAAAGGTATCGTCGAGCCCGAATAATGCATGTCCTGTTTCAAGTCTTACTATCCTCTCCTGGTCTGCCGGAGCTTTCATCTGGCTCTGTCCCGGTCCGTAAATCTGAGTGCATCCCGTAGGCTGGCATGACGTATTTGCATATCTGCCATAATACGTGGGATAGAGAATAACGACGACATCACTGAACGTCACATTGTCCCAGTACCCTGCAGGTATGGATCCGGAACATCCGGAAAATGCATCGGCCGGGGATGATGGATCATAATAATAATAGAAATTAAAAGATGACTGGTAGTCTTTTGGAAGGGGGTCAGCCGGGGAAGTGAACTGATCCAGATTCATATAGGTGGTATTGACAACGTTCATCACATCATCCCGGAACCGTGTCTCATTGTCAATATAGTCCGGATCAGATATTTTCCTGTTATCTGTACAGCTGTAGGATGTCGATGAAGGATAAAAAACGATGTTAATTGCGTTGGGGAAAGGACCATTGGGGTTCAGGGAAACAAGCGGGTTCTTTGAGAGCAGGACCTCAACGGTCGTTTCAGCCGGGTAATCAAACCTCGTGGTATTCTCATTATAGCCCGACAGGGTCACCCGCACAGTATGCGTTCCCTGATTGACGTCCGGGATTACTACGATCCCGGTCTCATTTAAAGAAGATGTGTCCCCCAGATATCCTCCATCGAAATAGACCTGTGCTTCACCCAGGTTTTCTCTGGTGCCTGCATCCCTGACAACAACACCCACCGGATTCTGGCCGTATACTGCCGAGACTATGAAACTAAGAGAGAATACCAGGATACATGCAATAATCCATCTGGTTTTTCCCGTGCTGGAGAGAAATGTCATAGTGTCAGGAGATTACCGGGTTACACCGGGAATTGTTTTGGTATTTTTCACTATCATAATATTTAGAGAATTACGAATAACAGTAGTACTTCCCAAAATTTATTCCCTGCCTTTTGCCATACATCAGTTATACCCAACACCCTGTCAATCATTATTGAAAAAATCACGGGAGATCGGTCGCATCCCTGAACATATGCACAAGGAGTATCCTGAATCAGAAAAAGTCCGAAGGTTCCTTTGCGGAAACACTATTTTTTTGAATGATGGGGAGCCCCGGCATACCGGGGCTTGCATGTCAGCAGGCATTTATTTTGAAAAATCCACCGGATCCATCTCCCTTACCATGATAAAGACGTTCTTATGCTCGCCGTCATTATCCTCCCGGATCATGCCGGCCCGGACGATGACGGTCCGCCGCTTCCCGCTCCTGCTGGAAAAGGTTGCAACGGGTGGCAGGTAATCAATCGCATTAAGGGTGAGGATCTTCTGGACCATTTCATCTCCCGCATCTCCCCTTTGGGATGGAGCCAGGTTCATTAAGTCAAAGAAATTCATCCCCTTTATTTCCTCTGCCCGGTATCCGGTCAGTACCTCTGCGGCCGGGTTTGAATAAACAATCCGGTTCTTCAGGTCTATAACGAAACCGGATTCCTTTGCATTGGTAAGGATGAGTTCAAGGTTCTCCTGCGATGTTCCCGTCCGGTCCTTGAGCTGGCGATTGTAGATGGCAAATTCAATGTTGGAGTACAGTTCCCGCGGGTTGACCGGTTTGACCAGATAACTATGGGACCGTGTCCTGATAGCGCGGCTCACGGTTTCTTCATCGGCATACGCAGTCAGGTAGATAACCGGCACATCGGAGAATTCGTTGATCTTTTCCGTTGTCTGGATACCATCAAGAGATCCCTTGATATGGATATCCATAAGGATGACATCAGGGTGATGATCCTGGACTAACTTGATCGCCTCGTTCCCGGTGATGGCAGTCCCGATAACCATGTATCCCATCTTTGTCAGGATGGACTGGAGTGACAGGGCCACGACTCCCTCGTCCTCCACAATAAGTACTTTTTTTTGCGGCATGTTCCCCCAATGAATATCTTTTGTTATATCGTGTTTTTAAGATACGATGTGTCTGGATACAGGGGTTATATAACTATTGATTTCCCCGCCACGGATACTGTCGTACCCTAGAGTAACCGTAGTTTCTGGCTTATATAAAACTATATAATATTGCGGCACTGAAGGAAAAATCAGAGAATCGTAAATACCATGGACAAAAAAGGAACAGGACTTGGAAGGATTGATGGTTAATGGCGACGGTCAGCAGGTCCCGGTTCGTTATCATTACGGTAACGGTGCTCCTGACAATTGCCACGTTTCTCATCACCATATTTAGCCTGAAAAACGGCATTTTTGATGTCTACCCTTATTTGTATATCGTGCCGGTCATTCTTGTTGCATATACGTTTCCCCGGGCCGGGGTCTATTTCACAATCTTCATGGGATGGCTGTACCTGGGCCTGGTTTATCTTTATAGTGCGCTTGACCTGCAGCTGCTGGCATCGAGCATCGTCTGGTTCTATGTTTTTGTATCGCTCGGGCTCCTGATCTCCGCGTATACCCATGAAATTGACAGACAACGGAAATATCGTGATATCTTCACCCACACCCAGTCCGGGATCTTCACATTTGACCTCAAAGGCCGGAAAATTCTTGAGCATAACGCCCGCCTTGACAGCATCCTGAACTATGCAGGTGGGGAACTGGATAACCGGGAGATATCGGTACTCTGGGATGAACCGGATGCAATGAATGCCCTCATCTCCCGGATTATAGCGGATGGGGCCGTTAATGATGCTGAAACCGCGTTCGGGAGAAAGGACGGGACCCGGGCATGGGTCCAGATCACTGCATCACTCACGGTAGAAAACCTCGTGATATGTTCCGTAGCGGATATCAGCGAGCGCAAAAGGGTCAGTGAGAATCTCCGTGAAGTTGAGATCCAGTACCAGTTCCTCTTTGACCGGGCCGGGGATGCAATCATTATCCATGACCCGGAGGGGACCATCATCGACGCCAACCGGGTTGCCTGCGAGCGATCAGGGTATACTCTGGAAGAACTCAAAAAAATGCGTTTCCTTGATCTGGACATTGAATCGTGCAGGGAAAAAATGCGCTCCTGCAGGAAGGAACTGGAAGTCAAAGGCTCCCTGATCTACGAGACCGTTCACCGGTACCGGTCCGAAAGGGAGATGCCCACGGAAATCAACAGCAGCCTGATCGACTTCCATGGCCGTCATGCCGTGATGAGCATTATTCGTGATATAACGGAGCGGAAACGGGAGGAAGCAGTAATACGGGAGCGTGAACGGAATTTTCGTATGACCGGAGATCTTATCCCGTATGGGGTCTGGATCTGCGATACATCCGGCCAGTTCACCTACTGTTCGGAATCATTCCTTACTTTTCTTGGTATGACCTTGGAGGAATGCAGGGACTTTGCCTGGATGAAACGACTTTCACCTGAAGATGCGGAGCGGATGAAGAATGACTGGATAGAGACCGTCAAGACCGGAGGGTTCTGGGATTACGAGTTCCGGATCGTTGATAAGGATCATCAGGAACATTCTGTCTTAAGCCGCGGTTCCCCCATCTATGACAGTACAGGAAAGATCATCTCTTTTGTCGGTATCCACTTGGACGTCACGGACCGGCGGCAATACAAGGACCGGCTTGAGGCATCTCTCCGGGAAAAGGAAGTGATCATAAAAGAAATTCACCACCGGGTAAAAAACAACATGCAGGTAATCTCCGGTTTCCTCCAGCTCCAGTCCGATTATATCAAAGATCCCGAATCCATAGAGATGCTCAACGAATGCCAGCGGCGCGTGCGGTCTATGGCACTGGTTCATGAGAAACTTTACCAGTCACGTACTCTGGGCTTTATCAATGTCGCCGAATATATCCGGGACCTCGCTGCTGAGTTAAAGGAGTCCTGCGTAGTTCAGGCAGATATAAAATTTGAAGTGGATGTCGAGAACATCAACATTAATCTTGATACGGCAGTTCCCTGTGGGTTGATCATCAACGAACTGCTGACCAACTCCCTGAAGTATGCATTTAAGGGAAAATCTTCAGGGACTATCAGCCTGTCTTTGCACCTCTCTCCGGATCACCGGTTTACGCTGAAGGTGAGTGACGATGGGGTGGGCCTTCCACCGGATTTTGATCTCCGGAGTAAGACGACGCTTGGCATGCAGCTTGTCCATGTTCTGGTGCGCCAGCTTGGGGGGGAGATCACCCTTACGTCCCATCAGGGCACCACCGTTGTAATCACATTCCCGGAAAAATTCTGAACTGTTTTCCCTGTGTAACGGGATGGGTCATATGATCCTGTTTTGAAATGTATTCTAAAATTACGAGGTATATCATCGTATGGTGATTTTTACGGGCAGAGTGGGATACCCGGTGATTGGCCGGGTTTTGATACGTTGGCAATGAGAGATAAGATTTTTTTTAAGATGGAAAAATCCGGGACCGACCGTGAATGTATCAGAGTCCTTTTATTGAGCCGTGTGATGTTTCTTTTATGATTTGTCCGCAGGATTCCGCAAAAATTTCTTGCAGGATTAACAACTCCTCAAAAAATATCTCCCCCCTCCAAACCCCCAATATCCTCCCTTTTTGCTCTGTTATCCCTTAGTGACCTCACTCCAATCCGGGCTCATTTCAGCCCCCGATTGCCCTCCGGCCGACCCAAAAAAAGCCCGTATCGGGCTCCATTTGAAAATAACCCTAAATTGGCCGTATTTTCGAAAACGGACAAAATAAAACGTTCACGTATTGAGGTTCCAGGGCCGTTTTTCAGGTTCGGTCGGGTTTTCTGTTGATCGTGAAAATGATCGCTGCCAGAACGCGAATATGGCCCTGCAAAGGGCCTTAAATGGGGCTCGAATTGGGCGTATTTTGGCAAACAAATGGCTAAAAATCGCCTGATTTTGTGGGGTTGCAATCGGACGGTTTTAAGGGCGGTTTTTTCGGTACCGTCCGGGAAGAGTGGACCCTCACCTGTTGTCTTTCCGCTTTTCGTGGCCCGGGTTGGATCCTGCCAGATCCAAAATTTTTCCCTGCGCTAGGATTCCTAAAAAGAAATCCGGCGTTTCCTGCGGTCGTTACAGGCAGTACAAAGGTTCAAACGAAAAAAAAAGATGCTGTGGCATTGGCATCAGGCGCCGGTGCAGTGCGGCCGGCACGCGAGAGATGAGACATGGGGACTATTGGCGTGGAGAAAAATGGGGATATTACATCGCATTGACGCGGCGTGCGACATTCTGCCCGGGTTCGTAGCATTTTTTTCGAGCTCGGCAGAGTCGGGTTTGTTCAGGACTTCCTATCCCCGCTTACCTCAGAGTCCATCTCCAGTCTTCCACACTCCCTGGCGTTAACCAGGAGTTCGCCTTCAGCCTATGCTTCATACCCGGTGCCGGTCTGCCTGGTCATGTATTTCATGAGGTCATTACGGATTGAGCAAATCACCTCATCTGATCTATTTGATGAGAATTCGATACCATGGTCATATTATCCAGCCAGGTATTTCTCACTCCATAATTGTTTGATGGCTATTTGTTCTGCTTCTGAAAAATTCCCGGAATACGGCAAGATGACAATGAGGATATCCGGTCTCATGGGGTTTTGAGAACCCGGACATAATTAATGTCGGGATACCGGTTGCGTACGACATTTGAGTTACTTGCTGACGTGAAGTAATTAAAATTGGGTGGATCACGAACGAACGTCCATTAAAACAAATTTTGCAACAACGGGTCAGATTTATCCGTTGTCCCATTGGATAGTGGCTGGTTTGGATAGAGGATGAAAAATACCAGTACCCGCCATCATCGGACACGAGGATCTTCATGTTAAAATCACAGGATGCTGTGGCTCACAAGGATATAATCACCATTTTAAAAAAAATCCGTCAGATGCCGGAAGATGAATCAGCCGGCCCGACCGCCACACAACATCCCGAAAAGAAGCCTGAAGAGGGAAAAACAGAACCGGGCGGAACCGGCGATTTTCATGCATATATACAAAAATCTGACATGAACAACACCGGAAATGCTTTCGGGACACGGCCGAAAAAGCCCGACGCCCCGGATGCCGCATTCCCCGGTGGTATCCCCCTCCTACATCAGGACACTGAAAATTTTAATGACCTGTTTGAAGATATGCTCACCGAGGAACCGGGGTCGCAGACACCCGGCCTGTCAGGAAACGATGTGCGCGAAGTGCCGGGAACGTTTCTGGCACAGTCGGGGACTGCATCCGCCGCTTCCATTTCCCCGGCAGAAGAAAATGCTGTTCCTCCTGTGGTCGAACCCCAACCGGAACCTGCTGTCGAAATTATTGAAGAAGATTCCCTCGATCACCGGACCTCCTCCATTTTCAGGAAAAAAACAGCAACAAATGAAGAGGTATCCAAAAAGAGGTCTGCCGATACTGTTCTGATTGATACAGATGAGAGGATCATCTCTGTAGATCAAATCTCCGATCTATCAGGACTAATCCTCCCCAAAGGTGCGACATTCCGGATCGACGAGATCAAACTTCATGGCAGTTTTAACGCCTTTGAGAACTCCGGGATCGGAACCCTGCCTCCGGAACTTGCAGATATCTGGAAGCGGGAATTTTCAAATGCAGGGTTCAGGGATCTCGAAACGGAACGTTCCCTTGAACCGGAAGAGTTAAAAAAACCCTTGGCAAAAAAATCCGGGCTGGCGGCACTTTTCAGCAGCGTCCTGCGTTCGGCAACTGTGGAATATGATCCTGCATTACATGGTCCTCTTGTAGATCTTGTATTTGAAACGAAACCTGGTATCGAAGAGATGGAGATGTACCCCATCAATGCACCCTATGCATATGTCCGGGTCATCTATGACCACTCCACGCACGAATATACCTATCAGGTAATAGAACCCGTTCTTTCCGAACCTGAAAAAGATCAGTTAAAGGAGTTGAAAGGACGCCTCTCAGACACACTCGATATCAACACCAATGATATATCCAAAGAGGAGGCACAGCGGCAGTTCAGGTGTGTTGTGGATGATATACTTGCCGATTTCGGGATCAAGCTCAGCCCGGTCCAGCGCGAGAAGATACTGTATTCCCTGCACAAGGATTTCCTGGGCGATGGCCTGATCGATGCGATCATGCATGACAAATACATCGAGGATATCTCCTGCGATGGTGTCAACGTTCCGTTATTTGCATTCCATGCAAGTTACGAGTCGATGAAGACGACGCTGATGTACCACAATGCCGAGGAACTCGACTCGTTTGTCACGAAACTCGCCCAGCGTGCCGGCAAGTACATCTCCATTGCGGAACCGATTCTCGATGCGACCATGAGCGATGGTTCCCGTATCCAGATGACCCTTGGGCAGGAAGTAACCGCTCATGGCTCAACATTTACCATCCGCAAGTTCAAGGATGAGCCAATCACCCCGACTGATCTTATCGAATGGCACACGTTTTCCCCGCTTGCGGTTGCCTATATATGGCTGGCCGTTGAGAACGGCAAATCCGCACTCTTCGCCGGGGGAACAGCATCCGGTAAGACCACGTCGTTAAACGCGATCTCGCTGTTCATTCCCCCGATGGCAAAGATCGTCAGCCTTGAAGACACACGGGAATTGAAACTTCCCCACCCCAACTGGATCCCAAGTATAACGCGGGAGTCGTTTGATACTGCAGGACGGGGAGAGATCAACATGTACGAACTCCTGCGTGCCGCCATGCGGCAGCGGCCGGAGTACATCGTTGTCGGGGAAGTCCGTGGCAAGGAGTGCCAGACGCTCTTTCAGGCGATGAGCACCGGCCATGTCACGTATTCCACGATCCACGCGGACTCGGTATCGAGTATCGTCCACCGTATCGAGAATCCGCCCATGGATGTGCCACGGAACATGTTCTCGGCTCTTGATTTTGTCTGCATCCAGGTACAGGCCCGGGTGGGTGGCAAACGCATCCGCCGGAACAAGCAGATCGTCGAGATCCTCGATATTGACCCACGGACAAACGAACTTATAACAAACGAGGTCTTCAAATGGCGGTCAGCGACCGATGAGATC